>ERZ652168.119-NODE-119-length-35185-cov-19.424_pt1 | contig 35185 bp, 31 predicted proteins | sample MGYA00514763_ERZ652168 | MGnify/ENA metagenome assembly ERZ652168
GATGTGTATAAGAGACAGCAAAAGAAGGTGCGTATATGGATATTTTGGATTTCCTCAGGGAAATGATTTGTGAAGAAAATCAATTCCTAACTAATTTAGGTAGTATTATTACAATTATTTCCGGAGTTTCAATAATTAGTGTCATAGTTGGGGGAATAAAGAAAGTATGGTTCTCCCTAAGACGTATCTATGTGCGTCCGGATTGTTTAGAAAAGAAGGAAGTAACAAAATACACTCGTTTATATATAAAAACACGTCTAAAAGCAAATGACACTATGCTTTCATCAAGAAGAGAATCTTATAATATTAAAAAGTTTATTAAAAAGTACCTCATTAAAGGAGATGATCAGCATCATTTGATTTTTGGGGAATCAGGCATGGGAAAAACAGCATTTCTGATAAACCTATATTTCATTTATAACTGCAGATTGTTTAAAAAATATGATATGTACTATGTCAGTCTTAGAAGCATTGAGGCAATAGATCAGATAAAAATATTTGCTGAAAAGCACGATCCGAAAAAAACAATACTTTTGCTGGATGCATTTGATGAATCGAAGGCGGCATCCGAGAATTCTTCTCGTGCTATCAAAGAATTGTTAAAAATAACCCAAAAGTACTATAAAGTAGTTATTTCATGTAGAACTCAGTTTTATAACGCTGTCAATGAAGAACCACAAATTGTTGAGCTGGGGCGAGCAGTTCTTGTTGAGGATGAGATGTTTATAAAACATTATATTTGTCCATTTACTGAATATGAGGTTTTCCGATACTTATTAAAGCATTATAAATTGAAATTATGGAAAATATTTTACGGCAAACAAGTAATAAAAAAATCCTCAAATATTATGGCACGGCCACTACTTTTATCTTATATTGATGATATTGTCGTTGAGCATGAGGAATATAAATATGCTTACCAGATATACAATACATTAATCGGTAAATGGATAGACAGAGAGGTGCACTTTATTCAAAAAACTTCTGAAAAGGATATTGCTACTTCTGACTATATAAATAGTTTTTGGGCATTTATTTATGATATTGTTAAATTTATGTTACAAGAAGCTGAAAATGGAAATACATATTCTGTATCATCTCAAGATTTGAACCAATTATGTAGTAAATATAAAATTGATCTCGACATTGATAAACGTTCTAGAACTCTTTTAAATAGAGTAGGCGATGATATCTTTCAGTTTTCGCATCAATCAATATTTGAATTTTTATTGGCGGATGGCATTAGAAACGGTGCAGTACGTTTGAATAATGAATATAGTGGAATCTCGGCATTGGATCAGTATAAGCTTTTTATTCAAGAAATGTATGAAAATCAACTTCTCAATAAAGTGGTTTCTAGTGAGAGCTTAATAATTTTAAATTTGCTGACACCGTTACTTGTTGATGATATAAAACAGGATATTCATATTAGCTGTATTCTGGCAGACCCCATAATGAAAAAAATAACTTTTCGAATAGAAAGTGCTGCGCAATTATTGGATGCAATTACTATAAGTGATTTAAAAGAAATATCAAAGGACATAAAGAGTCATGATTTTTCTCAATATAATTTTTTTTGGCTGTCAGATGGCAGCGTTCCCAAAACAGTTAGGGTGAATACTGTTTTATTTAATGAAGCTAAAGTTTCAATAAATAGTCGGAATTTGTTTGGTAGAATACTTTTTGATATGGAAAAAGCAAGGATCATTATTAAAACTTCGGAGAATGTATACGTCCCTTATTGGGATATTTACATGTTTATCGATGATATGCCTGTCAATATTATCTTAGAATTTGTAAATGAACAATCAAATATAGCTGATAATCATGGTAATAAGGTACTTATGATTAAAACATGTGGCGAATATTTGGATATTGAAATATCATTGCATGATTTGGGAGGATGACAATGGAGTTTTTTGATTATAATACTTTTATGATGCCTGCAGAAGACATATACAATTTGGCAATAAAGTATAAGAGAGGAGATGGAGTAGAGAGATCAAATTATATAGCTGCCGATCTCTTCTTTAAATCCGCTAGTAAAGGCGTTGCTCTCGCTCGAATTGATTTGTTTAAACAAACAGTTTTAAGACCTAGTACTATTCCGAGTTATATTTCAATAGAAAAGCAATGGTTTGATGCTGTAGTGTCTGAACTTAAAAGAAAGAGTAATGATGGTGATAATGAAGCATCGCTTTTGTTAGGGTTTGCTTATCAGGATGGAATTGGTGTTAATGAGGATTATCAAAAAGCATTTGAATACCATGGCAAGGCAGCTGCGGAAGGAAATGCTGCTGCTATAAATGCTCTGGGATTAATATACTCTCATGGTTATGGGGTTGAAAAAAATGTAGATATAGCGATGAATTATTTTCAACAAGCACTTGAGCATGGGTACTACAATGCTGCAGTAAATATGGCATTTCATTACAAAAAAGGCGATGGTATCAATAAAGATCTTGCTAAAGCATTAGAGTTATTGGAGTATGCAGCTCTTAATGGTCACTGGCGTGGTCTATATGAATATGCAAAGATACTCAAAGATGGAATCTTATGCAATAAAAATGAAAAACTTGCATTTAAATTTTGTTTTAAAGCAGCTTCACTAGGAGAGAAAACTGCTCAAAAGTTACTTGGTGATATGTATTTTGAAGGAATAGGGGTAGATACAGACTTAAGGAAGTCCTTAATATGGTATTGTAAGGCCGCTGAACAAGAATATGGAGATGCTGTCAACAAAATTGATTCATTACGTTCGCAGATAGAGCGAGATGATTTTTTTATAGATGATATGCTCCGCGAACGTATTGCACTTATTCTTTATAGAGAAGATCGAGTTGGCTGGCCATATGATTATGTAGTAACGAAAAGAAACGAACACAGTATTCTAGCGGATGAGAAATATAAGGATTATCTAAAAAGGGACAATACGATTCCTATTGTGGAATTTTTGTTTTATGTAAACTATGACTCTTTGAAAATAGTAAAAGCTGATAATGAATGTGCGTGTGATGAAAAAGCTATAAACTGGTTAATTCGAGGAGCAGAAATTCAGGACGCACCTAGTATTTCATTACTTGGCGAGTGCTATTTAAATGATTTCCCTTCTACAGATTATGTAAAAGCATTCGGTTTATTTCAAAAAGCATCGATGATGGGGTTTCACAGAGCAACATTTCTTATGGGACAGCTATATTTTAATGGAAATGGCACAGAAAAAAATTTTGAAAGAGCAATACAACTATATCAAGAAGCAGCCAATCATCAGATTGGAGAAGCATATTTAGAACTTGGTAATCTATATTTTAGAGGTAAATATATAAATAAAAATGTTGAGGAGGCTTTTCGTTGTTATAATGCTGTGACAGAAGAAAATAGTTATAGTTCGGAAACTATTTCGGATGCTAAATGTAATCTTGCATATATGTATCAATTTGGTTTGGGTACAAACAGTGATTTGTTAAAGGCAGCCCAATTATATCAAGAAGCAGATGATAATAATGGATTATCAGCATGCAATTATGCAAGAATGGTTCAACAGCATGATTTTCTAGATACAGTAGAAGATGTGATTATATGGTATGAAAAAGCAATAGACAAATCAAATGTGCGTGCCATGTATAACTTGGCATTAATGTATATAAAGGGAGAAGGAGTCGAACATAATTATGAAAAAGCTGTTTCACTACTTAGCCAGGCTTTAGAGAAACAAAGTCCCCAGGCACAATTATTGATGGCTATAGCTTATAAATCCGGTTTTATGGTACAAAAAGATAAGAAACAATCAAAAGTATTAATTCGAAAAGTTAATAGTTCTGGGAAAGGGGGGTTCCGTTATTTATGGTATTTCACATTTGCAAATAAGAATATGATAATTAATGCAGATTATATACCAAATCAGATTGCCCCTGAGTCTGAAATGCAAATTGATGTAGTCAGAGGGCTGAAATTTAAAGAGAATGTAGATATTAATCCATATCAGGATTTAGAATCTTATATATATCATATTACTGCAAATGATCCTGTTTCTGAAAAAGCATTACAGATGGTGACACAAATGTATCGCATGGGAAAAGGAGCTCCTCAAAGTACGGTTCTATCAAATTATTGGTCAAGCTATATTTTACCTGTTGATAGTTCTAGGGCAAATTATGATAACGATGAGAATGATTATTTCGATTTACAAGCAGAGTTGGAACGTAAATTTGATGAGCTATTTGGCCCGCTAAATGATGATGTTGTTGTACAAGACAAAACTGTCAATGATGATGAGCCTAAAAACAGTATACAAGAATCTCTAAATACTATTCAAAATACGGAGTCAGATAATCCTGATTCAGATCTGGATAATATCATCACACTCAATGATGAAAAGGGAAACCCAGTGCAATTTGAGTTGTTAGATTTAGTTGAATATAGAGGAAAAGAGTATGTTATTTTATTACCCACTGAAGAAAATTTCGAAGATAGCGGGGAGGTAGTGATATTAGAGGTGATTGATACGGATGGAGGTAAAGAATCTTATATTTCAGTTGATGATGAAGAAGACTTGCAGGCCGTATTTAATATTTTTAAAGAAAAATTTATATCTGAATTTGATTTTATAGACTAAACTAAGTTGATATAGCAAAATATTTTTAATCTATCCGGGTCTAATTTCCCGCAGTTCTGTTGTGTAATAATCTTAGTTTTTTAAGGGGGTTATCCCCAAATTTGCTATGGAGTAATTTATTATATACAGAATTTTTCACCATACTTGATTAAGGATAGACGGTATCTCCTATCTTGTGTTATACTAGCCATGCGGGGAAGCTACTTATGTTTTTTTGTTTTGTGGTGATTCAAATATAACACAAAGGGGCTGTCCTCGCTTTTTATTTATTCAGTTGTAACACATGTATTGTAATCCTCCAATCGCCAATTTTGCAATGGTAGAAGCATACTATAACATTGGAAAATCAATCATAGAGGAACAAGGCGGCAATGAAAAGGCAGAGTATGGAGCTAACTTATTAAAGGAATTATCAAGACAAATGACACAGGATTTTGGTAAGGGTTTTACAGGTACAAATCTAAAAAATATACGGCAGTTTTATTTGACATTACTAAATAGTTACGCGCTGCGTAGCGAATTGAGTTGGACTCACTATCGGTTTTTGATGCAAGTGGAGAATGAAAATACACGAGAATTTTATATGCAGAAAGCTGTGAAATCTCAATGGAGTACCAGACCGCTTGAGCGTCAGATAAATTCTTTCTTCTATGAAAGTTTGTTATCCAGTAAAAATAATGAAAAAGTTGCAGAGGAAATACAGGCATTAGAGACAACGGAGAAACAAGAAGATATCATTCCCGACCCATACGTTTTGGGATTTTTGGGTTTAAGTTCAAATGACGATTTTTATGAAAGTGATTTAGGACAGGCATTGATAACACATTTGCAAATGTTCCTTTTAAAATTTAGAATTGGGACGAGGATTTTCATTTGTTGCAAGACAGAAAAGAATAACATTTGATGGACGCCATTTTAGAATTGACTTTGTATTTGATAATTACATCTTAAAATGTTTTGATAGACTTGAGTGTAGAAATTGGGATTCAGAAAGAATAGTTAAAATGGTATTGAGAGAGGTACGAGTATGAAAAGATATATTGCATTATTAAGAGGTATTAATATAAGTGGCAAAAACAAAATCCCTATGGCAGAACTGAAATCAAGTTTTATAGAATTTGGCTGTACAGATGTTTTTACACATCTTAATAGTGGAAATATTGTCTTTTCGATTGATGAAAGCAGTGAAATTATTCTTGCGGATAAAATTAAGGCAATGATACTAGAACGGTTTGAATTAGATATTCCGGTTTTTGTTATTTTACAAGAAGAATTGAAAGATTTATTAAGCAAAGCCCCTGCTTGGTGGGGAACTGATGACAAAGAAATATATGATAACCTGATTTTTGTAATGCCTTCTACTGCCGCTGAAATGATAGCTGAGAAAATAGGTGAGCCAACAAAAGAACTGGAACAGATATGTATCTGTAAGAATGCTATTTTCTGGTCTTTTGATAGAAAGAATTATGCGAAAGCAAACTGGTGGAAAAAAACAGCAAGCACAGGAATTGGCGAAATGCTTACAATTAGAACAGCCAATACTCTCAAAAAAATAGTTGGAATGTGATTTTAATGGCTTATAGTCTATTAAGATATTTATGGCAATAAAAGCTGTTGCCTGTTCTTTTATGGACAGACCTATGTCCCCTAAATACCGTTGACCGATTACTAATGGGAGGACGCCCAAAACCACGAAAAAACCATAAATTTCCCTTGGCCTATTTACTGAAATACGGGCATTTTCTATGGATTTTGGCTGTAACTTGTTCGTGCAGATTCAGTGGATTTGGTGGACTTGTTACCTGCAATAATGCGGAGTTAGGCAGTCGTAGACTGCCATCAAAACTGCCCGCTCAAGCTAGGTGGATTTGATGGAGGAGTTGAATTATAAGTTTCCATTATCAGAGCCGCAGATTGTTGGAGAACAAAACCAGAAAGACTTTATTGCCCTGTTTGGCGCGATTCTTCGTATGAGAAACCTGCTGCTGTCCTTTGATGATTTCAAGGGGAATGAATTAATCTCAGAGCGGGATCTGCAGGATTACCTCGGTCGTTATCAGGACTTGCGGGATGAATGGAAACGGAAACGGCAGGAAAGTACGGACATCACAGAGGATGTCGTATTTGAGATTGAATTGATCCGGCAGATAGAAATCAATATTGACTATATCCTTATGCTTGTAAAGAAGTACCATGATACCCATTGTGAGGATAAGGAAGTGCTGATTACCATTCATAAAGCGATTGATGCCAGTCCGGAACTGCGCAGTAAGAAACAGCTCATTGAAACTTTTATTGCGGGAATCAATGACGTGGATGATGTTATGAATGAATGGCACAGCTATGTGGTGGAACAGAGGGCACATGATCTTGATGAAATTATAGCGGAGGAAAAACTGAAGCCGGAAGATACCCGCAAATTTATGGAGAATGCGTTTCGGGATGGGGAAATAAAAACATCCGGAACAGACATTGACAAGCTCATGCCGCCGATCTCAAGATTTGGAGGTGGTGGGAGAGCTAAGAAGAAACAGGGCGTCATTGATAAGCTAAAGACTTTCTTTGAAAAATACTTTGGTATTGGCGGTCAGGCATCCTTTACCGGGCAGGAAAAGAAAGTGATTACTTATGATTTGGATAGGCATCAACCGTTGTCGATGGTAGCAGAACCGACAGCGCCATATGGGGAAAAATCATAGGGAAAGTTGTAATGCGCCAGAATATTCAGAAATAAGAAAGAGATGATCATGGCACTGGATAATAAAATAAATTTTGCGGTGCCGTTACAATGCCAATACAGTGCCATTTCTGGTGGAGTTTATCCTGAAATGCGCTATACTGTTTGGGGAGGTGTGATAGACAATGAACTTAGGAAAAGAATCGGAGACATTGGAATTCAAAAAACTACTGGCGAACTGAAAGAAGCTATGATTTCGATTTCTTCTATTTTGAATAAGCATGGCGTTGGAACTTTATATTTTGGCGTAAAGCCAAATGGTGATGTGATTGGGCAGGATGTGTCGGAATCATCTCTTAGGGATGTGTCCAGATTCGTATATGAATTCATAAAACCACAGATATATCCTGTGATACAGGAAGAAATTCTGGATGACTGTCATGTAATTAAGGTAGAGTTTCATGGGGAGGATTATCCTTATTCTGCTGCGGGAAGATATTATTTGAGGACAGCGGACGAGGACCGGGAAGTAACACCTGCGGAACTAAGACAGTTTTTTGTTGCGAATGAATATAAGGAAAAATGGGAGAAAGCGAAATCGCAATGCCTTGTAAAGCAGGTTGATAAAGCCGTTGTAAGGGTTTTTTGCGAAAGGGCGATTGCTGCAGGACGCATGGTGGATGGAAGATATACTGTACAGACCGTGTTGAAAAGATTCGGATTTGTGGATGGAGATCATTTGACGAATGCCGGAAATGTTTTGTTTGGGAATTCGCATCCGGTAACTTTAAAAGCGGCCGTTTTTGCAACGGATGAAAAACTTACATTTTTGGATATGCAGATGTATGAAGACAATATTTTGAATCTTCTTGGAATAGCGGAAAAATATATTTTGAAAAACATAAATTGGAAAAGCGAGATTGTCGGTATGGAGAGAGAGGAGATCCCGGAAATTCCAGTTGCGGCTGTGAGGGAGATTTTAGCGAACAGCTATGCCCATGCAGTGTATAACGGTAGTACATACCATGAAATTTGCATACATCCGGGGAAGGTTACTATATATAGTCCAGGTTCTTTTGCGAGTACATACAGTCCGGAAGATTATATTAACAAAAATCTCCAGTCTTCTATACGGAATGCCGCAATTTCCAAAATTCTGTACTTGAATAAGTCAATTGAGCAGTTTGGAAGCGGATTTAAGCGTATCAACAGTTTATGTAAGGATGCAGGGACAAAGTATTCGTATGAATTTGCGGACAATGGATTTACATTTATTTTTTATAGAAAGACAAAAAGTATTCTTGCACGGAAGATTGAAAATAAGACAGATGGCACTGTAAATGGCATTGAAAGTGGCACTGCAAATATTTCCTTGAACAAGAATGAGCAGGCAGTATATGGTCTGCTTGGGAGGAATCCTTATTACACAAGACAGGAACTGGCAGATACTACATCAAAGTCATTGAGGACAATCCAGCGGACACTGGATTCTTTGCGAAAGAAAGATTTAATAGAGAGAATTGGAAGTGATAAATCAGGATATTGGAAGGTTAAGAGTCTTGATTGAATAAAATAATTAATCTACGTTGGCAGCAGGAACAAGTGTTCGTATAATGTGATTGTCGCTACATTAGGATGGCATCGCGCGTTAAAACTGACAGGTCGGTTGACTTTCCCTTTTTCTGACTTCAGTAGGGAAGGCGATATACATGAAATATGAAATCGGCTCAACGGCATAAGTTGCCGAGATCAATCGGGCAATCTGTGAAGTGAGAATCGTAAGACGGAGCGGAGATTTTTATATTGTTTGATTTGGAACAAGTGAGGGAATCCAAGTACGGAGCAATCGGCTGTTTGAAACAGCAGAGCTTGCTGAATCTTCTATTAGAAAACAGAAAGAGCAGAAACAAGGATACCGTTCTTTATATGACTATCTGTATTGACTTGGTATGGAAAGGAATAAAACTTTCTGAAAAATGGCAGAAATGCTGAATGTGTCGGCTCCGTTCTTAACTGATGTGGAAAAAGACAGACGCAATCCCTTTGATATCGAAAAACTTACCCAACTCGCAAATATCCTGAATCTTTCAAAGGAAGAAAACGCACTCATGCTTGATTTGGCTGGAAAAAAGAGGAATGCAGTAACTCCTGATTTACCGGAATACATAATAGAAAGAGATTGATGTTATTGGGGAAAATCTCGTTGATGAGTTTATGCCAGAGGCACTTAGGACTCCGCAGTAGATAGACATTGATTTGTTTGTTCAAGATTATCTCGGTATGGAGCAAGACTTCCAGTACCTGTCACATTGTGGTTTGTATCTTGGGATGACCGTATTTAATGATACGGATAAAATACCTGTCTATAATCCGGCGGAGTATTGTGCTGAGTATATCAGTGCAAAGGCTAATACGGTAATAATTGATAATAGCTTACTGGAAGAAAATCAAGAACACAGGTACCGGTTTACTATGGGACATGAAAATATCTTAATATCTAACATTCACTTCTTTATTAATTTCCTATATTCTCTTGGCAATAAACCAGTAACACGTTGAAACTGTTTTGCAAAACTTTCAGATCGGTCATACCCAACTGCCTGTGCAATTTCAGCAATGCTCAAATCCGTAACAAGCAATAAATGCTGTGCTTGCCCTACTCTTTTTTGTAAAATGTAATCATAAAGTGTACAGCCAAAACATTCCTTAAATGCAGCTTTTAACTTGGTCTGCCCCATGAATGAAATCCGGCACAATCTCTCGATAGGCACTGAAAAGGTATAATGGTTATCCAAATAAGCTGCGACTGCGGAAAGATTATCTTGATTTTGTTCTGTTAAGTGTAACTTGTTTTTCTTCTCTAGATTACTCCGTGCCTTCTCCATAATCAGAGATACTGCTTCTAAAATTATTCCCTCATAAAACATCTTGGCTGTAAGACCAGTTTCCCGATAACCCTCAATTTGTTTTAATATGGCGATTAGTTCAGGAAAATCAGTTCCTATTTGCATTTTGCGAAATGCCTCGCTGGGATCAATATATTCTCCTGGAAATCTTTCTCGTAAATATTGTTGATAGAATTCCGGCATGATCGTAAAGCTGATACTTTGCAGCGGAATGTTTTTGTGATAGATCGCCTGATATACCTTATCACTTTGCCCAATCTGCGCTTGCAGGCTATTGGGCGAAAGCTGGCAATAAGGGCGGAACTCTTCACCAGATACAGAGGTATAGTAGGTCACAGACAGAAATTCATGTTCCGGACATTCTAACATAAAATCATCATAAAAAAGAAAGTAACGGATTGTAATTTCAAACATGTTTTCATAAAAATAAATCCAAAAGTGACCTTGCCCTTTTTCTACGCTTAAAGTATAGCAGGTAAACTCTTTGTAAGGCTCTTTGTGTTCATTATCTAAGTAAAAGCCGCCGTCCGAAAGCATAGAGTTATATAGCTCTTTTATTGGTTTCATAAGATTACTACTTAATACGCCATTTCGACGCACTTATACGCCGATACGACGTTCCTTCCTCTGGTTTATTGTGAAATCCTCAGATCTGGAGTATACTGATATACATTGGTTAGTTACAACTAATTTCTTAGTATTATACCATATTCCTATCATTTCAGCAAGAAAAAGGTGGTAAAAATATGCAAATGGATTTTAAGGCTTCCAGACCTGATCCACGAGTTCTAATTATCCAGATTGTCGTGGTATCAGTATTGGCGTCAATCTTCCGAAATCTACTTGCGCTGTTTCTTTTGGTGTTAATAGTAGATATTATATTGCTGTTTCAGTGCGGCTGGAAAGTGTTTGTAAAAAATTTTATAGGTTATGGAGCGATATTGTTACTCCTTCTGGGACTACAATGGATTTATATCCCTGTTATTTCGGATTTATTTCCTCTGTTTCTTATGTTGATGTCAAGGCTTTATCCGGCGTATCTTGCAGCAAGAGTATTGATTGAAAAGGCTCCAATGGATGAACTTCTTTTTTCACTGGAAGTGTGGAGAGTGCCTAAGTTGGTTCTGATTCCTTTATCTGTCATCTATCGTTACATACCCACAATTCTAAAAGAGATTGGATATATTCGGGAAAGCCTTAAAATGAGGAACCTTAAATCTTCTGTTTGGGATACATTCAAACACCCTATGCAATATGCGGAAAATTTTTTAGTCCCACTTTTATACCGAAGTGAAAAAATATCGGAAGAATTATCCGCTGCTTCTATTTGCAAGGGTTTGAGTACGAAGCGTAGGAGGACATGCTGCACAAAAGTGAAGCTGTGTAAAATGGATATGTTCTATCTGTTCTGTATGATCCTTCTTGCAGCAGGTTTAGTATGTATCAATGATTACATCATTTTATTTTGAAAGGAGGCAATCCTATGCATCCACCTGTTATAGAGTTTTCAAACTTTAGTTTTCGCTATCACGACGCTGGCCGTGAAAGTTTGTCAAAAATCAATCTTTCCGTTCAAAAAGGCGAGTTTATTCTTTTGACGGGACACAGCGGTTGTGGAAAAACTACTTTAACCCGATGTATCAATGGCTTAATACCAGATTTTTTTGAAGGAGATTTGTCTGGGAGCTGCCGTATTTGTAATATGAATATAAAAGAGCATGAAACCGGAGATTTTTCATCGTTGGTTGGTTCTGTATTTCAAGACCCGCGCTCTCAGTTTTTTACGCTCCATGTAAAAACAGAGATTCCTTTCCCAAGTGAAAATCTGGAAACTCCTTTGGAAAAAATGCAGACACAATATAAAAAATCAGTGGACGCGCTAGAAATTCAGAATTTATTAGGAAAAAGCATTTTTGATTTATCCAGCGGTGAAAAGCAGAAAGTAGCAATCGCTTCTATCTATATGGTTGGTGTAGGCATTTATGTTTTAGATGAGCCGTCTGCCAATCTTGATTCCGTTGGTACAGAGCAGCTTCGGAAAGTATTAAAATCACTAAAAGAACAAGGCAATACGATTCTTATATCTGAACATAAACTCTACTATTTAAAAGGTTTGACAGATCGTGTTGCCATAATGAAAGACGGAAAAATTGCTTGTGAGATAGACGGACAGGACTTTGATAATCGTCCTATGGAATGGTTTACAGTGCAAGGCCTGCGTAAAGCGGATTTAACTCAAATTTTGCCAACATCTCATTCCAGTGATGTAAAGCAGGAAACATATTCTATAAAAATAGAAAAGCTCTCTTTTGGCTATTATGGAAAACCTTTATTGTGGCATGATGTATCATTTTCTGCCTATGGCGGTGAAATTGTAGGGATTATTGGAAAAAATGGTGCTGGAAAAAGCACATTGATCCGGACGCTCATGGGCCTTGAAAAACCTAAAACGGGGAAAATTTTAATCAACGGAAGCTATGCTGGCAAACAGCAAAGGCGGAAAAAATCTTTCTATGTCATGCAAGATGTTGATTATCAACTGTTTGCGCCTAATGTGCTGGAAGAAATGCTGATGGGAACAAAAAAGACCAAACCGGATAAAGATCGGGCAATTCACATATTAGAACGATTTGGCCTCAGTGAATATCTGAAAAGACACCCGACAATGTTATCCGGCGGACAGAAGCAGCGGCTTTCCATTGCACTTGCCAAAATGCACTGCCTTCCATTCCTTTATTTAGATGAGCCTACCAGTGGCCTTGACGCAAAGAATATGAAGATTGTTCAAGAAGAAATTAAAAAGTTGGCAGATCGTGGAACCTGTGTATTTGTGATTACCCATGATTATGAATTGGCCGCCAATCTTTTTACTTCACTCTTACTTTTACAGGAGGACTGTACGATACGATACATTTCTCCTGATGAGTATAGGCCGGAAAATCTGGCACAATATTTTCAAATCTCATTTTAAAGAAAAGGAGCGTGTTTTTTATGAGTAATCAAACAAAAGAAAGCAGAAAATTGAAAGACTTAATTCGTATCGGTGTGTTTACAGCCTTGTGGATAGCAGTAGGATGGGGTATTGCGTGTACGATAGGTTTTTTTCCGCCGGTTCTGGTTGTATTACCCTGCATACTTGCAGTTGCCGGAGGACTTATCTATGTCGTGATGCTTTCTAAATTGAATATCCGGGGTGGAATTTTTATTCCGTCCTTTATCTTTGGTCTCTGCTTATTTACAATGGTACCTTATGGAATGTTGTTTATTTGTACTTCTGTCGGCGGTCTGCTTGGGGAACTCATTTATGATACAGCTGGAAAGAACAGCAATAAAGCGAAGATAATCGGTATTTCCATGCCAATGATAGGTCTGGCATTAGGAGAATATATACCGCTCTGTTACATGGAAGAAGCATTCAAGAAACTTTATGAAGGTAGCTTTACAAGCGATATTGGAATGAAAGTTATTGAACTCCTCAGTACACAGCTTGCGATTGTACTGACTGCTGTTACTGTGGTGTGTGCCATACTTGGCTGCTTGTGGGGAAATAAGATTGTAAAAAAGCGTCTTTCGAATGCAGAATGATTTATCCTTTGCCAGAAAGGAGTTGATTGTTTATGGGCAAAGAGAAAAAACAAAAAAACGGTATTCCTGGGTTATTAGAAATGGCCGGTCAGAAAAAAACCTTGATGATCGTTGGTGCTTCGCTTTCAACGATTGCGGCGCTGTTCCAATTAGCTCCGTATCTGGCTGTCTATAAAGTCATGACGGAACTTCTGCGCAATGCTGCGGATATTAGCCAAGTGGACACTTCTTATATGACCTTTTGGGCCTTATTCGGAACCGTCGGGTTGGTGATCTGCTATGTATTTATGTATATAGGTGGTATGATCGGCCATATAGCGGCCTACCGTACCCTTTATGGAATCCGTGTAAAGCTGTCCCAGCATATCAGTGGATTGCCCTTGGGGTGGTTCAGCCGCAATTCTATCGGTAAGGTAAAGCAGATTACTGAGCAGGACGTTGAACAGATTGAGATTTTTATTGCTCACCAGTTTCCAGATATGGTTAGTACCGTTGCCGTGATTGTATTTATGGTTGCCGTTATGTTCAGCCTGAATGTCTGGCTTGCTCTTGCCTGTATTATTCCAATTATCGTAGGTTTTGTTGTGCAGTTCTCCTTTATGTTTGGAGCAAAAGCCAAAGAGGGTTTGAAAGAATACTACGACGCAATGGAGAATATCAATACATCTTCTGTGCAGTATGTGAGAGGTATGCCCTCTATCAAAATTTTCGGACAGACTGTACGCTCTTTCCGAAAGTTCTATGATGACATTGTCGCCTACCGCGATATGACTACAAAATATGCAGACAATTACGAGCCTTGTTATGTATTGTTCCGCGTATTTGTACTTTCGCTTTCCGCATTTATTATCCCTGTAGGTATGCTGTTCCTTACAGGAAATCCGCAGAATATGGCATTTGCTATGACACTGCTGTTTGTCCTGGTTTTTGCACCGGGAATTGCTACGCCTGTATTTAAGTTTAACAACTTTGGTTCCAGCTTCAACAATATCAATGAAGGCGTGCGGCGCGTGAACGAAGTGTTAAGCACAAATGAGGTAAAAGAACCGGAAATCAGTAAAAAACCCAATGGATATACGATTGAGTTTCACAATGTATCTTTTTCCTATGAGGACGGGCCAAAGGTCTTAGATCATGTGAGTTTTACTGCCGATCAGGGCGCAATAACGGCTCTTGTGGGACCCTCCGGGTCTGGAAAATCAACCATTGCACAGCTTATTCCCCGATTTTGGGACGTAAAGGAAGGCCGCGTAACGATTGGCGGCGTAGATATCCGGGACATGAAAACGGAAGCTTTGATGAATACCATGTCTTTCGTGTTTCAAGACTGCTTTCTATTTTCCGATACGCTCTATAATAACATTGCTGTGGGAAGACCCGGCGCAACAAAAGAAGAAGTCTATGCAGCGGCCAGGGCAGCACAATGTCATGAATTTATTGAAAAACTGCCCCAAGGTTACGATACCTTAATTGGGGAGGGAGGAGTATATTTATCGGGAGGCGAAGAACAGCGGGTTTCCGTAGCAAGAGCAATCTTAAAAAATGCTCCAATCCTGATTCTTGATGAGGCAACCGCCTATGCCGACCCAGAGAATGAGTATCAAATGCAGTTGGCGCTACAAGAATTGATTAAAAACAAGACTGTGTTGATTATCGCCCACCGCCTGATGACTATTCGGAACGCTAATAAGATTATGGTTATCAATCGCGGGAACATCGAAGAAGCAGGAACCCATGAGCAGCTTCTAAAAAATAAAAAAACCTACTATAAGATGTGGGTAGCCTATACAGCTTCGTCCGATTGGGAGCTGAAAAAAGGGACGGATAAGGAGGCGGCACAAGTATGAAAAAGACAAATCCTGTTTATCAGGTAACGGCTGGGAATCCTAAGAAACTGAAAAAGCCAGTTATCTGGACGGTTGTTACCAATGTAAATCTGTTTTCTTTTATGTTTCTGGCATTGTTTGTCATTACGATATATTCGTTCTTTGCTGGTGACACTGGTTCTCTGGATATTAAAACCCTATGGCTGTCTTGGGGCGGTATTTTGGCAACTTCCATTGTAGTCTATATTTTGGAGCGCAAAGCAACCCATGCAACTTTCCATGATGGTTATGCGGCCAGCGCAGACGGGCGAATCCGCCTTGCGGAGCATATCCGTAAACTGCCTCTGGGATTTCTTATGAGCAAAGATTCCGGTGAATTAGGAAATACCATGATGAACGATTTCAGCCAGATCGAGGAAGGTGTTACACACATTTTGCCGCAGCTTATCAGCGGTATCATTGTAGCGTTTCTGGCCCTGTTTGGAATGGCTTTTGCTGATTGGCGCATGGCGCTGGCAATGTTCGCAGGATTGCCTGTCACTTTCTTGATTCTTTGGGGTGTCCGTGTGATCGACCGCAAACGTGGCGCAGCACACACAAGAGCAAGAATTGAGCAGACAAACCGATTGCAGGAATATCTTACTGGAATGAAAGTTATGAAAGCGTATAACCTGCGGGGGGCAAATTTCAAAAAGCTGGAATGTGCTTTCCATAACTTTATGAAAGAAAGCATTAAGCTGGAAGGTGTATCTGGCCCGTTTTACTTGATAGCGGTTGCGTTCCTGCAAATCGGGCTTTCTATGATTACGATGGCCGGCACTTATCTGCTTATCGGCGGCACACTGGAATTGCCAATGCTGATTATCTTCCTTTTGGTTGGATCTCGTGTATTTGACCCATTAGTGAGCGCCATTACTCAGCTTCCCGTATTTACTTATCAGGCCGCTGGGGGAAAGCGTATTGTAGATTTACTGGAAGAACCCACTATGCAGGGCGATGGGGAAGTCCCGGAAGATCACAATGTTATCTTTGAGAATGTTACTTTTGGCTACAAGGTGAATTGCTCCGAAGGAGCAAGAGAGGGCAGCCTGGACTGTGGGAAAGATGTGGTACTTCACAATGTCAACGCAAGTTTCCCGAAAGGAACCATGACAGCTATTGTTGGACCTTCCGGCAGTGGGAAAAGTACAATGCTTCGTTTGATTGCCAGATTCTATGACCCGCAGAGCGGCGTTGTCCGCTTTGGAGGAGTTGATGAAAAGACAGTTGACCCGGAGAAGCTAATGTCTAAAATATCCGTGGTCTTTCAAGATGTGTATTTGTTCCAGGATACCATTGGAAATAATATCCGCTATGGTAAGGAAAACGCTACACAGGGGGAGATTGAAGCAGCCGCGAAGCTGGCTCATTGCCATGATTTTATTATGGCTTTGCCAAACGGTTACAATACTATGGTTGGCGAGGGCGGTTCTACTTTATCGGGTGGGGAGAAACAGCGAATTTCTATTGCTCGTGCAATCCTTAAAGATGCACCTGTGCTGCTGCTTGACGAAGCAACATCTTCTCTTGATCCCGAAAACGAGGTGGAAGTGCAGCAGGCTATTGAGGAATTGGTAAAAGACCGCACCGTTGTGATGATTGCCCACAAATTAAAAACTATCGCCGGTGCCGATCAGATTATTGTACTGAATCAGGGTCAAGTAAAAGAAGTAGGGACTCATGAGGAACTAATGAAAAAACAAGGGTTATATCATCATTTGTGGAATATTCAGCAGACTACGGCTGGTTGGCAAATCAATTAAAGTTTCAGGATTTCACTGAAAAGTAGGCGTGTCATTTGGTCTTGACTTCATCGGGGAAAGTATCAAAAAGAACGGATGGAAATGCTGCGGCAGTTAGCAATACAGTAGTTACAGATATTGGAAACAGCGAGTTTTAGTAATTTGCCTGAATTAGAATCGAGAAAACAAGGCATTACGGTTGAAGAAATGAGGGGGCAAATTGCTATGCGAATCAGAAAGGGTTTAGCGATTCCGACCCGAATCGCCGATTACAGTGGGAATAGATTTTCTACGCTGGAGATATGCCGGTACCGGAGGAATATTTGGACTATGTGTTAAAGTAGATTTACGAAGAAGAGGGCGAAGAAGTATTAAAACAATATATTAGAGATTAAGAATTCAATTTCTAAAAATAAAAAGTTTAGATTTTTATTTTTGATTTTCAGGGGTTTTTTTGCTAAACTTAAAGCAATTTAAAAATAAGGGGGGATAGTTTTGCTGCTAAGACAAATGAAATACTTTGTTTCCGTTGTAGACTGCAACAGCTTTACAGAGGCGGCGGAACAAAATTATATATCTCAATCAGCCATTTCACAGCAGATACAGGCATTGGAAAAAGATTTAGGCATACCTCTTATTATCCGGGAAAACCGCAAATTTTCCCTCACACCTGCCGGAGAATACTTTTACAATCACTGTAAAGGTATTTTAGACGAAGTGGAGGATTTGCGCAGGAATACTGTTCAGTTAGGAAAAGACTCTGAATTACAGCTTCGTATCGGGTATCTTAGATGTTACAGTGGTCAGGAGCTGCATGAGGCATTGGCAGAATTTTCCCAGACTTATCCAGAGGTGTCAATCAATATCATCAATGGAACCCATGAGGAATTATACGATCATCTTCGTTTTGGCACGGTGGATCTTGTCCTGACAGACCAGCGCCGCGCGTTTTCAGATGAGTATGTAAATTACCAGCTTCTTAAGTGTGGCTGCTATGCGGAACTTTCCACACGCAATAGGCTTAGCAGACAGGGATATGTGACACTAAAAGATTTAAGAAGCACACCTTGTATTTTGATTTCTTCCAGAGAACAACAAAATGTGGAGGAGGACTATTATAAGAATACGCTGGGCTTCGGAGGGAATTTTCTCTTTGCAGAGAATCTGGAGGAAGGCCGCCTGATGGCGGTTGGAAATCGGGGATTTCTTCCCATCGAGAGCGTTGGAACATTGCCGCCGGAGGGGCCTGCTATTCACAGACTCCCCATTTATCGAAATGGAAAACAGGTTCTTCGCAACTATTGCGTTTTCTGGCGTAAGGAACAGACCAATTATTACATAGAAGAATTTACAAATATTCTTCACCGCTTGCTGAAGCCTATTGAATAAGTTTAACATCGCACTCTCTGCTTAGGGGAGTGCGTATTTTTTGTGTTCGCATAAGTTTTACTTATCAAAAACCGCAGAAATCCGAATTGCTGATTTTCTGATTTTGATTAAAATAGGAATCAGAAAAGGAGGTAGCAGACAATGAATAAAACATTGATCGTATATTATTCCCGGAAAGGCGAGAACTACTGGAATGGGAGCATTAAGGACTTATCAAAGGGCAATACGGAAGTCGTTGCAGAGATGATTCAGGAAATAACCGGAGGCGATTTATTTGAAGTGGATACCATAAATCCCTACGCAAAAGATTATCATACCTGCACAGAGGAAGCAAAGAAAGAACTTCAAAACAATGACAGACCGGAATTAAAAGGGTATCTGGACAGCCTTGAACCCTACGATACGATTTTCGTGGGTTATCCAAACTGGTGGGGAACGATGCCGATGGCCATGTTTACATTTTTAGAGCATTATGATTTATCTGGCAAACGGATTCTCCCCTTCTGCACCAATGAGGGCAGCGGAATGGGAAACAGTGAACAGGATTTAAAGAAAATCTGCAAAGGAGCATCGGTTGAAAAAGGACTGCCGATTCGAGGAACCCAAGCGGCTAATTCACGAAAGACAGTGGAAACATGGGTAAAAAGTTTCGGGTAAAGGCAGGACTTCTACAGGAGGAAAACAAATGAGTATTACAGAGGCTTTTGAGGAAGAGAAAAAATGAGATTTCGTATGTTAGGAAATTCAGACTTGAAAGTATTTCCTGTGGGACTTGGCTGTATGGGGCTGAGCCAGAGCTATCCTCCCTTCCCGGATAAAAAGGAAGCCATCTCCTTTCTACAGGAAGCAGTGGAAATGGGAGAAAATTTCTTTGACACCTCTGAATTGTATGGACTTTATGCAAACGAGGAATTAGTGGGCAAGGCGCTGAAACCCTACCGGGATCGAGTCGTGATTGCCACGAAGTTTGGCTGGAATATCCAGAATGGAGTCTGCCGCGGTCTTGACAGCCGCCCGGAAACAATCCGCAAGGCTGTGGAAGGTTCTTTGAAGCGGCTGCACACAGACCATATTGACCTTTATTACCAGCACCGGGTCGATCCGCAGGTGGCCATTGAGGAGGTGGCTGGTGCAGTACAGAAGTTGATGGAAGAAGGGAAGGTTCTGGCATGGGGACTTTCTGAGGCAGGCGTTGAGACCATCCGCAGAGCTCATACCATTCAGCCGTTGGCTGCGGTGCAGAGCGAATATTCCATGTGGTATCGGGAACCGGAAAAAGAACTTATCCCTGTGCTGGAGGAATTGGGAATCGGATTCGTACCGTTCAGTCCTCTGGGAAAGGGTTTTCTCACCGGAAGCATAAAAAAAGATGCGGTATTTGCTGAGAATGATGTCCGTCATTCCATTCCAAGATTTAATAATCAGGAAAATCTTACGGCAAATCAGGAACTGGAAGAAGCCGTAAAGCAGTTTGCTGCTGAGAGAGAACTGGCTCCATCCCAGATTGCACTGGCCTGGCTGCTTCATCAGAAGGACTGGATTGTTCCCATTCCCGGAACGAAAACCGTATCCAGACTACAGGAAAATATGAGTGCGGCCTATGTAGAGTTAAAAGAGGAAGATTGGAATATTCTTGATGGAATTCTTCAGAGATTTCCAGTAGCAGGAGACAGATATTCAGAGAGTATGATGCAGATGGTGGGACGATAGGAGGAAGTATGGAACTGAGAAAATTAGGAACAAGTGGAATAAAAGTATCGCCGATAGGACTTGGCTGTATGGGAATTACTCATGCCAGCGGCACACCTATGGAGAAGAAAGACGGTGTGGAAGTGCTCAGGAAAGCCTACGAGATGGGATATACATTTTTTGATACGGCTGAGTGCTATACGGGGATTTATCCAAGCGGAGAAATTGCATATAACGAAGAAGTTGTCGGAGATGCCCTGCACCCGATTCGTAATAATATTGTGCTTGCTACAAAATTTGGAGTGCAGCATGACGGGAATCATTTGATTATGGACAGCCGGCCTGAAACGATCCGTACTTCCGTGGAAGGAAGTCTGAAGCGTTTAGGAACGAATTATATCGATCTTTATTATCAGCATCGGATTGATCCCAATGTTGCACCGGAGGAAGTTGCTGGCGTAATGGAGGAACTCATCAAAGAAGGGAAAATTCGTGCATGGGGAATCTCAGAAGTGAATGAGGAATATCTGCGGCGCGCTCATGCAGTCTGCCCCGTTACGGCAATCCAGAATCGTTATTCTATGATGGCGCGTTGGTATGAACCATTGTTTTCTGTGGCAGAAGAATTGGGGATTTCCTATATTGCCTTTTCCCCGCTTGGAAATGGATTTTTGACTGGAAAATATGATAACCATACAAAATTTGAAGAAGGAAAAGACTTCCGCAGTATAATGCCGCAATATACAGAGTCTGGTTATGAAAAAGGGCGTGAATTACTGACATTATTGCATGATCTGGCAGAGAAAAAATACGCAACGCCAGCACAGATTTCTCTTGCATGGATGCTGGCAAAGAAACCGTTTATCATTCCGATTCCGGGAAGCAGAAAACCGGAAAGACTAAAGGAGAATCTGGGAGCAGCAGAGATCGTTTTAGGGAAAGAAGCATTGGCAGAAATTGATGAGAAATTGAACACAATGGAGTTTGATGTGTTTGGCGGACATTAAAGATGGAGGTCAGCTTTTAATCTGTACTGCGGGGGAAGGCTGGTATCAGGAAGAAGGAAAAGAGGCGGTCAGTCTGGTTCCAGGCAGTGTTATTGTGATACCTGCAAATGTAAAACACTGGCATGGCGCAAAGGCAGATAGCTGGTTTTCTCACATTGCCTGTGAGATACCCGGTGAGGAGTGCAGCACAGAATGGTGCGAAGCAGTAACGGACAAGGAATATCATCGGCTTTAAGTGAAGGAGGATTTCAATGAACACCCTTCATGCCTACCAGATGGCGAAACGATGCAATGAAAAGCGAGTGATGGCAGAGGCTGTGAAATGGGGCGAGAAAGGCTCTCGCATCAATTCCATTTCTCCGGGAATCGTGGTAACACCGCTGGCACTTGACGAGTTCAACGGCCCTCGTGGAGATTTCTATAAAAATATGTTTGCAAAGTGTCCGGCAGGCCGTTCGGGAACTGCAGATGAAATTGCAAATGTGGCGGAGCTTTTGATGAGTGATAAGGGCGCTTTTATTACTGGAGCAGATTTTCTGATTGACGGTGGAGCAACGGCCAGTTATTTCTATGGACCGTTAAAACCGGAACAATAAACCTTGTCTGCCGGTAGATACCTTGGCTTTTAAATCAATGAAAGGAGAGATTCAAACATGAGTAAAACATGGCTTATTACAGGTGTTTCCAGTGGCTTTGGGTTTGAGATGACTAAACTGCTTCTGGAAGCCGGAGATACTGTCATCGGTACAGTACGAAATACAGAAAAAGTAAAGGCGTTGATAGAAGCCTACCCGCTTTCTTTTGACTGCCGGATCTTAGATGTGACAGATGTTCCAGCGATCCATCGTCTGGTGGCAGAAGCATTTGCACAGCATGGCAGAATTGATGTCATCGTCAGCAATGCAGGCTACGGTTTGTTCGGATGTGCAGAGGAACTAAACGATGAGGAGATCAGCCACATCATTGCGACGAACCTGACCGGTTCCATTATGCTGATTCGGGACAGTCTGCCCTATCTGCGGTCACAGAAAGGCGGACGCATCATCCAGATGTCTACTTACGGAGGGCAGGTGGCTTACCCTGCCAACTCCATGTACCACGCCACCAAGTTTGGGATTGAAGGATTCTGTGAAGCAGTGTCTCAGGAGGTCAGCCAGTTTGGCATCAGTGTCACACTGGTAGAACCAGGCGGTGCGCGCACAGAGTTCCGCTATGGAAGTGCGAAGGTTGCAAAACTGATGCCGGAATACGATAGCTGTCACGGCTCCCTCAACATGCTTGATCCGGCGAAAGGGCTTGCTCCCGGTGATCCAGTGAAAATGGCACGGCGTATTATTGAGAGTGTAGATATGACTCCTGCACCGCTCCGTATGGTTCTTGGTTCCCAGGCTCTTTCGGCGACACTTACCCGTTTAAGGGAGCGTGTGGCGGATTATGAAACGCAGACAGAGCTGGCGGCTTCCACAGATTTTCCGACAGGAGAATAAAAACTGTTGTTATGAGGAGACCATGATAGCCATATCTAATTTACAATATAAAGACCTTACTTATCATATTTCTCTTTATTGAGCACGCCCTCTTTAAAGTTTATAATTACGTTTGTAGCCGCATCACCGATTACATTCAATGTAATAACAGCCATTCCCGGTAAGTAGTTCATTGCCAGAACGAGAGAGTAGCCAATCATGCAAAGTTCTGAATGCATTCCCAAACCAGTCATAACAACATATACCATCGTTGTTCCCGCGACCGGGATTGCCGGTGTTCCTACTGCTGTACAAATGGATAAGAATGCTGCCAACACGAGTGTAGATGGTTTCATATCAATTCCTGCGGCTGTTGCAATAAATGTTACTGCAATCATATGCATTGCTGTTGTTCCGTTCATATTAATTGTCATACCTGTAGGAAGGACAAAGCTGCTGATTTCTTCCGTACATCCTAATTCTTCTGTACATGTCTTTGTATTTAAAGGCAATGTTGCTGCAGATGAATTTGTTGCCGCTGCAAACAAACCTATTTTAAATGATTTTTTCATAAACGGAATTGGATTCAATCTTGTTGTCAGGAAAATACCGATTGGGTAAATCGTAGAAACAAGTACCAGACTTACTATAATTGTAGTCACGATCCAGACCATTGTCGGTCCGATATATTCCACACCGTATACGGCAAGGGTTCGTGTAATCATACAGAAGATTGCAGCCGGGCCACATGTATCAATTAGGAAATTCAAAAACATCTGGATAACATCATTTAAATTTTCTAATACTTTTTTCAGCGGCTCTGCTTTTTGACTCATTCTCGTCATACAAAGACCGAGGATAATTGCCACAACAACAACCGAGAGAATGGAGTTATTTGTTGAAAAGGCGCTTACTATATTGGACGGTACGGCGTTCACTATAGTAACCAACGGATTATACCCCTCCATTGTCACAGCCTCTGTAGCCATCTCGGATGGAAGGTTCACATCAAACCATCCCATAGATTTCACAAAATATGCCGCTGCACCTGCAAGAGCCGCCGCAACTACATAGAACGAAAAATATGTGATAAATGTTTTCCCTGCAATCCGGCCCAACTGTTCTGGACTTGCCAGACTGCAAAGCGCAAGGCTTAACGAAGTCAGAACCAGCGGAACAATTGCTAACTGCAGGCCTCGCATAAATAACTGTCCCGCAATATAAAACAATCCCAAACCTTCAAATCCTTTTGTCTGTGTAATATCCTGAAAAAGTATTGCGTGAATAATCTTCCATGCAGACTCCATTCCATGAGTATTCATAAACTCCCGGAGAAACAGCGTTAGAAATCCCACTGTAAATCCCCCTGCCACCGCGATAATCATCCTTTTTACAATCGATGATTTTTCTTTTTTCTTTTCCATTTCCGGATCTCCTTCTTTCTCCTTAAACAAAATGTCTCTTTGTACAATCACAGTTCCTATACAAATTCATGTGCAGTTTTGACGAATCTTTGTTTATATGTACTTTCTTCTTTATGTATATTTTACCCACCCTATCCTAGTTCGTCAATGACTTTTCTTTGTTTCAAAGATATTTATCTGTTTTTACCATATTTTGTGTTTATTTTTTGTGAATTATTTTGGTTTGACACACATATATTTTGTTTCACAGATTTTTATGCAAAAAAACAGAGCGTTTCAAGCGGTCCTTACCTTACCGCCCAAAAACGCCCTGCCACGGGATTATTTATTCCCGCGGACAACGAGCCAAGCGGACATGTTTACATGTCCATTTGGCGACCGCCGCGGGGGTCTTTGACTTTTAATAGATTAATTCTATACCGTGTCCGTCACAGAATTGAATCCACACGTCACTTGGTTTTTTGTCTGTCACAATATAATTCACGCTGTCCAAATCAATCAGGCTGACAAACGCGGTCTGATCAAATTTGGAAGAATCCACAAGCAGCGCGACTTTTTCTGCCTGCTCTAACATCAGCTTCTTAATTTCCGCTTCATCCTCGTTTGAATCTTGTACGCCTTTTTCCATATTTAGGCTTTTACAGCTAATCAAAGCCAGTTCCACATTGTATTTTACAATATTGCTCTTCGCAAGCTGCCCTTGCAGAGACAAAGATTTTTTATTAAATTCGCCGCCGGTTGATATAATATTAAAAGCAGAGTGCTGAAATTCATGAAACACTTCGGTTGAATTTGTCACAACTGTAAGTTCTGCGTTATCTGGCAGCAATTTTAGCGCTTCCATCACGGTTGTACTGGAATCCGCTATTATCGCACTCTTTTCTTCCAATAAAGCCGACGTTTTCCAGGCGATCTCCTGCTTTTCTTTCAGATGTTTTGTCATCCGGCGGTAAAAATGAATACCTTCTTTGCGCACACCTTCGTTCCAAATTGCACCGCCATGTACTCTGGTGATCACCCCTTCCAGTTCGAGCTTGTCTAAATCTCTTCTGATTGTCTCTTCCGTCACATTGCACTGCCTGCTCAGCTCGGCCACCGAGACTTTTTTCAGGCTTTGTACATTCTGCCGGATAACCATCTGCCTTTCCCTGCTTGACATGATATCATTTCCTCCCCTGGCTTCTGTATATGAAACCTCTTTTTTACATAATATACTATCTCTGTCAGCATTTGCAATACTTTTTGCCTGTGAAATCATGTCAAACTCCTTTGAAATCTCTTTGTTTTCCTTTGATTTCCGTATCAGCTTAATTTTGAAAAGCAGATAGTAATCTTCGGATTTTTATTTATCAATATTTTCTGCCAGTTCACGCATGTAAGCAACATCATCTGTTTCTAATTCTAATTCAACAGATTTTACGTTTTCTTTAATCTGCCCTACTGTTGTCGAACCGCTCAACAGATTCAGGAAATCGCCCTGGGCAAGAATCCATCCAAGCGCCAGATTTGCGGTTGTACAGCCGTACTTCTCACACAGCGGTTTCCATTTATCCATCATATCCATAGCTGCCTGCATATTATCCGGCTGGAACCATTTTTTAGGGATCTGCGCGCCTACTGGCTGATAATCTCTTGGGAATGTTCCTGAAAGCAATCCCATTTCCAATGGTGAGTATGCCTGGATGGTTACGCCATTTTCACGGCAGCAGGGAATAATCTCATCTTCAATGGCGCGATCCAAAATTGAATACTTAACCTGGACGATATCCAAATCCCCCCATTTCAGATATTCTTCAATGTGGTGAATATCGACGTTGGCGGCGCCGATAGCTTTTATTTTTCCCTGTGCTTTTAGTTCATTCAGTACGTCCATTGTTTTCTGGATCGGCACAAAGTACTCTGTTCCTTCAATTGCCTGCCAGTGTGTCATATACACATCAACATACTCTGTTCCCAATCGCTCTAAAGAACCAAGAATTTCTTTTTTCACGGATCCACTGTTCAGATTTTTGTATAACTGAATTCCGTTTACTTTATTGAATAAATCTCCTTTCATTTCCTGATCCCATGTCACGCCGCATTTTGTGATAATAACAATATCTTCACGGTTCATACCTTCCAATGCTTTGCCCAAGATCCGCTCACTGTTTCCAAAATTGTATCCCGGCGCTGTATCAATTAGATTTACCCCACACTTCGGCGCCTCTCTGATTGTATCTACAACTACCTGAAGTTCATGGTCTCCGCCCCATGCGGAACCACCTCCGATAGACCATGTTCCAAGACCGATTCTGGAAATGTCTTTTCCTGTTTTTCCAAGTTTCATAGTTTTCATAATTTGATATCCCTCTTTCTAATCTATCCGGTGTTTCCTGCAAGCCACAGTACTCCCGGAAAACAAATCTGATTACTTATAGTCCTCACGATATTTTGCAAGCATTCTATCTACAATTGCTTTGTCCACAACTCCTCCGGTTGCGCCGACATACTGAATGGAAACAGCCGCCGTACAATTCGCATAAATTGCACATTCACGAATATCCCTGCCTTCCAGTAGACCGGTAATAAATCCTGACGCAAAATTATCTCCTGCGCCGATTGTATCAATGGCCGTAACACCTTTACATGCAGGAACAATCATCGAACCTTCTGCATTGCGGATATAGCATCCCTTTTTGCCGATTTTCATAATGACATTTTTTACACCGCACGCATATAACTTATCGGCTACTTTTGCTGGGTCGCTTTCTCCTGTCATTTCACTTGCCTCTTCAAAGTTTGGGAAGAAGTAGTCCACATAACTCAGTGCTTCCGTAATACTATCTAAAGTCTCATTCAGCCTAGGAGAAACCATATCTGCACAGATAATCATTCCTTCTTCTTTTGCCTTTGTGAAAACAGAAACCAATGCTTTGTTATCAAACAACGGATTATTAAAAATACTTGCAAATGATAGAATCTTTGCATCTTTCAGGGCGGACATATCCAAATCTTCATATTTGAATTTCCATAAGCTCCCCTGACGGTTTGTAATAAATGTACGTTCTCCATCCGCAGCCACCAGGCCTATATTGATAGACGTATCTATGGCAGGATCTTGTTTAATATACTTTGTATCAATACCAGTTTTCGCGCAATGACTCAATACAAACGCCCCCGCCACGTCAACCCCAACGCAGCTCATCAGTCCGACTTTATGTCCCAGTCTTGTTATAATCGTAGATTCATTAATGGCGTCGCCGCCGATTGTCATTGCAATTCCGTCTACCGGATAAGATACTACGTCAAACACTTCTTTACTGACCGGCCTTAAGGGCAAGTCGACAATTGCCGCCCCTATAATGATTACATCTAAATCTTTACTCACTTTATTCATCAGCCCTTCCGTCATCACCGAATAGTTTTATCTTGTACATTGCCCTCTCTTTTACAGCCTGCCTTACGGCGCGTTCTACAGCCAGGAAAGGTTCGTCCTTATGCTTGTTAATTGCCTCCATTGCCGCTTGGCAAAGTTCTGTATGAATATTGATTTTCGCAATACCAAGAGAAATTGCTTTCTTAATATCTTCATCACCGATACCGGATGCACCATGAAGAACCAACGGAACGTCCACAGTATTTGCAACTTCTTCAAGGATATCAAATGCTAATCTCGGTTCGGATGTGTATACCCCGTGCACATTTCCAATGGCTACGGCCAGAGAGTCGCAGCCTGTTCTTTCTACGAAATCCTTTGCCTGCTTCGGATCTGTATAATGATACTCTGACAAAGCCTCTTCATAGACAGTTTCATTTCCTACGTGTCCGAGTTCTGCTTCTACTGGAATGTTATACGTATGGAAATAATCAACGCATCTCTTGATTTCCGCAACATTTTCTTCATAGGGAAGGGCAGATGCGTCGCGCATTACAGAGTTCATGCAATGATTTACGGCATTCTGCAGAATTGTCATGCTGCGGCCATGGTCCCAATGAAGGATTACTGGAATGGATGCTTTCTTTGCCATAGACTCCATCATATAGCAGTAATCTTCAAATGAAGTATTTCCCGTAAATCCTGTTCCGAATGAAATAATAATTGGTGCGTGGAGTTCTTCAGCCGCATCAATTACCCCCATTAGCATTTCAGCATTCCATACGTTAAAATGTGGAATTGCATAATGTCCTTCGCTTGCTTTTCTTTCCCAATATCTGATATCTGAAATCATAATCTTCTCCTTTTTCCTAATATAAACTATTTTTTTATGAGGGTGCCGCAAAATCATCAAATTAGATTATTAGATGATGAAGCGATACCCCCGGTATGTCCGGCGGAAGGGAAGATATTGCTTTGGCAGAGTATTCATCTACTTTTGCAACAACCCTAAATTCCGGTATTTCCTGGATGTCAATTATTCGGCTACTTTAACTACGCCTTTTACCATGTCCGCTTTTTTCACAGGATCGATAGCCTCCTCGAATGCCTGCTGCACATTTTTGTAATCATATACATTTGTAACCATGTCTTTTACGTTGAACTTGCCTGTAGCAATTGCTTCAATTGTCTGCGGGAAGTTATTGCAGTAACGGAATGCCGTCTGGATTGTAACCTCACGATTAATCTTTAGGAAATCAATGGGTACCGGTTTGGACTGTGTTCCTACCATCATAATTTTTCCGCCGCGAGCTACTGCCTGGACTGCCTGCTGCGCTGTAAATGCAGCCCCTGCAGCCTCAAACACCAGATCCACTCCGTGGTCTCCGTAAAGTTCTTCTGAACGGAGTACTGCAACGGTATCCTGATCTTTTCCGTTAATCACTCTTTTGGCGCCCAGTTTTAATGCAAGATCCAGACGTTTCTGAATTACATCTACTACCGTAATGTCTGTGGCGCCAAGACTCTTACATGCCTGAAGTACCATCAGGCCGATTGTGCCGCCGCCAAGAATTACAATGCTTTTTCCTATGGATGCGCCGCCAAGAACTGCCGCATGCATACCTACCGCTGCAGGTTCTACTAATGCGCCTTCCATTGTAGACATTCCCTCCGGAATATGGTATGTCCATTCTTCAGGATGTGTCATATATTGTGTCAAAGCGCCTTTATAGTTCGGCTGTGTTGCCATAAAGTCAACATCTGGACAGATATTGTAACGGCCTGTACGGCAGTATTCACAGGTATCATCCGGCACGCCCGGTTCAATCAATACTTTATCGCCCACTTTGAATTTTGTTACCTTTGGGCCAATTCCAACAATTTCGCCGGCAACTTCATGTCCAAGACCAATTTTTTGATTCGGGTCTTTCGGTGGGATAAATGGGCCAAATTCAAAACCGTGGATGTCTGAGCCGCACATACCCACATATTCTACTTTCATAAGAATCTCATTGTCTTTTGGTTCCGGTACTGCACACTCCTGAATCTCAAACTGTTTGGGAGTTACTAAGATTGCTTCCGAATTTTTCATTTTTACCAACTTCCTTTCTGCCCTTATATCCTGAGATTATTCTACGTTACCGATATCTTCTACAGACTCTCCTCTTGTTTCAACACCGAACACAAGAATACTTACTGCAATGATTGCTGCAACGATAGAGATCAATACAAACACGCCCGTGCTTCCAATTGAGTTTGCCACATATGTAACCAGGAATGGGAAAAAGATATTACTTACACGTCCCATTGCGTTACTGAATCCTGAGCCTGACAGCTTTGCTGATGTGGGCCACATCTCTGGCACATATACTGCGGAGGCATAACATACGTACATATAAATAAATGTATTCAATACAAATGTTGAAACAATTAATCCTGTCATGGATGTCTGCTGTCCTGTAACAATGCCCATAATAGCCATTGTTGCCAGAAGAATTACGCCGAATGCCTTTCTTGGAATCTTATCTACAATCAGAGATGCAATAAAGATTCCGAATGGTGCGCCGAAAAGACCGAACATTGTCATAAACTGTGACTGTGATGTGTCATATCCCATAGATTTTAACAGGGATGGCATCCAGTTCATCAATGTATACTGAATGGTATTCATACCGATTAAGACAAGTGAGCCAACAATTGTCCTCTTCAATAATTTGCCTTTAAACAATGCTGAATACGGCAGTTGTTTCACAGGCACCGGCGCTGTTGTTACTTCAGGAAGTTTTTTGCCTGTAGATGATTCGATTTCTTTTTCAATCTGTGTCACAATTGCATCTGCCTCTTCGATTCTCCCCTGTGCCTCTAACCATCTTGGAGACTCAGGGTATTTCCTTGCAATCAGGATAGACGCAATGATTGAGAGAATAGACGGAATCATGTACTGAACTCTCCAGTTCATATTGTAGCTGATCCCTGTTGAGATAATCAAAAATGCTATCAGGTTGCAGATTGGGTGAGCCCAGTTTCCGATAAAGGAGTTACGGCTTGACCATACGCCGCGGTTTCTGCCCGGTACATACTCTGTGAATCCTGCAAATAATACAACCAACAATGCGCCAAGGCCAAATCCTTGTATAAGTCTGAATACATACAATACATATATATTAGGTGCAAGAGCGCCGCCAATCATAGCGATGATATGAATGATTTCATATAATAAAATACTTTTTTTGCGTCCAATTTTATCTCCAATTGGCCCGCCAACCAAAGCGCCGAACAACTGACCTGCTGTATAGGTTGTCCCCCACATTGCCAGAAGCGCTGTTCCCGGCTCCAACCAGTGCAATTCATTTAACAGGATATTCTGTACAGCGCCGCCAATACCATTTGACCAGCAGACCAGAAGTGCAAACGCTGATACCAGCCACATTTTAATATGCCAGTTTGAATTCGGAAGACGATCAAGTCTTGCACCGATGTTTACATTTTTTCTTTCCATTTCCTTCCCCTTTTTCTCTTTTTCTTTTATTTATCACAAAGCTCGCCTGCAACTTCACTTTCCATGATTTCCCATGCTTTCCGAATGTCTTCGTCCTTGTTCCACAGAGCTGGCGGCCCAAGGACGACAACGTCCGTCCCCGCCTCATAAAGCGGTCCGTAAACGCCGGCATTCATAGAACCATCTGCCTCAATCAGAAAATCCAATCCCATTTCCTCTCGCCACTGTGCCAATGTACGGATTTTATCGTACATCTGCGTAATTACTTTTTGACCCGCATATCCGGCGTCAACTATCATAATTGTCACCTTTGACAGCAGTGGAAGATAATAGCGGATTGCCTCCAGTGGGGCGGCCGGGTTCATGGCGATCCCGGCTTTACAGCCCAAAGAAAGAATTTTGTTGAGAGTCACAAAAGCGTCGCTTTCGATGCAGTCTGTGTGCGGAGTAATATATGCTGCGCCGGCTGCCGCACATGCCTCGATGTAATCCTGGGGATGCGCTACCATCAGATGCGCGTCCATTGGTGTTTTTACAACATCTTTTATTGTATTCATAAAATCAGGTCCCACGCCGAATGTTTTTACATAGTTTCCATCCTTAATATCAATATGTAAAAAGTCCGCATGTTCGTCAATGAATTTCACCTGATTTCCAAAATCGAATAAGCCGCAGCAACCCATTGACGGTGCAAGTAATAACTTTTTCTGCATTTTTCCAATCTCCTGTTTACACATTTTTTATTCCCGCGGGCAATGGGCCAAGGGGATATGTAGACATATCCATTTGGCCGCTGCCGCTAGGGCCTAATACCCCGATGCCGGTACCGCTGCTAGTTTGATGCCCCATATGCCTGCATGTAAGCTTTGGCTGATTAATCTTCATAATCATAGTGGAAGATAACTTTGATAGCGTCTTTATTTGCCATAGCCTCAAATCCTTCTTCCCACTGAGACAGTCCAAGTCTATGTGTAATCATTGGTTTTACTTTGATTGCACCTGATTCTAGCAGACGGATAGCATTTCTCCATGATGTAGAATCATACGCCATATGTCCGATAATGCTTTTGTTCCATGATGTAATATCATTGATGGAGAATTCCAATGGTTTGAATCCCATACCTACCCGGACAACTTCTCCGTTTGGACGCAGCATTTCAATTGCCTGCTTCAGTGCGATATTTGCACCCGAACATTCTACTACAAGTCCAAGGTTGTCTCTTCCGCAGATTTCTGTACATCTTGCTACAACATCCTCTCTGGAGCCGTTTACCACATGTGTTGCGCCAAGCTCTTTTGCAACTGCAAAGCGTACCTTTGTGTCTTCTTCCAAACCAACCATTACAATATTGACAGCGCCCATAATTCTTGCAACCTGTACTGCAAATAATCCAAGGGGGCCTGTTCCAAATACAACAACATCCTGCCCTGGAAGTAAATGTGCCTGCTGTGCAATTGCTTTATAGGAATTACAGATAGGGTCAAGTACGGCTGCCTCCTCATATTCTACGCCTTCCGGGATTTCCCAGATTGCGTGTTTATGAATTCTGAGGATTTCACCCGGCACTTTGCAATATTTGGAAAATCCGCCGCCCCATGTGTTATTGTCAAGCCCCAAATTTACCTTCTTTTCACAGCAGAGGAAATCTCCTGACTCACATGCCGGACAAATGCCGCATACATGAGCGCTGTTGTCAGATACCACTCTCTGTCCTACTTTCCAATCTGTCACCAGTTCTCCTACTTGTACGATCTCTCCTGCAAACTCATGTCCACGGATTGAGTTAAATACATCTGAACCGTTATCTACTTTGTAATGTTTCATATCTGCCCCACAGATTGCAGCCGCTTTAATTTCAATAATAATATCCTCCGGTCCACATGTCGGTTCCGGTACGTCGATCATTTTGTACCCGCCAAATTCTTTCCCATATCTTGCTAATGCTTTCATAGTGTCCTCCATTTAATCTGTTATCTGATTTTTCTCTTTTTGTTCCGGCCAGAAACATTATTTTTTGATTCATCTGTATTTTACACATAATTTCTTTGAAAGTCAACAAATTATTCTTTAATTCACAGATTTATTTTCTGTGTAAGGAACCACACCCGCAGAATTATCTTTGAAATCATTCTGTGCGTATTGAAAATTACATCCAAGTCCGCTCTTAGGTATAAGTGGCCGCCGCTGATTAAAAGTAGTGCACCCTTTTGACACGCGAATCTTTGAGAATAATCAAAGGAAGTATTCAAATGGATTGTAGTAAAGATAGTTGCAAAATTATGGGGTTTTGAGTAAAATGAAATGTAATTCGCTGTATCAATGGAGAACTGTCAGCAATAAAGAAATCTGGCTGCCCATGGTGCAGAGATATAAATTTGAGATTTAGGGAGAGAGGAGCTCTATGGGATTTTCATTTGATGTCAGCATACCAGTCTTTACTGTATTTATACAAGGGTTAATCAGCTTTTTTTCGCCTTGCGTGCTGCCTTTGATACCTCTTTACATCGGGTATCTTTCTGGTGGGGCGAAAACAGTGGATGAGAATGGGAAAGTACATTATGGCCGTAGGAAAGTCATAGTCAATACAGTGTTTTTTGTTGTGGGGATTAGCTTTACATTTTTTTTGCTTGGACTTGGGGCGTCTGTAATCGGAAATTTTTTCAGCGGAAGCCAGGCTATGTTTGCAAGAATTGGCGGGATATTGATTATTATTTTTGGCCTGTACCAGTTGGGGGTATTTGGGAAATCCCGGGTGCTTGGCAGCGAACATAGGCTTCCGTTTCATTTAGACACACTGGCAATGTCTCCCTGGACGGCATTGGTTATGGGGTTCACTTTCAGTTTTGCATGGACGCCCTGCGTAGGGCCTGCCTTGTCCAGTGTACTTTTGATGGCTGCATCTGCCAGCACAAAAATATGGGGATTTATACTGATAGGGGTATATACGCTGGGATTTATTTTACCCTTTTTAGCTGTAGGTATATTTAGTGCTACGCTTTTGGATTTATTTAAAAAGCACGGAAATATCGTCCGGTATACAGTGAAGGCGGGGGGTGTCCTGATGATTTTAATGGGAGTTATGATGTTTACGGGAAAGATGAACGCTATCACAGGGTATTTGTCAGAAACGCAGCTGGCCCAGGAGGATAAAACCGAAGGCAAGGCAGGGGAGGGGACTGGATCTGAAGAAAATGGATCCACAGACAAAGCTGCCAAGGGGCAAGATGCAGATGAAGAAGAGAATTCCGGCAGCGTAAAGGAAGATACAGAGCAACAGAGCAATGCACAGGAACAGAAGTTAAGTGATGCCATTGATTTTGAATTGAAGGATCAATACGGGGAAACGCACAGGCTTTCCGATTATAAAGGTAAAACTGTATTTTTGAACTTTTGGGCCACATGGTGCCCCCCATGCCGCGCAGAGATGCCGGACATCCAGAAGCTGTTTGAATCTTATCAGGAAGAGGAGAACCCAGAAGTTGTAGTGCTGGGGATTGCAGGGCCAGATTATGGCAGTGAGAAGTCAGTAGAGGAAGTAAAAGGTTTTCTGGAGGAAAATGGGTATACCTACCCCGTCCTTATGGATGAAGGGGGAGACATATTCGAGAAATACAGGATTACTTCGTATCCCACTACATTTATGATTACAGATGAAGGAAAAGTTTTCGGGTATATCAGCGGGCAGCTGAATGAGGAAATGATGAAGAGTATTATTTCACAGACAATTGAGGGGAAGATGGACAATTGATGTCCAATGGCCTTCCCGGGGACGTGCTGTTTATAAAGACAAGAAGCCAGGCTTTCCAAGGCCCTGATACGCTGCGGAGGGCGCCTGGCTTTGTTTTCTGCTATGGGAGGATCCTTAAAAATCCCATGAATAGCAGCCGCGTCATTGTTATGTGACAAAAAATGTAAAAATAGCCTTGACAAAATGACAAGAAAGATGCTAATATATCAAAGCTGAC
>ERZ652168.128-NODE-128-length-32965-cov-20.2929_pt1 | contig 32965 bp, 29 predicted proteins | sample MGYA00514763_ERZ652168 | MGnify/ENA metagenome assembly ERZ652168
GTATAAGAGACAGATCCAGAGGCAAATATTAATATATCTTTATAAAATCCTTATAATTGGCTGTTACTATGTCCTTAATAAACGTAAAAGGAGTAATAGCCTATGGAAAGGACAATGTGTAAACAGATTGTCAGGTATGAGAAGAAAGGGCCTGTACAAAATAAGTATGTTTTAAAAACAAATAAACTGTCTAAAACATTTGCAAAAACATTTGCAGTAAAAGATGTATCTATCTCAGTAAGAGGAAATTCAGTCTATGGTTTATTAGGGCCCAATGGCGCTGGTAAATCAACTTTATTGAAAATGATTACAGGGATAATGAACCCTACTTCAGGTGAAATTTTATTTAAAAACCATCCTTGGAAACGTACAGATCTATTAGACATTGGATCAAGCCATATATTGAGCGAAGTACAGAAGTTTTGCCAGAGAACAGGAGGTTTGCCTGCAGGTTATAAACAGACTTGAGGGTGCTGCAAAAATTCAAAAGGAACATTTATTACGGGCCTTGAGCAATATCGTACAAAATGCCATCGAGTATACGCCATCTGGAAGGAATGTATATTTAGAAGGTTCTATGACAGAGGATGGATGGCAGGTGACTGTGCGTGACGAGGGGCCTGGATTTAGTGCGGCTGCCCTTCGGCATGGGACTAAGCGCCTATGGCGCGGGGATTCTGCAAGGGGCAGCAGTGGGCATAATGGCCTTGGCCTTTGGTTTGCGGCACGGGTAATCCGTGCACACGCAGGGCAGCTAGAGCTGGACAACTGTAATTCCGGGGGACTGGTCACAATTAAGTTTGGAAGTGTATTTCCTAAAGGGCAGAGGGATATTATCTTATAGTGTACAAAATTTTATGTTAAGAAAAATGGGATGCGGATTTCCTTTTCAAAGACTGGCTGATCATCTGCCCTGCTCCAGCGTCCTCATCTCAATGATTGTGGCATGGATGGCTATTCTGCATTACTTTAGATTATAAGCGGGTTATACAATGAAATTAATGGAGAAGTATGAGGGAGTTTACTAAGTTTTTATAATTTTAATATTTTTATTAGCACTCGCGCAAAACGAGTGCTAAATTTTTGTTGACTTTTGAAAAGCAGTGTATTAGAATATCTTCTAGGCAATGAAATGAAGATCACAACAATGTACAATAATTGAAAAAGGAGTGTTATAAATGGGAACAGCAAAAAAGGGCAACTTATCTATTGACAGTGAGAATATATTTCCGATTATAAAAAAGTGGGTTTATTCTGACCATGATATTTTCTTCCGTGAACTTGTATCTAATGGCTGTGATGCCATTACAAAGCTGAAAAAACTCGATATGATGGGTGAATATGAATTGCCGGAAGATTATAAGGCTAAGATACAGGTGATTGTAAATCCAGAAGAAAAGACACTGAAATTTATTGATAACGGCGTGGGTATGACAGCGGCTGAGGTAGAGGAGTATATTACACAGATTGCCTTTTCTGGGGCGACGCAGTTCCTTGAAAAGTATAAGGACAAGACCACGGAAGATGATATGATCGGCCATTTTGGACTTGGCTTCTATTCTGCATTTATGGTGGCGGACGAGGTGCATATTGATACTTTGTCCTGCCAGGAAGGCGCAGAACCAGTGCACTGGGTAAGTGAAGGCGGCACAGAGTATGAGATGCAGGAGGGGAATCGGGCAGAGGTTGGTACAGAGATTACACTGTTCCTGAATGAGGACAGCCTGGAGTTTGCCAATGAATACAGAGCCAGGGAGGTACTGGAGAAATACTGTTCCTTCATGCCAGTCGAGATTTTCTTGTCCAAAGCCAATGCGGAACCAGAATATGAGACTATCGATGAGGAAGAACTTCTAGAGACAGACGAGGTCGTAGAGCATATTACAGAGGAAGTAAAAGAGGGCGAAGAAGGAGAGCCAAAGAAAAAGGCAAAAATTGTAAAACGCCCGGTATCTGTCAGTGATATTCATCCTCTGTGGGGAAGGAATCCAAGCGAATGTACGAAAGAAGAGTATATTGACTTTTACCGGAAGGTATTTATGGATTATAAAGAGCCGTTATTCTGGATTCATTTGAATATGGACTATCCATTTAACCTGAAAGGGATTCTTTATTTCCCCAAAATTAATACAGAGTACGATTCAATTGAAGGGACTATAAAGCTGTATAATAACCAGGTCTTTATTGCGGATAATATTAAAGAAGTAATACCAGAATTTTTGATGGTGCTCAAGGGTGTTATTGACTGCCCGGACCTGCCTCTGAATGTATCCAGGAGCGCCCTGCAGAATGATGGGTTTGTAAACAAGGTAGCTGATTATATTTCTAAAAAAGTAGCAGACAAACTGAACGGTATGTTTAAGACAGACAAAGAGAGTTATGAAAAATATTGGGATGATATCAGTCCGTTTATCAAATTTGGCTGTCTGAAAGATGAGAAGTTCGGAGAGAAAATCAAGGATTCTATTATCTTCAAAAATTTGGATAAGAAATATCTGACTTTAGAGGAGTGTATCAAAGAAAATGGCGGTGCCCAGGAACAGTCTGGCGACACAAAGGAGGCCAACAATACGACAGACGCATCTGAGGAAGCCTCCACAGAGGAAAATCAGGATGCAGAGGAAGAAAAGAAAATAAACATTTATTATGTGACAAACGAACAGCAGCAGAGCCAATATATTAATATGTTCAAGGAACAGGGGCAGGACGCCATACTGCTGACGCACAATATAGATTCTGCGTTCATCACCTACCTGGAACAAAAAAATCAAAATATCACTTTCCAAAGAATCGATGCAGAGGTACATGAGTCTCTCAAGGATGAGATTTCTGAGGATGAGAAGGAAGAATTCCAGAAAACAACAGACAGTCTGGTAGAGATATTCCGCAAAGAACTGAATAATGATAAACTGGAAGTGAAGGTAGAAAAGCTCAAAGATGATAATGTGGCAGCTATGGCAGTTCTTTCAGAGCAGTCCAGACGTATGGAAGAAATGATGAAGATGTACAGTATGGGCGGCGGCATGGATGCCGGAATGTTCGGCGGCCAGGCTTCCCTGATTTTGAACGCAGGCCACCCTCTTGTAAAGTTTATTGTAGAACACAAGGACAGCGAGAATGTACCGATTATATGCAGGCAGCTTTATGATCTTGCAATGTTGGCACATAAACCTTTAAGTCCAGAAGAAATGACAGCTTTTGTCCAGAGAAGTAATGAGATTATGGTACTTTTAACAAAGTAATAGAAAAATATATATGAGGGATGAAGCAGTTAGCTTTCGTGTATATATAGAAAGGGACTGATACAAACTAGATGCTTATACAGTGCCTTGGCGCCGGCTGGGGCCAAGGCACTGTATAAGATTTCTGTTTTGTGTCAGTCTCTTTTTTATGTTATAGGAAAGTTTTTACCAACTCTCCTATAACATAAAAGCACACTTCGTGTGGCAATGGATACTTGCGCGAAGATGAAAAGTACCCTTTTTATAAAATAACTATTGAACTGGGAGCCTAATGGCTTTTTTTACTTTATAGGAAGGTTGGACTTTCGTTGGATCCTAGAATGAAAAAAACGTACAAAAAGCATCCTCTATCCCCTCAAGATTGAGGGACAGAGGCGTTGGATAGGCAAAGACTATTTTTCTTGAGCAATATGGGGATTGGTATACCTTATTGAACATTAGTAGTTCAATTAGTATATATTACCAGAAAGAAACAGAAATACGCAATGCTATAATTAAAATTGAAATGTATATTGAAATGGTTCAATGAATAAGGGTTTCGGAAGTATTGAATTCTGTATTTTTATCTTATATTATTTTCTTATAATCATTCCGGAAATGATAAAAAGTAAGATATTTTATGAAATATTACGTAATTGAGACGAAAAAAGAAAAAATTATAGGAGGTTTGGCATGAATAAAATAGGAATTCATTTTGGCTATTTTAATTCAGATTGGGATACCGATTTTATCCGGCAGATCGATCAGGTAAAGCGAATTGGATTTGATATTTTGGAAGTGGCTCCGGCGCCGCTGATGAAGCTGTCAAAAGAGGAGCGGCAGAATATAGCAGACTATGCCGGGCAGAATGGAATAGAACTGACGTTCTCGGTAGGGCTGGCAAAGGAATATGATTTGGCTTCCCAGGAATCCAAAGTCAGAAAGGCGGGGATTCAATTTACACTGGACACATTCGAGATTATGAAAGAAATGGGATCCAATATGTATTCGGGCGTAGATATCGGGGCGTGGAATCAGACGTACTTGTACGGTGTAACGGACAAAAGCAAGGAGTGGAAATATTCTATCCAATCCGTAAAGGAAATTATGCAGTCGGCAGAGGAAAAGGGAATTACATTTGCAGTGGAAGTGGTGAACCGCTATGAATCGTCTCTCGTGAATACGGCGGAAGAGGCGCTGGAATATATTTCAAGAGTAGACAGTCCGAATTGTAAAATCCTGTTGGATACCTACCATATGAATATTGAGGAAGACAGTTTTTATGATGCAATTAAATTGGTGGGAGACAAACTGGGACATTTTCATGTGGGAGAGGCGAACAGGCGGCCGCCGTGTCCGGAAGGAAGAATGCCATGGGATGAAATTGCCGGCGCACTAAAGGAGATTAATTATGGGGGAGCCGTTGTGATGGAACCGTTTATTAAGATGGGCGGAGAAGTAGGAAGAGATATTAAAGTGTGGAGAGACATCAGCAGGAAGGCATCTATGGACGAGATGGAGCAATATGTAGGTGTTTCTGTGAAAATGCTCCGGGAAAAACTGCGGAGATAAAAGAATCCATGCATACGATCAAAGATGTCGCAAGACTTGCTGAGGTCTCAGTAGGTACGGTGTCTAATTTTCTGAATGGAAAAGAAAATGTGGCGGAAGAAAAGGCGGATAAAATAAAAAAGGCAATGAAGGAACTGGACTACCGTCCGAATTATATGGCACAGAATCTAAAAGGGCAGAAGAGCAGGATTATTGGGATCATATTTCCGAATTTGGACGAACCTTACAGCGATATTTACAGAGGTCTCACTGAATATCTGGACATGAAAAAATTTATTACAGTTCTGAAACTGACGCACAATAATATCGTTCTTGAGAATCAGTTTCTGGATCAGTTGGTCAATATAGGAGTCTCGGGAATTATCATGGTTTCCAATGACACAAAAAATATAAGCAAATACCAGCAGATTGAGAAAAAGGGAGTTTCCTTTGTGTTTGTAGAGAGAAAGGTAGAACAGGGAAGTTTTAACAATGTTTTGTTCGAGAACAAAGAACTGGTCTATGAAATTACGACCGGGTTATTGGAAAGAAATCCGAATGCACAGATCAAAGTGCTGGTTGGGAAACAGGAATTTTCCAGTGAGCGGGACTGTGCCGAGGGGTATCTTGCCGCCAGGCCGGACAGAACAAACGATATAGAAGTTATTAAAGAAATCAATAAGGAGGCTGTATTTTCTCATATTTATAAGTGCATCATCGGATTTTCCCCGATGCCGGATTACATCATTACTTCCTCTGCGGAGTTCGCGAATCTCTGCGTGGAAGCCAGTAATATTTTACAGGAGTACATAGAGATTCATGCATTGGTAGGAGAAAAATGGTATATGACCAATATACAGAATCATGTTATCCAGTACGGGAGAAATGCAATTTTGATGGGAAAACGTGCCGGGGAGAAGATGAATGAATTGTTCCTGAACAGGAATCTGCCGGAGAAGAATACTGTATACATCAAGTCCAAAAAACGGTATGATTTGCAGGAGTCGGGGGCGGGCGTATATTCCGACAAGACAATACGGATTCTTGCTTACCGGTGCGATGCATCGAGGGCTTTACAGAGTCTGGCTGTCAGTTTTCGGAAGTCATATGGAATTCAGATTGAGTGCCATGAAATGGGTTATACGGAACTTAGAAGACAGTTAGAGAAAGAATTTGAAAAGAAATCACCGGAATACGACATTTATATGATTGACCTTCCATGGCTCAGGAGCGTGCTGTCCCGGAATGTGCTTGCAGAACTTTCCAGAGTAATAAAACAGGATAACCTGCTTACACGGTATCCCAGAACGATTATCAGCGCATTTTACAAAGCGGACAGAGGGATTCATGTGTTGCCGATTATTGCAACCACACAGATTCTGGCGTACCGCAAAGATATTTTTACCAATCCTGATATAAAGGCACAGTTTATGCATATGTACGGATTTGAGCTGTCAGTGCCGGGAACATGGTCTAATTTCAATACGGTAGCGGAGTTTTTTTACCGGGAAAAGAATCCGAGATCACCGTTCGAGTACGGAACAGCGGCGAGCGCACTGGAACCGATAGGTCTAATCAATGAGTTTCTTCCCCGCCAGTGGGCGTTCCATGGGGAAATCGTAGATAAGTGGGGAAATGTCGTGGTGGACAGTGAAGAGAACGTAAAAGCACTTGAGAATCTCATATCTACATTTGAGTATATTCCACCGGATACAGAGACATATTTCTGGGATGAAATATTCGAGATGCTGCTGCAGGGGAAAATACCGATGGCATGTGGATTTGCTTCACATTACCAGCCGGGAAAATATTCGGCGGAGGGCAGATCCTATGAAAAATATCTGAGTATCGCTCAATTGCCTGGGTACAAACCGATGATGGGAGGCTGGGCACTTGGAATCAACAAGTATTCGGAGCATATTCAGGAAAGCTATGAATTTATCAAATGGAATCTGAACGATAAAATTGCAATCTCAAATATGAGGCTCTGCGGATGCGTTCCGGTGACAACCGTCTTTCAGGACGATACGTTAAAAGGCAGTTATCCATGGCTCAATATTGTAAATGACAAGACAGGTCTGGGGCGTCTGAGAGAAGAAATTACAGATCGTGAAAAACAGATTATCAACACAGAGTCTGTGGATCGGATTATATCAAACAGTATCAGAAAAGCAGTCTTTCAGAAGGAACCACCGGCAGATACCTTGCAGAAAATAAAGGAAGAAATTCAAAATCTTATAAATAAAAAAGCAGAGGGAGTGAAACACAGATGAAGAAAATAAAACAGTTACTGCAGGCGGATCTGTCAAGTGTAATTGTGCCGATTATGATTATGTTCTGTCTGCTGTCTGCGGCGAGTGAAGGATTTTTATCTTCATATAATATGTATTCGGTTTTCCAATCCGTACCGATTTATGTGATTGTAGGGTTATCCCAGATGGTTGTCCTGTCCTTAGGGCAGATGAATCTTGCAGTAGGTTCTATCGGTGTATTGTCCAGCGTCGTATTCGGAATTACTATGCAGTCCCTGGGTTTACCGACAGTGGTGTGCATACTTGCCGCATGTGTGGCGGGGATCGTTCAGGGGTTGATTCAGGGGATTATGATTACGAAAACGGGAATCAATCCGTTTATTATTTCTCTGGCGCTTTTGAGCCTGTATAAAGGTATGGCTCTCGTAATTACAAAAGGACAGCCGTTTTCAAATCTTTCCGCAGGATTTAAAGAGTTCGGAAACAGCAGGTTTTTATCGGTATTTCCGATTACACTATTCATCGCGGTTTTCATTTGCGCAGTCATATTTGTACTGATTCGCTATCGGAAAATCGGAAAGAGGCTTCTGGCGTGCGGGGCCAACAAAACGGCAGCCGTTTACTCGGGAATCAATTATGACCGGACTGTGATCATCGGTCACTGCCTGAGCGGGGTGCTTTGTGCAGCGGCGGCTATTCTTCAGGTTTCTCGGTTCGGAAGCGTACAGCTATCTATCGGAGATGACTGGATGCTGACATCGTTCGTTGTTCCAGTACTTGGGGGGACGCTGTTATCGGGAGGTAAAGTGAATGTAATCGGAACATTTCTCGGAGGGATTCTGATGGTACTGATCAACAATGCAATCGTTCTATGGGGAATCAGTTCTTATGCGACCAATGCGGCATTGGGCATCATCCTCCTTCTGGCTTATGAGGTGGATCGGATGCGTAGGACGATGATGAATAATCAGGCGAAAAATGCGGTGAAGAGGGGGGCATAAGGATGGGGTTCAAAGAAATCAGGAAATCAAATGCTTTCAGTGTGTCTTTAATTATACTCTGTATGATCGCGGTTATGTGCGTGTTAAAAAAGAATTATTTATCGGGTGATAATATAAGCGCCCTGCTGAAAGTTCTGTCTGTGACAACACTGGTCGGTTTGTCCCAGATGGTGAGTATCGCAAGCGGCGGGATGAACGTTTCTATAGGAGCAACGGGAGCGATGTCGGCAATATTGAGCAGTATGCTGATGCAGAATGCAGGTGTTTTGCCTCTGCTGGCAGTTCTTGCCGGGATTCTGACGGGCGTCGTGTGTGGCATTGTGAACGGACTTTTAATTTATAGGAACGGGGGAGTGGGTGTCGCAAGTTTTCTGACGACGCTGGCAACCAACTCCGTATTCACTGGAATTATTTATATGATTACAACTGGTCATGGCGTGAGTAATATCCCGCCTGGGTTCCTTGCAATCGGTAACAGTAAAATAGGGGTATTTCCCACATCCGTCTTAGTCGCAGCAGCGCTTTTGACTGCTGTCTGGATGATGTTCCGGTATGCGAAGGCGGGGAGGCAGATTCTTGCTTTTGGGGCCAATCCAAAGGCGGCTGAACTGTATGGAATTTCCAGATTCAAGACAATCATGGCGGTGAATATCATCGCAAGCATCATCGCAGCAATCGCGGGAATGCTCGTCGTAATGCGTGTCGGTTCTGCACAGCCGGATATTGGTTCCGACTGGATGCTTCAGTCATTTGCGGCTCCACTGATCGGAGGAACGAGACAGGCAGGCGGAAAGGTCGACGTATTCGGTGTGGTTCTTGGTGCGCTTGTACTTACCATTATTGAAAATGCACTGGTACATCTCGGAGTAGATGTGTACTGGACAGAGCTTATAAATGGAATCGTGATTATCGGAATCATGGCTCTGGACCGTATACGTGATATGAAAAAGTAAAGAAAGTGGGGAATCATAATGTCAGACTATATTCTGGAACTGGAAAATATTACGAAGATTTTTCCGGGAGTGAAAGCTCTGGATCATGTTTCTTTCCGAATCAAAAAAGGAGAAGTCCATGCGCTTGTGGGGGAGAACGGGGCTGGGAAATCTACTCTGATTAACATTATCTCCGGGGTGTTCGAGCCCACGGAAGGAAAATTAAAGGTAGACGGAAAAGAGGAGAAAATAGGAAGTCCCGGGAAGGCGTTCGATCTTGGAATCGGCGTTGTCCATCAGGAGCGGAATCTGATTGATACATTTGACATCGCAGAAAATATCTGCTTTATGGATGTGTCAACGGGAAAAAAGAAATGGATAGATAAAAAGGAGATGAATATTAGGGCAGAAAAGGCGATGGAGAGAGTGGGACTAGACTTAGATCCCAAACAGAACATCGAGAAACTGACTTCAGGGAAGAAACAGATGCTTGAAATTGCGAGAGCGATGTGTATGGATTCCAAAGTACTTCTGCTGGACGAACCTACGGCGTCCATTTCGCTGACGGAAGCACAGATTCTTTTGGACACGGTAAAACAGCTGAAGAAAGAAGGAGTCTCGATTATCTATATCAGCCATAAACTGGAGGAGATATTTGAGATTGCCGATAGTATTACCGTTATCCGGGACGGAAAAAATGTAGGGGAAACACTTCCGGCGTCGGAGCTTGACAAAGACGGACTCATTGAATTGATGGTTGGCAGAAAGCACGAGACAGCTACATATGAGACACGTGATTTTTCCAATACCCCTGTCGTTCTGGAGGCGAAAGAGATACAGAGCAGGAAGAATCCCGTCCCGAAATCCTTTCATCTGAAAAAAGGTGAGATATTAGGCTGGTACGGACTGGTCGGCTCCGGGCGTACAGAGTGCGCCAGAGAAATCATTGGAATCGATCCGGTCAGAGAAGGACAGATTTTCCTGAACGGGAAAGCGGTGAAAATTGGAAGTTATGAAGAGGCGTTTGAAAAGTACCGGATTTGTTATATCTCTGAGAATCGGAAAGAGGAGGGTCTGTTTTTACAGCATAGCATCACAGACAATATCGGAATCATAGCGCTAAAACAGATCTGTAAAAAGGGCGGATTTGTTTCCTACAAAAAACAGAACGAGATTACGGAGACTTACCGGAAGTCTCTCAGTATCAAGGCAAAGGACATCTTTGTGGAGACGGCGAGTCTCAGTGGTGGAAATCAGCAGAAGATCTGCATTGCAAAAGGACTGTGCGTGAATCCCGAAATTATGATTATCGATGAGCCGACAGTGGGGATTGATGTCAATACAAAGGGGGAGATTCACACATTGATCTATGAATTGTCAAAACAGGGCATCTCTGTAATCGTGATTTCATCGGATATGGGAGAACTTGTAAATCTTGCAGACCGGATTATTATATTTCGTGACAATGAGATCAAAGGGGAACTGAAAAATAATAAAGACTATGGAAGTATGAGCACAAAGGTCATGGGAAGTATTTTACTTTGATTTGCTATACGAAACAATGCAAATAAGACGAATAGAGAGGAGAAAGGTTATGAGAAAAAAAGCGATCAGTTTATTGGTTTGTGTATCTATGTTGACGGGGATTCTTGCAGGCTGCGGGAATGGGGGGAGTTCTTCCGGGGATACTTCTGCCAAAAAAGAACCGTCGGCTGCCTATGAGGAAAGTGTGTGGAAAGATGTGGTAGATTACGGTCCGGCAGAAGGAAAAAGTGAAAAAGATTATCAGTTCGGCGGTGTGTTTGGAGCTATCAATTCTTATAGCGATCCGATGCAGGGAGCGGCAGATGAAGCGGCCGAGGAATTGGGCATTTTAAAGACGGAATTTGACGCCCCGAAAGACTGGGTGCAGAACGACCAGAATACAATCCTGGACGGTCTGATTGCAAAAGGTCTGAAAGGAATTTATATGATGACATCGGATCCGGTAGCAGGAAATGAACAAATTTCCAAGATGGTTAGTTCCGGAGTTCCAGTGGTATGTGTGGGAGGCTCTCCGGATACCCCTTCCCAGGCAACACTGACACTTGCGACAGATGTCTATCAGGCAGCATATGACGGAACGATTAACCTGATTGAAGCGATGGGAAAGAAAGGCGGAGTGGTTGGACTTTGTGGTGCGGTGACGGACACAAACACACAGCAGCGTATGCAGGCAATCGAAGATGCATGCAATGAATACGAAGAGGTAGAACTGGTACAGATCATTGGGGACATCGATGATTCGGAAGCGTCCATGACAGCAATCGAAAATATTTTGGCAGCGAAAGGCAACCAAATCAAGGGGTTTATCAGTACGGCATATTATCCTTCGGTTTCCCTTGCGAAAATTCTGGCGGACGAAAAGTACAGCGAAGTACATGCAATCGGATGTGATACCGATGAGGCAGTGTTGGACGGAATCAAGAGCGGTGCGTTAGACGGGACGATGGCACAGAATCCATGGGGACAGGCATATCTGGCCACCGTTACTCTGAAGATGCTGACAGACGGTTGGACATACAAAGAAGATGAGGATTTCCTCATCGACTCCGGTTCTTTCTATATCACAAATGACAATGTGGATAAAGTAGAAGAGACACAGAAGGAGGCGACAATGGAAATGGCAGCAGTCTGGGCAGACCGTTTTAATGCTCCAGGAAAGTAAGAAAGGGGCAGCGATGAAACGGGTTGGAAGAATTGTAAAAGTTAAATTGGAAATGAAAGACCGGTACATAGAACTCCATGCAAATCCATGGTCGGAGGTGAGTAAGGCAATCTACGCATGTGGCATACGGAATTTTTCAATATTTGTCAAAGGAGAGATGCTGTTCTCATATTTTGAGTACATAGGAACAGACTACGAGGCAGATATGGAACGTCTCGACCATCTGACAAAGGACTGGCTGAAAGAGACAGATGCGTGTCAGACTCCGGTGGAGGATGCCGCAGACGATGAGCTATGGTGTGAGATGGAAACGATATTTTATCAACAGTAGAAAGACAGTAAAAGAAAGAAGGGTTATCCGATGAAACGTTCTGAGATAAATCGTGCAATAAAAACAGCGGAGGAGGCATTAGATAAGATTCAGTTTAAACTGCCGTCCTTTTCTAAATGGACGCCGCAAGAGTGGAAAGAAAAGAGGGAAAGAACCGGCCGGATTCGGAAGGTGATGCTGGGGTGGGATGTGACCGATTTTGGAAGTGATGATTTCGCCCATGTGGGTGCAGTCCTCTTTACGATCCGAAACGGGTACTTGTATGACCCTGATATCGGAGTGCCGTACTGTGAAAAGGTTATTGTGTTTGACAGCTCCGAAAAGCAAGTGATTCCGCTTCATTTTCATAACAATAAGACGGAGGACATCATTAACAGGGGCAATGGGATTATGGAAATCGAACTGTATAATTCCACAGCGGACGGCAAAGTCGATTATGAGACTCCTGTGAAAATCTTCATGGACGGTATGGAATATGAGACTGAGGCGGGAAAAATCGTGGAAATCATGCCGGGAAATAGTATCTCCCTGACTCCGGGAATCTATCACCGGTTCGGCGCTAAGAAAGGTGCGGGAAATCTCGTTGCGGGAGAAGTGTCCAAGATCAACGATGACAATCTGGACAATGTGTTTGCAGAAGAACAGAAACGATTTTCCGAAATAGAGGAAGACGAAGAAATTTTATATCCACTCTGTAACGAATGCGGAAAATAGGGACAAAATATTGGGCGCTGACAGCGGTTGTCAGCGCCCATATTGCATTCTATTTCATTGCAGGCTGTGCAAGGATATTTTTATGCCGCTTATCCTTCTACCTCATAGGCTATTTGTTTTTGTGAGAAAAATTTCTGGACCATTTTATCCCAGGCCTGTTCCAGAGATTTATCCATGGTAAAGGTTTTCATGGAAGTACCAGTAATACTCAGCAGATTACTTCCGTCATACTTTATGTTTAAATAGAGCCCTCCCACTGCCTCAGGCTGAAAATCCAGATGGTTCTGCTCAATTAGCCGGGTTATATTATGGGGGGATAAACTAAATATAAATTTGAAACTCAATGGGGTTTTTCGCCCTTTAATTAGTGTAAGGCAGTAGTCGCGCAGGGCCCTCCATGAAGAATACTCAGGAATCTCTTCTTCATCGGGGAAAAAAGCCTTCTGTGTGTAGCCGTCAATTGTAAATGTATTGAAAGTGACGATTTCCCCTTCAATAAAAAGAAAAGAATCAAAGGTTTCGGACAGCAGTAAATGTGACATGAAATCCTTGACGCTGGTGAGCCGCAGTGCAATCATATTATATAGAACCTCCGCAGAAAATACATACATTTTTAATAAACGAGAGTATTATAGCATACCATAGAGCTATCCTGCAATATAGGAGGACGGCCGTAGGCATATTTGGCGTATCCATAAGGGGACAGCAGTGATATAGTCCCTGCACGGGGCGGAAACATTGACTTTTTTTGGGAAAAAAAGTATGATAAGATGTACCCACAGGTTAAGCGGAAAGGTCTGAAATATAAATGGTAAGAAAGAAAAGACGAAAACTGCTCATATACTGCTGTGCAGTCATTGCCCTTCTTCTCCTTGTGATTTTGACGGTTGAAGGTGTGGACAGTTTTAAGAACAGAAAACTAGATACATCTGAAGGACTAGCAGTTTTAAAGCAGGCGGAGTCCGGGGATGTAGTAAAAATAGAGAGTAAAATACAAAAGCTGGAGGAAAAGGATCAGGCGGACGCCCAGGAGGAGACTGGAGATACTGAAAAAAATTATAAAGCATTATTTGCAAATTCAGTAGTGATGGGGGATTCTATATCAGAAGCCCTCATCGAATATGATTTGCTGAATGCATCCAGTGTTTTGTCAAAGATCGGGGTGGAGATCGACGATTTGGACGAGCAGATAGAAAAAGCAGAGAAACTGAATCCCCAGATTATTTTCCTTTCCTATGGGATGAATGATATCCTGGGGACAAATGGAGACACACAGTTATTTATTGAGCAGTATGATTCCCTGCTTAACACATTACAGAAAAAGCTGCCGGATACTAAGATTTTTGTGAATTCGATTCTTCCAGTCCAGGATAAAGAGGTAGAAGAGGAGCCGGTCTATGAAAAGCTGGACGAGTATAATAAGGCTCTTAGGGAACTGTGTGATAAGAGGCAGACTGCATTTATAGATCATACAGATTTGGTGTCAGATAGATATTATGAAGAGGACGGCGTGCATTTCAAAATATCTTTTTATCCATATTGGCTGAACCGTATGGCGGAGGTGGCTTCCTTATGACAAATTATAGTACCGGAAGAAGGGCGCTTCCCGGTAGGAAAAGCAGGAGGCAAAGACAGATTTCGGCAGTAAAATACCTTATACTGGCGGCTATAATTGCCTATATTGTATTACTGCTGCTATTTACTAGCGGAAGCACAAAATCTTTTTCAAAGGTTCAACGCTCTGTGGAGTCTGTTCTTGATACAGAAGTGCTCATCGAGACTGACGTACAGGGCCTGAAGCGTTATTACGGATTGAACAGTGCGGATTATGATGGCGTAATGCTTTACATTTCTGAGGCCAGCATGTCTGCTGAGGAGGTTCTCTTAATTAAGGTCAGGACAGAGGAGCAGGTGCAGAAGGTCAGGGCAGCAGTTGAAAAAAGGCTTGAGAACAGAAAGAATGATTTTTCGGGATATGCTCCCAAGCAGGCTCAGTTGATCGAGCAGGCCCAGTTGTCTGTCAGGGGGAAATATATATTTCTTGCTGTTTCATCAGAGGCGGAGCAGTATAAGGAGGCTTTCTCAAAGAGTTTATAAGTTACAGGAGAGGAAATAAAAAGAGAGCATGGTATTCAGCAGTATTACATTTTTATTTATTTTTCTGCCAGTTTTCCTGGCACTGTATTATATTGTTCCGCCTAATTTTAAAAATGCGGTTATGCTGGCAGCCAGCCTGATTTTTTATGCGTGGGGGGAGCCAGTATATATCCTATTGATGTTGTTATCCATTTTGCTGAATTATGTATGCGGGTTGGATATTGAGGAGAAAAGGCGGGTTCACCAACTGTGCAGGCGCAGCCTTATATTTGCAGTTTCTATTAATCTTTTACTGTTGGGATTTTTTAAATACTATGGATTTCTGCTGGATACAGTGAATGCTGTGCTTCCTGTAGATATCCCTTACAGAGAACTTCCCCTGCCCGTCGGGATATCATTTTATACATTCCAGGCTTTATCTTATATTATTGACGTTTATAGAGGGACTGTAAGGCCACAGAAAAATTTGATGTATTTTGCTCTCTACATCTCTATGTTTCCCCAGTTGATTGCCGGGCCTATTGTCCGCTATGTTGACATTGAGGCGCAGCTTAACCACCGTACGATGAATGTCAGGAAATTCGGGAGCGGGGCACAGTATTTTATTGTGGGGCTTGCAAAGAAAGTCATACTGGCAAACTCTGCAGGGCAGCTCTTTGAACAGATATTTGCACTGCAGCCAGGGCGCTTTTCCGTTCTGACGGCATGGATAGGGTGCGGGGCCTATGCATTTCAAATTTATTTTGATTTCAGTGGATATTCTGACATGGCAGTGGGGTTAGGCCGTATGTTTGGATTTGAGTTCAGGAAGAATTTTGAATATCCCTATATATCACGCAGCGTTACAGAATTCTGGCGAAGGTGGCATATCTCACTGGGCACGTGGTTCAGGGAGTATGTTTACATTCCCCTGGGGGGAAACAGGCATGGTGCGTCCAGGCAGATTAAAAACTTGCTGATTGTATGGATGCTGACAGGACTGTGGCATGGATCGGCCTGGAATTTTCTGTTCTGGGGGCTGTACTATGGAATTCTCCTTATTTTAGAGAAATTTGTCTGGGGAAGCGCTGTTGAAAGGATGTCTCCGGCGGTAGGGCATATATATACACTGATACTGGTTTTTATAGGCTGGGTGTTCTTTTTCAGTCCCAATATCGGCTATACATTTCAGTATATCAGCGCCATGTTCGGCCCAGGGGCTTCTGCCTTTATAGATAAGCAGGGAATGTTTTATATTTTGACAAACTGGCTGCTGCTTCTTTTGGCTATTCTGGGTTCGTCAAAGAGAGGCAGCAACGTGATCAGCCATATTATAGATAGTTTTAATACTGTCCGGACTAGAAAAGCTGCGGCAGGTGTTGTCTATATAGGGATTTTTCTTATTTCAATTGTATACATGGTCACAGAATCATTCAATCCATTTTTGTATTTTAGGTTTTAGGTGGGAAAATGAGAAGAAACAGGAGAAAAAAGAGAAGAGGCGCAGAAGGATTAATAGGCAAACTCTTTATTATCTTTCTGCTTTTATTTATAGTAGGTAATTTTCTGACTCCAGTTAAGTCTATATCAGAGGAAGAAAACCGTATGCTGACGCAGAAACCTGAAATAAGTATAGGCGGCTTGTTGTCCGGGGGGTATATGGAGGAGTATGAGAATTATCAGGCAGACCAATTTATTGGACGGAACTTCCTGAGGCGTGTGAAGGTAGCTTTAAACCGCCTGGGAGGCAGCCAGGAGGAGAATGGCGTCTTTATAGGAAAAGGCAGGCAGCTTTTGGAGGATATTGTAGTCCCTGATGAAGAAAGCCTGAAGAATAATCTGGATGCTATTCAAAAATTTTCTGACAAGTATGAGGATGTGCCAGTGAATATGATCCTTGTGCCAGATGCGGCAAATATACTGAGCGGTCAGCTGCCTTCCCTTGCCACAGTGGCAGACCAGAATGCTAATATTGGATATGTGAAAAAAAAGCTGGGGGATTCTGTACAGTGGGTGGATGCCGTAGGGGCGCTGGAGAAACATAAGGACGAAAAAATATATTATCTTACGGATAATCACTGGACGACCCTTGGCGCCTTTTACATGCTGGAGGAGGCTGCCGGAACTCTGGGCATTACTGCCGACCTTGCCAGCAGTTATGCTTCTTATCCAGTGACGGAAGGGTTTAATGGTACTCTGGCTGCAAAGAGCGGATGCCGGCTGAATGTAAAGGAGGAGATCGAGATATATGTCCCCTCTGAGGCAGATAATGATGTTGTTGTAAATTATGTGGATGAACAAGTGAAAACTACAACCCTCTATGACAGGGACAAACTAAAGACGAGAGATAAATATGCAGTATTTTTGGGAGGGAATACATCTCTCATTGATATAAAAACAATGTCCGCCGGACAAAAGCATCTGCTGGTATTAAAGGATTCCTATGCGAATTGCTTCGTTCCATTTCTGACACCATATTTCCGTGAGATTGTCATGGTGGACCCAAGATACTACAGTGGAAATATAGAGGATGTCATGGAAACATACCAGATAACGGATGTTTTAATTCTTTACAGCGGCAATACATTTTTTAGAGATAATAATATAAGCGGAGTGTTGGAGAGTGGGCAATCAGATTAAAACTCAATTTGAGCATAAAAATGGGCCGGTCAGGCTGAATAAGTATTTAAGCGAAGCGGGTATTTGTTCCAGGAGGGAGGCAGACCGCCTGATTCAGAGCGGCACTGTTACAGTGGAAGGAAAGCCGGCTGAGATGGGGATGCGCATATATCCAGGGCAGACAGTGAAAGTTGGCAGGAAAGAGGTGTCCCGGGGTGACGAGATGGTTGTACTGGCAGTAAATAAACCAGCAGGTATTGTATGCACAGAGGAACCCAGGGAGAGAAATAGTATTGTGCGTTTTTTAGACTATCCCATAAGGGTTACTTATGTAGGCAGGCTGGATAAGGACTCCAGGGGCCTCTTGCTGATGACCAATAATGGAGATATCATTAATAAAATAATGCGTGCAGCCAACAAGCATGAAAAAGAATATAAGGTGACAGTGGACAAGGAAGTGACAGGGCGTTTTCTGGAACAAATGGCAGCAGGCGTCCCTATATTGGATACGGTGACAAGGCCATGCCAGGTCCGGCAGATGGGAAAATATACATTTTCTATTATCCTGACTCAGGGACTGAACAGGCAGATACGCAGAATGTGTGAAGTCCTGGGATATCATGTAAAAGATCTGGTGAGGATCCGAATTATGAATATTAAATTGGGAAAGCTAAGAGAAGGTGAGTACCGTAAGCTTACAGATGCTGAGCTGGACTGCCTGTATGGGCAGATTAAAGATTCATCTAATTAATGACAGGAGAGTATAAATATATATGGCAGAAAAGAAGAAAAGGATGCAGAATCTGGTAGAGATTCTGAACCGGGCACGGCGTGCTTATGAGCAGGAAGACCACGAAATCATGAGTAATTTTGAGTATGATAAATTATATGATGAACTTTTGGGACTGGAACAGGAATTGGGAACAACTCTTGCCTCCAGTCCTACCGTTAATGTGGGATATGAAGTGCTAAGTGAACTCCCCAAGGAGAGACATGAACGCCCCATGCTCTCTCTGGATAAAACGAAGGAAGTGTCACAGCTGAAAGAGTTTCTTGGCGCTCAAAAGGCTGTCATCTCCTGGAAGCTGGACGGCCTGACGATTGTACTGACCTACCAGGGAGGACAGCTTGAGAAGGCTGTCACTAGGGGAAACGGCGAAATAGGGGAGGTGATTACCAACAATGCAAAAGTATTTAAGAACCTTCCCCTCCATATTCCTTATAGGGGAGAATTGGTACTCCGTGGGGAAGCGGTGATAGGATATAAAGATTTTGAAAAGATAAATGCAGAGATAGAGGACGTGGATGCCCGTTATAAAAATCCGAGAAACCTCTGCAGCGGCTCTGTGCGGCAGTTAAACAATGAAATCACAGCCCAAAGAAATGTCCGGTTTTTTGCATTTACTCTGGTAAGTGCAGAAGGGGAGGGATTTTCTAACTCCAGATATGAACAGCTTGGCTGGCTGGAGAGACAGGGTTTTGAGGTGGTTGAGCACAGGCTTGTTACTGCGGAAACTGTAGAAGATGAGGTGATACAGTTCGAACAGAAAATTGCAGACAATGACTTCCCTTCCGACGGGTTAGTGCTTACCTATGATGATATTGCCTATGGCCAGTCTCTTGGGGCTACATCAAAATTTCCCAGAGACTCATTTGCATTTAAATGGGCAGATGAAATTAAAGAAACCAGGCTTTTGGAAATTGAATGGAGTCCTTCACGTACCGGCCTGATTAATCCGGTGGCTATTTTTGAACCCGTGGATCTGGAAGGCACAACAGTCAGCCGTGCAAGCGTCCATAATATCAGCATCATGGAAGATCTGGAGCTGGGGGTGGGAGATCAAATCCAGGTCTACAAGGCCAATATGATTATTCCTCAGATAGCGGAAAACTTGACACGCAGCGGAGTGAAGGACATTCCCACGGAATGTCCTGTGTGCGGGGGAAGGACAAAGATTTCCATGGAAAATGATACAAAAACATTATACTGTACAAATCCCCAGTGCCAGGCGAAACAGCTAAAATCTTTTGCGCTGTTTGTCAGCAGGGATGCTATGAATATTGAGGGACTTTCAGAGGCCACTTTGGAAAAGTTTATAGTCAGAGGTTTTGTCAAAGATTTTACAGATATTTTTCACCTGGAGCGCTATGGAGAAGAGATTAAGGACATGGAAGGGTTTGGGGAAAAATCTTATGAGAATCTTTTGAACAGTATAGAAAATGCCAGGAATACAACACTTCCCAAGCTTGTATACAGTCTTGGGATAGCAAATATAGGACTAGCCAATGCAAAGGTCATATGTAAGGCGCTGGATTATGCCCCAGAGCGCTTTTTCGATGTAACTGTTGAGGAGCTGAGCGAAATCTCAGGGGTGGGCGGAGTGATTGCAGGGACATTCACGGATTACTTTTCTGATGAAAACCACCGGGAGATATTCACGAGGCTTTTACAGGAGGTCCACATCCCTAGGGAGGAAATATCCGGAGAAGGGGGGATCTTTGAGAATATGAATTTTGTGATCACAGGCAGTGTACAGCATTATGCCAACCGGAATGAAGTCAAGGCGGTAATCGAGGAAAACGGAGGCAAAGTGACGGGAACGGTCACTTCGAAAACAAACTATTTGATTAATAATGATATACATTCAAAGTCTTCTAAAAATAAAAAAGCAGCTGAACTTGGTGTGCCGATTATTTCCGAACAGGATTTTTTGGAGATGTTAAAGGGCAAGGCGGCAGACTAGCCTGCTGTCTGCCGCCGCTTATATGGCAGGCTGCAGATGGGGCATAAATGGGCCTGGCCCGGCTGGAAGAGGGCAGGCGCTTTAGAAAAAGTTCATTTGTATATAGAAAAAAACTGCGCTATAATGAAATAAGCAATGTAGCGAAAGAAGGGAGAGTTATGTCGGATAAAGATTTTATTATAATAGATGAATTAAATACTACAGAAGATGAGCAAAAGCACGAAGAGGGCCAGCCTAAGGAACAGAAGAATACTCCCGCTGCCGTGGAGGAGGGTAAGGATGAGGATGGATATGAAAAATATTGCCTGATCTGCCACCGCCCGGAGAGTACCGCAGGCAAGATGATAGACCTGCCGAACAACATCACAGTATGTTCAGACTGTATGCAGAAGAGTTTTGACGCAATGACCAATGGATCTATAGATTACAGCAGGCTTATGAATATGCCTGGAGTCCAGTTCCTGAATATGGCGGATTTAGAAAATATGGCTCCTAAAAGCCAGAAAATTAAAAAGAAAAAGGAGAAGCCAAAAGAGTTCCATAAGCTGGATATTAAAGATATACCTGCACCCCATAAAATAAAAGCCAGGCTGGATGAATATGTGGTGGGACAGGAATATGCTAAGAAGGCCATGTCAGTAGCCGTGTATAACCATTATAAAAGAGTGGCCACAGATACAATGGATGATATTGAGATTGAGAAATCCAATATGCTTATGATAGGGCCCACAGGAAGCGGTAAAACATATTTGGTCAAGACGTTGGCTAGATTGTTGGATGTACCCCTTGCCATTACAGATGCGACCTCCTTAACAGAGGCAGGCTACATAGGAGATGATATTGAAAGTGTGGTTTCTAAACTGCTGGCTGCGGCAGACAATGATGTGGAGAGAGCCGAGCAGGGAATTATCTTTATAGATGAAATCGATAAGATTGCCAAGAAGAAGAACTCCAGCCAGAGAGATGTGAGCGGTGAATCCGTGCAGCAGGGCCTTTTAAAGCTGCTGGAGGGCAGCGAGGTGGAAGTGCCTGTAGGGGCGAACAGTAAGAATGCCATGGTACCCCTGACTACTGTTAATACAAAGAACATATTGTTTATATGCGGAGGGGCGTTCCCTGACCTGGAGGAGATAATAAAGGAAAGGCTTTCTAAAAAGACCTCTATGGGTTTTAATTCAGAGCTAAAGGATAAGTATCAGAATGATAAAGAAATCTTATCCCAGGTAACAGTGGAGGATCTCAGGACTTTTGGCATGATACCGGAATTCATTGGACGGCTGCCGATTATCTTTACCTTACAGGGACTTGATAAGGACATGCTGGTGAAGATTCTGAAAGAGCCAAGAAATGCAATCCTAAAGCAGTACAAAAAGCTGCTGGCCTTAGATGAGGTTAACCTGGAATTTGACGGCGGGGCATTGGAGGCCATTGCGGAAAAGGCAATGAAGAAAGATACTGGAGCCAGGGCGCTCCGTGCAATTATTGAAGAGTTTATGCTGGATATTATGTATGAAATTCCCAAAGATGACGGCATTGGACAAGTGACAATAACAAGAGAATATATTGAAGGGACAGGCGGCCCCCTCATTGAGCTGAGAGGCCAGGAGGTACCGCGCCTGCCGTCCTGATAATATGGCAGCAGTTAGGCTTGTAAAGGCCGGACTGCTGCTTTATAATTACCCAGGAAATCCAACAGAATTTCCTGGGTAATTATAAAGCACTCCGTGCTGGATTGCACTGGCAGAGTGGGATTATATCGCTCATGGAACCCGCCGCAGGCGTAGAATCCTGCTGTTGCGGAATTCTTTCTTACTTATTGATGGCCTCTTCTTTCCGGCAGTCTTTTTCTTTGACAAGATTTTGTCAAAAATAGAGTGAAATGCTTGTAAATTTTAGTAGGTAGGTGTATTCTGATAATTGTTTGAATAGCCAGACTAAGGAAAGAGGAGCGGGACGGATATGGACAGTTATAGTTATTTATTGGATTTGGCAATCATTTTACTATCTACAAAGGTGCTGGGACTCTTGACAAAGAAAGTACAGATGCCCCAGGTGGTGGGGGCACTTTTAGCAGGGTTAATTCTGGGCCCGGCAGGGGCGGGGATTCTCAGCGAGACTTCATTCTTACATGAAGTGGCAGAGATTGGTGTTATAGTCCTGATGTTCTGCGCAGGCATGGAGACAGATATTAAGGAGCTGAAGGCCAGTGGTAAGGCATCTTTTGTGATTGCACTTTGTGGCGTGATTGTGCCTCTTGCCGGGGGATATGGGGCGGCATACTTTTTTAACAGGCCGGATATGATTGCCTCAGATGCCGGCGCCAGCGTGTTTCTGCAGAATATTTTTATCGGTGTTATTTTGACGGCCACATCTGTGAGTATCACGGTGGAGACACTTAAAGAATTGGGGAAGCTGAAAACGCGTTCAGGGAATGCAATACTTGGGGCTGCTATTATAGATGATATTCTTGGGATTATTGCCTTAACAATTGTGACCAGTATGGCAGATTCGTCAGTCAAGATAGGGACCGTCATGCTCAAAATCTTAGGCTTCTTTGCATTTGCAGGGGTGGTCGGGTTTTTGTTTTACAGATTGTATAAAAACTGGGTGGACACAGCAAAAAAGGAACTGCACCGCCACACAATTATCGCATTTGTTTTCTGCCTGCTGATGTCTTATATCGCAGAAGTAGTATTTGGTGTGGCGGATATCACAGGTGCCTTTATAGCCGGATTAATTATTTCTAATGTCAGACGTTCTACTTATTTGCAAAGCAAATTTGACACTATTTCATATTTACTTTTGTCGCCAGTATTTTTTGCCAGTATTGGCCTGAAAGTTGTATTGCCTGAAATGTCCTCAGCCATTATTTGGTTTTCCGTGGTTCTGACTATTGTAGCTATTCTGACGAAAGTGGTGGGGTGCGGAGTTGGAGCAAAGCTGTGTAAATATCAAAACTATCAGGCTAAACGTATCGGCGTGGGAATGATCTCCAGGGGTGAGGTGGCGCTGATCGTGGCAAGTAAAGGGGCTGCCCTGGGACTGCTTAGTTCAGCTTTCTTAGGCCCTGTCATTATTGTCGTAGTAATGACCACAATTATCACCCCTGTCATGCTGAAATTGGTGTTTAAACAGGGAACCGCAGCAACTGCAGAGCAGTTAGTGCCTGAGGGCGAGAGGGTTACAAGTTATTACGAGAATGCAAATGAAATACGGGGGGAAGGGCGCTGACGCAGGCTGGTTTCCCAGGTTTAAAGTGCTTCAGAAATTTCTGGATTCTTCGAAGGTGTTATACAAGTTTAGCTGCCCGTATCCCCATTCTCTGTTTGGGAAAGTCATAGATGGAGGGCGGACAGCTCCCAGAATAAACAGGCTTTTAATCTGATATGCATCTATGCCGGGGGTTCCCAGCTGGTAGATTACCCATTCCATGAGAAGGGCTGCTGCGCCTGATGTAATACCAGCGGAGATACTGGAGCCTGAGCGTATGGCAAACCGGCCTCCTGGCAAGGCCCCTTTGACTTGGATGCCAGGAGCGGTTATATCAGGGTTAATCTGTTCATCCCGCGTATAACCCCTTCCCGAACTTAGGGCAATGCCGTTATTGCTTCCATCATAGTAGGAAACTACAATCGTACTTTTTGTGTTAGAGGGATTCATCAGTGTGTAGTAGGGATTAGAGTTCAGAAAGTAAACTTCCCCGTCCAAAAATTCGGTCTGGGGCAGCCAGATATGGTACAGGCCGCTGATGACGCGGATGGGTTCGATGACTAGTTTCCATATTCCCGGAGCCGGGTCACTGAAGCGGAAGAAAACCAATTCTGAAGTGCTGCGCTCTACAATAAAACGGTAGTTGACGGTGACTTTAGTTTTTTCAAATATAAAGTTAAATACGGATTCCGTATCAGAATTTATTGGGATTCTGGAGGTGGTTTCACCTGATGGAGAAATAATAGACAGGGAAAGGATATTTGGAATATCTGCCCACAGCTCCATAGTAAAACCATCTATATTTTCCCCCACCCTGACTTCCACTGTATCCGTGCTGGAAGACGTGTTGATTTCATGGGAGTAGTGATGTCTCTGATCTGCCTCATTGCCCACACCTATTACGGGAATGCGGTTGGCAGCAGTGCTGTAGCGCTCCAGTACTGTAGGAAGGGGCAGCATGCCGGTATGGCCCCCCATATTTGTCCCCAGGGCCATGCATATAACAAGAGGCAAATTATGTTGGGCAGCCAGTTCATTGAGGTAACAAAGTCCAAGGAGAATGTCTGTTTCCTGGTAACAGGGGACGGAATTTGGAATGTAATAATAGTCCCTGAGATATTGCTTTGCCTGCTTAAGGCGTACAACTGCCAGGGTTGATTCTGGGGCGGCCCCAAGGAAGTCTTCTTCTGGCACTCCACTTCCTGCTGCTATGCTGGCCAGGAAAGTACCGTGCCCGATATCATCCTGGGTGGGGATGAGCTCAGCCGGATTTTCAAGCTTCAGTGCATCATTCAGCATATCCATCGTATACTCACTCCCGTAGGAGAACCCCTGGGGCGGTTCCCCGGACTGAATGGTCTGATCCCAGATACCTGCAATTCGTGTAGTGCCGTCAATGTTCCGAAAAATAGAGTTCTCGTAGTCAATACCTGTGTCAATAAAGCCGATCATCACGTTTTTTCCCTTGAGCTGCAGAGTAGGATAGTTCTGTATGGGCAGAATCCCAGCCTGATTCAGTGATTCCATACTCAGGAGAGAATAGCATCTGGGGATAGAACTGTAATAAAACCGGTTCAGGCTGACAGGGTCGGCCATAACTTTTGAAATATAAATACAGCGGTATCCATAGTCTGCATATTGTTCACATAGCTGATCGTCTGAAATGTCATTGAGTGTAAATGGCCTTGTGTCGGAGACAATGAAGTCCCGATAATCTTCTGATAAAATCCGTTCTTTACATATATTAGAATCCATAAAAATATCCATTTTATTTTTTATAATCAGTATATGAATCCAATGAAAGATTTATAATATATCTTAAATAAAAAGGAAAGCGGTTGAAGTTGGCAGTTAATGGGGTATAATAGATATAAAATGTGAAGGGAGACACAGGCATGAAAACATTTTTTGAGGACTTAGGCAGAAAAATCGGAGAGACTGCCGAGACAGTAACAAATAGGGCAAGTGAGGCCGTTGAAGTACAGAGGATCAGGAACCAAATCAGAAGTCTTGAGAGAGGAAATGAAAGGGATTACATGGATTTGGGCAGGATTGTTTATCGGTACTATAAAGACGGCGGAGATGTGGGCGAAGAGGCAGAAAGCTATTGCCAGGCTGTGAAAGACAGGAAAGAGACTATTCTTGAGTATGAAAAGGAGGCAGCGGAGATTAAGGGAAATACAAGATGTAAAGATTGCGGGCAGTCCGTTGCAAAGGATATGGTTTACTGTCCATACTGCGGCACAAAGGTAACTGAGTGCCAGGGTGACGGGAGCTTTTCAAAGGAGGCTAGGAAAATGGCGGAAGATATGGAGGGACATGTCAGGGAAACAGCCGAGGCAGTGGCTGACACGGTAAAGGAGAAAGCTGAGGATGTGGCTGAGAAGGCACAGGAAGCAGCAGGTAAAATGAAGGATAGGACTGAGGAGGCTGCCAGCAGGGTAATAGATAAGACAGAAGAAGCAGCTGACAGAATGTGGGATAAAACTGCCAGTGCAGCGGATACTGTGAGGGAGAAAGCAGCAGAGACAGCAGATATGATGAGAGACAGGGTTTCGGGAGCAGCAGATACGGTAAAGGAGAAAGCAGCAGAAACAGCAGACACTATGAAAGAAAAGACGGCAGACCTGGCGGAATCTATGAAAGAAAAGGCAGCTGACGCGGCAGAGACAGTAAAAGAAAAAGCAGAAAAACTGGAAGAGAAAATGAAAGGGTTTACGCAGGAGTAGGGGGACTATTATGGCAATACTGATTTTAATGAGCCTGACACTTTGTCTCACCCTGCTTGATATTGTGATTAAATCGCTGATAGAAGGGGCAATAGAAGAGGGGGAAGAGCGAAGGATACTCGGCGGCCGGGCCATGATCCGCAAAGTATATAACAAAGGGATGACCCTGAATCTGCTGGAAGGGCGTCCTGAGACTGTCAGGCTTCTGTCTGCCCTTGTGACGATGGTCATTACTATTTATCAGTTGTTTACCTTGATGAGAAGAGGGATGCGGCTTAAAAAGGCAGGCTTGTCCCTGATGACTGCAGGGGCCTGGAGCAATACATTTGACAGATGGGTGAGAGGATATGTAATCGATTATGTAGGGTTTAAGACTAAATGGGAAAAAATCACACGAATTACGTATAATTTCGGTGATTTTTTCATTGTGGCAGGAAGCATACTTATGATGCTCTCCTCTATCTTTAAATCTGGGAGAAAAAGTCGCTGATTTGTCCTGCAATAATAGATATAAGCTGATTTCTGGCTTCTATACTGGCCCATCCAATATGTGGGGTGATGAAAAGGTTGGGGTTATCTATGAGATCAAGCAGCGGCGAGTCCTCTGACATTGGCTCCACGGCAAGCACGTCCAGGCCTGCAGCCGCGATCCAGTGATGCTTAAGTGCGGCTGCCAGTGCATCCTCTGCAACAATCTGTCCCCGGCCCAGATTCAGAAAGATTGTGTGTGGCCGCATTTGCCGGAAAGCCTGCTCATCCAGAAGGTTTTCAGTAAATTTATTGAGCGGTGCGTGGACGGAGATTATGTCTGAGCTGGCCAGCAGATCATGAAAACTGACCTGGTCATAGCCTGGCTGAGGAGGGGTGCCTGAGGGAGAACAATAGATGACCCGCGCACCGAACATCCTGGCAATATCAGCCACCCTGCGGCCAATGCTGCCCAGGCCAATAATCCCCCAGGTCATGGAGTTAAGCTGGTGGAATACCTGTTCAAAATGTGTGAAAAAGGTGTCGTTTACATAGCGCCTGCTTTTAACATACTGATCATAGTAAGGGAGTTTTTCCAAAAGATAAAAAAGCATGGCGAAGGTATGCTGGGCCACAGATTGTGTAGAATAACCGGCAACATTCCTCCAGGCGATGCCCCTTTCCTCTAAGTATTTTTTGTCTAAATTGTTAGTCCCGGTGGCGGTGACACAGACAAGTTTTAATTGGCCGGCAGTATGGATAGTCTGTTCATTTATCTGAACCTTGTTCAGGATGACCACATCAGCATCCCGCACCCGTTCGGGCACATCCTTGGCAGAGGAAAAGGGGTATTTAATTACTTCCCCCAGTTTGTCGAAGGGGGATAAGTCAAGATCCTCCCCTATAGTTTTAGCATCCAAAAATACAATTTTCATAGCATCCTCCTTTCCGTTTCCAGGTTTCAGGCTGGTTATGGTTTTATTATTCCTCAGTTTATGAGGGAAGTCAATAGGAGGCTGGCGGAAGTGGGGAATTATTGTATTTTTATATTTCAGTTGGGAAGAAAATGTGGTATGATAAGTACGGAAATTTTAAAAGGCTAGGGAGGACAAATGATTCAGGATATTGCACCCCATGTGTACAGAAATGAATATAATCCAGTGCCGCCCGATCGGACAAGTATTGCGCTGTATTATGAAAATCATACAGCACTTGTGAAAAAGACACGGCAGGGAATAGAGTTTCCTGTATTTAAGGACCTGGAGCATCTGAATGAGGATATTTACGATCATTATACATATCTGTTTTCCATAGATGGAGAAAGATACTATCTTGTGAAAGATATAAACAGAGAACCTATATCCTTATTTTCACTGGAGAATATAGAGATCTTCCGGACAGCCAAACCTCAATACCGGGCCTTTGCTGGCATCACAGGATACCAGCTGTATAATTGGTATAAAAACCGCCGGTACTGTGGCAGGTGCGGTTCTGTGATGAAGCCGGACACGAAGGAGAGGATGCTGTTCTGCGAAAAGTGCCGTAATATGGAATACCCCAAGATCTGCCCTGCCGTAATTATCGGGGTTTTGGACGGCAACCGTATTCTGATGTCAAAATATGCAGGAAGAGTTTATAAAAAATATGCCCTTCTTGCAGGCTTTGTGGAAGTTGGGGAGACTGTGGAAGAAACCGTGAAGAGGGAAGTCATGGAAGAGGTTGGCCTGAAGGTGAAGAATGTCCGTTATTACAAGAGCCAGCCGTGGTCGTTCAGCGATACAGTGCTTATGGGTTTCTATTGTGACTTAGACGGCGGAGATAAAATTACACTGGATGAGGATGAGCTGGCGCTGGCAGAATGGTTTGACAGGGAAGATATTCCTGTAGAGCCGGCAAGTGACAGCCTGACAAATGAAATGATTATCAAATTTAAAAATGGTGAAATTTAGGAGGTAAAAACATGAGAGCAGAATTTGACGAGAGCCTTGTAACAGGGAATGAGATGATCGATACCCAGCATAAAGAGCTTATTGACAAGATTAATAAACTTCTTGACAGCTGTGAGACTAATAAGGACAAGCTGGTTGCGGTAAAGACGCTGGATTATCTTGCGGACTATACAGATTTCCATTTTAAGGCGGAGGAAGGCCTGCAGGCAGAAATCCAGTACCCTGGCATCAAGGAGCATAAGGCTGAGCATGAGCATTTGAGAAATGTAGTCAATGAATTATATGAGATGTTGGAGGAAGAGGAAGGGCCTTCAGACGCTTTTGTTGAGCAGGTGAATAAGAATGTGATTGAATGGCTTTATAGGCATATCAAAGGCTTTGACCGTTCTGTTGCAGAATATAAATTTATGAATGACAGCAGTGAACGCCTGTAGGCACGGCCAGCCTGCTATGGACGGCGGCAGATATGCTGATATTTTTGCCCAGTAGAAATATATTGTCCGGGTGTTGACAAAAGTAAAGAAATGGAATACACTAATTAAAGAAGAGCACATGCGAATTATATTTTATAATTTGTAGGTGTTCTTTTTATGTTTAATTGGGAAAATATTAGAGAGAGGAGATAAAGAATGAAAACAATTAATCTGAAAAAACTGGCATATGACATTATGATAGACATTCTTGGAGGACTGCTGATTGGGGCGGGGATTTATAATTTCGCAGTGAATGCTGAGTTTCCTTTGGCAGGAATCTCAGGTATAGCCTTAATTTTTTATCATTTGTTCCGACTGCCTATTGGATGGGTGACGATGATTCTAAATGTACCCATTGCCATCGGCTGCTATAAAACACTGGGGAAAGAATTTTTTATCAGATCTGTGCGTACTGTGATTATTACCTCCCTGATTATAGACTATGTAGTCCCGCTGTTTCCTGTATATACGGGCGACAGGATGCTGGCGGCTATATGTACGGGGATTTTCTCAGGACTTGGATATGCCTTGATCTTTATGAATAATTCATCGACCGGGGGGATGGATTTTATTACCGTGGCTATTAAAGTGAAAAACCCCCATCTGAGCCTTGGGAAAATTGTATTTATAACAGATGCGATTATAGTTACTATAGGCGGCGTCATGTTTGGGGATGTGGACGCCACTATTTATGGATTCATCATCACCTATTTGCTGACTGTTGTGATTGATAAGATTATGTATGGTATTGATGCAGGCAAGATGACATTGATTGTCACAGAAAAAGGAAAGGAAGTAGCAGAAAAAATCGATCAATATTCAGGCAGAGGCTCTACTTTGCTGAAAGGCCAGGGAAGCTATTCAGGCATTGAAAAAGAGGTGGTTATGTGTGCCTGCAATAATAAACAGATGTATACGATACGAAAACTTGTGAAGGAGATAGATCCCCTTGCATTTACGGTGATAATGGAATCCAATGAGGTGGTTGGGGAAGGATTCAAAGAAGAATAGGACAGCTTGTCTAAAAATATATTCTATGGTATATTATTGTCAGATTATAGGGAAATCTGAAAGGAGTATATGGTGTTATGAGATGGTCGGGAAAAGTCAAGGTTAGTTCTGTCTTTCTGGCAGTAGTTCTGGGAATGTTTCCAGTACAAGGGGTCCATGCACAGCGGGCCCTGGACGTGGCGCGGGACAGGGGGTATCAGCTGGAGGAGCGGTATCAGCCTGCAGGATCTATTATAACAGAATTCCATACAGGGCAGATTCTATGGCAGGAGGCAGCGCAGAAAGCCTGGCCTCCTGCCAGCCTGACTAAGCTTATGACGGTTCTGGTAGCTTATGATGCAATGGCAGAAGGGAAGTTTGCTTTAGATACGCAGGTAGAGGTGACGGCAAAATATGTAGACATTGCAGGCAGATATGCTCTAAGTAATAATAAGATGACTTTAGGTACGTCTTATACGGTCTCAGAATTAATTGATTTAATTATTGTACCGTCTTCGGCTGCAGCTACCTATATGCTGGCAGATTTAATAGAACCGGATCCTGACAAATTTGTAGGCCTGATGAATCAAAAAGCTAAATCTCTGGGAATGTCACAGACAAAATACTATAATTGTGTGGGGGTTAGGAATGATCTTCTTCAGCCTTACCAACCCGCCCAAATACCTATTAACAGTGATAATGTGACATCACCGGAAGATTATGCGCTGCTTTGCAGTTATTTTGTGAAAACTTATCCGGATATTCTGAACCACACCAAATATCCCAAAATTGTTGTGAAAGAGGGTACCCCTTATGAGGAGAAGTTTGATTCCCATCAGATCTCTTTGGAGGGCGCCAAATATGGGCTGAAAGGTACAGACGGCTTAAAAACAGGATCCAGCGATACCGCGGGTTTTAATTATTCATCCACTGCACAGAGAGGAGATACCCGGCTTATAGAGGTAGTTATGGGGGTATCCTATTGGGAGGACCAGACGGGAGAGGAGATCCGCCACCTTGTGGGCAATGCCATTATGGAGCAGGCCTTTGAAAAATACGAATATCGGTTAGTGCTAGAAGAAGGAAAGCATACAATTGGGGGAAAGGAAATTGTCACAGAAACGGATTTTTGGGACTGTGTACCTAAAAAGGTGAAAAAGATACCTTTTAACTTAAAAGATGGGAAGGTTTGTGTGGATCTTGAAAGGGAGTATCTTCCGGGATATGAGGCGCCCTCTGTGCCGTATCAGGCAGCTGGGACAGCCATTCCGGGAGGCAGGATTGCAGGGACAATCCTGAAAATAACTGCAGGTATTTTTATAGCAGCAGTGCTTGCCGTAGCAGTAAGAATAGGATATGTATACTACAAAAAGCAGCAGAGAAAGAAGAGGAGAAGAAAACACCAGGAGCGATCACCCGGGCGGGGCCAAAAACATTTTCAATAATCTCATAGCAGGAGTATATTGTATAAACAGCCTGTAATATTCTGGCTGGCCGTTGGCTTGCGGGATACAAAAAACTGCCGCGAAATGCGTGTTTCGTTAAACTCTGCATTTTGCGGCAGTTTTAAATTTGATTTTATTTCTGGGAGCAGCCAGCCAAGCGGACATGTAAACATGTCTATTGGGTGACTGCGGCGAGGGCCTAATATCCCGGTGCTTGCATCGCTGCTAGTTTGACATCCCTTATGCTTGCATCGGGGTCTTTGGGCCTGAATAAATTTTAATGAGTTCCAGTATAATTTTTACGGCCAAGTCCATTCCTTCCGCTGTTATATGCTCATATGGGCCGTGGTATCCGTGGCCGCCTGTGCCCAGATTTGGGCAGGGAAGTCCTTTGAAACTTAATTGTGCCCCATCTGTACCTCCGCGTATAGGGAGGATTAAGGGGGCAATGCCCGCTTTTCTGCAGGCTTTTTCAGCGTTTGTAATAAGATGCTGGCAGTCTTTTATAATTTCAGCCATATTGCGGTATTGTTGTGTGATAGTAAGACGGACAGTTCCCGGGCCCCATTTCTCGTTCAGAAGTTTTTCGATATGGCTTAGAGTCTGCTGACGGACTTCAAATGCAGCGGCATCGTGATCCCGGATAATATAGTTGAGCTCTGCATGTCCTACATCCCCATTCATATTTACAAGATGGTAAAAACCTTCATAATCTTCGGTATTCCTGGGTGTATCGCCAGAGGGCAGCATAGAATTGATTTCCATGGCCACGAGGCTGGCGTTTACCATGGTATTTTTACTGGAGCCAGGGTGCACGCTTACCCCTTCAATTTCAAAGACAGCCTTGCAGGCGTTAAAATTTTCGTATTGTATTTCTCCTTCTGTATCGCCGTCCAGAGTATAGGCATAGTCTGCTCCAAATCTCTCCACATCAAAATGTGCCGCCCCGGCGCCAATCTCTTCATCAGGAGTAAAAGCAATGGATAGCGGGCCATGGGGAATGTTTTCTTTATCCAGATATTCGACCATAGTCAGGATCTCTGCAATCCCAGCCTTATCGTCTGCCCCCAGTATGGTTGTCCCGTCACTGGTGATCAATGTGCGGCCTTTCAGTCTGGGCAGATGTGGGAAAGCGGATGTGGTGATTGTACGTCCGCTTGTGCCGAGGGCAAAATCCTTCCCATCGTAATTTTCAGTGACAATAGGTTTTATGTCGCAGCCGCAGAAATCAGATACGGTATCCATGTGGGCGATAAAGCCAAGTTTAGTTTTATCTTCATAACCTGGGGTCGCTGGGATATGGGCATAGACATAACACTGCCCGTCTACTGCTGCATCGGATACCCCCAGATCTTTTAGCTCCTGTACAAGCAAATGTGCCAATTCAAACTGGCATTGGGAGGATGGTACACTCTGGCTGTTTTCGTCGCTGGGTGTGCGGACAACAACATACTTTAATAATCTTTCATAAGCTCTCATAATGACATATCTCCTTTTATGTGATTGTTATATTATTATAACCTGTCTCTTATACACATCTGACGCTGCCGACG
>ERZ652168.139-NODE-139-length-30886-cov-20.1363_pt1 | contig 30886 bp, 30 predicted proteins | sample MGYA00514763_ERZ652168 | MGnify/ENA metagenome assembly ERZ652168
TTTTAGTAGTATAGGTTGTTCAACTTTTTTTGTCTACACTTATATACTAACACCACTTTGCCTTTTCATAAATGCAGAAATACAGCTCGCTTTGTGTTGAACCGATATACATTGTATTGCCTGTGCTTTCGGGCATATCATCACCGTTCTTGTCCGTTCCGTCATATCGCTTTTGTTTGCGAAAGTAGGAGATACATTCCCCACGCTGGTACTTCTCTATGAGCATGGGAATATCCAGCACACCGCCCCTGTCATTTATCGCAAGGTCAAGGCGCTTCATCGCGCCGTCAGAAGTCAGGCAATCCATCATCAAATCAAACCAGCTCCTTTGCTGTGCCAGCAGGTAGGCTTCCATTTGCCTGCACCCTTTTCCTTTCAGTTCCAGCAGGACACCCAATGACGGGTTAGAAGATACCAGAACGGTAATATTGCCTAAAATATATTGTTCTTCGTAGCCGTAACGTCCGTATTCTTCATGGAGCATGTGTCGGGGATTGATATGCAGAATATCTTTAATCACTGTCAACGGCTCTGTGGTAGGGAAACGGACACGGAAATAATCAATCAGTATGAACATAGGCTCTAATGGATTTAATCGTTCCAACTGCTTTTGTATCTCTGCTTTCAGTTCTTCGCTTGCATTTGTCTGTCCGTTTTCAATGCGGTTATAGTATTCACGACTGATACCACAGGCAACAGCAAGCCTTTTTTGTGTAATTCCGTATTCTTCACGCTTTGTCTTTAGTTCTTCTGTAAAAGTTTTATCGTTCATTAAATCATTCCTTTCTGTTTCATTGCATGAAAAAAGACAGCCGATATAAAATCAACTGCCTTATAACATCAGTATTCAGCTTTTAATCGCAGATGTTAACTGACCCCTGCTGAGTTAACACTACTTCAAAATGCGGTTTCGCCTTATAAATACAGCGTTTTCCGCTTGCTAACGTCTATTGTTTCTTGTCTTTTATGCCCCCCTTGTTAGATAACGGGGGCTTATAAGGCTCGCTAACGCTCGCCCAACCGCCAAAGTGAACCAGCCACAGCGACGGAAGTTTGGGGACTTCCGCCACCGTGTCTGGATCACTCTGTCGGTTTGCAACCTTTAAACTTATCTTTGTATAAACTGGAATTTACATGACTGATATTTTTAATGTTATTAACTTTTTCTTAGCATTTGGTCTGTGAAAAAAATTATGGTGTAAATAAAAACAATTACACCTATTGAGAGTGGGAGTGTAACTTCTTGAAAATGAGAATAAATTGTACTACAAAATCTGTCTAATGGTGTTAGAAATATTGCCATTCCAATAGAGAAAATCATGCCAATTATAGATAACACCAAGCTTCTCTTATCTTTGAAATACGAAACAATATATTTATAGAATTGTAAAGCACAAATCCACATTGAAAATACAATTATGGAATGAGAAATCCTTTCTATTAGTTTTCCTTGTAGTACAAAAGAAAATAATATTACAAAAATCACCATTGTAATAATTGGAACAACTACTGTAATTATTGACACTATCTTAGCAATTTTTCTTGATTTTTCTTCAACTGCTTTCTTTTTTTCATATATTGCACAAACAGCAAAATAAAAGCACACAAACACGGTTAATGCAATACAAACCATACAATCATCCTTTCTACAAATTCCAATTTCTTAGTTCCATGAACTGAGATTTATAAATTTCTGTTCCTTTTCTTTTTTGCCATTACGAATCCAATCATTAAAATCAAATTCATAAACAGTACAACTATGCTACCTTCAATCTTACAGTTGCCACCAGACAGAATTGGATTTCCACTAATTACCATGTTAAATAAATGCGGATAATCTTCTGCCAGCGATACTCCGCCCAAAATAATTGCACCAACACCATTCCATAAAAAATGGATTACAATCGGAGCAATTAAGGATTCCGTGTATTCCAAAACCGCCGTCACGAAAAGGCTCATTGTTATAACATTTAGAACAGGAAGTATTCCCCCCTCAAAAGCGCCACCATGCGCAAATGTAAATAATCCGGTAGATACAATAACAGCTACAACTGTATTGTAATTATTTTTTATCATCTGATACAAGTAACCACGAACTAACATTTCCTGCATAACGGTATTGATAAAAGCCGAAAACAACCATAACCAAAGTACAGAAATTTGATTACTGTCATCAATATGTATGACTCCTATTAAAGATAGTATCCCAACAGATACTCCTAACCAAATAGCTCCTGTGATACACCCCAGTACAATATTATAAACAGGTTTTTCAGTCAGATGTAATCGTATCTTTCTTTTATCTATTAACCAGAAAATAATTGTAAAACCAATAACTGATAATAATGGAATCAATTCTGCCCAAAATCTCCAGACTACCGCACTTTTTGTATCTGGTATAGGTATAATTGAAGCACATATAGCCCAGCCTACAAAAAAGATAATCGTTTTTAATGATACCAATACTAATTTCTTCATGTAATATACTCCTCGTCAATTCTAATTCTCTTAGTTCTATAAATTTTCTGTTCACAGTTTTTTTATCTATATCATATCATTTTCTAATACTTGCAACAATGCCAGCAACCTTAAATTTACTGTTTTTCTGCCTTTGAAAAGTTACTTATCTGCCTATGATTTGTAAAGGGTGCTAAAGCATTGCTCACGCAACAAGCCCTTGACAAACCATATCCCGATAAGTTTAGAGTAATCAAGCAGAAATGAAATAGTCTGTTGTTTCAAGACAACGAAAAAGAGATACCAGCACATTTATGTAGTATCTCTAACTTAATAGTATTATCCTTTTATTCGCAAGCAGATAAACATGAGTTATTCTTTAATATCCTTTTGTTTGGGAATCGTCAGAAAGCTTCCCTGGAATCAAAGACTGCGCAGGCAGCATAAATTTTTAGAGTATTATATATATCAGCAGCAGTATAAGGCTGACGGCCATAAAGGGTTTCTGTATCTTATCCCCAATGGCATTCAGCTTTGGGTTGGATGTCCAAAACAGCACCAAATAAATACAAGAGCAAATTAATGCAATTATTAACACAATATTCTTTATCATCCTTCTCTCTCCTTGTAGATTATTATAATACCAGTCTCAGGAGTATATCTGATACGTACCCTATCCACTCTGCCTACACCGCGAATAGGCACATCCCAATCCCCGTATAGAACAAGACCCTTCTGTGATATAAAGCCAGGCCCTTATTTTCCTGTCCCACACCACTGAAGGATCCATATATTGCCAGAGCCACCTATTCATATAACATATTCTGAATAGACTCTTCCTCCATATTCTCCTGCGTCACCCAAATAAATCCGGTGTTTACCTCCGCTTCGTTCCCACTCTGTAAAATAGTGCGGGCCGCTGCCACCACAGAGGCATACCCTATGCCAAAAGGATTCTGCACCACAAGGCCTTTGATCTCTCCATTCTTAAGCGCCTCCATCTGTTCCTTACCAGCATCAAACCCCATCAAAATGACATCCTCATCCTCTGCCTGCTTTAGTGCCGATAAAGCAAGCTGAGTAGCTGTTATATTCGTGCCGAAGCATCCTTTAATATCAGTATGCTTTTCCAGATAATATTCTATGACGTCTTCATCTGTCAGGCTCTCAGGAGTTATCTCTTCTCCGGCCTTGCTGCCGCCTTTCTCAGTCTCCTCCCGGGCCTCATTTTTTTCCTTGGCTATTTCCTTTTTCATTTCCTCCATCCTATCCAGGTATATGGTCTCCACCACAGCCACCTCAGGATGGTTGTTCTGTATCTCATTCTGAAAGCTTTCTTCCCGCTCTTTGCCAGAGGCAGACTTAGAATCATGGACAAGCAGAAGAATGCCGCCCTTATCTTCTATCTCATCACAGAGCTTATAGGCCCCTGTTCTGGCCGCATCTGCATTATCCGTTTTAATCGTGCACTGGATTCCCTGATAAGAATTACCGGAATCCAAGGCAATAATCGGGATGCCATTCTCTGTGGCCAGGTCGAACTGCACAGTACACGCATCCGCGTCAATGCTCGCAATGCCAATTGCATCCGGATACCTGGCAAGCTCCTCATCCAGTATATTTACCTGCTCATCAATGTCCTCTACTTCTCCCGGCGCATTATATGTCACCTTAATCTTGTCTTCTCCGCTGTACCCTAGAGCCTCATTCAAATCTGCCGCCGCCTGCTCCACGCCCTTTCTAATCGCCTTCCAGTAAGCCGAGCTTTCATCTTTACCTATAATTGATATATAAGAACCTGGCTCCAGCTCCAGTCCCTGCACATTATTATATGCTGACGGGGATATGGCATTCAAATTATCCTGATATGGCGGTTCCTCTGTTGTATCCCCCGTAAAAGTCGGCTTCTCTTCCTTCTGGCCGCACCCGCAGACCAGTAACATAATACATAAAGCTGCCGATACGATGATTGTCCACTTTTTCTTCATACCTAATGCCTCCATAATCTGTCACTATACCCTCCAGACTACCACTTATATACTATACACCAATCCTGTTAAAAAAAAAGGAATTTTTTCTTAATTTTTCATATTTTTTTATTAACAGCCCTTTCGCCATTACTTTTATTTCTCAAGGCATACTTTAATAAACCCGTGCGGCCACGCCCCCGTTTAAGTGAAACCAATCAATCCCGGGCGCGCCTTAAAACTTATTTCACCACCATCTGCCACTGTTATATTGTATCTGATTTAAAGCATAAAACAGCTTGTATATTTGTTCTTTTTGTATTAAAATAAGCCTAGTGACAGATATGGATATATCGTTACATATTATTTAAAGGAGGATACTACTATGGCACATGTAATTAGTGATGAATGTGTAAGCTGTGGTTCTTGCGAGGGTGAATGCCCAGTAGACGCCATCTCAGAAGGTGATGGCAAATACGTAATCGATGCTGATGCATGCGTTGATTGTGGTGCATGCGAAGCTGCCTGTCCTACAGGTGCTATTTCAGCCGAATAATTTTAATGTATAAACCGCAAAGTGATCACACGCCAGAAATACCGCTGTTACAGGCGGTATTTTTTGGTTTATATACAGATGTGCCCCCGAATATCCTGACAGAATTTGACGAACGGTTTATACCTTGTTCTTGCCCGTCCTATGGTATAATAACACAGAGCAGAGAGTCAAAGATCCCGATGCAGGCATCGGGGTATTAGACCCTCGCGGCAGTCGACAAATGAACATGTACACATGTCCGCTTGGCTCGTTGCTCGCGGGAATAAAAAGAAATCATTTTCTTAAGGAGGTATAAGTATCATATGGGTGAAGTCAGGTTTATGATTTCTGAGGCCGCCAAGCAGGTTAAGGTCGAATCTCATGTACTGCGTTACTGGGAAGAAGAACTTAATCTGGAAATCGGGCGTACAGAAATGGGGCATCGATATTATACCAAGGACGATATACAACTTTTCCGCTGTATTAAGAAACTAAAAGATGAAGGGATGCTTCTAAAGGATTTAAAGCCTTTAATCCCAGAATTAAAACAGACACGGCTAAAACTCCAAGGCAGCACGATCCCGGACCTAAAGGCCGTAAAAGAGCGTGAAGGCAACAAAGCCGGGGCAAATTTTACCAGCATTAAAACATCTGCTGCGCCTTCCGGCCCACTTCAGAACCAAGACCCATCCCCCACTTTACAGCCTTCTGTTTCAGATATATCCAAGGCCGCATCCACGGCTGACGCCCCCTCCCCCACAAAGAAGGCGGAATCTACTTCTAAGCTGCCCTCCGCTGCGGACAAGCCTTCTGCACTAAGTGTTACAGAAGCAGATGTAGTCCCTATTACTCAGCTGGAGCAAGTTCGCAGCCTTATTGGGGATGTATTAACTGAAGTTGTGGCAACTAACAATGAGACATTGAAAAAGGATATCACAAAAGCAGTTACAAAAGACGTCATCCGGGAGATGGATTTTCTTTTCCAGGCAAAAGAGCGCCAGGAGGAAGAACATTTCCGCAAGCTGGACTGCCTGATTCGGCAGCAGCAGGCAAACCGCCGGGAGGCCGCTAAGGAGAACCCCATTGGAAAGCTCAAAAAGCTTCTTACATAATTTATTGTATCTATCTAAATTGGCAAGGCCTACATTAGCCTTTTCCGGACTCAAAAAAGCCTCATATGGACCGCTCCCAGAGAGTGCCCTTATGAGGCTTTCTATATTTCAAAAATCCATATTTCTGAAGTTTCATAGGACTGCTTTTTTAATCCTGCTGCCTTAACTCATTTCCAAAACGTGTATACTGTGGGATCCATGCCAGCCGCACGGTCCCTACAGGGCCGTTCCTCTGCTTGGCGATGATAATCTCCGCTATCCCTTTATCCTCTGTATCTGGAATATAATAATCCTCTCTGTAAATAAACATGCACACATCCGCATCCTGCTCAATGGCCCCTGACTCACGCAAATCAGAAAGCATAGGCCGTTTATCTGTCCTCTGCTCCACCGCACGGCTTAACTGTGAAAGAGCAATGACCGGGACATTCAGCTCTCTTGCCAGGCCCTTTAAAGACCGGGAGATCTCTGAAATCTCCTGCTGCCGGCTTTCATTGCTCCGTCCCCCGCTTCCGCTCATAAGCTGAAGATAATCGATTATGATTAAATCCAGTCCCAGCTCCAATTTATATTTCCTACATTTGGAACGCATCTCTGCAATAGAAATGCCAGAAGTATCATCTATTACAAGGCGTGACTTTCCAATCCTCCCAGCCCCTTCTATTAATTTTTCCCAGTCTGTGTCTTTTAAATTTCCTGTACGCAGAAGCTGTGCATCCACATGTGACTCCAGAGAAAAAAGACGGTTTACCAGCTGCTCTTTAGACATCTCAAGACTGAAAATAGCCACGGCCCGGTTTTGCCTGAAGGCGGCATGCTGCGCAATATTTAACACAAAGGCTGTCTTTCCCATTGAAGGCCTTGCTGCAATCAAAATCAAATCTGAACGCTGCAGGCCTGACAGTTTATAATCTAAATCAATAAACCCTGTAGGTATGCCGGTGACACTTCCCGTTGTTTTAGACGCCCTCTCAATTACATCCAGAGCATTAAGCACCACTTGTTTTATGGGGGTATACTCCTGCACATTCCCCCGCTCTACCAGCTCAAATACTCCTTTTTCTGCCTTATCGAGGACATCGGCAAGAGGCTGGTTCTCCAAATAACAAGTATTGGCCACCTCCTCCGCCACTTTAATCAGCCGGCGCAAGGTTGATTTTTCCTGCACGATCTCTGCGTAATATTTAACATTCGCCGAAGTCTGCACACTGGCCACAAGTTCTCTGGCAAACTCCATGCTGCTGATCTCCGGCGGTACATTCTTTTCTTTTAGATGTTCCTGGAGCGTAATCAGATCCACAGGCTTCCCGGCCTGGAACAACTCTACTATGGAATCAAAAAGTATGCCATAGGCGGCCTGGTAAAAATCTTCTCCTGTGATAATCTCAGATGCGGCTATAATTGCATCTTTATTCATCAACATGGCTCCGACAACTGCCTGTTCCGCCTCAGTACTGTGAGGCATAATTCTCTTAATTGCTGCTTCCATCTCCATAAAGAAGTCCCCTTATGCCTCCTCTTCTACAACTACCTTAAGTTCAGCAGTAACCTCCGGATGCAGCTTTATTGGAACAGGGTGCGTGCCAAGCATCTTGATTGTCTCTTTGAGCTGTATCTTTTTCTTGTCTATCTCCAGTCCCATCTGCTCTTTCACTGCCGCTGCAATTTCCTTGCTGGATACAGACCCGAAGGTCCTTCCGCCTTCTCCAACCTTGATAGCAAGCTTCACATTGCCGCCTGCCAGCTTGCCTGCCAGCTCCTTTGCAGCCTCTAAATTCTCCTGTGCGATCTTTTCTTCCCTCTGCCTTTGGAGCTTTAAGTCATTCATATTCTTATTGTTGGCTTCCACACCTAATTTCTTGGGCAGAATAAAATTCCTTGCATATCCATCATTTACATTTACAATCTCTCCCTTTTTACCTAGAGCCTTTACATCCTGCAATAAAATCACTTTCACTTTAAATATCTCCTTCCTCAATCATCTGGTCTATTGTATCTTTCAAATCCTGTATTGCCTTCCAAATATTCGTATGGTCAAACTGTGCCCCTGCAGAATTAATATGGCCTCCGCCCCCAAGCCTCTCTGCAATGATCTGCACATTTACTTCATCAATAGAACGGGCGCTTAAATAAATCCGCCCCTCATATACTGTAAGCACAAAAGAAGCCTTGATACCGCTGATATCCAGCAGTTCATTGGCCGCCTGGGCTGCCAGTACAGTAGGACTTTCAATATCTCCCGGACACTGTGCTATGGCGTATTCTTCCCTGTATACCTCTGCCATGCGCACCGCCTCAGCCTTGGCTCGGTAAGATTCCATATCGTCACGAAACATTTTGCGCACACGGGTAATATCTGCTCCGCATCTTCTCAAAAATGCAGCTGCCTCAAAGGTCCTGACTCCTGTCCGGTTCATAAAGTTCCGTGTATCGATCATAATACCTGCATAAAGGCAATCCGCCTCCACTGACGGAAACCTGATATCATCCACAATATACTGCAGTACCTCAGCAACCATCTCGCTTGTAGAGGAGGAGTATGGTTCTATGTAGGAAAGCACGGCATTATCTATCACATGGCTTCCCTGACGGTGATGATCAAGTACTGCAATTGTCTTGGAACGCTTCAACAGGCCCGGACATTCTGTCATTTGAGGTTTGTTTGTATCCACCACCACGACCATTGTATTATCAGTTACATTTTCAAGGGCCTGCTCCGGGGTAAGGAAAATATCCTTTCCATATGCCGGACTTTCCGCAATCTCATCAAATAGCGGACGCATAGATGTTGTTACTTCATTTATAACAACATGGGCCTTTTTCTCCAGCTCCACGGCGGCCCGGTAGATCCCCATACATGCGCCGAATGAATCCGCATCTGCCAGTTTATGCCCCATGACGAAAACCTGGTCCTTGGACACAATAAATTCCCTGAGGGCCTCTGCTTTTACACGTGCCTTCACCCGGGTATTCTTGGCCGTCTGCTCCTTCTTGCCCCCAAAGTATGTGATTCCTTTACTATCCTTGATAACGGCCTGGTCTCCCCCCCGGGCGAGGGCCAGATCGATGGCAATGCGGGCATAATTGTAGCTCTGGGCATAGGTAGAGGCATTTAACCCAAGTCCAATGCTCAATGTGGCACAGCGGGCATTCCCAATATTTACCTGCTTTACTTCCTCCAGAAGCGAGAACTTATCGCCCTCAAATTTATGGTAGCTTTCCTTTTTGATCGCCACAAAATACTTGTCCTTCTCCAGCTTCTTGACAATACCATCTACATCACTGATATATTTGTTAATCTTACGGTCAACAAGAGCAACTAGAAGAGACTGACGTACCTCCTCCACGCTCTCCATGACTTCATCATAATTGTCAATGTAAATTAACCCGGCAATCAGCCTTTGCTCCTCATTGGCACGTATATATGCGTTAAGTTCTGTCACGTCCTTCATATATACAGCTATGAAATATTCTTTCTCACGGGGAATCTGCAGAAGTTTCTCTGCCTCACTAAACCCCTCCACTGAAACCCGCCTAAGTTCTGCCTGGTAATCCCGCTCCTTATAGGTCACCTCCAGTTCAACATTCCCCATATCCTCCCTGGGATATACTCCGGTATTTAACTCCGGTATTAGTTTATACAAATACTGCTCCCTTTTTTTGCCCTCAATCCTTTCTGCAAAGCTGTCATTCCTCCAAAGGATCCGCCCGTCCTCCAGTATGATGACATAAGGGACGGCCAGCTCCTTGAGCAAAGTATTCTGTATTCCTTTATATTGTGTAGAAAACTGGATCAGATCAGCTAAAATCAGAGAACGGTTGTAAAAATACAGCATTCCCACTATCACCAGATAGACAACTACAAATACGGACATCATAAGGCCCGCCTTTTTGTCTACCATATACATCCAGATATTCATGGCAGCTAACAGAACCGTCATAATCAGCGGCCACTGCATATACATTCTCAACTGCCCTTTTAAACGCATATTCCTTTTTTTCATGCCCTTTTTCCTCATAAACCTTTTATCTTCTTTCCCACGGCAGTCCCGCCAGCGCAAACATATACTGCCTCACTCACTTTTAGCCAGACAACCCGGATAGGCTCTTGGCCATGCCTGCCACTATACCCGGGCCATATGCCATGCCGCAATATTCCCAAACCCATATGGATCAAAAATCCAGCGGACGTAATGGCTTATGAATACCATATTTTAGTATACCACTTTTTTGCATATTATTCTACTTTTGTTTTCACGCTGCCCTGAGCGCTGCCAGGCCGCTGCTTTTTCCCCGCATCTCCATTCCTGTCCATTAGTTCGCCAGAACTGTTGTCCACGGCAAGTCCCTTTTTAGCAAGCTGTCCATATACATTTTCCCGGAAGAGTGTATAGACAACGGATACTATCGGAATGAATACCAGCATGCCTACGATCCCCATTAAACTGCCCCCAATACTGACAGCCGCTAAAACCCATATGGAAGGAAGGCCCACAGAACCACCTACCACCCTCGGGTAAATCAGGTTCCCCTCTACCTGCTGGAGCACCAGGAACATAACTACAAAAATAAGGGCTTTCATGGGGGCTACCATCAGGATCAGGAATGCCCCTACCACACATCCGATAAAAGCGCCGAATATAGGGATTAAAGCTGTAAATGCAATCAATACTCCTACCAGCAGTGCATATGGAATCCTAAAAATTGTCATAACGACTACAAACATCGTCCCCAGAATCACTGCTTCCACGCACTGCCCTGTGAGAAAGCTGGAGAAAGTCTTATAAGTAAGTGAGCAGATATCCAGTGTCTTTTTTACATGCTCCCTTTTCATATAAGCATACATAATCTTTCTTATCTGGATATCCAGCCTTTCCTTCTGAAGAAGAATATAACACGCAAATACAAAAGCAATGACAAATGTAGTCATGCCGCTCACAATGCTTTTGGCCACTGTAAAGGTAGAACCCAGAACGCTGCCCGCCCCGTTTTTAAAGAAAGCCACGATTCCGTTAAACAGCTTTTCCCAGTCAATACTGATCCCTTCAATCCATGTAACAATTTCCCTGTTATTTATAAAAAGCTCTTCCGCCCATCCCTGTGCCTTTGGCACAAAACTTTGTATATTCTTCCCAAGGGACATAAATGTGCTCCCCAGCTTCGGCACAACCACAAAAATGACCACGGATATCACGCCAAGCACAAACAGGATTGTAAGAATCAGGCTCAGCGGCCGCGCCAGTTTCCCGGCCCACTTTTTTCCAGAAAGCTGTTTATTATAAAATAGTTTCCCTTCCAGAAAATGCATAGGAACATTTAAAATAAAAGCAATTGCCCCGCCCAAAAGAAAAGGATAGGTGATACCCAGCAAGAACCCTACAAATTCCAGCACAACAGTATATTTCCATAGGACAATCAATATAATAATTGTAAATAAAATTAACCCCCTGATCTTCCGCAGATTTTCTTTATTCAGATCCATAACAATCCCACTTTCTTTCATGTATTATCCAAATTGTAACCAGTTATCCCACATTCTAACATATTCTTTTCGTTTCGGCTACTCAAAGTTATCCTCTCCCCGCCAATCAGTACAGGGATTAACACAGGATCGGACTATAATTACCTGATTGAACATTAGCATTTCAATAAGTATAGAATGCACGCTTTTCATGGTTGACATCTTTAAACTAAAATGCTATACTATAACAGTATTTTCATAGGATTTAGATTTCACATATTTTTGTAAGTCATTATGTTCCATTGATAATGCTTTACAAAAATATGTGATTTTTTATTTTCCCAGATTTACAATTTAATTTAAGGAGGTATCTTTCATGAACAAAGGTACAGTAAAATGGTTTAACGCACAAAAAGGATTTGGTTTCATCACAAACAGTGATAACGGGGAAGATGTATTTGTACATTTTTCAGGTATTGCTTCTGACGGCTACAAGAGCCTGGACGAAGGGCAGGAAGTTGTTTTTGACATTATAGAGGGAAACCGTGGGCCTCAGGCTACCAATGTAACGACTGCATAATTTGTGTCCACAGCTTAACCAGTTCTCCGGGGCATCCGCCCTTAACAGACTGAATATACTCCCCAACCCCTAAAGGCAGAAATCTGGCCTTTAGGGGTTGGGGCATATTTTTTTGTTTTCCTATAGGCAAACAAAAAAATATATAGAACTGCTGCAAAATGTAAGATTCAACGCAGACTGGTATTTAGCCTCCCGGCTGAGCCAGTTTTTTGTATGAATATTCATTTTGCAGCAGTTCTTTTTATCTGCGCTGCCTGCTGGCCTCAAACATCAGTACGGCTGCAGCTACGGCCGCATTCAAAGATTCGGCCTGTCCGGCCATGGGGATCTGAACCCATGTATCCGCACATGCAGCAATCTCCTTGTGCAGTCCATTTCCCTCATTTCCGATTAAAAAGGCGGTTCCACGGAGAAAATCTTCCTTATCATATACATTCCGGCCATCCAGATGGGCCGCATATACATGAACCCCTCTTTCCTTCAATGCAGCAATGCCCTCTTTGAGATCATCCATGTACAAAAAGGGCATACGGTAGATGGCCCCCATCGTGGAACGTATTGTTTTTGGATTGTATATATCCACACAGTCCTGGCCCATGAGGATCCCCGTAGCCCCCGCCGCCTCTGCAGTCCTGAATATGGTTCCCAGGTTGCCCGGATCCTGCAGGTTATCTAACACCAATATATGAGGCGCAGGGACATCCAGCATATCAGAAAGGGTATATTCTGCCTGCCTGACAACGGCCAGTATCCCCTGGGGAGTCCTGGTATCTGACACATACGCAAAAACAGTATCAGTCAACATTTCCGGCTGAAATTGTTCTTGGGCAAGCTGGTTCTTATATTTCCCGAAGTACGTTTCTGACACATAAAGCTCCTCTATCCTGTCTCTTGGCGCCTCCTTTACCATCCGGCTGCCCTCTGCCAGGAACACCCCTTTTAAGTTTCTTGCCTTTGCTTTTTTCTGAAGCTTCAAAAGCTCCTTCACCTTTTGGTTACTTGTACTGCTAATCATACCTTTCACACCACTGCTTTCTTAAATCCCCTCGCCATTCCTACTTTTAAAGCCAAGGGGTTTTCTGTGCTTCTTCAACTAATCCTGTAAAATATAAAAATAATCTGCCAGGCTTTTGTGCATAACTACTACTTATTTTTCATCAAAAAATGGGACAATACTGCATTAGATGCAATCACAATAATAATGCACTCTTCTGTCAGGGGCTGGCACGGATCAATATTAACATTTACTTCCCCATGCTGCATAACCCCTACTACATTTATGCCGTAACGCTCACGGACTCTCAATTCGGCAAGGCTTTGCCCAACCCATTTTTCAGGAATAGCGGTTTCGGCAAGGCTATACTCCGATGACAGTTCAATCCAGTCAGCAAATGTAGCCGAAACAAGATTTTTGGCCACCCGGCTCCCCATATCTCGTTCAGGGTACACTACACTGTCCGCCCCCACCTTTTCCAATACTGTCCCCTGAAGCTCATCCCTGGCTTTTACCAATACATAGGGAATGCCAATTTCTTTTGCCGTGATAGTCGCAATAATGCTTGCCTCCAGGCTGTCCGATACAGCAACCACCGCGCCGTCCAGATTTCTGCCTCCCAGCGAAAGCAGTGCGTCAGGGTCTGATACATCAGCCCTAAGTGCATATGTGACTGAATCAGATATTTCCTGAACCTTTTCATAGGACTTATCTACAGCTACCACATCGCAGCCCAGGCTTTCCAGGGTGAGGGCCACACTCCTCCCAAAGCTGCCCAGGCCGAACACTGCATATTGTTTTCTCATATACCGCACCTATTCTCCGTAAGACAAACATTCTGTATCTGCTTACTTTCCCTTTCTCTAAATTATAAATTTACAGCCTTTATCCAAGCATAATTCTCTTTTCCGGCAGGTCCCTCAGCTGTGCGGCCGTATTGGCCCTGCCTGCAAAAACAAGGGCCATGGTGACAGGGCCAATCCTTCCCGCATACATCAAAACCATGAGCACCGCCTGGCTGCCCCGGCAAAGCTTAGGCGTAAGGTCAGGGGTCAGGCCTACTGTGCCAAGGGCAGAAGTAACCTCATACATTATGTCAAGAAAATCTGTACCAGGCTCCAACACAGTAATCATGACAACGCCTGCCAGCCAAAACATAAAGGTAAGGCAGATAATGGCAATACCGGACCGGACAGTAGAAACCGCAATCCTCCTGCCAAAACATTCTGTATCCCTCTTCCCTTTGATTACACCTACGCAAGTTAAAAGCAGCATGGCTACTGTAGTCGTCTTAACACCTCCGGCAGTACCTGCAGGGGAACCTCCCACAAACATCAATATACATCCCACAAGTTTCGAACCCGCTGTCAGGCCAGACTGTGAAACTGTTGCAAACCCTGCCGTTCTTACGGTGACAGACTGGAACCCTGAAGCCATCATCTTTTCCCCTAGATTCAAGTTTCCCATTGTGGCTGGATTTCGGTACTCCAGCACTAAAAAGGCTAAAAATCCTGTAAATAAAAGAACGGCCGTCATACACAATACAATCTTTGTATGCAGACTCAGCCTTGTTACCATCCTTCTGGCAGGTTGTTTTTCTTTCATTACGCACTTTATATTTTTATATACATCATACCAGACTGTGAACCCCAGCCCCCCTGCAACAATCAAAAACATCGTGGTAAAGTTGATGACAGGGGATGTCACATACTCCATATAACTGCTGCCTCCTAAAATATCGATCCCCGCATTACAGAAGGAAGATACCGCGTGAAAAATACTGTAACACACTCCTTTTAAAAACCCCATTTCCGGGACAAACTTAAAAGTATAGAAAAAGGCGCCAACCCCCTCTACTATAAAGGTTCCCCACAATATTCTCCTTATAAACTGTACTAAACCTGTCAATGTGTCCAGGTTATACGTCTGCTGAATAGTCACACGTTCTTTTACTGTGATTCTTTTTTTAATTACAAGAAAAAAGGCAACCATGCAGGCAATAACACCTAAGCCGCCTATTTGTATTAATACCAGCAGCCCTCCCTTTCCTATAGCCGTAAATTGGGCAGCCGGCGTTATTGTCACCAAACCTGTCACACATACGGCCGAGACTGCCGTAAACAGGGCATCCACAAAGGCGATAGGCCTCTGGTTGCTGATGGGGAGCCACAGAAATATGGCCCCAGCCAAAATCACAACCAGAAAACCCAGAGCTATTTTCTGCATGGTGTTCAAGGTAATCTTTCTATAATTTAAACTTTTCATAGTTGTTATACCTTAAACCGATAGCCTACCCCCCAAATTGTTTCTATATATTGTGGATGGGAGGTATCATATTCAATCTTCTCACGGATTTTTTTAATATGCACAGTCACAGTGGCTATATCACCGATTGATTCCATATCCCAGATTTCCTGGAACAGTTCCTCCTTAGTATATACATGGTTCGGATGGCCGGCAAGAAACGTAAGCAGGTCAAATTCTTTGGTCGTAAAAGACCTTTCCTCCCCATTGACCCAGACACGCCTCGCCGTTGTATCAATCTTCAGCCCTCTGATCTCAATAATTTCATTTTCCTCTACATTGCTCCCTATCAGCCGTTCATAGCGCGCCAAGTGGGCCTTCACCCTGGCCACAAGCTCGCTGGGACTAAAAGGCTTTGTCATATAATCATCAGCCCCAAGGCCAAGGCCTCTTATTTTATCTATGTCATCCTTCTTTGCAGACACCATAATAATGGGTGTATTCTTCTGATCCCTTACCTGCCGGCAAATTTCAAATCCGTCCACGCCAGGAAGCATGAGATCCAGAATAATCAGGTCATAGTCCTCATTCAGGGCCTTTTCTCTTCCTTCCTCACCATCATTTGCCACAGCCACCTCAAAGTCACTCAGCTCCAGATAATCCTTCTCCAGGTCAGCAATACTTTCTTCATCCTCAATAATTAATATTTTCTTACTCATCCACGGGTACCTCCTGATATTTTCTAATTACAAAATACATAGTTGTTCCAACTCCATCCTCACTGGTTGCCCAAATTTTCCCACCGTGCTCTTCTACGATTTTCTTTACGATAGAAAGTCCTATGCCGCTTCCACCCTTTGAAGAGTTACGGGAGGCATCAGTCCGGTAAAACCGGTCAAATATATAAGGCAGGTCTTTTGGCACAATCCCTTTACCATTGTCTCCAAGCTCTACCTGAATAAAATCGCCCACATCCTTTAAATTCATTGTAATCTTCCCTTTTGGCTTGTCCATATATTTCAGGGAATTAGTTACAATATTGTTGATAACACGCCGGAGCTGCTCTGGATCCACAATGACCCTGGAATCAGTCTCCACATAATTGCGGTACCTGAATTCCACGCCCTTTGCCTCCAGCTCCAAAGACAGATCTTCCGCACAATCACCAAAATACTGCTTTGCAGAAATTGTGGTAAAATTATAGGGTATGCGGTTTGTATCAATTTTAGAATATAAAGTCAGCTCATTAATAAGCAGATCCATCTCATTAGCCTTATTGTATATTGTTTTAATATATCTGTCCATCTTTTCCGGAGTATCTGCCACGCCATCCATGATACCTTCCACATATCCTTTAATTGCAGTTATCGGAGTCTTTAAATCATGGGATATATTGCTGATTAATTCTTTGCTTTCCCTGTCATAGGCAATCTTTTCCTCGGCATTGGCTTTCAGCCGCAGGCGCATGGCCTCAAAATCCCTGCAAAGCTGGCCAATCTCATCATCTGTCTCGCTTTTAATCTCAAAATCCAGGTTCCCCTCTTTAATATTGCGGGCCGCAATCTGCAGGCGGGCGAGGGGCAGTGACACGGTTCTGTAAATCCAGTAAATCAAAAGAGCCGCTGTAAAAAACACCACCAGTAAGTAGAGCTGCTGGATTTCACCCACCGCCCTGGGGGCAAAAGTGTACATGGCCACAGTTGTAAAAATTGTAGGCAGTATCATGACTGTCATAAAGGCAATAATCAATTTTGTTTTCAGCTTCATATATCTACTCCCTGTAGGAACGTGCTGGAAAGGGGGTTGCAAAGGGGTCTGTCCCCTTTGCAAAAGGGACTGTCCCTTTTGCGCTCCGTTTTCTGAATTTTCTGACAAAAGGCAGGCACCTCACAGTGCCTGCCTTCCATTTTATCAACGCACCTGATACTGTATATATATTACAGATATTTCTTCAATGCGTCAACTTTATCTAACTTTTCCCATGGTAAATTTATATCCACGCGCCCAAAGTGCCCGTAAGCCGCGGTTTGTTTATAGATCGGACGGCGCAGGTCCAACATTTTTATAATTCCTGCGGGGCGCAGGTCAAAATTATCGCGGATAATACCTACCAGCTTATCCTCAGAAACTGCCCCTGTTCCAAATGTATCAACCATGATAGATGTAGGCTGTGCTACGCCTATGGCATATGAAAGCTGAATCTCACATTTTTTGGCCAGTCCTGCCGCCACAATATTCTTAGCCGCATAACGTGCTGCATAGGCCGCTGAGCGGTCCACTTTTGTACAGTCTTTTCCTGAAAATGCGCCGCCTCCATGGCGTGCCATTCCTCCGTAAGTATCAACAATAATTTTCCTTCCTGTAACACCGCTGTCCCCATGGGGCCCGCCTATAACGAAACGGCCCGTGGGATTAATGAAAAATTTAGTATCCTGGTCTACCATCTCTGCAGGAATGATCTCATCGAATACATATTTCTTAATATCTGTATGAATCTGTTCTTGTGCCACATCTGGGTCATGCTGGGTAGAGAGCACGACTGCCTCAAGCCTTTTGGGCACGCCATTTTCATCATACTCTACTGTGACCTGCGTCTTACCATCAGGACGCAGATAAGGAAGCGTCCCATTCTTTCTGACATCAGTCAGCCGCCTCGACAGCTTATGTGCCATTGCAATGGGGTATGGCATAAACTCTTCTGTCTCGTCTGAAGCATATCCAAACATCATGCCCTGATCTCCTGCGCCAATTGCTTCTATCTCATCATCTGACATCTTGTTTTCCTTTGCCTCCAGGGCCTTGTCCACCCCCAGGGCAATATCTGCAGATTGTTCGTCAATTGCAGTGATAACCCCACATGTATCTGCATCAAAACCAAATTTGCCTCTCGTATATCCGATTTCGCGCACAGTATCACGTACAATCTTCTGGATATCCACATAGGCATTTGTTGTAATTTCACCCATAACCATGACCAATCCTGTGGTCGTGCAGGTTTCACATGCCACACGGCTCATTGGATCCTCTGCCAGCAGCGCGTCCAAAACTGCATCTGAGATCTGGTCGCACATCTTATCCGGGTGTCCTTCTGTCACTGATTCTGAAGTAAATAATAATTTTTCCATATGTCCTCTCCTTTGTGAATTGGCAGGACTGCGTATTATAGACACAGTCCAAATTAGCTCTTTCTCTCCGGGGCTTTTTATCTGTAAAATAACAAACAGCCCACAAAAAGCGGACTGTTTATATTTCTTATAAACCAATCCTCTTATTGTTCGATTACTCGCTCAGGTTGGCACCTTCCTTAGAGGGGTTGCCGCAGCTTCACAGATCCTTTGTATCTCCACTGCTCTGAATAAGAGAAAGTTTGCTTCATTAAATTGTTTTAGTACATTACGTACTTTACACTGATTTATAATAAAAGTCAATAAAAATTTTCAAATAATTTATCCTACTTAATTTTTTTGACGGCCTGCTCTGCAAATCGTGCCGCCGGTATCACATCCTGCGGCTCTTCTGGGTGATCTCCAAGGAACTTCTCCATCCATACCATATCGTACCAGACGCCGTGTTTATAACCACATTTATGAAAATGTGCGGCTGCCTTATACCCCATTTTTTCGTGAAAGGCAATACTTTCAGGATTCGGGTACGCGATGCAGGCATTCAGGTTCAATATATTTTGTTTTCTCAGCACCGCCTCCATACATTCATACAACACCTTGCCAACTCCCCGCCCCCTGCAACCCTGTTTTACATACACAGTTGTCTCTACAGCCCAATTATACGCATCCCTATCTTTAAAAGAGGCAGCATAACAGTATCCCTGTATCCCCCCGTTTGATTCTGCTACAAGATATGGATACCGCTCTGCTATTTTACTTATTCTCCCCCTAAATTCTTCCAAAGTCGGCACCTGATACTCAAAGGTAATGGCCGTGTTCTCCACATAGTAAGCATAAATTTCCAGGATCTGCCCCGCATCTGATAAATCTGCCAACCGGACTGTAAGACCATTCTCAGCATCATCTGCTGCCATCCTTCTACATTTCCCGCCACTGCCCATTTTCTCCCTCCGCACATTTTCTTAGCTTTTCTTTAGTGTTAATTTGATTATTTTCTGTAAAACATATTTGTGTCCCAGCCAATCGGCATCACTCTAGAACAAAACAAAAAGGAAATGCAGATTATACCCTACCACATTTCCTCTCCATCGCGCTTAACCCACCTTAAATTTAAACTTCTGGATCTCCTTTTCACTGGAAACCTTTTCAATCATGCCGCCCAGACTCCGCAGTTTCTCTTCAAACCTCTCATATCCTCTCTGGATATAAATAATATCATCTATAATAGTAATGCCATCCGTAGCGAGTCCTGCAATGCACAGGGCTGCTCCAGCGCGTAGGTCAGGTGCGCTTACCCGTGCTCCGGAAAACTTCTCTACCCCCTCGATTGTAGCAGAATTCCCCTCCACCTTAATTACAGCGCCCATACGTGCCAGCTCGTCTAAATATTTAAATCTATTCTCAAAAATGCTCTCTGTAATTGTGCTCGTACCCTTTGCCAATGCCAGTGCAACACCTATTTGAGGCTGCATGTCTGTGGGATACCCAGGATAGGGAAGAGTCTTTACCTGGGTACAGCTCAGCCTTCTCTTCGCAACCACCCTCACAGCATCGTCAAATTCTTCTATTTCACACCCAATGTCTACTAATTTCGAAATCGTGGCATCCAAATGCTTAGGAATAACATTTAAAACCGTCACATCCCCCATAGTTACTGCCGCTGCAAACATAAACGTCCCCGCTTCAATCTGATCCGGGATGATAGAATATTCTGTTTTATGCAGGGATTTTACACCCCTGATTTTAATAACATCCGTACCTGCCCCCCTAATATTTGCGCCCATACTGTTCAGGAAATTTGCCACATCCACCACATGGGGTTCTTTTGCCACATTTTCCATAATGGTCAGGCCATCTGCCATTGCTGCAGTCATCATAACATTAATCGTGGCGCCAACTGTAACCACATCGAAGTATAAATGGGTTCCCCTGAGCGCCTCAGCATCTGCCACAATCTTACCATGCTCTATATCTACATCTGCACCAAGGGCGCGGAATCCCTTCAAATGCTGGTCTATGGGGCGGCTCCCAATATTACATCCCCCGGGAAGAGCGACCTCAGCCCTCTTATACTTACCTAACAGGGCGCCCAAAAGATAATAAGATGCCCTGATTTTCTTAATATAGTCATATTCAATATTAAAGTCACCAATTGTACTTCCATTTATTTTTACCGTATGACGGTCGATTCGCTGAACCATTGCCCCAATCCCTGCAATAGCTTCCAACATAACATTAATATCATTCACATCCGGCAGATTATCAATCAGGACAGTCTCATCCGTCATAATTGCTGCTGCCAGAATCGCAAGCGCCGCATTTTTCGCTCCGCCAATTTCTACTTCCCCTACGAGCGGACTGCCGCCTTTGATTATATATTGCTCCATATTGCACCTCGATTATCCGATATTGTTATCGTGATCCCTTATTATTAATTCCCCTGTTACTTACAAGCAAAATCCAATATGCTAAGCCATTATACCACAAAATGGCCATTTGTAAAATCATTTTTTCCCCTGCTTTGGCCGCTGTGGCTATCTTATACTATTTTCAACCGCCGAAAGCACGTTCTCAATCGTCTCTTCAATCCTGCATCCGTCCTCACAAACTGTGATATCTGCATACTGCTCAAACAGCTTTATTCTCTCATTATACAGATCTCTGAAAGTCTGGCCTTCTTTCAGGACGACGCCTCTTTTTTGGGGACTGCGGATCCTTCGTTTTATTGTTTGATAAGAAGCCTTCAAATATACAATAGTTCCGATTTCCTTAAAATGCTGCATTGCCTCTTCACAGTAGACAACACTGCCTCCAGGTGAAATCACGGAGTTGCTGACATCCACATCCCTATTCACCTGGTTTTCAATTTTCAGAAACCCGTCTTCTCCAACATCGTTAATAATCTCTCTCAGGAGCCGGTTTTCCTGCGCCTGAATCAGTAAATCCGTATCCACGAACTGCATGCCAAGCCTTTTAGCAATAACCACGCCGACTGTGCTTTTACCTACCGCAGGCATTCCTATAAAAATAAGATTCTTTTTCATATGTTTATTCACCTTGTTTTATCTCATCTAACCCTCCTGTTTACAGCCGCAAATGTAGCCGCGCCCAAAGTAATTTTAAGATATATTTTATAGCCTGCGCACCCACTTTTTAGTATATTTACCTACATTCCAGCCGAAGTGGCTCCACAATGTCCTTTTGTACCAGGTAAATACCCATAAACTGGGGCGCGCATGCCATGTTAATACTTCTCAGGCATATTTTTCTGTAAACTAAGGCTAATTACTGTTTCTCCCCCTGTATGTATGCAGCCATGCCAGCATCTCTACAGAGAAAATTGTTCCATCCGTGTTACATTATAACACAACCTTATTATTTAGTAAAATCGGCGCCTGCACCTACGGTTATCGCATCTACGTTTATATAATTCCTGATACAGCATCACTTCAATCAGGTCACGGAGCCAATTTGGCCTGCCAGTACCCTGGGGCGGCCGGTTCTGCGCAGGTTCCCCACGTCCTGGCCTGGGGGCCTGCTGCTTCTCCATTTGTAACTGTTCAGCAACATCTTCATATCCATTTTCATAGAACATTTTTTCATGCTTCATCACATTATCATAAATTCTCCCGCTCATCATCCTAAGCTGCAGCTTATCCGGATATTCATCGTACATCATGCTGCACTGGTATTCCAGCCTGTCACATTCATCCTCCACATACGGTAAAACCTTCTTCGCTGCGGACGGATACAGGCTCTTCATATACTCAAAGTCCATCCTCTCAACCTTCTCATCATCGTAAGCCAGCGGCATTGGATATGCCATATAATAAGGCAGTTTAGGGTTCATCATATACACTTCCATTTCCAGACATTATATGGTTAGTATATGCAGGGCGGAGGTATGCGTTAATTTAGGACGTAACCTTTTTGCGTTTTGTTACGTCCCAAACCTTCCTCAGACCTGTACCTAATTGATAACCCAAAAGCAGCGCAGCCGAAGCTGCGCTGTAAAATGTTTTTATACTGTATTGCTGATACTATTCATTATGCTATCAGCCGCATTTCTATCGTACTCATAAAGTCCTATCAGTCCCAGTATATAGGGGTGAAAGTCTATCTTCTGCATCTGTCCTGCGAATTCATAGGCTGCTATTTCCCCTGCACTTTCAGGGGAAATGGTTTTATTTATGAAGGGGATGGGTTTTATCTTTATAGTGATCCCTGCGTTTTCCAGATTTTCTTCTGTATCTTCATAGAAATGGTACAGCTCATGGCAGAAAAGTACGCTGCAGGGCTGAAACTCTCCCAGCACCCTAAACAGAGTGTCTTTATTTTTGTCCAATGCCTGTAGCAGTCTTTTGGAAATTTTTATCTCTCCGTCATGGTATTCTGCAAAGTTTATGGAATCAGGCATAATAAATTCTTTATCTTGTGCCATCTTCACTTTGAGGCCATTGATCCTGATAAGCTCTTCCATATCCCTGCTTTCTGCCGATACTTCCAGGGCCTTTTTCCGCCCTGCCTCTTTTGCCTTCTGAACAATGTCCTGGCACATTTCTTCTGTATAATGCCTGTAAAATAAATCCTGGCGCAAAATATAATCATCCCAGCGATTTTTAGGAATTACTTTCAAAGAAGAAATGACACCTGCTAGTCTGTCATCCATCCCTGCCGCCTCCATTCTATACCTTCATCTTCCCCCTGGCCCTCTTCCAGCCGGGAACCCTCTATATGGCCTGCCTGATCCCTATGAGGATTGCCGCTTCACCTGCCGGCATCCCGTTTACCTCGGCATTGATGATGCCTGTTCCCTGCTCTAAATTTGATACTCCTGAAACTTCTATAATACGGCCGCCCACTACTATAAATAAGTCCGGGCAAATAATGACATCTCCTTTATATGTGCTGAGTTCATCAAACAATTTTTTAAAATCTGTATCAAGGCCCCCAATCGTAGAATTCACCACTGTGCCCTGAGCAGTCTGCAATTTGATAAACCCTTTCTGGTCTAAGACACGGACTGCATGTGTAACCTTTTGTTTCCTCCCCATTTTCTTCTCTGCCCTCTCCTGGGTATACACATACATCGCGTCTGTTTTTCCTGCAAGCCCTATCTTCTGGCCGCTGTTTCCAAAGGACTCAGAGGCTATCTTCTGAGCTTCCCTCTCATCCACTGCCTTCATCATATCCGTTGTTTTTACTTCTGTTGAACCCATGGCAGATACGGAAACCCTCTGTTTTTGATTATCAATCTCCACAACAGTCTCTATACTGTCCGGCGCTGCACCAAGCTTAATCACTGACTCTACGGCCTCCCTGCGTATTGCCGTGATATCCGCCTCGGTGGGGTTAGGTATGACACGTTCCACTGTGTCCCGAACCATTGCGAGTGCAACTCCAATGGATGAGATGACATCTGCATTTTGAGGAATTTTATATTTAATGTTCATCTGCTGCCCCATAAATGGAATCAACGCTGCCGCGCCTCCTCCGCATCCAACCAGCACTGCCTGGTCGGAATCCAGCTTATATTCTGCGATAAGCTCCTCCACTACCGGAATCAGCTTCGCACAGGCTGTGCTTAGAATCTGCCTCGCGGCCTCTTCCACTGACACACCCAGATAATCTGCCAAAGGTTTCATTGCCTTTTTAGCCGCCGCCTGATTTCCATGTGCATAAAATTCTGGACTGGTAAGTCCCAGTACGTTGGCAGCACATGTATTGGTAATTGTATAATTTTTCCCGTTCTTGCAGCGGATTGCACAGTAATCTGATGGGTCGCCTTTTTTAGGAGTCACAAAATATAATTCGGGATCTACAATATCCTCCTCAGATGCGAATGCACTATACGGAAGTCCCGCTATATGTGCACTTCTAGGCCCTACATCTACCAACCTCCCCTTATCTGCGCGAACCATACTCCCCCCTGCCACGCCCAGGACCCGCACATCCAGGGAGTTGACATAAGTCCTGTACCCGGCAAGCTCTGCATGTTTAATCGTAGGCCTGCCATTTTTGATCACACCGATATTTGTACTGGTGCCGCCAACCTCAAAGTAAATCCCCACAGAGGCACGGAGGTACATCAGTGCGCCTACAACGCTGGCTGTGGGCCCTGACATCATGGAGAGAATCGGCCTTTTACGCATCTCTTCAATACTCATAACACCCCCGTCGCCCCTCATAATCATAAGCGGCGCCTGTATCCCCGTGGCCTTAACACTACTTTCAGTAGAATTAGCCGTATCCAGCATTTTGGGGAGTATACTGGCATTAACGGCAGCCGTCCGTGTCCTGGTTGTCAGTCCATAAAGCTTACTGATTTCAGATGCCCTTGTCACCTTCAGGCCTTCGCTCTCCGCCACCTGGGCAATCAGTTTTTCTCCTTCCCCACCGTCAACCCCGTATACCTCTGATGCCACAATAATCTCTGCCCCATCATTGGCCAGGGACTTGACCACATTGCGCACGTTGGGTTCTGTCAGGCTCTGGCCGTCTATATAGCGGGAGCGTGTCTCTATGAACCTGCCCGTTACAAGAGGGAGATTCCCCAATTTTGTCTGGCTTTTAATAAGCAGTGAGGATAATCCCTTTCCGCCCGTAGATACAATTCCCACCCGCGCCACATCACCTTCCAGCAGGGCATTGGTGGCCTGCGTTGTACTATGTGCCAGAAATATAACATCCTCCGGGTCAATGTCATTATCCTGAAGGCATTTCTGAAAACACTCTACGACACCCGCCGCCACTCCCTGCTCACTGTCATGGGTAGTGTGGACCTGAACCTTTCCTATTATTTCAAATGTATCGTTATCGATGGCAACTGCTTTTGTGTGGGTTCCTCCCACATCAATTCCCATACGTACCTTTCTTTTACTCATAGCTCCTCCATCTTCCTAATTGATTGATATGCACCCGGCTTCCAGGCATATGAGATTGCCCCTCTAAACCGGAGATAACTATAGTTACAGACAGACCCTAATATCCCCTTATCCATGCATATAATACAGAACCCCAAGTATGCAGATCCCATACACCCAGCAAATGGGCAATGCAGTTTTAATAAACTCCATAGGTTTTACTTTTGCATAAGAACAAGTCCATACGTTAGTCGAGTTTGTAGGATCCACTCCACTGTATATAGAATTTCCTGCAAAACATAAAAGCCATAAATACGTAACAGGAACCGCGCCCACTGCAAAAATAGTGGCATAGATGGCGGCGCCTGCGCCTGCCAGAGCCAGCGGCCCTCTGTACATAAATAAGGGCACCAGTATGAGCATAAAGATTGTCAGTCCCAATGTAGTCTCTGGGAGCACTCCCCCAAGTGTCTCCTGCAGCACAGGGCGGATAGAAGAAGCGCCGCTTGCAACTGTGTATGCACAGGCCATATACATAATCATGCCTGCAGACTCCCCCGCACCTGTTTTAAAGCTTTTGCTGATCATAGGGAAAATCCTAATTTTCCTATATGTTATTTTAGCTGTACATATGGCATAAAGTATACCGATAATAAATGAAGCAAAAATATTTACCTTAAACGCCATCATCAGTACAACAGGGATAATTGTTGCAATACACACATACCATGGAACAAATGTTATTTCATCACTGTCAACTGCCTTTACAGCCCAGCTCTTTACTTTCCTAACCTTCCTTACCTGTTTTCTGGTGGACATACTGTACATGATAAGGACGCCGGCAATGCTTATAACAATGCCGATTCCAAATGCAATAAATGCATACGGCGTCCACGGGGAAGTCATTGTCTCCGGAATTTCCTCAACATAAGACAACAAACCACGCATTACAACATACTGGGATACATTGAGCAGCTGGGCCACAGCCACGGATATGCCAAAGGCCACAATGGAAATTCTAGATGGAATCCCCAATGATATCATAACCGGAAGGACGATAACGCCAACTGCGATTACAGGCCCAATACTGTAAAGCGAAGTAAACATCACACTTACAACAATCATAATAATTGCAATCAGCACCTTCGGATTATCGCCTCCCAGCTCCACTGCCGTACGGATAATCGTCTTTACTATACCTGTTTTTATCATGACCTGGGCAAACCACGCGCCAAAAATAATCGTCATAAATGACACTGCCTGTGCCTGGAACTGGCCGGAAATCAAATCATTTAAGATCCCCTGCAGATTCATGCCGCCCAGGACTGCCCACAATATACCGGTTCCCAACAGCACCAATGATGGATTATAACCTTTTACTAAAGCAACTATCATGAGCACATATGAAATCAAAAAAAGTCCCAATAAAATATTATTTGCATCAAACATTATGTTCCCTTTTCCTTTCTGTTTTTAATGAGCCGTACAACTTATTCTTTTGCTTCATGGAACTGTTTCTTCTCACATAAAAGCAGGTGCTCCGCCACTAAAACCAGCTGGTTTCTCTGGTTATAGACTTCAAGGGCCTCCACCACAAATCCCATATCCTCTTTTTTCTTATGGTCTTTCTTCTCTTTGATCGTCACCCTTGTATGGATAGTATCCCCAATAAAGACAGGAGAAATAAATCTCAGCCGGTCATATCCATAGGAAAACGCAACAGGGTTAATCACATTTGCAGTCATCCCCACTGCAACGCTGAATGTCAGTGTCCCATGGGCGATCCTTTGTCCAAATTCAGTGGTCTCACACCACTGGGCATCCATATGATGCGGAAAAAAGTCCCCCGTCTGCCCCGCATGGAGGACAATGTCAGTCTCGGTTATAGTTCTTCCCGTTGTCTCTCTGACCGCCCCCACCTGGTAGTCCTCATAGTAAATTGTTTGTTCCAAATCCCTCTACCTCCTTCAGATATTCTTATTATCCTGCCCTATAAAGGGGGCAGGTTTTTCACTGTAATACCGCTCTTGGTCAAATTTAATAGGACAGCTTGTAGTCTCAAATACCTTTTTCCCGTCTCGGTATATGCCTTGCACCATGCCCAGTTTTTTAAATCCTTCCATCTCAAATAGTTCTTCCCAGTTCAGGGCCTTTGCGCACCACACATCTGCTGTTTCTAGGACTGAAAGCCAATAATCTGCTGTTTCTTTCTTCAAGTGCTCTTTTAATATCCTCTTAATCTCATCTCTTTTGGTGGACCATTCGCTCTCATCCGTATATTTCAGCAGCTCCTTACAACCCAAAAGTTCACCCAGCACTACAATAGAGCACATCGCCAGAGCCAGATATCCATCCTTTGTTTCATATATCCCATACGGGGCGGATATGTATGCATTTGCATTGTTTACCTTGCTTCTCACAGGCGGTTCATGTCCATCATTCAGAAAAGTTGTGAAAACCTCAAACTGAATATCCAGGATAGATTCCAGCAGATTTACCTGAATATATGCCCCCTGCCCACTGCGCTCCCTCCGTATCAATGCAGATAATATCCCCTGAACCAGATGTTGTCCTGCAAACATATCAGCCAGTGACAATCCCAGAGGGGTAGGCGCATCTCCCTCATTGCCATTTAAGTATGGCAGTCCAGAAATACACTGTGCCAGCAGATCCTGCCCTGGCTTTGAGCTCCATGGGCCGGCGCTCCCATATCCGCTTACTTCACCATATATAATCCGGGGATTTATTTCTTTTATCTGTTCATAGGACAAACCCAGCCTCTCTGCCGTTCCGGGCCTGAAACTAAACACAGCCACATCCGCTTCTTTTAAGAGACTGCGCAAAGTCCCCTTATTTTTTTCGTCCTTTAAATCCAGGGCGATGCTGTCTTTGTTACGGTTTACCGCACAGAACAAGGGACTTTCCCCCTCTATCTCACAGTCTGGAACACGTAAATCCCGGCAGCCGTCTCCTTTGTCTGGACGTTCCACCTTCACGGTCCGGGCGCCCAGGTCTGCCAGCCTTAATGTGGCAGAAGGGCCCGCCATATACTGGCTGAAATCCAGTACTTTAATCCCCTCAAGAGGCCTCATGATAATCCCCCCTTCCCTAAATCAAACTCTTGTATGATTTTTTCTGTATCTTCACCCAAATCCGGGGCCCTGCGGGAGGAATAATAGGCCTCACCGTCCACCTTCACAGGACATCTGGATGTACATATTTTTCTTCCATCCTTAAATTCAAGCTCCTGCAGAAATTTCAGCGCCTGAAACCCTTCTGTGTTAAGGAGCTTTTCCCAAGTATACACATCCGAGCACCAATAACCGGCGCTCTCTAAGATTTCCAGCCAGTGTGCCGTAGTATCCAGAAGCAATTTTTCCCCTATTATCCGCTTAATCTCATCCCGCTTATTAAATGTATCCTCAAACTCATCAAATTGTGCCAGCCTGGGAATCTCCAGGTACTCACCCAAATCTTTCAGGCTCCCCTTAGACAGTGCGATATAACCATCCTTTGTCTGATATACGCCATAAGGGGCGCCCATATATGGATGTGCATTGTTATAGTCTGCCCTCACAGGCAGCTTCCTGCCGCCGTTCAAATATGCTGTGATTCCCTCAAACTGCATATCCACTGCAGATTCCATCAGGCTCACTTCCACCAAGGCCCCCCTGCCCGTCTTAAACCTCCTAAACAGCGCTGCCAGTACCCCCTCCGCCAGATGTACCCCCGCATAAGAATCTATCACCGAAAGGCAGAAAGGAACCGGAGGATCCTGCCCGTTCCCATTCAGCCAGGCAAGTCCCGACATAGATTGGACTAGAAGATCCTGGCCCGGCTTTTTTACCCAGGGCCCCTCGTTTCCATATCCTGTTACTGTCCCATAAACCAATCCGGCATTTATCTCCTTCACAGAATCATAGTCCAGATGGTTTCTTTTCATAACACCTGGCCGAAAATTTTCAATCAGGACATCTGCCCTTTTAATCAACTCCCTCACAATCTTCAGGTCTTCCGGATCTTTCATATTGGCACAAAAGCTTTCCTTACTGCGGTTAATTGTATGAAAGAGTACACTGTTTCCATCTATCATAAGATTTTTCAGCGACATCCGCCTGCAGTTATCACCGCTGCCCGGCCTTTCAATTTTAATTACCCTTGCCCCCAAGTCCGCCAGCCTCAGAGAGCAGGAAGGCCCTGCCAGGTACTGGCTGAAATCCAGGACAAGGATTCCCTCTAACGGTTTCATACATCTACCTCCATAGATTCCCTGTATAACTGATTCATATTTTCCAGGACACTAGATGCATTCCCCCCATGCATCAGATATTCCCGGATAAAAGCACCCCCCCGGTCCTGAAAATACAGATACCCGCTGTACCTGGGCCTTAAGTAAGATTCATCTAAAGTTCTGAGCGTGTCTCTGAAAAAGTCCATGCTCCTCCTGTTACACTCTAGGTCTGTCCACGCACCCCGGTGCCCCGGCTGGCCTCCTGCTTCGAAATATAAGGTTTTCTGTATCAACGGCGACGCCGCATATTCTGCAAACTTTACAGCCACATCCTTATTTTGACATGCAGAGGAAACAGCAAGGCCTGTGCCTCCCAGCACAGTTCTCAGATTATTCCCCCTGTAGCTCACCACATCCCCAGCTTTCAAAAGGTTTTTCGCATATCCCTTTCGTGAGTAATTGGTATAACCATACGCAAAAGGACAGTATACATATTTCTCTTCTGCTGCCAAAGCCTCATGTACCGCAATAGGGTCCCAATTGAAGATATCTCTTGTGCACATGGAAGCCAACGCCCTCATTTCCTCCAGTATTTCACATCCTGCCTCTCTGCCCACAACCTCCTCTTTGTTAAACATTTCATAACCCGCAGTTACACAAAACATATAAAAATCCATAAGAAGATTAATAGGGATCCCGGCATAAATTACTTTGCCTGACTTTGCCAGGCTCAAGACATCATCAAACGTCTGCGGAACCCCGTCCTTAACCCTTTCAAAATAATCCGGCCTGTACACCGCCACCGGCGTTGCCGCATCCACGGCAAGGGCGCTTAAAAACCCATTAAAATCATAGCTGATATAGGATTTCCCCACTGAATTCCTTTCCTGATCTTTTAAATATTCAGTACTTAGGTACTCCTGAAGGGGAAGTAAAATCCCGTGTTTAGCCGCAAATCCCGCCCACGGGTGGTCGATAATCAGCAAATCATATCTCTGGGCGAGCTCCTCTATGGGTGCATCCGCAAATTCCTGAAGGGAGCGCTTTTCCCAAGTAATCTCTACATCCTTATACATTTCCATAAATCTCTGCGCTACCGCCATAATGGATGTGTACCCTCTGCTGTGCGCCCATGTTATGCCTCTTAATATTTTCTTTTCCATCTTTCTCTCCATTTTGATTTTTCTGTATCAAGCTTTTTGGTAGTACCAATTAAATTTTTATTAAATTATGCTCTAGGTTTTATATATTGTCAATATATACAATTACACAAATTATTTTTGATTTTTATGTGCACTTTTCACTATTGAATTTAAC
>ERZ652168.143-NODE-143-length-30000-cov-6.87975_pt1 | contig 30000 bp, 27 predicted proteins | sample MGYA00514763_ERZ652168 | MGnify/ENA metagenome assembly ERZ652168
GTGGGCTCGGAGATGTGTATAAGAGACAGAGCTGTTCGATCGCCGTCTGCCGGAGCTGATGGAACTGGTCGGGGAAGATGACATTCTGATCCTGACCGCCGACCACGGCTGCGACCCGACCTGGACCGGTACCGACCATACCCGCGAGCACATTCCGGTGCTGATCTATGGCCCGAAAGTAAAGCCGGGTTCGCTGGGTCACCGCGAAACCTTCGCCGATATCGGCCAGACCCTGGCAACGTACTTCGGTACGTCTCCGATGGAATACGGCAAAAACATGCTGTGATTATTTGCCCGGTGAGCCTCGCTCGCCGGGCCTTTTTTGTCGACCTGATTAGGCATAGCCGCCATCAGGTAAAACATTCAGAAGGATTTAACGATGGCTACTCCACACATTAACGCAGAAATGGGCGATTTCGCTGACGTTGTGCTGATGCCTGGCGACCCGCTGCGCGCGAAGCACATTGCAGAAACGTTCCTTGAAGATGTCCGCGAAGTGAATAACGTGCGCGGTATGCTGGGCTTCACCGGTACCTACAAAGGCCGCAAAATTTCCGTTATGGGTCACGGCATGGGGATCCCGTCCTGCTCTATTTACGCAAAAGAGCTGATCACCGACTTCGGCGTCAAAAAAATCATTCGCGTCGGCTCCTGCGGCGCGGTGCGTATGGACGTTAAGCTGCGCGACGTGGTTATCGGCATGGGTGCCTGCACCGACTCTAAAGTTAACCGTATGCGTTTTAAGGACCACGACTTTGCGGCGATTGCCGACTTTGGCATGGTGCGTAACGCGGTTGACGCGGCAAAAGCGCTGGGCGTTGACGCTCGCGTGGGCAACATTTTCTCCGCTGACCTGTTCTATGCGCCGGACGGCGGCGAAATGTTCGACGTGATGGAAAAATACGGCATTCTGGGCGTGGAAATGGAAGCGGCTGGCATCTACGGCGTCGCGGCGGAATTTGGTGCGAAAGCGCTGACCATCTGCACGGTCTCCGACCACATCCGTACCCACGAGCAGACCAGCTCCGCTGAACGTCAGACGACCTTCAACGACATGATTAAAATCGCGCTGGAATCCGTTCTGCTGGGCGATAAAGAGTAATCATCTCTTCCGCCCTCTCCCTATGGGAGAGGGCCGGGGTGACCGCACGTTAGCGTACCGCGCCGGCAATCCATGCCGAGAGCTCCCGCAGCGCTTTCTCCTGCTCCGGGAAATCCACGAGTAATGCATCGCACTCCTGCTGCAGCATATCCGCGCGGTAGAGGCATCCCTGCAGCCTGGCGGCCAGCGCTTCCAGCGGCGCCGGGTTGAGGCTATCGGTAAAAATCTGCGTGCGCGTGATATGGCCTTTTTCGACGTCGAAATGGAGCTCTACGCCGCCCCAGGTAAAACGTTCATCCAGCAGATGGCTGAAGGCCGGAGCCTGGCCAAAGTTCCACTCCCAGCTGCTCTGGCGGGCAAAGGTCGCGGCAAAATTCGGCAGGTCCGGCATTTTCTCCGGAGAGATCACTTCGGCCTCCACGCGCTCGCCGTAATGGGCGAAGAACGCCTCCTGAATCGCTTCGCAAACCTGCTGATGGGTAATGCCCGGCAGCAGCTCGACCAGATTGGCTACCCGTCCGCGCACGGAGGTAATGCCTTTGGCCTGCAGCTTCTTCTTATCGGGATTGAGGTAGTTGGCCAGGCGGCTTAAATCGGCGTTCAGCAGCAGCGTACCGTGGTGAAAGCCGCGATCCATCGTTTCGCGATAGGCGGAACCGGAGACCTTGCGGTCGCCTTCGGCGGTTTTGACCACCAGATCGTTGCGGCCCGAGGCTTCCGCCGCTACGCCCAGCGCATTCAGCGCCGTCAGCACGATATTTGTGGAAACGGTTTTATCGTACTCCGGTTTGCCGGCCATAAAGGTAAAGCAGGTATTGCCCAGATCGTGGAATACCGCGCCGCCGCCGCTGCTGCGACGGGCCAGGCGCACGTTATCTTCTTCCATACGTCGGGTGTTGCACTCTTTCCACGGGTTCTGCGCGCGGCCAATGACCACCGTATCGGCATTGCGCCACAGAAACAGCACCCGTTGAGTCGCGGGCATCTGGCGAAAAATAGACTCCTCAACCGCCAGATTGAACCAGGGGTCGTAAGAGTCGGAGAGCAGCAGGCGCAGCGTTGACATGGCGATTTCCTTATTCTGATTCATCTTTATCTTCATCCTGCACCGGCTTATTGGCGGTGAGCAGGAAAGGCGATTGCTGCCAGCGGGTACGTTTACCCTGCAGCAGGGTGCGCGTCAGGACGACGCCGATGGCCAGAGATAGCAGCAGCATCAGACGCAGGATATTGGTGGTATTATCGACCTGCTGCGCTTCGGTGGCCAGGGTATGGGTATCCAGCGTCAGGCGCAGGTAGCCGAGCGGGCCGTTTTTACCCTGAACAGGTTCGACGATTTGCTGGTTGAAGTAGCCGCCGGCTTTTTTACCGTCCAGCGCCAGCCGATCGCGTACCTCGACGCTTTCGCCGGAACGCGCCACCAGGTCGCCCTGTTCGTCATATACGCCGGCGTCGAGGATCCGGCTTTTATGGGTAAGCTGATCCAGTAGCTGGCTAATCCGCTTTTCGTCGGGCGTTTCGCTACGCATCAGCGGCGCCAGGTTGAGCGTGACCTGCTGGGCGAGCGTGCGGGCCAGTTCTTCCAGCTGCGGATTGCGCTGCTTCTGGCTGTTCTGGCTGAACCATGAGGCCCCCTGCATCAGGGCGACGAGGAGCGCGAGACAGATCAGAACAATCACCGCGCGATGCAGCCGGAATTTAAGTTTTGCGCGTACCATATTCCACCTTTGAAAATTTGCAGCTTAATGTTGCCAGAAGCGCTGGTTACAAGGTAGCCTCATGCGTTATTTTCCTCGCCTGAATGAAGTTATGTGGAGCCGTGATGCCAAACAGTTTGACCTGGTGCGACCTGCCTGAAGATGTTTCCCAGTGGCCTGGATTGCCGCTTTCCCTGAGCGGTGATGAGGTCATGCCGTTGGATTATCATGCCGGACGCAGCGGCTGGCTGCTGTATGGTCGCGGTCTTAACAAGCGTCGCCTGACCGAGTGGCAGCGCGAACTGGGGGCGGCCCTGGTGATTGTTGCCTCCTGGGCGGTCGACGACTATCAGGTGATTCGGCTGGCTGGTTCTTTGACGCTACGAGCGACCCGTCTGGCCCATGAGGCCGATTTTGACGTTGCGCCGCTGGGTAAAATCCCGCATTTACGTACGCCGGGGCTGCTGGTCATGGATATGGACTCGACGGCGATTCAGATTGAGTGCATTGATGAAATCGCCAAACTGGCCGGTACCGGCGAGCTGGTCTCTGAAGTGACCGAGCGCGCGATGCGCGGCGAACTTGATTTTACCGCCAGCCTGCGCCAGCGGGTGGCGACGCTGAAAGATGCCGATGCCAATATTCTGCTGCAGGTGCGGGAAACGCTGCCGCTGATGCCGGGCCTGACCCAGCTGGTGCTGAAGCTGGAAACGCTCGGCTGGAAAGTGGCGATCGCCTCCGGCGGCTTCACCTTCTTTGCCGAGTATCTGCGCGACAAGCTGCATCTCGACGCGGTGGTCGCCAACGAACTGGAGATCATGGACGGTAAGCTGACCGGCAACGTTATCGGCGATATCGTCGATGCGAAATATAAAGCCAATACGCTGCGTAAACTGGCGGAAAAGTATGAGATCCCGCCGGCGCAAACCGTCGCCATTGGCGATGGCGCAAACGATCTGCCGATGATTAAAGCGGCAGGGCTCGGCATCGCCTATCATGCTAAGCCCAAAGTTAATGAACTGGCGGAAGTGACAATCCGCCACGCTGACCTGATGGGGGTATTCTGTATTCTCTCCGGCAGCATGAATCAAAAGTAAGAGGTTAACGTGGCGAAAGCTCCAAAACGCGCATTTGTCTGTAATGAATGCGGTGCGGATTATCCGCGCTGGCAGGGGCAGTGCAGCGCCTGTCATGCCTGGAATACCATAACCGAGATGCGCATTGCCGCTTCGCCCCAGGTGGCAAGAAACGAACGTCTGTCAGGATATGCCGGTAATGCCGGCGTATCGAAAGTGCAGAAGCTCTCCGATATTAGCCTCGAAGCGCTGCCGCGCTTTTCGACCGGCTTTAAAGAGTTTGACCGCGTGCTCGGCGGCGGCGTGGTGCCGGGGAGCGCGATTCTGATCGGCGGCAACCCCGGCGCGGGTAAGTCGACGCTGCTGCTGCAAACCCTGTGTAAGCTCGCCGAAGGTATGAAAACGCTCTACGTCACCGGGGAAGAGTCGCTTCAGCAGGTGGCGATGCGCGCTCACCGTTTAGGCCTGCCGACGGCTAACCTCAATATGCTGTCAGAAACCAGCATTGAGCAGATTTGCCAGATTGCCGATGAAGAAAAGCCGCAGCTGATGGTTATCGACTCCATCCAGGTAATGCATATGGCCGACGTGCAGTCGTCGCCGGGCAGCGTGGCCCAGGTGCGCGAAACGGCGGCCTATTTAACGCGCTTTGCCAAGACGCGCGGCGTGGCTATCGTCATGGTCGGCCACGTGACCAAAGACGGCTCGCTGGCCGGGCCGAAAGTGCTGGAGCACTGTATCGACTGCTCCGTGCTGCTCGACGGCGACGCCGATTCTCGTTTCCGCACCCTGCGCAGTCATAAAAACCGCTTCGGCGCGGTCAACGAGCTGGGCGTATTCGCCATGACCGAGCAGGGGCTACGTGAAGTGAGCAACCCCTCGGCTATCTTTCTGAGCCGCGGTGACGAAGTGACTTCCGGCAGTTCGGTGATGGTGGTCTGGGAAGGCACGCGACCGCTGCTGGTGGAGATCCAGGCGCTGGTCGATCACTCGATGATGTCCAACCCGCGCCGCGTGGCGGTGGGGCTGGAGCAGAACCGTCTGGCGATCCTGCTGGCGGTCCTGCATCGTCACGGCGGTCTGCAGATGGCCGACCAGGACGTCTTCGTCAATGTGGTTGGTGGCGTGAAGGTCACCGAAACCAGCGCCGATCTGGCGCTGCTGCTGGCGATGGTTTCCAGCCTGCGCGACCGTCCGCTGCCCCAGGACCTGGTGGTTTTCGGCGAAGTGGGTCTGGAAGGCGAAATTCGCCCGGTGCCGAGCGGCCAGGAGCGTATTTCAGAAGCGGCTAAGCATGGTTTTCGTCGGGCGATTGTTCCGGCAGCCAATGTGCCGAAAAAAGTGCCGGAAGGGATGCAAATCTTTGGCGTGAAAAAGCTTGCGGACGCACTTAGCGTCTTTGACGACTTATAATAAGTTAAAAGGAGACTCGCGATGTCGTCATTTGACTATTTAAAAAGCGCCATAAAGCAGAAGGGGTGTACGCTACAGCAGGTAGCTGACGCCAGTGGGATGACAAAAGGCTATCTGAGCCAGCTGCTGAACGCGAAAATTAAAAGCCCCAGCGCGCAGAAGCTGGAAGCGCTGCACCGGTTTCTCGGGCTGGAGTTTCCGCGTCGGCAAAAAAGCGTTGGCGTGGTATTTGGTAAGTTTTACCCGCTGCATACCGGACATATCTATTTGATTCAGCGCGCCTGTAGCCAGGTCGATGAGCTGCACATCATTATGGGCTACGACGATCCCCGCGACCGCGAGCTGTTTGAAAAGAGCGCGATGTCGCAGCAGCCGACCGTGCCCGATCGCCTGCGCTGGCTGCTGCAGACCTTCAAGTACCAGAAAAATATCCGCATCCACGCCTTCAATGAAGAGGGGATGGAACCTTATCCGCACGGCTGGGACGTCTGGAGCCGCGGGATCCGCGCCTTTATGAACGAGAAGGGCATTGAGCCTAACTGGATCTACACCTCGGAAGAGGGCGACGCGCCGCAGTATCTGGATCATCTGGGAATTGAAACCGTACTCATCGATCCTAAACGCACCTTTATGAACATCAGCGGCGGGCAGATTCGTGAAAACCCGTTCCGCTATTGGGAATATATTCCTACCGAAGTGAAGCCGTTTTTCGTGCGCACGGTGGCGATCCTGGGCGGTGAATCGAGCGGTAAGTCGACGCTGGTGAATAAGCTATCCAATATCTTTAATACCACCAGCGCCTGGGAGTATGGCCGCGACTACGTCTTTTCGCACCTCGGCGGCGATGAGATGGCGCTGCAATATTCCGACTACGACAAGATTGCCCTCGGCCACGCGCAATATATTGATTTCGCTGTGAAGTATGCCAACAAGGTGGCGTTCATCGACACGGACTTTGTCAGCACCCAGGCGTTCTGTCTCAAGTACGAAGGGCGGGAACACCCCTTTGTGCAGGCGCTGATCGACGAGTATCGTTTTGACCTGGTCATTCTGCTGGAAAACAACACGCCGTGGGTGGCCGATGGTTTGCGTAGCCTTGGCAGCTCGGTGGACCGCAAAGAGTTTCAGACGCTGCTGGTGTCGTTGCTCAAGGAAAACGAGATAGATTTTGTGCATGTGAAAGAGGCCGACTACGATGCCCGCTTCCTGCGCTGCGTGGAGCTGGTGAAAGAGATGATGGGCGAGCAGGGATAGGCCTTCTGCGGCCTGATGCCGCATGAATGCCTGCGCCTGGCTACAGCCCTTTCCCGGCGGGAGAGGGGGCAAACACGAAAAAGGGCAACCTGCGTTGCCCTTTTGCTTTTACTTCGCGATACGTTTGTACTTAATACGCTTCGGCTCCAGCGCATCGGCGCCGAGGGTGCGTTTCTTGTACTCTTCGTATTCGGTAAAGTTACCTTCGAAGAATTCCACCTTACCTTCATCCTGGTAGTCCAGAATGTGGGTCGCGATGCGGTCGAGGAACCAGCGGTCGTGCGAGATAACCATCGCGCAGCCCGGGAACTCCAGCAGGGCGTTTTCCAGCGCGCGCAGGGTTTCGATATCCAGGTCGTTGGTGGGCTCATCGAGCAGCAGGACGTTACCGCCCACCTGCAGCAGCTTCGCCAGGTGCCAGACGACCGCGCTCACCGCCGGACAGCTCGCCAACGCGCTTGCCCTGGTCAACGCCTTTGAAGTTAAAGCGGCCCACGTAGGCGCGGCTCGGCATCTCGGTGTTGCCAATCTTCATGATATCCAGCCCGCCGGAAACTTCTTCCCATACGGTTTTGCTGTTGTCCATCGCGTCGCGGAACTGATCGACGGAGGCCAGCTTGACGGTTTCACCCAGGGTGATTGAACCGGCATCAGGCTGTTCCTGACCGGACATCATGCGGAACAGGGTGGATTTACCCGCGCCGTTCGGGCCGATGATGCCGACGATAGCGCCTTTCGGTACCGAGAAGCTCAGGTCGTCAATCAGCAGACGGTCGCCGTAGGACTTACGCAGGTTGCTGACTTCAACCACTTTATCGCCCAGACGTGCGCCTGGCGGAATAAACAGTTCGTTAGTCTCGTTACGCTTCTGGTACTCGACGTTGTTAAGCTCTTCAAAGCGCGCCAGACGGGCTTTGCCCTTAGACTGACGGCCTTTCGCGCCCTGACGGACCCACTCCAGCTCTTTCTCGATTGACTTACGGCGCGCCGCTTCCTGAGAAGCTTCCTGCGCCAGACGCTGATCTTTCTGCTCCAGCCAGGAGGAGTAGTTGCCTTCCCACGGAATACCTTCGCCGCGGTCAAGCTCAAGGATCCAGCCGGCGACGTTATCGAGGAAGTAGCGGTCGTGGGTAATCGCCACGACGGTGCCTTCGAAATCGTGCAGGAAGCGTTCCAGCCACGCGACGGACTCTGCATCCAGGTGGTTAGTCGGTTCGTCGAGCAGCAGCATGTCTGGTTTTTCCAGCAGCAGGCGGCACAGCGCGACGCGGCGGCGCTCACCGCCGGACAGGTTGGCGATTTTCGCGTCCCAGTCCGGCAGACGCAGGGCATCCGCCGCGCGCTCAAGCTGGACGTTCAGGTTATGGCCATCGTGCGCCTGGATAATCTCTTCGAACTTGCCCTGCTGAGCGGCGAGCTTGTCGAAGTCGGCATCCGGCTCCGCGTATTTGGCGTACACCTCATCCAGACCTTTCAGGGCGTTGACCACTTCGGCCACCGCTTCTTCAACCGACTCACGTACGGTCTGCTCCGGATTGAGCTGCGGCTCCTGCGGCAGATAGCCGATTTTCAGGCCCGGCTGCGGACGGGCTTCGCCTTCGATATCGGTATCGATGCCGGCCATGATGCGCAGCAGGGTAGACTTACCGGCGCCGTTCAGACCGAGAACGCCGATTTTTGCGCCAGGGAAAAAGCTCAGGGAGATATTTTTCAGAATATGACGTTTCGGCGGAACCACTTTGCCGACACGATGCATGGTATAAACGAATTGAGCCACGTTGGACTTCGCCTCTTTTATATACTCTTCATCCCTCAGGCTCGCTTGATGCAGCCAGAATGATTTTGAGTAGGGTAGTGAATAGTTTTCAAAGGCGAAGTGTAGCCTTTTTCGCGCTTTAATCCCAGCGAGGCGATGGGATTCACAAAAGCGTAAAAAAATGTCCGGGACGTGGCGCGATTCGCGTTGTCTGATTAGCATATCTACGTAATACCTGAAATTTTTGCCCGCGGCATGATGCTGCTGTGGTGTATCTGAATAGAGGAAGAGCTTGTGGAAAAAGCCAAAACTGTGACGTGGCGTCTTCTGGCCGCCAGCGTAAGTCTGCTGACGTTAAGCCAACTGGCGCATGCGGATTCACTGGATGAACAGCGCAGCCGCTATGCTCAAATTAAACAGGCGTGGGACAGTCGACAAATGGACGTCGTCAATCAGCTGATGCCCACCCTGACGACCTATCCGCTCTATCCTTATCTCCAGTACCGGCAGATTACCGACGATCTGATGAACCAGCCGGCGCTGGTGGTGACCAACTTTATCGCCGCCAACCCGACGCTGCCTCCCGCGCGCTCGCTGAAATCACGGTTCGTCAATGAACTGGCGCGCCGTAGCGACTGGCGCGGCCTGCTGGCCTTCAGCCCGGATAAGCCGACCGGCACCGAGGCGCAGTGCAATTACTACTATGCGAAGTGGAACGTCGGCCAGGCTCAGGAGGCCTGGGACGGCGCCAAAGCGCTGTGGCTGAGCGGCAAAAGTCAGCCAAACGCCTGTGACCAGCTGTTTGGCGCCTGGCGCGCCTCCGGCCAGCAGGATCCGCTGGCCTACCTTGAACGCATTCGCCTGGCGATGAAAGCGGGCAATACCAGCCTGGTGCGGGTCCTGGCCCAGCAGATGCCTGCCGATTATCAAACGATTTCGACGGCGGTCATCGCGCTGGCTAACGATCCCAATAGCGTGATGACGTTCGCCCGGACAACCGGCGCGACGGATTTTACCCGCCAGATGGCGGCGGTCGCGTTTGCCAGCGTTGCGCGGCAGGATGTGGAAAATGCGCGCCTGATGATCCCCTCATTAGCGCAGGCGCAGCAGCTCAATGAAGATCAGATTCAGGAGCTGCGGGACATCGTCGCCTGGCGCCTGATGGGCAGCGACGTGACCGAAGAGCAGGCCATCTGGCGCGACGATGCCATCATGCGTTCGCAATCCACCTCGCTGGTGGAGCGCCGGGTTCGTATGGCGCTGGGCCTTGGGGACCGCCGGGGCCTGAACACCTGGCTGGCGCGCTTGCCGATGGAGGCGAAAGAGAAGGACGAATGGCGCTACTGGCAGGCCGATCTGCTGCTGGAGCGCGGGCGCGATGACGAAGCGAAAGATATTCTCCGCTCGCTGATGCAGCAGCGCGGCTTCTATCCGATGGTCGCCGCGCAGCGCCTTGGCGAGGAGTACAGGTTCCGCATCGATAAAGCGCCAGCGAACCTCGATCCGGCGCTGACCTCGGGGCCGGAAATGGCGCGGGTGCGCGAACTGATGTACTGGAATATGGATAACACCGCCCGCAGCGAGTGGGCCAATCTGGTCACCAGCAAGACCAAAGACCAGCAGGCGCAGCTGGCTCGTTACGCGTTTAATCAGAACTGGTGGGATCTCAGCGTCCAGGCCACCATCGCCGGTAAATTGTGGGATCAGCTGGAAGAGCGTTTCCCGCTGGCCTATAACGACCTCTTTACCCGCTATATCAGCGGTAAAGATATTCCGCAAAGCTACGCGATGGCCATTGCGCGTCAGGAGAGCGCCTGGAACCCGAAAGCCGGTTCACCGGTTGGCGCCCGCGGTCTGATGCAGATTATGCCGGGGACGGCAACGCATACGGTGAGCATGTTCAGTATTCCCGGCTATAGCGGTCCATCGCAGCTGCTCGATCCGGAAATGAACATCAACATTGGTACCAGCTATCTGCAATATGTTTACCAGCAGTTTGGCAATAACCGTATCTTCGCCTCCGCGGCCTATAACGCCGGTCCCGGGCGGGTGCGCACGTGGCGGGGCAACAGCGGCGGCCGCATTGACGCGGTGGCGTTTATTGAGAGCATTCCTTTCTCTGAAACGCGCGGCTACGTGAAAAACGTTTTGTCCTATGACGCCTACTATCGCTATTTTATGGGCCAGAAAGAGACGCTGCTGAGCGATACGGAGTGGAAGCTGCGCTATTAATATCGCCGTCGTCGGGCAACATCGTATTTCGCGATGTTGCCCGAAATCCGTAGAGTCCGGACAGAAGTATGTTATGCTTTGTACTCGTTAGTGAGTACATTCGACAGGTGGCGTAACATGACCCAACAATCCCCCTATTCAGCGGCGGTGGCCGAACAGCGTCATCAGGAGTGGCTGCGATTTGTTGCCCTCCTGCAGCAGGCGTACGCCGACGATCTCCATCTGCCGCTTTTACAGCTCATGCTGACGCCCGACGAGCGCGAGGCGCTGGGCACGCGGGTGCGTATTATTGAAGAGCTGCTGCGCGGCGAGATGAGCCAGCGCGAGCTGAAAAACGAGCTCGGCGCCGGGATCGCCACCATTACCCGCGGTTCGAACAGCCTGAAGTCAGCCCCGCCGGAGCTGCGTCTGTGGCTGGAGCAGGCGTTGATTAACGTTAACGATAAATAGCGTTATGAAACGGGCTTAGCGCCAGCACGACGGCCTGATGATAAACGCTGCTGCGCGTCAGTTTTCCGGCCGTAAATACGCCGATAGCGCCCTCTTTACGGCCAATTTCATCGATGCCGGTATACTGAGACATCACCGGCCCCAGCGCTTCTCCTGCCTGGACTTTTTCAAGAATGACCTGCGGCAGCGGCAGGGTCGCCGAGCGCGCTTCGCCGAGCAGGCTGCCGTCCTCGATCGTCACCCAGCTAAAGGTGCTGCCCTCATCGATGCCGGCTTCAATAGCGACCCAGAAGTCAGCATTGGGCTGCGCGCGACGCGCGTTAGCCACGCGGTTTCGTGCGCCAGCGCGCGTTTCGTCGCTGCCGAAAGGCTGTTCCGGCACGCCGCTCTCGACGGAGACGGACTCAATGTGGCAGGATCCTTCGCCGAAGATCTCGTTAAAAGCCTGCAGAATTGCCTGAATTTTGGCGGGATTAGTGGTAGCTGAGACAACATGGTGCATAATCAAAACAACTCAGAAATACTAAACATCATCGCAGTATACTCCAAATCATTCTTGTTGCAGGCGGCTATGCTTGTAGCTTAATGGTTAAGAGCTCATAACGGATAATAAAGCATGTTACAGGTATACCTTGTTCGCCACGGTGAAACGCAGTGGAACGCCGAGCGACGTATTCAGGGCCAGTCCGACAGTCCGCTTACCGCCCACGGTGAGCGTCAGGCCTGGCAGGTAGGCGAGCGCGCCAGAACGCTGGGGATTACGCATATTATCGCCAGCGATTTAGGCCGGACGCGGCGTACCGCAGAAATCATCGCTGAAGCCTGCGGATGCAGCGTCATGACCGATTCACGCTTGCGTGAGCTGGATATGGGCGTGCTGGAAAAGCGCCATATCGACTCGCTGAGCGAAGAAGAAGAGGGCTGGCGTCGACAGCTGGTTAACGGTACGCCCGACGGGCGCATCCCGCAGGGAGAGTCAATGCAGGAGCTGAGCGACCGTATGCACGCGGCGCTGACCTCTTGTCTGGAGCTGCCCGCAGGTAGCCGGCCGCTGCTGGTGAGCCACGGCATGGCGCTGGGGTGTCTGGTGAGTACGATTCTTGGCTTGCCCGCCTATGCGGAGCGTCGCCTGCGTCTGCGCAACTGCTCTATCTCTCGCGTTGACTATCAGCAAAGCCCCTGGCTGGCATCGGGATGGGTCGTGGAAACCGCGGGGGATGTCTCGCATCTTGATGCCCCCGCGATGGATGAGCTACAGCGTTAACGACGAATCGGAATCAGGTATTCGCAGCGCAGCTGAATAGGCGGTTCCTGATTCCGGTTTTCATCTTCCGGGAAGAAGCGTTCGATATCCAGGCCCTTACGACGAGTGAGATTGAGCATCGGCATGCAGGTGCCGTAAACCGTCAGAATAAATTCCTGTAGCCCGGTGCCCAATCCTTCGTAGGTAAACATCACGTATTCGCCGCCTTCCAGCGTCACCGGGTGGGCGTTGTGCTGATGGCCGTTAGCCAGCTCCGGCGTCAGCGCGGTGGTGTAAAACACCTCCTGCTCATCGTCTTTATCGAGGCTCGGACGCGGCTCATGCAGGCCGTACAGCGTCGGAGGAATCGATGGCGTATTGGCGAGGAATTCACGCCAGAACTGCACGCGCATCTGATTACGGAAATCGGAGATCTCTTCCAGCTTGCAGGTATAGCTCTGGGTCACGCCGACCAGCTGAGTGGTGTTCAGCGTGACGAATTCGTACTGCGGCATGGTGAACTCGCCCAGACGCAGCGGAGGACGCATACCGTAAGAGCTCCAGTCGGGGGAGCGTCGGTAAAGGGCTGGCGTCAACGAGAACTGTTTTTTAAATGCGCGAGTAAAAGTCTGCTGCGAGTCAAAGCGATACTGCAGCGCAATATCGAGAATCGGACGCGCGGTCAGGCGTAGGGCAACCGCTGACTTAGATAAGCGACGGGCGCGAATATAGGCACCAATGGCATGGCCGGTCACGTCCTTGAACATTCTTTGCAGATGCCACTTGGAATAACCCGCCTTCGCTGCCACATTGTCCAGTGAGAGTGGCTGATCCAGGTGACCTTCCAGCCAGCTAAGGAGATCGCGAATAATCCCTGCTTGATCCATAAAATATCCCCATCCTTAAACTCAGGTGCCTGATACTAAAGGTAGCGGATAATAGCATTTTTTGATGTTTTAGCATTCAGTGTTTTTTTTGCTTTTAAATGCGATTCTTCCAGAAGTATCGGTGGTAATTTTGTAAAGCTGTGATCTATAAAACTTTTCTTCTTAATGTGTGATAATCACTCAGCTAAATTTTTAAGAATGGTAACAATATGAAATACAAGAAGTTAGTGGCAGGTATGCTTTTACTGGCGGGGTCTCAGATGGCGCAGGCGGAGCAAATTGGCTCTGTGGATACCGTGTTTAAGTTCCTTGGGCCGGATCATAAAATTGTCGTAGAGGCCTTTGACGACCCGGATGTACAAAACGTGACGTGCTACATCAGCCGGGCGAAAACCGGGGGAATTAAAGGCGGGTTAGGGCTGGCGGAAGATACCTCTGATGCTGCGATCTCCTGTCAGCAGGTGGGGCCGATTGAGCTGACGGATAAAATCAAAAACGGTAAAACGCAGGGCGATGTCGTGTTCCAGAAACGCACCTCGCTGGTATTTAAAAAGCTGCAGGTGGTGCGCTTTTACGATGCCAAACGCAATGCGCTGGTCTATCTGACCTATTCGGATAAAATCGTCGATGGCTCGCCGAAGAACGCGATTAGCGCGGTGCCGATTATGCCATGGAATAAATAACAGGGAACGCCGATGCAACAACCGCGGATCTGGTTGGTGGAAGATGAGATGAGCATCGCCGATACGCTCGTCTACCAGCTGCAGCAGGAAGGATTTATCGTTACGGCGTTCGAGCGCGGGCTGCCGGCGCTCGATGCGGCACATCACCACCAACCCGACCTGGCGATTCTCGACGTCGGGCTGCCGGATATCAGCGGGTTTGAGCTCTGTCGGCGGCTGCTTGCTCGCTACCCGGCGCTGCCGGTGCTGTTCCTGACGGCCCGCAGCGAAGAGGTGGATAAGCTGCTTGGCCTGGAAATCGGCGCTGATGACTATATTGCCAAGCCATTTTCCCCTCGTGAAGTTTGCGCCAGAGTTCGCACCGTTCTGCGGCGGCTGCAGAAGTTCGCCGCCCCTCCACCGCTCTTGCGCGTGGGGGAGTTCACATTGAACGACGCCGCGGCTCGGGTCACCTGGTGCGGTCAGAGCCTGAATCTGACCCGCTATGAGTTTTTATTATTAAAAACGCTACTGCACTCTCCGGGGCGCATTTTTTCCCGCCAGCTGCTGATGGAGCAGGTATGGGGCGATGCGAACGAGAGCTTCGATCGTACCGTGGATACTCATATCAAAACGCTGCGCGCTAAGCTGCGAGAAGTGAACCCTGACATCTCCCCCATCAATACGCACCGCGGCATGGGATACAGCCTTGGAGGCTTCTGATGCGCATCGGTATGCGGCTGCTGATGGGCTACTTTTTGATTGTGGCGATCGCGGCCTGGTTTGTGCTTTCCATCTTCGTTCAGGAGATTAAACCCGGGGTCCGGCGGGCAACCGAAGGGACGCTGATTGATACGGCTACCCTGCTTGCCGAGCTGGCCCGCGAGGATTTACTCTCCGCCGATCCCCAGCACGGGCGCCTGGCCCAGGCTTTTCAAACGCTGCATCGCCAGCCGATCAACGCCAACATTGCCGGCATTAATAAAGTTCGCAATGAATATCACGTCTATATGACCGATGCGCAGGGCAAGGTGGTGTTTGATTCTGCGGGCAGTGCGCTGGGGCAAGACTACTCGCGCTGGAACGATGTCTGGCTCACTTTACGCGGGCAATACGGCGCGCGCAGCACGCGCAGCGATCCGAACGATGATAACAGCTCGGTGATGTATATTGCCGCGCCGGTGACTGACAGCGGCCGAATCATTGGCGTGCTAAGCGTCGGGAAACCCAATCTGGCCATGGCGCCGGTCATTAAACGCAGCGAGCGGCGTATTCTGTGGGCCGGCGGGGCGCTGCTGGGGATCGCGCTCCTGATAGGCGCTGCGATGGTATGGTGGATTAACTTTTCCATCGGCAAGCTGGTTCGCTACGCGGACTCCGTGACCGCCGATCGTCCGGTTCCGCTGCCGAATCTGGGCGGCAGCGAACTGCGTAAGCTGGCGCAGGCGCTGGAGAGTATGCGCCTTAAGCTTGAAGGTAAAAACGCCATTGAAAACTATATTTATGCGCTGACCCATGAGCTGAAGAGCCCGCTGGCGGCGATTCGCGGCGCGGCAGAAATTCTCCGTGAGGCTCCTCCGCCTGAGGTCGCCGCCCGTTTTACGCGTAATATTCTGGCGCAGAACGCGCGAATGCAGTCGCTGGTGGAAAATTTGCTCCAGCAGGCCCGGCTGGAGAACCGGCTGGAGATCGCCCGACGTCCCGTCCCCGTCGCTGAGCTATTTCATCGCCTGGCCGAGGAGCGCGAGATCGCGCTGGCGGCGAAAAAAGTGACGCTGCGCTGGCAGGATACGCCTCTGATGGTTGAAGGCGATCGGGAGCTTCTGGCGCAGGCGTTGGGTAATCTCGTTGATAATGCTATCGATTTCACGCCTTCCGCAGGGGAAATCCTGCTTGGTGCTGAAGAGCGTGATGGCGGCGTGCTGTTAACCGTATGCGATACGGGATGCGGCATTCCCGACTACGCCCTGGGGCGTATTTTTGAACGTTTCTATTCCCTGCCTCGTGAAAATGGGCAAAAAAGCAGTGGCCTGGGGCTGGCGTTTGTTCGTGAAGTCGCGCGCCTGCATCAGGGGGATATCCAGCTGGTTAATCGCCCTGAAGGCGGTGCGTGCGCTTTGCTGACACTTCACGCTCACTTCACATAGCTTCAAACTCTCCCCACACGGCCCCTTTAAGGTGAGCGCATCACTAAGGAGAGGGCTATGTTGAAATCACCACTATTCTGGAAAATGAGCACCCTGCTGGGGTGCATTTTACTGTTGTCGATCCCGCTGATGCTGGTCCGGCAGCTGATCGTTGAACGCGCGGACTATCGTAGCGACGTGGTTGACGCGCTGGAGAGCAGCACCAGCGGATCGCAGAAACTGGCTGGGCCGCTGATTGCCATTCCGGTGACCGAGACGCTAACGCGGGTTGAGGGAACTAAAACGGTAGAATATCAAACCCAATGGGTACACTACTGGCTGCCGGAGACGCTGGCGGTCACCGGTAATCAGGATGTTGAATCCCGGAGAATCGGTATCTATGAGGGGCAGATCTGGCACAATAATCTCAGCGTCAAAGCGCATTTTGAACCTTCGCGCATCAAGGCGCTCAGGAAGCAGACGATTACGCTGGGCAGACCGTTTCTGGTCGTCAGCGTCAGCGATGCGCGCGGTATTGGCGAGATTAAGTCACCAGAGCTCAATGGCGAGAGGCTACCCGTTGAGCCTGGGCCGGGTCTCGACGACAGCGGGGAGGGCATTCATATGCCGATGCCGCTGTTACTCCCTGAACAAAAAGCGCTGGATATTGAATTCACGCTCAATCTGAATGGCAGCGGCAGTTTCTCGGTGGTTCCGCTTGGGCGCAACAGTACCTTACAGCTTGCCGGCAATTGGCCGCACCCGGGGTTCCTTGGCGACTTTTTACCTGCAAAGCGGGAAGTCAGCCCAACAGGCTATAGCGCCCAGTGGCAAAGCACCTGGTTTGCCAACAATATGGCGAAGTTTTTTGTTGAGGGTCGGCAGATTGAGTGGCGTCAGTTGCCTGCTTTCAACGTGAATGTCACCACGCCCGCCGATCAATATCAGCTGACCGATCGGGCGACAAAATATGCCGTTCTGTTGATAACGCTGACGTTTATGGCATTTTTTGTTTTTGAAAGCTTAACGCGGTATCGCATGCACCCCATGCAGTATCTGCTGGTGGGGCTGTCGCTGGTCATGTTCTATCTGGTGCTGCTGGCGCTGTCCGAACATATCGGTTTTACGGCATCGTGGATTGCCGCCAGCCTGCTAGGCGCGCTTATCAACGGGGTGTATCTTCAGGCAGTATTGAATGGTTGGCGTAACAGTTTACTGTTCGTCTGCGCGCTACTGCTGCTGGACGGCGTTATGTGGATGCTGTTGCGATCGGAAGATAGCGCATTGCTGCTGGGGACCGGCGTATTGCTGCTGGCGTTAAGTGCGCTGATGTTCCTGACCCGCCACGTTGACTGGTACGCGTTATCTCTGCCGAAGGCAAAAGGTGAGCTGCCGGACGCTGGTCAGGATGACGATAAGCTCAGGATCTGGAAATAAAAAAACGGCGCGAATTGCGCCGTTTTTACGTTATGACAGCAAGAAAAACGGTGTTATTCCTGCAGGTCGCCACAGAAGCGGTACCCCTCGCCATGGATGGTGGCGATAATTTCCGGGGTGTCCGGAGTGGATTCAAAATGCTTACGAATGCGACGGATGGTCACGTCCACGGTACGGTCGTGCGGCTTCAGCTCACGGCCGGTCATTTTCTTCAGCAGTTCCGCACGCGACTGGATTTTGCCCGGATTTTCGCAGAAGTGCAGCATGGCGCGGAATTCACTGCGCGGCAGCTTGTACTGCTCACCATTGGGGCTTACCAGCGAGCGGCTATTGATATCCAGCTCCCAGCCGTTGAACTTATAGCTTTCCACGCTACGGCGCTCTTCGCTCACGGTACCCAGGTTCATGGTACGGGAGAGCAGGTTGCGCGCGCGGATCGTCAGTTCACGTGGGTTGAACGGTTTAGTGATATAATCATCGGCGCCAATTTCGAGGCCAAGGATTTTATCCACTTCGTTATCGCGGCCGGTGAGGAACATCAGCGCGACGTCCGCCTGCTCACGCAGTTCGCGTGCTAACAGGAGACCATTTTTACCCGGCAGGTTGATATCCATGATCACCAGGTTGATATCATTTTCAGACAGGATCTGATGCATTTCCGCGCCATCGGTCGCTTCGAATACATCATAACCTTCTGCTTCGAAAATACTTTTTAACGTGTTGCGTGTTACCAACTCGTCTTCAACGATAAGAATGTGCGGGGTCTGCATGTTTGCTACCTAAATTGCCAACTAAATCGAAACAGGAAGTACCAAAGTCCCTGACCTGCCTGGTGCATGTCGCAAATTAACATGCCCGGCGTAACATGACTAAAGTACGTAATTGCGTTCTTGATGCACTTTCCATCAACGTCAACAACATCATTAGCTTGGTCGTGGGTACTTTCCCTCTGGACCCGACGGTGTCAAAAACGGCTGTCATCCTAACCATTTTAACAGCAACATAACAGGCTAAGTGAGGCATGACACCCAATAAAACTACGCTTCGTTGACATATATCAAGTTCAATTGTAGCACGTTAACAGTCTTGTGAAATCATTGCATCTAAACGGGATTCATCTTCACAATTCATACTTCGCTCAATTAGTTGCAATGAGAAAATAATAAACGCGGTGAATCCAAAGCCTCAAAACGTACTCGGACGTAAATTTCATTGCCAAACATACGGATAAAGCCGTTCTGTTAACATACTCTGTGTCATGGTGCCTTGGGAATAGTTTAGTTTTTTTTATGGGTGATAAAGCTCAAATTTAGTGATTTTTGTTGCAAATTTGTAAATTCACGGCGCGTAAAATGAGGGAAAAAATCGTTATTCCCACCGCCTAAAAGGTAAAAGAGAAACCGAATGCGTTTATCAATTGTATTAGTGTCCCCGGCTCGGGCGGAAAACGTCGGGGCGGCAGCCAGAGCGATGAAAACCATGGGGTTTAGCGACATGCGTATCGTCGATAGCGAGGCGCATTTGCAGCCCGCCGCGCGCTGGGTCGCGCACGGTTCTGGCGATATCCTCGATAATATCAACACTTATGCCACGCTGGAGCAGGCGCTGCACGATGTTGATTTTACCGTGGCCACGACCGCCCGCAGCCGGGCGCGTTTCCACTACTATGCGACGCCGCAGCAGCTCCTGCCGCTGCTGGAAGAAAAAGCGCAGTGGATGCATCATGCCGCGCTGGTGTTTGGCCGGGAAGATTCTGGTCTGACGAATGAAGAGCTGGCCCTTGCCGATGTGTTGACCGGTGTGCCTATGGCGGCTGACTATCCTTCGCTAAACCTGGGGCAGTCGGTGATGGTCTATTGCTACCAGCTGACCTCATTGCTGCAGCAGGCCCCGTCAACCTCCGCCGACGCAGATGATAATCAACTGCAGGCGTTACGCCTGCGAACGCGCGATCTGCTTAATCGCCTCGGCGCGGGTGACGATGTAAAACTGTCCGACTGGCTGGAGCAGCGGATAGGACTTTTGCAGCAGCGAGACACCGCCATGCTGCATCGTTTACTGCACGATATTGAAAAAAACCTCCCAGGGTAAAATGCTGTCATATTATTTTCATATGGTTTTATGTGCTAATTATTGGCGTCTGGATGCGTAAATGCGGATGAATTGTCAGGTTGCTATGGCGTATTGGCCAGGTGTGAAAAAAAGGGCTAAAAGTAGAAATTCGTTGACTTAAGTCGACAGATACTTTAACCAATATAGGCACAGGACACAGACAGATAAAAATTACAGAGTACACAACATCCATGAATCGCATCGGCATGATCACCACGATTATCACCACCACTATTACCACAGGTAACGGTGCGGGCTGACGCGTACAGGAAACACAGAAAAAAGCCCGCACCTGAACAGTGCGGGCTTTTTTTTCGATAAAAAATCAAGGGGTCATAACCATGCGTGTGTTGAAGTTCGGCGGTACATCAGTGGCAAATGCAGAACGTTTTCTGCGTGTTGCCGATATTCTGGAGAGTAATGCCAGGCAGGGGCAGGTAGCGACCGTACTGTCTGCCCCGGCGAAGATCACTAACCATCTGGTTGCGATGATCGAAAAAACCATTGGCGGGCAGGATGCGCTGACCAATATCGCTGATGCCGAACGTATTTTCGCCGAACTTCTGCAAGGCCTCGCCGATGCCCAGCCGGGCTTTCCGCACGCTCAGTTGAAAATGTTTGTCGAGCAGGAGTTTGCGCAAATCAAACACGTCCTGCACGGTATTAGCCTGCTCGGACAGTGCCCGGATAGCGTCAATGCGTCTCTGATCTGCCGGGGAGAAAAACTCTCCATCGCTATTATGGCCGGCTTACTGGAAGCGCGCGGTCATAACGTCACGGTGATTAATCCGGTTGAAAAACTGCTTGCCGTTGGCCATTACCTCGAATCCACCGTGGATATCGCCGAGTCGACCCGCCGCATTGCCGCCAGCCAGATCCCGGCTGACCATATGGTGCTGATGGCGGGCTTTACCGCCGGTAACGAAAAGGGCGAACTGGTGGTGCTGGGCCGTAACGGCTCTGACTACTCCGCAGCCGTGCTGGCCGCCTGCCTGCGCGCCGACTGCTGTGAAATCTGGACCGACGTTGACGGCGTTTATACCTGCGACCCGCGTCAGGTGCCGGATGCGCGTTTGCTGAAGTCGATGTCCTATCAGGAAGCGATGGAGCTCTCCTACTTCGGCGCCAAAGTTTTGCACCCGCGTACTATCGCCCCCATCGCCCAGTTCCAGATCCCCTGTTTAATCAAAAATACCGGCAATCCGCAGGCGCCGGGTACGCTTATCGGCGGCAGCAGCGATGAAGACGATCTGCCGGTGAAAGGTATCTCTAATCTCAACAATATGGCGATGTTCAACGTCTCCGGGCCGGGAATGAAGGGGATGGTTGGCATGGCGGCGCGCGTGTTCGCCACTATGTCCCGCGCGGGAATCTCCGTTGTTCTTATCACCCAGTCCTCTTCCGAATACAGCATCAGCTTCTGCGTGCCGCAGAGCGATTGCGCTCGGGCGAAGCGGGTAATGGAAGATGAATTTTATCTGGAGCTGAAAGAGGGGCTGCTTGAGCCGCTGTCGATCATGGAACGCCTGGCGATTATTTCGGTTGTCGGCGATGGTATGCGCACCCTGCGTGGGATTTCCGCTAAATTCTTCGCTGCGCTGGCGCGCGCCAATATCAACATTGTGGCGATTGCCCAGGGTTCTTCCGAGCGCTCTATTTCCGTTGTCGTGAGCAACGATGATGCGACCACCGGCGTTCGCGTGACCCACCAGATGCTGTTCAATACCGATCAGGTGATTGAAGTGTTTGTCATTGGCATCGGCGGCGTCGGCGGCGCGCTGATCGAACAGATCAAGCGCCAGCAGAGCTGGTTGAAGAGTAAACATATCGACCTCCGCGTTTGCGGGGTGGCTAACTCGCGCGCCTTGCTGACCAACGTACACGGCCTGAACCTTGAACACTGGCGCGATGAGCTGGCGGAAGCCAAAGAGGCGTTCAACCTGGGGCGACTTATTCGTCTGGTGAAAGAGTACCATCTGCTGAACCCGGTGATTGTCGACTGTACCTCCAGCCAGGCGGTGGCCGATCAGTACGCCGATTTCCTGCGCGAAGGTTTCCACGTGGTAACGCCGAACAAAAAGGCCAATACCTCATCGCTGGATTACTATCATCAGCTGCGTCATGCCGCGAGCAGCTCACGACGTAAGTTTTTATACGATACCAACGTCGGCGCGGGGCTGCCGGTAATCGAAAACCTGCAAAATCTGCTGAACGCCGGCGATGAGCTGCTGCGCTTCTCCGGTATTCTGTCCGGCTCGCTGTCATTTATCTTCGGTAAGCTGGACGAAGGCGTAAGCTTCTCTGCGGCGACGAAGCTGGCGCGTGAAATGGGCTATACCGAACCGGATCCGCGCGACGATCTTTCCGGCGTGGATGTTGCGCGTAAGCTGCTAATCCTCGCGCGTGAAACCGGGCGCGAACTGGAGCTGTCTGACATTATCGTAGAGCCGGCGCTACCGGCGGGTTTTGACGCCAGCGGCGATGTCGACAGCTTTATGGCACGCCTGCCTTCTCTGGATGACGAGTTTGCCTCGCGGGTCTCAAAAGCGCGCGATGAAGGTAAGGTCTTGCGCTATGTCGGTAATATCGAAGAGGATGGCACCTGCCGCGTGAAAATCGCCGCGGTTGATGGCAACGATCCGCTGTTTAAAGTGAAAAACGGCGAGAATGCGCTGGCGTTCTACAGCCACTATTACCAGCCGCTGCCGCTGGTGCTGCGCGGTTATGGTGCGGGTAACGATGTGACGGCGGCTGGCGTTTTCGCCGACCTGCTGCGTACCCTGTCATGGAAGTTAGGAGTTTAAGATGGTCAAAGTATATGCCCCGGCTTCCAGTGCTAATATGAGCGTCGGGTTTGACGTGCTGGGCGCGGCGGTAACGCCGGTTGACGGCACGCTGCTGGGGGACAATGTCTCGGTTGAGGCGGCGACGAGCTTTAGCCTGCAAAACGTGGGTCGCTTCGCCAGTAAACTGCCGACGGCGCCGCAGGAAAATATTGTCTATCAATGCTGGGAGCGTTTTTGCCAGGAGATTGGCAAGAAGGTACCGGTGGCGATGACCCTGGAAAAAAACATGCCGATTGGTTCCGGCCTGGGCTCCAGCGCCTGTTCCGTCGTCGCCGCGCTGGTCGCGATGAACGAGTTCTGCGGCAAGCCGCTCAATGAGAGCCGAATGCTGGCGCTGATGGGCGAGATGGAAGGGCGGATTTCCGGCAGTATCCATTACGATAACGTCGCGCCGTGCTATCTGGGCGGGATACAATTGATGCTTGAGGAAAACGGCATCATCAGCCAGCAGATTCCGGCCTTCGACGAGTGGTTGTGGGTGCTGGCCTATCCGGGTATTAAGGTCTCCACCGCGGAAGCGCGGGCAATTTTGCCGGCGCAGTATCGCCGTCAGGACTGTATTGCCCACGGTCGTCATCTAGCGGGCTTTATTCACGCCTGCTATTCCCGCCAGCCTCAGCTGGCGGCGAAATTGATGAAAGATGTGATTGCCGAACCGTATCGTACCAAACTACTGCCGGGCTTCAGCGAAGCGCGTCAGGCAGCAATGGAAATTGGCGCGCAGGCGTGCGGCATTTCCGGTTCCGGTCCAACGTTGTTTGCATTATGCGATAAACCGGAAACCGCGCAGCGCGTCGCCGACTGGCTGGCTACGCACTATCTGCAAAATCAGGAAGGCTTCGTTCATATTTGCCGGCTGGACACGGCGGGCGCTCGAGTAGTGGGATAACCAATGAAACTCTATAACTTAAAAGATCATAACGAACAGGTCAGCTTTGCGCAGGCCGTCACGCAGGGGCTTGGCAAGCATCAGGGGCTGTTCTTCCCGCACGATCTGCCGGAATTCAGCCTGACTGAAATCGACGAGATGCTGCAGCAGGACTTTGTGTCGCGTAGCGCAAAAATCCTGTCGGCATTTATCGGCGATGAGATCCCGCAGGGCGTTCTGCAAGAGCGCATCGGCAATGCCTTTACCTTCCCGGCGCCGGTCAGCAAAGTGCAGGACGACGTCGGCTGCCTCGAACTGTTCCACGGCCCGACTCTGGCGTTTAAAGACTTCGGCGGCCGCTTTATGGCGCAGATGCTCACCCATATCGCAGGCGACAAACCGGTCACTATTCTGACGGCCACCTCCGGCGACACCGGCGCGGCGGTTGCGCACGCGTTTTATGGCCTGCCAAACGTCAAAGTGGTCATTCTCTATCCGCGCGGCAAAATCAGCCCGCTGCAGGAAAAGCTGTTCTGCACCCTCGGCGGTAACATTGAAACTGTGGCTATCGACGGCGACTTTGACGCCTGCCAGGCGCTGGTTAAACAGGCCTTTGATGATGAAGAGCTGAAAGCTGCGCTGGGTCTTAACTCGGCTAACTCAATCAATATCAGCCGCCTGCTGGCGCAGATTTGCTATTACTTTGAAGCCGTGGCTCAGCTGCCTCAGGAAGCCCGTAACCAGCTGGTTATCTCGGTACCCAGCGGTAACTTTGGCGATCTGACCGCCGGCCTGCTGGCCAAATCTCTGGGTCTGCCAATCAAACGCTTTATTGCGGCGACTAACGCCAACGACACCGTGCCGCGCTTCCTGCAGGACGGTAACTGGTCGCCGAAAGCAACCCAGGCCACGCTGTCTAACGCCATGGACGTCAGCCAGCCGAACAACTGGCCGCGCGTGGAAGAGCTGTTCCGTCGTAAAATCTGGCGCCTGAATGAGCTGGGCTACGCGGCGGTGGATGATGAAACCACCAAAGAGACCATGCGTGAGCTGAAGGCTATCGGCTATACCTCAGAACCGCATGCGGCGATTGCTTATCGCGCGCTGCGCGACCAGCTGCAGGCGGGTGAGTACGGCCTGTTCCTCGGCACGGCGCATCCGGCGAAGTTTAAAGAGAGCGTGGAAGAGATTCTGCAAGAGACGCTGCCGCTGCCGAAAGAGCTGGCCGATCGCGCCGATCTGCCGCTGCTGTCGCATAATCTGCCGGCCGATTTTGCCGCGCTGCGTAAGCTGATGATGGGCTAAGTCTGAATCAGCGCTTCCCTGCTGCGTGATTTGCGGCAGGGAAGCGGTTTTTTTACTGCTCGTGGCGTTTAAAGACCAGCTCTCCGTTACCCGAAGCGTCGGCGTCAAAGAAATAGCCTTCACTATCAAAGCGGGTCAGCTGCTCCGGCTTCGTTAAGCGATTCTCAATGATGTAACGACTCATCAAGCCGCGCGCTTTTTTAGCGTAGAAGCTGATCACTTTAAACTTGCCGTTTTTCTCATCAAGGAATACCGGCTTTATCAGCTGGCCCTCAAGCCGTTTGGGTTTCACCGACCTGAAGTACTCATCAGAGGCCAGATTTACCACAATATCGTCGCCCTGGGCTTTCAACGCCTGATTCAGCTTATCGGTAATAACGTCTCCCCAATACTGATACAGATCTTTGCCTTTTGCGTTCTCAAGCTTAATCCCCATCTCCAGACGATAGGGTTGCATCAGATCCAGCGGGCGCAGAACGCCGTACAGGCCGGAAAGCATCCGCAGATGCTGCTGGGCAAAATCGAAATCGGCTTCGCTAAAGGTCTCTGCCCGCAGGCCGGTATAGACATCGCCCTTAAACGCCAGGATCGCCTGACGGGCGTTGTCCGGGGTGAAGTCTGGCTGCCAGTCGTGAAAGCGGGTCGCATTCAGGTCAGCCAGCTTGTCGCTGATGCCCATCAGTTTACCAATCTGCGGTGCCGACAGCTGACGGGCAATGCCGATAAGCTCCTGAGAGTGTTCCAGTAGCTCTGGCTGGGTATAACGCGTCGTTGCCAGCGGGCTTTGATAATCGAGCGTTTTTGCAGGTGAAATCAGAATGAGCATATCCAGTCCTTACAGGAAATTTTTGACGACTTTAGCAAAAAAACGTCATGAGAGGATCGATAGCTGCGATTGCCGCGCTATTCGCGCGGCAGGTTGTCCCATGTTCCCGGTACCAGCTGCTGATGAATTTCAGGGTAGCGGGTGACGTCAAATTCCGGCCGCTGGCCCAGCTTCCGCTGTCGCAGATAATCGCTGGCAATGATCCGCACCGTCGGCGACAGCAGCAGGATAGCCGTCAGGTTAGTTATTGCCATCAGCGCCATGATGATATCCGCCATCTGCCAGACCACCGGTAGGCTGACCATCGCGCCGGTGACGACCATACACAGCGTAAGCAGACGCAGCAGCCAGATGTTACGCAGGCTATCCATGCGGAGAAAAATGAGATTATTTTCGGCATAGATATAGTTTGCGACGATCGAACTGAAGGCGAACAGCAGCACGATAAAAGCGACAAAGCCGGAACCCCAGTCGCCGACGAGGTTGTTCATCGCGTGCTGGATGTCCTGAATGCCGCTTGCCGCTTCGTCATTGCCGTCTCGCGGCGCCAGCATGATGATCACGGCGCTGGCGGTACAGATCACGATGGTATCAATAAAGACGCCAATCATCTGTACGATCCCCTGCGCCGCGGGATGAGGGGGCCAGGAGGCGGCAGCGGCGGCGGAATTTGGCGTCGAACCCATACCCGCTTCATTGGAAAACATCCCGCGCTGAAAGCCGCTGGTGAGCGCCTGGCTGATGGTGTAGCCCACCGCGCCCGCAGCGGCCTCTTGCCAGCCGAAAGCGCAGCGGAAAATGATTTCAAAAATCGTCGGCAGGGCGGTGATATGCCACAGGCCGATAATCAGGCTGGTCAGCACCCACAGTAAAGCCATAAGCGGCACGAGCCACTGCATCAGCCGCGCTACGCCGCGAATCCCGCGAACGATGACCAGCAGGGTCAGCGCCGCCAGGACGCCGCCGGTGATAACATCGGGTAAACGAAACGCATACTCCATGGCATGGGCAACGGAGTTGGCTTGTACGGTATTAAAGATGACGCCGTAGGCCAGCAGGAGAAGAATAGAAAACAGCACGCCCATCCAGCGCATGCCGAGTCCCCGGGCCATATACCAGGCCGGGCCACCGCGAAAGTGCCCGCGGGAGTCGCGCTCTTTATAAAGCTGCGCGAGAGAACATTCGGCGAAACTGCTGGCCATGCCGAGCAGCGCCGAGACCCACATCCAGAAAACGGCGCCGGGGCCACCTGCGGCAATGGCCAGCGCCACGCCTGCCATATTGCCGCTGCCCACGCGCGCCGCCAGACTCATACAGAGCGCCTGAAAAGAGGTTAACCCGCCGGGCTGCGGCTGAAGGCTCTTTTTCAGACTTCTGCTAAACTGGCGGATATAACGGAACTGAATATATTTTGTTCGCCAGGTAAACCAAACTCCAGCGCCCAGTAACAGATAAATCATTACCGAGCCCCAGAGTATTTCATTGATAAACGACAGAAAATCAGGCATCAAGCATCCTCTTGCCCATATCGGTGCGCGAGTGTAAGCGCTACCAATCCAGTGACAATCCTTTAGTGTTCAGGGAATTAATTGGCCCAGTTTATCACACTCTGCGCTCATGCATTGTAGGCGGTTGCGCTGCCCCGGCAGCGTGTTATCATCTTGGCAGACCGGTTACATCCCCTTAACTGCTGTTTAAGAGAAACACTATCATGACGGATAAATTGACTTCTCTGCGTCAGTACACCACTGTCGTAGCTGATACCGGAGATATCGCGGCAATGAAGCTGTATCAGCCTCAGGACGCCACGACTAACCCTTCTTTGATTCTCGGCGCGGCTCAGATCCCTGAGTACCGTAAGCTGATTGATGACGCCGTTGCCTGGGCTCGCGGCCAGAGCAGCGACCGCGCGCAGCAGATTATCGATGCTTCCGATAAGCTGGCGGTGAACATTGGTCTCGAAATTCTTAAGCTGATCCCTGGCCGTATTTCCACCGAAGTTGATGCTCGCCTGTCCTATGACACCGAGGCTTCTATCGCCAAAGCTAAGCGCCTCATCAAACTGTACAACGATGCTGGCATCGGCAACGATCGCATTCTGATTAAACTGGCTTCTACCTGGCAGGGCATTCGCGCCGCTGAGCAGCTGGAAAAAGAAGGCATCAACTGTAACCTGACGCTGCTGTTCTCCTTCGCTCAGGCGCGTGCCTGTGCGGAAGCGGGCGTATTCCTGATTTCTCCGTTCGTTGGTCGTATCCTCGACTGGTACAAAGCCAACACCGATAAGAAAGAGTACGCGCCGGCAGAAGATCCGGGCGTGGTGTCCGTAAGCGAAATCTACGAATACTACAAACAGCACGGTTACGAAACGGTGGTTATGGGCGCAAGCTTCCGTAACCTCGGCGAGATCCTCGAACTGGCCGGCTGTGACCGTCTGACTATCGCTCCTGCGCTGCTGAAAGAGCTGGCGGAAAGCGAAGGCGCCATCGAACGCAAACTGGCCTTCAGCGGCGAAGTTAAAGCGCGTCCGGCGCGTATCACCGAATCTGAATTCCTGTGGCAGCACAACCAGGATCCGATGGCGGTAGATAAACTGGCGGAAGGTATCCGCAAGTTTGCGATCGACCAGGAAAAACTGGAAAAAATGATCGGCGATCTGCTGTAATACCCCATGTGGCCGGCGTCCGTCGGCCACATTAAACTGTCTGCCTTGCTCCCCTCGGTGTATTATTCTGTCTATTAATACTGTTTGAACGGAATAATCATGAACACCTTACGAATCGGCTTAGTTTCCATTTCCGATCGCGCCTCCAGCGGCGTCTATCAGGATAAAGGCATTCCCGCGCTTGAAGCATGGCTGGCCCGTGCGCTCTCCACGCCTTTCGAATTGCAAACCCGCTTGATCCCGGATGAACAGGTTATTATCGAGCAAACCCTCTGTGAACTGGTCGATGAAATGGGCTGCCACCTGGTCCTGACGACCGGCGGCACGGGCCCGGCCCGCCGTGATGTTACCCCGGATGCGACGCTGGCGATTGCCGATCGGGTGATGCCCGGCTTTGGTGAGCAAATGCGCCAGGTGAGCCTGCACTTTGTGCCGACGGCCATTCTTTCTCGTCAGGTTGGCGTTATCCGCAAGCAGGCGCTGATCCTTAACCTGCCCGGGCAGCCAAAGGCGATTGAGGAAACGCTGGAAGGCGTGAAAGATGCGGAAGGTAACGTGCTGGTGCACGGCGTTTTCGCGAGTGTACCGTATTGTGTACAGCTGCTTGAGGGGCCTTATGTGGAAACAAACGGCGAGGTAGTAGCAGCTTTCCGTCCTAAAAGCGCCAGGCGTGAAACATTATCCTGAATTTACCGTATTCCTGATATAACCTGCATCACCAGTGGTGTGTTGTTTTATTTACGATATAGTGTTTTTTACTTTACACCGTACGTGGAATATCTTCATACCTCTGGATGATCGCCCGTTATGTCACACTACACCCGACCTCTGAATCGACAGGATTATAAAACGCTGACGCTGGCCGCCCTCGGCGGCGCGCTGGAGTTTTACGATTTCATTATCTTTGTCTTCTTCGCCGCCGTTGTCGGCGAGCTATTTTTCCCGGCCGATATCCCGGAATGGCTGCGCCAGGTACAGACCTTCGGCATTTTTGCGGCGGGCTATTTAGCTCGTCCTCTTGGCGGCATCATTATGGCCCATTTTGGCGATCTGGTCGGGCGTAAGAAGATGTTTACCCTGAGTATTTTACTGATGGCGCTGCCTACGCTGGCGATTGGCCTGCTGCCCACCTACGCGTCGGTAGGCATCGTGGCGCCGCTTTTGCTGCTGCTTATGCGCATTCTTCAGGGGGCGGCGATTGGCGGTGAAGTCCCCGGCGCCTGGGTCTTTGTGGCGGAGCATGTACCGGAAAAAAGAATAGGTATCGCCTGCGGTACGCTGACCGCTGGCCTGACGGTGGGGATATTACTGGGGTCGGTCGTCGCGACGCTGATTAATACTCATCTGACTCCTCAGGGTATCCACGATGGCGGCTGGCGTATTCCGTTCCTGTTAGGCGGCGCGTTTGGTCTTGTCGCCATGTATCTGCGCCGTTGGCTCCAGGAGACGCCGATTTTCCTCGAAATGCAGCAGCGTAAAGCATTAGCGCAGGAGCTGCCGGTTAAAGCCGTCGCGCTGAAGCATCAGAAAGCGGTGGTGGTCTCAATGCTGCTGACCTGGCTTTTATCCGCCGGCGTGGTGGTGGTGATCCTGATGTCGCCGGTCTGGCTGCAAAAGCACTACGGTTTTGCCCCCGCAATCACCCTGAAGGCGAACAGTATTGCCACCATCATGCTGTGTATCGGCTGCCTGCTGGCAGGGCTGGCCGCTGACCGTTTTGGCGCCAGCCGCACGTTTATCGTCGGCAGCGTATTCCTCGCGGCGGCAAGCTGGGCGTTCTATCATCTTTCCGGCGATAGCCCGCAGCGCCTGTTCCTGCTTTACGGTGCGGTGGGGCTGTGCGTCGGCGTGGTCGGGGCGGTTCCGTATGTGATGGTGCGCGCGTTCCCGGCTGAAGTGCGTTTTACCGGTATCTCATTCTCTTATAACGTCTCTTACGCCATCTTTGGCGGTCTGACTCCGATTGCGGTGACCATGCTGATGGGCGTTTCGCCGATGGCGCCCGCGTGGTACGTGCTGGCACTGTCGTTGATGGGGTTGGGG
>ERZ652168.146-NODE-146-length-29497-cov-6.52422_pt1 | contig 29497 bp, 29 predicted proteins | sample MGYA00514763_ERZ652168 | MGnify/ENA metagenome assembly ERZ652168
GTTCTTATACATATTTCTTTTAATAGAGAATACATATCATTGAAATGGGTTTCGGGAACAGAAACATATTCATTAAAAACAGCTTTAAATTGTTTGTTTTTTGCAGTTAACCATATGATTTGCTCGATACCTTCAACTCTACTTGTAATCAATAATTGACAAAACTCATAAGCTATAGAGGTTTTACCTTTACCACCATCGGCAGCTAATACTTTGGAGTGTTGCAATTCATCTGCTAGCCATGCCCATAATTCATTTAAAATTCCAAAACGGCCTACAAAGACCGGGCATATAAACGATTTATCCGGTAGGTTATGATCTATGAAAACACTCGGGATTTTGCGCTGAGAAGATTTCTCACCAAAGATTCTGGGACTGGAGATAAAAACAAAATCTTCTGTGCTAATAACCTTTTTACATTCATCTTCTGCTCTAAAATATACTGCGCTTTTTTCAAGGATAAACTTTGAATTATCGTCTTTAGCATCAGTTATAGGGGCGAGTGATCGTTCAGAACTTTTTCTCTTTGGAATGTACAACAATCCAAGCAAGACGTTGGCTCCATTTATTAAAATCAATATTTCTTGATAAACCAGTGGTATGCGCTTACCAAAGTACTTATCAAATTGCCCTCTTAGTTTCTGTTGATTTATATGATTTTCATTGATTCCAACAACCTCAAATTCGGTGTCTTTAATTTTTTCATTTATTCCATAGATTATATACCCACCATACGTATTGTATAAGCTTACGATGCTTTTTAGAGCTTTCTTTAATCCATGTGGTGAGTCGTCGAACTCAACCTTATAATCCCACAAAATACTTTCTAAGGGTAATACTGAACCATTACTTTTGATAAATGTATTGAGAACATCTGAAGATACGTTTCCATCAAGAATCATATCACTAACTGTATTTTTAATTATTTCAATTTCCATTTCTCAATTCCTCATATCTGCAAGAGTTCTCAAATCGTTAGATTCATCACCGTAATCAATATCACCTAGACACAAAAAATAATCAAGAATGCAATCAGAAAACTCCTAGGTTTTACACTCAAGTTAGTTATTACATAATACAGCTATACTCGATGGAAGCCTTCAAATACAAGACGTTAGAGCCTGCACGGCATCTAATACCGGGTGGATAAGACGAGTTAATAGATCGTTTGAAATTGTAGTTTTTACTGTGTATTTATACAGACTTGATGCGTTTAAAAAATTATCTAGGCATCATTGAAGCTGATTCTGATAGATTTAGACCGTTTTTACATCTAGTGCATTGCCAGCTTTTGGCTAAAAGCACACGTAGTAAGATTGTTTATTGGCATCGTGTTGTCATGGTTTCGAGTATTGACGTATGGGATTGAATTATAATCTTTTTCAAGCCATGACTTGAATGTCAGTATTCATATATAGCTCGATGCACAATAGTGCACAAACTCACACTACTTTTTTGATACATTTAATCCCCTTTAACCCATGTCGGGCTCGGTCTGTGACCGGTTTTGTGCATGCAAGGAAAATGGAAGGATAGTTGCGCGCAGGTGACGGGGGGCAAGCCCCCGCAAACGGGTCAGGATAGGGAAGGCGGCAGAATACGCATTTTCACGGTTTCTGCGTCACGGTGAGTGGTCGTTTTGGATGGAGGCATGCCCTTGTGCAGGGAAAAAGCAGCGACGCGCGGAGAGGCGCTGGTGCGGGATTCTTTAAGCAGAAAAGATGAGGCCAGCGAAAACGCTGGCCTGTTATAAATGGCTGATGTTGTTTAAAGAAACTGAATTTTCTGGCGGTTATTTCTCAGGGGTAAGCAACGCGTAAGGGTTAAAGCGGATCACTTCTTCTCCGATCCACTCGTTCACCACCTTCAGCGCCTCCATCACGGGTGTCAGTTCGTTGATAGCGTACACCCGGGCGGCTTTCTCGATATCCCCAAATGATCCGTTTCCCTCTGGCATGGCGCCCATCAGCTGCGGCGGGATACGGTGCGCTGCGAGTATGTCGTCACGTGTGGCATTCTTGATGTTGATAAACTCATCTTTCGCCGTGATCTGCTGGAAGGGGAGGATTTGCACGCCGTCTTTGCCGCCGCCTGGCGCATGCAGCAGCAGGTTTTTAAATGCGCCTTTACCGCGCGCACCGGTCAACGTCTCTTTGACTGCCTTCATGCTTTTATCGTCAACCTGTCCGGCGCCAATATAGACAATGCATCCAGCATGCGATCCGTTGTCGTAGTACAGCTTACGGAACATGTCAGCGGAGTGGGCCAGGCTGGCGGCCAGCAGTGCTGCCATATATTCCGGCATACCGTAGACCTCCTGATTAATATCAGGGTTCAGAACGTGACAAACCGTTCCTGATTTGAACGTGTGCTCTTCTTTCCAGCGCCGGATAAACCAGTATTGATCGAGATCTGTGCTCCCACGCCGGGTGTACTTCGCAAGAGAGTGTTTGAAGGGAAGCGGGCCGCCCAGGCGATTACGCGGCAATTCGAGATAGGCATTGCCAAACGTGAACCAGTCCAGCGCAAACGCGGAAAAGGTCTGGCGATTGAGCAGCTTGTGCGGGATAAAACAGCCGGTGAGCACATTACGTTTGAAATACAACGCCGACTCATGCCAGGCGCTCTGGCGCGGAGCTTTAGCCAGTCCGTAAAAATCTACTGGTGTCTCATAGTATCGCCCGTTATCCATGCAATAGAGATTGTCCAGCAAATCGGCCATATCACGCACGGGATAAGGGCCGTCAAAGCTGAACGCTGTCAACGCGGGATCGGCCTTCAGTGACTCCACAATGTCAGAACCGGCGGTGCTGCCTATCGGCTTTTTACCATATTTCTTTTTCACAGTTACCATCCCATTGCGAAACCACCGCCGCCACTTTCCTGGCCCAACGGTTCATTAATAATCGAAAGCATGGTTGCCCACGCCATATCACCATGGCTTACGCCGCGCGATCGGTCCGTTTCGTAAGTGATGAAACCGCCGGGCGTAACAACTTTGCGAACAGCGTTAAAGGCTCTGACCAGACCCTGCTCGCTGCGGTCATATTCCCAGCGGCCAGCGCGTATGACCTGCAACATTTTGAGGACAAGGGCGCGCTTGGAAGAGAGGCTCATCTGGTAGCAAATAGCCGCCGGGAACCAGTTTTTAACAATCTGCCAGACCGCCTCCCCGACGCCTTGTCCATCGATGGCGATGTGAGTGACGTTGTAGCGCTCGGCAGCCTCTTTGATGACCGCCGCCTGCTGTTCAAACTCAAGCCCTCGTAGTTGCTTCAATTCAACCGTGCGAAACCGGCCGCCAGCCACAAGGGGAGGGACCGTCACGGATAGAGCACCGGCATCACCATTGCCGCTGCCGCCGTTGGCGTCGTAGCCCAGCCACACCTCACGTTGCCCCATAGGGCGACTGGCGAACGGTTTCCAGTCGGGCCAATCGTCATACCCGTCAGCGCCGCACCCCAGTAACTGGCTAAGATTGAACGCGCTTTCGCCGTCTTTGACGAACTCACACATGTACAGGTTTTCAAATTCATCAGGGCTGTTTTCGTCCCGGATTTCATCAATGTCGGTGTAGTCCCAGCCATTGTTGATAGCGTCCTGAATAGTGACGATCTGCCGCCACGTTTTGTCCGGGTAAAGCACGCCGCTACGCGTTTTCTTCCAGGACACATCGAAATCAACGCGCTGCGCTTTAGGCCGTTTCGCATTCCACCGATCGCCGGTCCAGAACTGATAGGCTTCATGGCTTTCGCTGGATGGCGTGGAGAAGTACGTACGCGTTAAGCCTTTGAGCGTTGCCATAGCGCCGGCAACCTTACGCAGATTGATAAAGTTACCGGTCCAGAAAAACTCATCAAATCGCAGGTGCCCCGTGTAGGACTGCGCGGTCGCAGCTGATGTCCCGAGAAAATGCAGCTCCGCGCCGTTTGACAGCGTGATTTGCTCGCCGCCTTTAAGTTCGACGTCCACCTCTTCAGCCGCTTTGCGGATGAAGTTGCGGAACTGTAGCGCCTGCTTTCGTGATGCTGACAGAAAGATTTGGTTGCGCTGGTAGTCGTGCTTAACGTCCGTTCTCAGTGCGCCCAGTAACGCCTCGCGTGCAAAGTACCAGGTAGCGCCAATCTGCCGCGATTTGAGGATCATCCGATTACGCTGATCTCGCTGTTCGTACCAGCCGCGCTGGTGCCATGCGAGAGAGTCGAGAATTTTTGAGCGTAATGCCTCGATCTGCTCCTCGGAGAAGTGATTTTTCTTCTTGCGACGACTGGTTTTTTTAACGCCGGTGGTAGTGGAGGCCTGCCCGGTATCCAGCTGTTTCAACTGCCGGGTTAATAGATCAATCTCTTTGAAATCGCCACTGGTTTTATTGTCTTTCGCGCTCAACTGGCAGAGACGGGTATCAATGGATTGCGTCACCCGTTTGATGGGCGTTGTGTCATCCCATGCGTCGCGCTTTTTCCACGAATAAACCGTGTTTGAGTTGATACCCATTAGTCGCGAAATTTCGGCGGGCGGGTAACCCTGCCAGTAGAGCTGCTTTGCCCTTAATCGAATAAACGCATCCTGAATCATCACTTCCCCCTTTTGAGCAGGGAGATTACCTGCGCGCGATCCCCGCAGCTCGGGCTTTCAGGTCTGGCCGTTCTCCGACAACAAAACCGCGTGGCGCCGGGCTTTTAGGCTCTGCGATGATGCAGCGACTGACATAAATCAACAGGATAAAACGACATGGCCAGCACGACTAAACCCGCCCGCAAAAAGTTTCGCGTTGCGGTTTCCGGCGCCACCGTTGACGGGCGCGAGATCCAGCCGCAGCACCTCCGCGATGCAGCGGCGAGCTACAACCCGGACGTTTACGGTGCCCGCGTCAACGTGGAGCACTATCTCTCTATGCTCCCTGACAGCAATTTCGGCGCCATGGGGGATGTTGCTGCACTGAGCGCGGAGGATATCACCGAGGGGCCGCTGGCCGGTCGTACGGCGCTTTATGCCGAGATCGACGCGTCGGCACGAATGAAGCAGCTCACCGATGAAGGCAAAAAAATCTATTCCAGTATTGAGCTGCATCCGCAGTTTGCACTCAACGGCAAGGCGTATGTGGTCGGACTGGCGATGACGGACACACCGGCGAGCCTGGGAACTGAGCGCCTTAAATTCGCCGCCCAGCAGCGCGCGCAGGTGATGGCCTTCAATAACCAGCAGATTGAGGCGCCGCTGTTCTCAGATGCGCTTGAAGCTGAAGTGATCGAACTGGCAGCCCAGCGCTGCGAGGAGGGCGTTAACTGGTTCAACCGCGTGATGGGCATCCTTGGTAAAGGCCAGAAAACGGACGATCAGCGCTTCAGTCAGCTGCATCAGGTTGTTGAAGCCGTTGCTCAATCTCAGGCCGACCAGATCGACCGGTTCAGTGCCCTGGAACAGGACCGCCAACAGGATAAAGCCACCATTCAGCAACTGACCAGCGAACTTAACGAGCTGCGCGGTCAGCTTCAGCTCCAGCCCGCAGAAAATTACAGCGCACGACCGGCGGCAACCGGCAACAGCAGCGCGCAGCTTGCAGACTTCTAAGAGGTAACCATGGAAAACCAGACCCGCGAACTATTTGATAAGTACATTGTGCGCCAGGCACATCTGAACGGTGTCTCACCCTCAGCCGTTGCCAATCGTTTCAGCGTCGATCCGACTATCCAGCAAAAACTGGAACAGGCCGCCATGGAGTCGGATGACTTCATGAAGCTGGTTAACCACTTTGGGGTTAAAGAGCAGGAAGGGCAGAAAGTAAAAATTGGCAGTAAGGGACCGATGGCGAGCACCAATAACAGCTCGGACGGCACCAACCGCCGTAACCCTGCACCGAACCATAACAAAGAGCCGCAGAACTACCACTGCCGCAAAACCAACTATGACTATGCGCTTTCGTATGCGGAGCTGGACGCGTGGGCCGGTCACCCTGAATTTCAGTCATTAATCAGTAATGCGATGGCCCGTCAGCTGGGGCTGGATCGCCAGATGATTGGCTTTAATGGCACGCATTACTCTGAAAACTCCGACCGCACGACCTATCCGTTATTGCAGGATTGCGGCGTTGGCTGGCTGCAAAAGATCCGCAATGAGGCGCCGCAGCGCATTATGCCAGGTATCACGCTGACTTCCCGTGATGAGAATAACGCGGTAATTGCGTCAGGCACCTACGGCAATATTGATGCCGCCGTGCTCGATGCACGCCACAGCCTTATGGATCCCTGGTTCCGCCGCGCTCCCGGTCTGGTGACTGTGCTCTCGTCCGATCTGCTGCTGAAAGTGAACCTGCCGAAAGTGAACGCGCTCAGCCAGACCAATCCGAATACCGAACTACTGGCCGCGCAGCTCATTGTCAGCCAGGAAAAGATCGGCGGCCTGCCGACGGTCTTTGTCCCGGGCATTCCTGAAGATGTCGTGCTCATCACCAACCTGAAAAACCTCTCTGTGTACTACCAGAAAGGCTCCCTGCGTCGCTCTATCCGGGAAGAGCCGCACTACAACCGCGTGGCGACTTACCAGTCCAGCAATGATGACTATGTCATTGAAGAGTACGGCATGATTGCCATGATCGACGGCGTGACATTCGCCTGATAATCCCCATCACATGGCGGGCAGCAAGCCCGCCCAGGAGAATGAACCCATGCTGACACCGGCACAAAGACACTTTCAGAAGGTCATGGCAGAGAGGCGGGGCATCAGTGATGAGCGTGACGCGGAGACGCGCACCGCGCATGAGCAGATCCTCTTTCGCCTGCATATGCATAAATCTTCGCTAAGCCAGATCCAGTCCCGCCAGGCGAAGGCCGCTGTAAAGGCCAGCATCCTTCCTGAGTTTCAGGGATGGATTGACGGCACGATCGAGGGCGACAGCGGGCGCGCGGATCCGGTCATCACCACGCTGATGGTGTGGGCGGTGGACTGCTCCGACTATGCGCTGGCGCTGCGTATCGGGCGCTATGTCGTTAAGCATGGCCTGAGCATGCCGGATGACAACTATCGCCGCCCGGCACCCACGGTACTGACCGAGGAAATCTGCAATCCCATTCTGAACCTCGCCACCACGGACGCCGGAGCCGATTTGTCAGGCTATATCCCCATGCTGGACGAGCTGGCCGACATTGTGGCTGACAGTGATATGCCTGATGAGGTCCGCGCGAAGCTGTGCAAGGTGAGGGCGTTTTGCCGTCGGGACACGGAAGACGCGGAAACCAAAGGCGAAGCGCTGAAACTCTTCCGGGAAGCCATGAACCTGAACCCGGGTTCCGGTGTGAAACGGGAGATATCCTCTCTGGTCAGCACCCTGAAGAAGGTACCGCAGACCAGCGCCGCGGGAGGTGATGCGGAAGATGAGCCTTCATCCAGCGATACAGCGGCAACCGAAACACCCGCAGCAGAAAAAGCAACACGAATGCGCAAGCAGACGAAAACGGCGGCCGGCACCCAAAAAGCTATCCGCAAAACGGCGGCAAAAAAGACAACGAAAACCGCCACAAAGTAAACGCCTGAGCGTAATGAACTGGCCCCGCGCCACAGGCGGCGCGCCCGGCGATCTGCCCGTAATGCGGTCTTTTTACCGGACGCCCACCGCCTGACCTACCGGAGAAACGACGATGAGTTTTATCGCACAGCGCCCCGTCAGACCTGCTGAAAGTGATGTGACAGACGTGGACGACGGCGGCGCACAGATTGCCATCGGCACTTTCTGGCCGACGGTAAAACTCCACGATCTGCGCCTGGCTGCCCGCATCGCCGGTGACATTACAACATCCCGATTAATGCATATGGCAACGGAGGCCGCGCTGCATGTCGCGGATCAATTGAAGGACTGGCGCAAGCAAAGGGAAGCGGAAGGCGCGGAGTCACTGGCTTCTGTACTGCTGACTTCCGCCGGTGAACCTGTCGAGCAGATTAACGGCGAAAGCGCAAAAGTTTATCGCTTCCGACGCGCGGTCTACTCCTTCACGCGCGCCAGCGTACTGGAAGGTTACAGGGACGTCGGCACCACGCCAAAGGGCGACAAGGATGCGGAGGCCCTGGACAGGCAGATCGACGATCTATGGCGGGACGGGCGCTGGAGTATCGCGGACATTAGGGAAGAAGCCCGTATTTATGCGGAGCTGTTCTGATGAAAGTCAGGGCGTTGCAAAATGACACGGTTGATCAGCTCTGCTGGCGTCATTACGGCAAAACCGCAGGTGTCACGGAGAAGGTGCTCGAAGCCAATCCGGGACTGAGCAACCAGATATTTTTGAATGCCGGGCAGGAGATCGAGATGCCCGTGATAACCAGCGAGGTGGAACGGGTAACCGTCCAGTTATGGGAATGACTCTGGATCGTATTAACGAATATTTTGCGTTTGCAACATCCGCCCTGGTGACCGGCGTGGGCGTCATGACCGTCAGCGAAAAACTGGCGCTGGCTGGCCTTCTTCTGGGGATTGTTTCCGCCGTCCGGCTGGCGATTCACCGCCGCCGCATTGAGCAGGCCAGCCAGCGCCGTAACGATTTGATAGAGCAGATTCTCCGCCAGGCGGAAACCCGCAACCTTTCGGACCGCGAGCGGCAGCTGCTGGAGCAACTGCACGGGGATAACCCGACATGAAGAACATCATCAAAAAATGTTCGATTGCGGTGATTGTGGCCCTTGGTATTTCGCTGGCGCCCGGGAGCGTCAGAACGTCGAAAGAAGGGCAGCAGAAAATTGCCGGTTGGGAAGACTGCCGCAGCACGCCTTATTACTGCACGGCGGGGGTGTTGACGGTTGGCATCGGCTCCACGGGCGGCGTGGAAAACCGCGAATACAGCAACCAGGAAATAGCGCGGCGCTGGATCAACGATCTGCAACGGGCAGAAAACTGCATTAATAACAATTTCCACGGCGCCGACATGCCGCAGCTCACCTTTGAGGCCATGACGGATGCCGCCCTGAATCTGGGCTGCACCGGGCTGATGTGGTTCACCGATAAAAACGGACGCAAGCAGAGAACCACGATCTGGAAGCATGCTCAGGCCAGGCAATGGCCGCAGATGTGCAACAGGCTGACTGATTTTGTCAATGCGGGCGGTAAGCGCTCCCCCGGACTGGTTAACCGGCGCAACGATTTTAAAGCCTGGTGCCTGTTGGGCCTGAGTACGCCGTCATGAGGGCGGGCAGCGTGATTGTGATGCTTGTCCTTTTGGCTGCTGTCTGGTGGCAGACCGACCAGCTGAGCGAGGCCCGGACCCGCAACAAGCTGCTGACCGAAACGGCGACCGGCTACGACCAGGTTATCCAGGAAGTGAAGGCGACCGCCATACAAACCCATAAGTTACTGGCAGAGGTAAAAGTCCGTGAGCAACAGCGTAATGCCGAAGGGGAGCGCCGACGTGAAGCAATGCAGGCCGCGTTCAATGGTGACACGTGCGCTGTTACTTCTGTGCCTGACGCTGTCAGCCGCAGCCTGCAAAAACGCACCGCCCGCGCCGATCATTCAGTTGGTCCGTGAACCCGTCCCGAAGAGCCTGACCGAAGAGACGCCACGCCCGGCGTTGGATAAGCCAGTGACCTGGGGCGCGGTGGCGATATTCAGCGACAGGCTGATGGATGCGCTTGATGCCTGCAATGCTGACAAAGCGACGATCCGCCAGTGGAACAGCCTGCGCCAGAACACCCGAAAGGAGCCATAAATGCTGAAGATAAACACACTCCGCGCCGCCATAGAGAAAGCAAACACCTGGTGCCGGGCGAACCCGGAAGCCTGGACGGTGTTTGTTGAAGAGGGTGGCATTGAAACGACCGGTGAAACGCCGTCTTTCATGTACCGCTATTCTCTGGTGCTGTTCGTCATGAACTACGCCGGGAGCATTGACGACTTCACGCTGCCGCTGATGGCCTGGCTCTGGTTTAATCAGCCCGATCTGCTGCTGAACCCGGATAAAAACCAGCAGATCAAATTCACCACGTTGATTAACAGCGATGACACCGCCGATCTTATGTTTGAGCTGCCGGTGCGTCAGCGGGTACTGGTGCAGCTGGATGAAAACGGGATGCCGTATGCCGAGCATTTGCCGGAGCCGCGCCCGCGCGTGCTGGCACCCCACGCCGCAGGCTGGGGGCTGGTATTTGAAGGCATGCTTCAGGAGGCCGGAGCGTGAGCGATCGCATGTTCAGCGAGCTGGATCAAGTCTTTCAGGACATCCTCGACGGCGTCAGCCCGGCGGGGCGCACCCGTACCGCGCGCAAAATTGGCCTGGCAGTGCGCCGCAGTCAGCAGCGCCGCATCGCCTCACAGAAAAACCCGGACGGTAGCGGCTATGCCGTGCGCCGTCGTAAAGTTTACCGCACCCAGCAGGGGATCAAGTTCTTCTGGAATAACGAGGTGCGGGCGCTGAAAAACTGGCGGGGCGGGCGCGGTAAATATGGCCGGACGATCACGGGATTTGATGAGAAGCGCCGTGATATACGTACCTTCTACCGGGCCGATATCGAGCGGTATCTGGAAATCAAAACGCAATCAGCGACGCAGACGGAGACAAAAAAAGCGCCGATGTTTACCCGCCTGCGCACCCTGCGTTTTATGAAGGTCAGACCGGACGCGGGCGGCGTCACCGTAGGATTTGACGGCATCGCTGCGCGCATTGCTCGTATTCACCAGTACGGCCTCAAAGACGAAGTTGGTCCGGGCGCTTACGCACAGTACCCGGTGCGCGAACTGCTGGGCATGACTCCGGCAGACCTGATCGCTACGGAAAACGCCGCTATCAGCAGTCTGGGCGGCGCGTCATGAATGCCGAGCTGATGCGCCTGCTGGAAAACATACTGCGCCAGGGTGTGGTGGAGCAAATCAGCGCTGACAAGAAAGCGGTGCGCGTTCGCTCCGGCAGGCTGCTGACCACCTGGATCCGCTGGAACGTCACCCGCGCCGGGGCGTTCAGCATCTGGCTGCCGCCCTCCATAGGGGAGCAGGTCTGGATCGGTTGCCCGGGCGGCAACCCTGAAAACGCGTTTGTGATTGGCTCTGCATACAGCGCAGATAATCCGCCAACGGGCAGCAGCCTGCTGGAAATCATCATCACCGCACCGGATGGCGCTCGCCTGCATTACGACGCAGCCGACGATGCCGGAGCGCTGGCCGTGACCGGCATTAAAACCGCGCATATCCAGGCAGAAACCCGCGTCACGCTGGACGCGCCCGAGGTGGTATGCACAGAAAAACTTAAAGCGCGCACTTTCGAACTGACCCACGGCGGAACGATGGCCGGTGATGTGATCCACTCCGGCGGCGTGTTGCAGTCAAACGGGATCACCGTGCACGAACATAAACACGGTGGCGTGCAGTCTGGCGGGAGTACCACGGGAGACCCGCAATGACAGCCAGTTATACCGGGATGAACCCGGAAGGCACCGGCGCATTGACCGATCACGATCAGCTCTGGCAGTCCGTGACAAAAATCCTCACCACGCCAACAGGCTCCCGTGTGATGCGCCGGGACTTTGGCAGCGCGATCCCTGATTTGCTCGATGCGCCGCAGAACGCCGTCACCCGCATGCAACTGATGGGCGCCGCCGCTATCGCGCTGGCGCAGTGGGAGCCGCGGATCAGCCTGACTACCGTCAACGTGGTGTTTTCAGAAACAGGCGCAGTGACCGCCGAGCTGAGCGGCACCATCACGGAAACCATGACAGAAACCAGCAACACCATCAGGTTAAGGAGCTAGTGTGCAAACGTCCGTCGATTTATCTCAGATCCCGCAGCCTGATATCGTCGAGGTGCCCGATTATGAAACGGTGCTGACTGATATCCGGGCGCTTATCGTGGCGGCCATGCCTGCGGAACTTCAGGCTTCTGTGTCTGCTGCGTTGTTACTGGAATCTGAACCGATGGCCGCGCTGGCTCAGGCATTCACCTATCGCGAGATCCATCTGCTGCAACGCATCAATGAAGCCGTGCGCGCGGTGCTGCTTTCCAGCGCCCTGGGGGCGGATCTCGATCAGGTCGCGGGAAATTTTGACACTGAACGCCTGCTGATTGCCGAAGCCACCGACGAGGCGGACGCCGTATACGAAAGCGATGAAGAGCTGCGCGCCCGCACGCTGCTCTCATGGGCGCGCCTGAGCACGGCAGGTGCCCGTAATGCCTATCACTATTTTGCACTGGGAGCTGATGCGGATGTGCTCGACGTGCGCGCCTATGGCCCGGAGACGCATGATCTGGAGGGCCGCGTTTTCCTTTACGTGCTGTCACGTACCGGAGATGGGACCGCCCCGCAGGCGCTGCTCGATAAAGTCCTGGCGGCGGTAAACCCGGAAGACGTGCGCCCGATTACGGATTATGTGGCTGATTACGTCCGTTCCGCTGTGATTGTGAATTATCAGGTGGTTGCTGACATTTATGTCCCTTACGGCGTGGACACTGCCACGGTGCTGGAAAAAGCCACTGCCGCACTGAACGAATACACCGCCTCTGTGCATCTTATCAACGCCACCGCTGCACGGTCGGGCATCGACGGGGCGCTGCATCAGGACGGCGTTGTCACTGTCGATTTGCATTCACCGGCCGCCGACGTCGTGGCGACGATGGGCGAAGCGCCTCATTGCACCTCTGTGAAAATCAATCTTGTGGTGATGGACTATGACCGCTAATTATCCCGCCAACATTCTGCCGCCCAACGCTACCGCCGTGGAGCGGGCCATTGACAGGGCCAGCGCCGCCGCACTGGCGCGCATACCTGTGTATCTTATCCGTTGGGTGAAAGATCCTGACAGCTGCCCGCTGGCGCTCCTGCCGTGGCTGGCGTGGGAATATCAGGTTGATACCTGGAATATTGACTGGTCAGAGCAAAAGAAACGCGATGCGATCAAGCGCGCCCACTATATCCACCGCCATCGCGGGACGGTCGCCGCCGTCCGTTATGCCCTGGTGGACAGTCCTTTTGGGACGGATATTGTTGAATGGTTCAATCAGAACCCGAAAGGGGATCCGTATACCTTTCGCCTGAACGTGTATCAGAACGATTTGCCGGTGACGGAATACGACCAGCAGGATCTGAAACTGGCGGTGCTGCGCGCCAGGAACCTGCGCAGCTGGTTTTCCGTTCATGTATTTGGCCGACTTCAGGGAACCTCATATGCGGCCGGTTACATGTACGCCACGGAGAAAATCACGCCGCGCTTTGTCCCGTTGCAGGTGATTTTATCCCGCTACGAGCTGAATCTGGCCCCTGGTGACGCGGAAACGGTCACGGTGACCATCCTCCCTGAATACGCGGAAGATAAAACCTTTACGGTAACCACGTCGGATAAAACAATCGCGACTGCCCGAATTGTCAACGGCGCTATTCTGGTTACGGGCGTGAAGCGGGGCACCTGTTCGGTCACCGTCACGACGACTAACGGCGTCAGCGCGGTGATCAACGTGAAAGTGGTCGCGGTGATGAAGTTCATCACCCGCATCGACAATGCAAGCCGTCCGTTGTTCTACGTGCGCATGGATGAGGATTTCACTATTGATTATGGCGACGGAACAGACAGCCGGGAATACCGTTTTGATGCTGCCAGTGCTGTGTACGGCTGGGTTATTCCGACGCGTGACGTTGTAGAGGGAGAAGAGTACACAATAACGGTCAAGAACACAGAAACCGCCAGTTTCCAGCGCACGTCGGGTAACGTTTCAGTGACGTTGAACCCCGTACAGGAAATCATTCTTTTGACGGGAGAAAGGGACAATCTTGTTTCTTTCGCGAGTGGCGCAACTGGCCTTTACAAGGTCCACGCCGGGGCTTTTGACGATCTGCCAAATATCCAGAAATGTACCTCCATTTTCCGGGGCTGCTCGTCGCTGACTGAACTGCCAGAGGGTTTATTCGCGCGGTTTACTGGTGCCACAGATTTCTCGGCGGCGTTTTATGGCTGCACGGCACTGGCTGCTGTTCCTGATGGGCTGTTCAGCGAATTATCGCAGGTGACGCTATTCACCTCTGTGTTTGAGAACTGCACGCGCCTGCTGAGTGCTGGCAAAAACACATTCCGGAGCTGTGCTGCTGCGACGCATTTCACCAGTGCGTTTTCGGGATGCGCATCCCTTATCGATACCGGGACGGGCATTTTTGGCGGGTGTGTCAGTGGAAATAACTTCGGCTATACCTTCGATGGGTGCCGCGCACTGACAACATTGTCAGCAAATTTATTTAACGATGTGCCTGGTGGCGTCTTTACGGCGATTTTCAGAAATTGCACGGCGCTGACACAGCTACCGCCGCGCCTGTTCCGCAACTGCCTGGAAGCTACGCATTTCGGCGGGGCATTCAGTGGATGCACGCAGCTGCTTTCTGTGCCTGATGAATTCTTTAAGGATTTACCCCTGGCTAACCATTTTGGAACCGTTTTTTCCGGCTGTTCTTCACTGGTAAAAGCGGGAAAAGCTGTGTTTTCTGGCTGTGCGCTTGCGCAAACATTCTCCTCCGCTTTTTACTATTGCCGTGTTCTGGAAGACGTGGGCGATGATATTTTTGAGGGGTGTGTCAGTGCAACTACCTTTGCCAGCGTCTTCAATAGTTGCACAGCATTAACGGCGCTACCGTCGTTTGTGGACTGTAACAAGGCAACGAGCTTTGACCGGGCTTTCTATGCCTGTTCTTCACTGACAGCCGTCAGAGCAGAGGCCTTTGCAGGTAAATCACTGGTCACGACGTTCTATTACGCATTCACCCAATGTACATCCCTGAAAACCATAGGGGCCGGAGCATTCCGTGACTGTAGTTCCCTGACTAACCTGACCTATACATTTATGGGCTGCACGGCGCTGGTATCGCTGGCCGGGGATATGTTTGCAGGATGCAGCAAAGTGACGAATGTCACCGGCCTGTTTAACCAGTGCTCGGGCCTTGCCGTACTGCCTGAAAAGCTGTTCAGCGATCTGACCTCTCTGACGGCAATGGGGAGCACCTTCCAGGACTGCACCGCGCTGGCCGGGCTGCCATCCGATCTGTTTGCGGGTTGTGTCAACCTGACTTCTCTGACGCTGACCTTCTCCGGCTGTACTGCGCTGGCGGTATTGCCTGCTGATTTACTGAAACATAACACCCTGCTGATCAGTGCCGGTTCTACTTTCTACGGCTGCGCGGCACTGGTGAACATTCCGCCGTCGCTGTTTGCATCGTGCCCGCTTATCACCGCATTTGGCGCAACCTTCCAGAATACCGGCGTGGTGGGAATACCGGAAAATCTGTTCAGTGGTAACCCGCTGGTGACGGCATACGGCCAGACCTTCAGGGGATGTAAAAACCTGCGCTCAGTGCCAGCCGGCCTTTTTGTCGCCAGTATCAACGCCACGACTTTTACCAATGTGTTTGCCGAGTGTGTCGCACTGGAAGAGGTCGGGGCCGGTCTGCTGAATACCGTACCCGCGACGACAGTCGGCTACCTGTTTGACGGCTGCCCGCAACTGAAAACCAACGTCAGCACGATATTCAACCTCAGCAGTTATTCGACGATTGTCACCACGACGGCCACATTCAGGGGATGCTCAGCCCTCACGGGTAAGGGCCTGGTATTTATGGGCAAGGTGCCAAACGTCACGGCGCATTATTACGCGTTCTACAACTGCACAAGCCTGGACGATTTCGCAGATTTACCCGGTAACTGGATAACGAATAAATTATGAAAACATTCAATCAAATTAAAAGCCTGATCGGATTTTGCCAGACCGATGAGTTTTTCCTGGAATACCTGCAAATGCTCCAGGCTGCGGGGGTTATTCATCCCGTTGAAAGCGATATTGATGCTGACAGCAAAACTGTCAGTGATGATTTTTATGATCGTCTTGCCAGCGTATATGGCATTGAAGCAGAGGAAACACTATGGCAACAGGATTGACACTAACGACGGCGGGCGCCGCTGAAATCGAGGCCGCGTATCAGGCGGGGGAGGTTGTGGATATTACCGCCGTACTGATCGGCGATGGTGGCGGCGTGACATTGCCGACCGATCCCGATTACCTGGCGGCGGTGACCGCGCTTTTTGGTCAGTTTGGCCGTGAAACCTTTGACTGTGATTCAAGCTATGAGGGGTTTATCAGTGGTCAGATTGTTATTAACTGCAAGGATTATCCGGGTAAGACGCTCAGAGAGGCGGGACTGGTCAGCGCTAAGGGTACGCTCATCGCTTACGGCGCATACCCGGCGACATACCTCCCGGCGCAATCCGATTCCATTATCAAAGAGATCATTCTGACGCTTGTGCTGACGTTGACACATACCTCAAGCGTGCAGCTTGTTATCGATCCGGCGCTTGCCACACTCACGCAGGAAACGGGTGATAAACGCTATCTGCGGCGAGCACAAAATCTTGCTGATTTAAACGATACCGAAGAGGCCCGGGATAATCTTGAACTGGGTAACTCAGCCACGCGGGACGTGGGCACCGAGGCGGAAACGGTGGCGGCGGGAGATGATTCACGCATTACCGGCGCACTGCAAAAAGAAAGTAACCTCTCTGATTTAACCGATACCGCAGAAGCACGGGAAAATCTGGGGCTAGACAGTGACGGCGAGGGATTTAAGGGTATCGTTGACGCCATTCTTTATCCTGGAATCATTATTCCTAGTGAAAAAAGCCCGGCTGAGCGTTTCCCGTGGCAGACGTGGGAGGGGTTAAGCGATACCTTTGCGGGCAGGGTGGTGCGCATTGGTACCGGCCACGGTGCGACCGGCGGCAGCAATAAGGTAAAAATCGCAGCCAGCAACCTCCCGCCGCACTGGCACAAATCGGGTGACAGATCACCCGGCGAGACCTGGGATCCGACCACGACACATGGCACGGACAACCAGAAGAGCGGACCGCTCAATATGACGGCGGGAACCTATATCGACGCAGCGGGCGAGCAGGAAACCGCAAACGAATCACTTGATGTGACTAACGAATATGTCACCCTCTGCTTGTGGAAACGAACGGCATAAAAAACACGGTCAACAATGACCGTGTTTGCCGGTGTTGGGTACGTGTATTGACTCAGACTTGACCTGACAGTATTCGTCTGTAGCGTAAAATCAAATTTGACAGCCTGCTTTAAGCAAGAAGCGGAAATTCATAGTTTTTTACATCCAGACGGAGGTATCACTAATTTCGCTTTTACCAAAAAAGTGGGAGCAGGCCACACAGACGCAACCGTAAGCGCTTACTTAGCCGTTCTTTGCCCAACCTCGGTTCTGTATGTTGAGAGTTGTCGAAAAGGCCGTTTTGCTCCAGAATGGTCTATAAATTGGAATTTTGCCGTGTACATTTCAGAAAGTAGCATGCACAGCAACATTGTAATCCGACATAGAGGCCTCTTAGTCAAGACCAATCGGTAGAACTAATCTTCACTAACAAGTTATTCTAATTTACAGAAGGTATTATGGAAAAAAAATATCAGGTATTTTTGAGCTCCACCTATACAGATTTGGTGGAAGAAAGGGAAAGCATCATCAAAGCCGTCCTAGAATTGTATCATATCCCGATTGGCATGGAAATGTTCAGCGCAGAAGATGAAGATCAATGGGAAATAATAAGAAGAACTATAGAAGTAAGTGATTATTACATCTTAGTGTTAGGGTTAAGATATGGCTCAAAAACGTCCGACGGGATAAGTTTCACCCATAAAGAATATAATTATGCCTTAGAGAAAAAAATCCCTATTCTTGCATTCTTAATGAAAGACAGTGTGGCTTTATCTGGAGATAAACGAGATGATGATCTCACTGACATTAAAAAATTCCGCGACATTGTTCTAAAAAATTCTAAAATGTCACAGTTTTGGGACACAAAAGACCAATTAATAAAAAATGTTTCAGTTTCTTTAATGAAGCAGATTATGCAAAAGCCGGGGATAGGCTGGATACGCGGAGACAATACTGTTGTTAGTGAGTCTCTATCCAACGAATTATCAGTTCTAAGCAAAGAGAATAGAGAATTAAGAGAAAAAATCACGTTACTTGAGTCAAAGATAGAAATAAAAAAACCAGATATTAAATTATACATTAATCATCCATCTGTTGATGAAAAATTCAATTCATTTGCAAAGGTTAGTATGCCTGAAACGTTAAATATAAATTACATCGAACCACACCTTCTTGAATTTATTACAGAGGGTGATATTGAGTCGTATAATAGCCGCATCCCTAGTGAATCTGAGCTTGAACAGTTTAACATTGAAGGCGAAAAATACTACAAAATAGAAAACTATTCTACCGCGTTAAGAATTGAAATTTCCAATGAAGGAACCGCTAAAGCAAATAATATATTTATAGATTTAACCTTTCCTCCAGAAATCCTCATATATAAAATTGATGAAAAGCCGGAAGAACCTAAATCTCCAGTCCCTTCCAATCCGCTAACCGACGCGCAAGAACGTTATCAGAAAAAACAGGACGATTTGAATTCCTCGGAATTACGTTCTATTTATGATTCATTATATTTGAACGGTTTGATCGCAACGAATAATTTCAAAGATGCCAATTTTTTCAAAGTTCCCAAACTGGCTAATGCTTCATTTTATACTTTGCTGGATGGCAACACTATAACAATTAAAATAGATAGTTTAATTCATACAAGGTTAATAACATTTAGTGATGAATACATGATTGTGCCTTTGAATACGGGAAAGCACATTGTTAAAGCTGATATTATCTGTGAAGAATATACTCAGCTTGAGAATGTGATGATTGAACTGCAAGTCTAGTGAACACACTAATCCTCGAATGTAGGATGATGGTGAGTGGACAAGCCTGGCGTGCAGTTTGCGTCAGGATGCTCTCTTGTTTGGCTAGTAATGAGGCTTCAAGTAAAAATAACTTAATGAAGCCCGCTGGTAATTATCATGTTGTGCTAGGTCTTTGTTTATAACCTCACAACACTTAGTTTTAATTTGATATTATTCAGACTAGCAATTTTGGATGAGTCATCTGCTATTTTAGCTTTTAATTTATCAATGATGGTCATATCTTCGTGGCTAATGTAAACAATGTCATGATGTTCATCTTTTGATTTATTTACTATTGCTTGAATGACAGACAGATCATCCATTACATCTCTCAAAAAATTAATTATGTTTTGATCTTTGAAGTCAGAAATCGATTTTGATCGTTGCTTACGCTGGATTGTTCCTTTTGTTATTAATTCATTAATTTCTTTTAAGCCGGTAAGCATGTCAGATATGCTGCCTTCATAACGCATTTGATGTTTAATTGCATTGCGATTAATAATGTTGAGTATTATTTCAAGAGAATCTTTATCACTCCAAGGGTGTAACGAAGTATAATCTTTATGGCGTCGGATAGCATCAAGCATATCCTGAATCATATCTTCATCTGCTTTATCACAAAGTTCATTTATAAAAAAGCTAGGATCAACTATTTTACAATATTTTGGAGCTTGGTATTTTGATGCGTTACAAAAACCAAAAATATATAAAAGAGAGAATTTATCTTTTAGACTCACCCCAAATTCATTCTTTTTTTCAAAGGCCGAGATGGTTTCCTTTATTTTTGCTGGGCTTGCATTTGTGGTAACCTGAACAGCTATCATATTTTGGCTGTCAGCTAGATCAATAGCGGGAAAATTTACTTTAATCTGATTCATATTTTTCATTTCTCCCATTCGTAGTGCGCGAAACATAAAGATGGTCAATGACTCAATCATTCTTTCCATGTCGTGAAAACCAGCCTTTTTGCGTTGTGCGATATAAAGTTGAAGTAGTGCAATATCACTCTGTAAGTTTCTAATAAGCGCATCAATCATAGCTAATAATCCTTTTTGATTTGTTGGGGTGGTCTGTTAGTATAATTTATATTAACAAGCCTTACAATATCACCAATATTTCATAAAATCTATTCCTGCCATGCAAATCCTAAATACTTTTCCAGGTTGTTAACTTCCTGGTTCAGAGCTGCTTGTCAGATTAGGTTAGACTCTGCGCTATAAAAGTTTCCAAATAAAGCTAAGCTAATATAAGTATTGTCATTAATGACAGTGCTGCAGCTCAGGAATTTAGACCGCGAGCTTCTCGTGAGTTGTAATTAATGCAGTCCCCACACCTTCTTTTAGCGTTGCCATCAGGTCGCTGACAGAGGCGCTTTGCAGCCCCTCTCTGATATCTTCATCAACCCTTTGCAGCGAAAGCGTGAACTCAATTCTTTTCGCTTTGCCGTAGCGGTCAAACTCCTGATGTGTTTCCTGCAAACCCGTGATGACATACATCCCGTAAATCGAGCCAACCCCATCAATCAACGGCCAGGCAAGCCCGGTGTAAGCCATTGTCGAGACGGCACCCAAAGACAGGTTGCCGCCGGTAATTTCAGGGTACAGCAGCCCACCCAACGTCAGCTGGTTCTCGCCGGCGCCAACGTACTGCCATTTTGCGCTCCGGCCCACACGGTCATTCTTTACGTGCCGCCAGTTACGAGATAACTGTAATTGCTGATAGGGCAGTGTCCTGAGTTCAAATACAAAAAGTCCGAATACCATCATCATAGTTATTACTCCTTATTAATCGTTATCCCGGAACGAACCCCGGGCAGCACGTTGCCTTTTATCAATTTCCGCGCGGACAGCCTCGCCAACAAGTCGCGCCAGTTCGCGCGGATTGCTGCTCTGAATGTCATGCAGATGAACATGAATATCACCGGAAAAACTATAACCTGAAGCCGCAGCCGCCGTGTGGGTGCTTTGATTTCGGCGTACCGGTTGCCATGCCTGCGTCTGTTTTATCAATGGTTCGCCAGCGGCAATAACCGGGCGAGCGCTGACAGACTGGCGGATAAGCTTCGATTCCTGCCATTCACCACGCACCGCAAAGGCTGGAGGGAGGTTTTTAAATACAATGTCACCCGGCCCGATACGTTTTCGCTTTTCCTCATCTAAAAGGCCTTTAGTGTTATCTGCGATTTGGCCCAGCCGCCGCTCTGTTCCAGAGTTTCCCCCCAGCACATTGGGCGGCGGGGCGCTGCCTTTGCTTGCAGGCTTTTCAGATGACCATTGCCACTCCCTTTTAACCATGCGCCCGGATTTTTCATCCCATTCCCACATAACCGGAATAGCCCTGAGTCTGGCTGCTTCCAGCCTGGCTCTTTCAATGCCATCGGGGATGAGATCGAGCTTCTCCAGTAACCAGCCGACGCCTTCCATTAACTTCTGAAGCGGCCAAAGCAGAACGCTAAGTGCGGTCCCCAGGACTTCGCCAAAAGTCTGCCCGGCGCTGGCGCATTTGTTTAGCGCCTCGCGACTCTCCTCAACGGGCGTTAATACTTTTTTAAACCAGTTCCAGACGTTTTTGACGCCATCCCCAATGACCCCGAAAACGGGCGCCAGCCGGGAAAATGCGTTATAAACTGGCGCTAACCCCTGGATGACGCCTGTAAAAAAACCGCTAAAGAAGGCCTTAATTGGTCCCCAGTATTTCCAGATCAGTACCCCAGCCGCTACAAACGCAGCACCCACTAAGCCGATTGGGCTCAATAGCATTGATAAGCCGCCACTCAGCGCCGCAATTCCGCCTTTCACAATGCCGAAGAGAGCAGGGATCCCGGTTAGCCGCAGTGCCAGCCCGCCAATGCTTTTTGACAGGGCGCCAATAGCAGTCACCGGAGAGGTAAAGGCGCCAAGTAACGCACCGCGCAGTGGTACCATCAATCTGGTTAATACGCCGAGGCGTCCGACCAGGCCGCTGAGTAAAGCATCCCATCCGCTATTTTTTACCAGTGAGCTACCGCCCGCAGCACTCAACATGCGGAACGCTGATACCGTACCTCCGATTCCTCTCCCGCCGGACAGAAGCGCAAACCCCAGTCTGAGCTTCGTCAGCGGACCTATCAGCAGACCAGCAGCCAATGACATACCGCCAATTACTGCGGTCAGTGCCAGTGCAGTCCCGCCGGCGAGTAACAACGTTTGTGAAAGTCTGGGGTTTTCCTCTACCCAGCTTTGAACAGTGCCAATAACCCGGCTAAGCCCCTGTGTCAGTCTGCGCAATGGGCCGTCTACTGTCTCCGCCACAGAAATGCGGAACGCCTCCCACGCGCTGTCCAGTTCCTTCAAATCGCCGCCCAGGTTGTCTTTCTTCTTGTTAGCGACGGCGAACGCCTCCTGATTTTTATGTGCTTCTGCAATTTGTTCATAGAGTGACTGGAGGTAACCATCACCTGCGCCGTTGACCAAAGACTGGAGGCTCGTAAAACCCTCTTCTCCGGCGATATCTTTGAAAAATGAAACCTGATCCACCTCGCCAAAGCGGGAAACGCGTTTTTGTAGATCGAGAAGAATATCGAACGGACGTCGCATTTTTCCGCTCGCGTCGGCAGTTTCCACTCCCAGCTCTTTGAGTGCCTTTTTGGCTGCCGTAGTAGGGGAGGCCAGGCGGGAGAGGGAGCGACGCATTGCAGTACCGGCCTCGCTACCGCGAATACCCACGCGCGCCAGCGTGCCGGTCATCGCTGCGGCTTCTTCCAGGCTAATCCCTAGTCCCGCGGCTACCGGCCCGACAACTTTCATTGTCTCGCCGAGGCTGCTAAGCGTGGTGTTGGTACGGGTAAATGTACCTGTCAGCACATCGCTGACGCGGTCCATTTCCCCGGCGTCGAGGGCGAACTGTGAAAGAATATTTGAGCCGATGTCTGCCGTTTCACCCAATTCCATACTGCCCGCTAGTGCCATATTGAGTACGCCGGGCAGTGCGGCACGGATAGCATCTGGCGTGAAGCCCGCCATTGCCAGAAAGGCCTGGCCGCTGGCGGCGTCACGTGTGGTGAAGGCGGTTTCAGCACCGAGTTTTTTTGCCTGAGTGCGCAAGGCGGCCAGCTGCGAATCGCTTTTATCGAGTCGCGTCAGCGCCTGGACGTTTGACATTTCCTCATCAAAACCAACCGCAGGCGACAGGAAGCGTCCGGCGCCATACCCGGCAGCGGTTGCTGTACCTAATGCTATGGCACCGCCAGAGCGCAACTTCCCGGCCATCTGCTGTGCACCCTCGTAACGTTTACGAGCTTGAGTGACCGCAGCAAGTTGCCGTTTTTCCCGTTCAAGGGATTGGTTGTATTGTTCTGTGCGGCGTATCGCGTTACCGATGGTGGCGCTACTACCGGAAAGCATGACGCCATGCTGGCGCAGGGCTGATGCACTCTCACGGAGGCGGGCCACTTCCGTCACGCGTTTTGCGGTCAACCGATCAAGCCGCTCACCCAATCGGGACATCAGTATTTGCTGTTTTTCCGTCAGCGTTCCGTTTTTACGTTGTGCTTCTGACAAGCCATCAAAGCGGGCACGGGCACGTGAGATGGAACGGTCGGTTTTGCCGACGGCCGCGGTCATTCGCTGAAAAGTGGCACTGCTCTTATCGAGCCCTTTCAGGGTGGATTGTGTTTTTCTGAGGGAGTCGGATAGGCCGCCCGCACTCTGGCGGGCAGCATTAACGGGGCGGGTAAATCTGTCGATAGCGCTGAAAGCAACGCGGATATCAAGACTCTTCATCAGTGGCACCACTTCGAAGCGCCGCCCGCTTGCGCCAGGCTATCACCTCGCCAAGATCCATGCCGAAAACTTCAGAGGGCGGCCAGTTAAAAATAACGGCAATATCAGCAACCAGATCGTCTATCTGGTCAAACGCAACGGTGATTACTCGCTCTCCGTCTCCGCCACGTTCGATGCTCCAGGCTCCGGCGGATTCAAGAAAGGGACCAGAAGCTCTGCCAGGCCGATAAAGTCCAGAGTGTGCATTTCGTTGATTTCTTTTTGTGTCAGCGCAGGTGCGGTGACTCGCGTCAACAGCGTGGCAATTGAGTCTGCATCCATATTGGCAACGCGGATAAGATTCAGGCCGCGCAACGATCCTGCCTGACTGATGGCGCCAGTGATTTCCACCTGACCGATCTCACTGTCTTTACGAACTACCGGCTGCATCAGCGTGAACAGGTTTTTAGTTTTTTTAGCCATGTTAAAAATCTCCGGGCGGCATCTTTGCCACCCTCTGAAAGGTTATTAATTGCCCATGCCAAGGGCGGAGGTGATGCGGTCCGGGAACATGTTCTGACCGTTCTTTTTGTAGATGAAGTTCAGCAGATCGATTTCGATAATGGGCTGATCATCAATGGAGAATTTGTAATAGGTGGATTTAAAGGTGTAGCTTTCCTCCGTATCTTCCCCCTGTTTTGAATCTCCGCCGTCAAGCTCGGTAAATCGCCCGCGCAACTCGACCTCAACCAGCTGACTGTCGCCGTCGGTGTAATACTCACCCGCAAAGCGCAGCCGCGTTCCGTCAATTTCTGCCCCAAATTCGAGGAAAAGAGTTTTGATGACGCCGCCAAAAACAACAGTGGAATCCAGTGCGCCAGCCTCAAGACCGAGATCAACACCGACCGCACCCAGCATGCCACCGCCCTGATAGTCCTCTACCTTTCGTGACAGTTTGGGGCGAGTGAAAGAGGTCACTTTTCCCAGATAGTTGTCGCCGTTAACAAAGCAGCTAAAAAGCCGCAGTTTGTGAGGAATAGCCATTATTCACCCCCGAGCGACGCGAACGCCGGTTCGTAAAAATCATCAGTAAAGGTCTGGTATAGCGTCAGATCTTCAAGCGGTGGGACCGGGCTGTAGCTATAGCGCACAATCAGTTTTCCCTGGCGCAAATCCGTGGTGCCGTTGTCCAGCGTGTCATACCAGCAGTCAGCGCCGATAAGCTGGCCGGCAGTGACTTTTTTGCTGAGAGCAGAGCGGATGCCGCTTACCACATCTTTCACGTTGGCCGGAGTGAGCGGGCTGTCAACAGAGGTAAATTGCGCCTCCGCAATACTGTCCGCCAGGATCTGCGCGGTACGGGTAAACACCTCAAAAGTGTAGGTTTCGGTGTCCGTGGTGCGATTACCCCAGAAGCGGAAACCGTCACGCTTGATAAGCGTCGTGATTTCGTTGTTGTTCAGCTCGTTAGCGTCGCTGTCTTCTGCCTGCAATGCCCAGAACACATCTTTCGAAATACCTAGAACGTTATTCACCACAACATTCGACAGCGATTTGTGCCAGCCCTGGCTGTTATCAATAGCGGCGCGCAGGCCGCAGGCGTAAGCCGGGGCGGTAAACGTTTCGTTATCATCCGTCAGGGGGTTGTAAGCGATGAAGTCCGGCCAGATCAGCATCAGCTCGCGGTAAGCGAAGGTTTTGCGATAAGCAATAGCCTCCGCCATGGTCGCGCAGCCGTTACAACCGGCATAAACAAAAGCCCGAAGATTCTGGGCAATTACGCAAAGCTGTGACGTTACCTCCTCGGTGTCGTAGTCCGGTACCGCCAGGATGCGCGGACGATAGCCGGTTTTGGCTTCCGCCGTCAGCAGGGCATACATTCCCGTATAGCTGTCGCCATCTGTTCCGCCAATAACGGCCTGGGACTGGCTGGCGCCGTTACCGGAAGCCTCTTTCACCCGGACAATTACAACGCGCGGGCTGCACTGATCGGAAATGGCTTTGAGGGCTTTGTAAAGTGACCCGGTTTTACCTGCCTTGCCGAGGACGTTACGCACCCGTGTCAGCAGAACCGGCGTATTGAGCGGGAAAGTCTCCGGATCGGCGTCATCAGCAACTGCGACAATACCGATTACGCTGGAATCAATGTCATTGATTGCCTGTTGTAGGTCGGTATTTTCGCGAGAGCGGACACCGTGAAAACGAGTTTCAGACATAAGTTCACCATCATGTTGCTCTTTGAGTTCAGGGCAATATTCAACGTTAAGTCTGCTGGCGTCGCCTGGTTGCCGGTCTGCCCGTTCGCTGACAACAAAAAGGGATTCAGCCCCGCGCGCGGGCATGGAATCATCAGCAAAAAACGGGGGAGTTATGTCGATAGCAGACACGCTAACAACAGCAGCCGAAGCGTATGTAGAAAAATTAAGTGAGGTCGTAAAGGCACCGGATTTTAGTATCACGCTGGGTGGGGTTGCCCTGACCGAACTGGCCGACCGCATCACCTCGCTATCTGTTACAGATAACAACGGTTTTGATGCTGACCAGCTAACCCTGTCAGTAGATGACTCTGACGGAGTAACAGATTTACCCCCACGTGGTGCGGAGCTGGCGGTGTCCATCGGCTGGCTGGGTGAGGCGTTGATTTACAAAGGTCTCTACACCGTTGACGAGGTGGGGCATAGCGGGCCGCCGGATGTTATAGACATCACCGCGCACAGCGCTGATTTTCGCGAAGAGATGAACGTCAGGCGGGAGGTGTCCTGGCATGATTTGACGGTAGAGCGGGTGGTATCGGCCATAGCCCGGCGCTATGACCTGAAGCCGATGATTAGCGAGGCCTTGATCGACATTGAGATTGACCATGCGGATCAGACCGAAGAGAGCGACATGTCGTTTTTAACGCGCATGGCGGAGATGTTGGGGGCCATTGCCACAGTGAAAAATGGCTGTCTGCTGTTTATCCTGCCTGGGGGAGGCGTCAGTGCATCCGGCAGGGCGCTGCCATCGGCTGAGATAACCCGTGCCAGCGGAGATCGTCACAGGTTCCGCATTGCCGATCGCGATGCTTACACCGGCGTGAGGGCGTACTGGCTGGATCTTAATTTCGGCAAGAAAAAACCGGTCAAGGTCACTAAGCGAAAAACAAATACTGCCAGAAAAAAGGCTGAGGAGAAAAGCAGCCGGCCGGAGGGGGATTACATGGAGGGCGCTGAAGGTAACGTGTATGTTTTGCGTAAAACCTATCAGAACGAAACGGCGGCCAGGCGCGCAGCTGCGGCAAAATGGATACAGCTCCAGAAAGGCGCGGCACAGTTTTCGATAACCCTGGCGCGCGGCCGCGCCGATTTATACCCGGGTATGCATCTGACCGTGTCGGGCTTTAAGCCTGAAATCGATACTCAGGATTGGATAATTGCCAGAGCGGAACATGTGATCGGTGATAACGGATTTACCACGAAAATGGAGCTTGAGGCGAAAATAAGCGACTGGATTGCAGAAACTGAACAGTAGCGGCCATAATAGGCGTGAGTTCAACTCCCTATGGGAGATCATCATGTTTGTTTGTCCCTACTGCGGCGCAAACGCCCGCACCCGCACCAGTCGCCGATTAAGCGAGTTCACCATCCGGCAATATCATCAATGCCAGAATCTTGAATGTAGCGAGTCATTCACGACACTTAACACCGTAGAGCGCAGAGTAACGAAGCGCTCAACCAGCGCAGATCCTTTGCCGCCAGGATTTATCCCCGGCGATGCTTTCCCGGCTTCTCATTACGGGAACCCTCAACTTAGTCTTGCAGTATAAAAATAGCCCCCTGGAAAGGGGGCTATTCTTGTCAATGTGGTCGATATGTGGACATTTTTGAAATAAATCCTTTTATTTCAATTTATTAAATCCCAAAAAAAAGCCCCGTCGGGGGCGACGGGGAAAACTCATTGATTATGGAATGATCTGTTCTCTGGTCAATTCGAGAACAGGGCTACTCTACGATGCAAAAGTGCAGCTAAAATGGAGAAACCGTGGAGATTCAGGGTGAAAGACCGTTTTAATCGATTAAGGAGGGGAAATGAAGGGGATGATAGTCATGCTACCTCTGGCGCTTGCCGGATGCGCGCAGAGTCAGCCAGCGCAGCAAGCACACCCGATAGGGATGGCTAACCCGGCTTCGGTATACTGCCAGCAGCTGGGAGGGAAACAGGTTCCTGTCCAAAGCCCGCAGGGCGTGCGCACCGAGTGCAAGCTACCCAGTGGTGAAACGTTAGATGAATGGGCGCTCTGGCGGCGCGATCATCCGGCTAAGTCATAGCGCTTTCAGCCAGTCAGCCAGCACCTGGGCATGGTTTTGCCGGGTATTTTTCGCCGCGTAGAGCAGCGTCAGCGGCTGCTGCCTGGCAAGCGCGGCCAGGCGCTCGCCTTCATCGCGGTGGGCTTCCAGCTCCTGGCGATAGCGCTGGCTAAAGTGGGCAAAATCAAGCGTCTCGCCGTGAAAAGCCTTACGCAAATCAGTCGATGGCGCCAGGATTTTGCACCACTCATCGTAATTCAGCGCCTCTTTTTTTATTCCGCGCGGCCACAGGCGGTCTACCAGTATCCGGTAGCCGTCGCTCGCTTCCTGCGGGTCATAAACCCGTTTACATTGAATCATCGTCACTCTCCCTCTGTTCCATCCAGGCAAGCAGCTGCGGCAACTGCTGCTCGGAAAATACCGTTATCCCGTATTCGCGAAGCAGGGCGGCGGCAACGCCGGCACCGGGCTTGCGCTGTCCGTTAAAGGTACCATCATAGATAAACTGACTGCCGCAGGTTGGGCTGCCGTCGGTGAGCAATGCTGCGGTACAGCCTTCCTCCTGCGCTGCTTTTAGCGCCAGCCAGGCGGCCAGCTGATAGCGCGCAGTGACGTCCTGGCCGTCACTTTCAACAATTTTCGCACGGTTTTGCATGACATCCCCTCCCTGCGCGCCAAGGATTTCCGCCGGTAGCCTGGGGATGGGCAATCCGGCAGCCAGCTCCGGGCAGTGGGTGACCAGCCGCCCCTCGCTCTGCCAGCGAGACAGCGCGTTAGCCAGCCGGGCTTTGTGACTACCGTTATAGCGAACCTGAAAGCCCATCAGGCAGGCGCTAACCAAAATTTTGTCCTTCATCATGCATCCATAGCGATTTGTCTGCCCTATACCATAGCGCCAGTCAGGCTAAATTACCCGCGTTCAGAAGCAGACAAAATAAGGATTGTGTTCTGCCGTTGAGATCGCTAACCTGAGGCTCCTTGTGTTGCCTGATATTCGCTCTGACATAAGGATCCTGCTATGAACTCCCCCCTGCGTATTGCCCTGGTTGGTGATTACAACCCTGATGTAGTTGCCCATAAAGCGATTCCCCTGGCAATTGATGATGCCGCCGCCGTACTGGAGCTGCCGCTGCGTTATGACTGGCTGGCCACCAGCGAAATAAAGTCCGCTGACGATCTCGCTGATTACGATGCTATCTGGGTGGTTCCCGCCAGCCCCTATAAAAACGCCGAAGGCGCGTTTATCGCTATACGCCACGCGCGGGAAAACAGCATTCCGTTCCTTGGCACCTGCGGAGGATTCCAGCACGCGATTATCGAATACGCGCGCAACGTTATGGGCTGGCGGGATGCCGCACATGCGGAAACCGATACCGAAGGCCGGATGGTTATCGTGCCGCTTAGCTGCTCGCTGGTAGAAAAGTCGGACAACATTGAACTGCGGGCCAATACGCTGATCTCTCGCGCCTATGGCCGCGACAGTATTGAAGAGGGTTACCACTGCAGCTACGGGATTGCCGCCGATTTTGCCCGCGAGCTGGAGCAGGGCGACCTGCGGGTTACGGGCTGGGATGATGACGGTGAGATTCGGGCGGTAGAACTGGTGACGCATCCGTTCTTTGTCGCCACGCTATTTCAGCACGAGCGCAATGCGCTGGAAGGCAGACCTGCGCCGCTGGTTCACGCGTTTTTACGCGCGGCAAGTCAGTGAGCGAACGCCCGGCGGCGGTTGC
>ERZ652168.159-NODE-159-length-26690-cov-21.4868_pt1 | contig 26690 bp, 28 predicted proteins | sample MGYA00514763_ERZ652168 | MGnify/ENA metagenome assembly ERZ652168
GATGAAGAATTAAAAAAATCTGCATAGCCTTTCAACTTTTTGTGTCCAATGTATTTGCACCAGAGATAGACGAGAACGGCGAACGACTACAGGAAGTCGAGATATACTACCGCTTTATCGGAAAGATTGAGTAATAAAACAGAGTAATATTTTTAACTAAGGGAAACAAGATTTGAGCAGCTAGGAAGCACGGGTGAGGGAGAAGATAAACTCTGTTCCGACTCCTTCCGTGCTGATGACATTTATATGTTCATCATGGGCAGCCAGGGCTTCCTTGACGATTGCAAGGCCCAGGCCAGTGCCTTTTTTATCTTTGCCGCGTGACAGGTCTGATTTATAAAAACGCTCCCAGATTTTGTTCAGTTCTTTGCGGGGAATTCCAATTCCTGAATCTTTGATAGAAATAGATATTTTCTCTCCACGTTCAGTTACTTCTACGACCACTGAAGATTCATTTTCACTAAATTTCACGGCATTGTCCAGCAGATTATAAAGAACCTGCTGGATTTTTCTTTTGTCTGCAGAGACAAATACCTGGTCAGCCAGGAGAAGAAGTTCAATGGAAACCCGCCTGCTTGTGCAGACGCCTTCAAAGGAGGCGGCGGTTATTTTCAGCATCTCCTGAATATCGAACTGGGTTTTATCCAGAAGCAGTTCTTTTGTATCAAATTCATTGAGAGTCAGTAAATCCTTTGTAAGGTCAGTCAGCCTCTCGGTTTCAAATAAAATAATATCCAAATACTTTCCATGCAGTTCAGGAGGGATGGTACCATCTGCCATTGCCTGGACATACCCCCGGATAGATGTGAGAGGAGAGCGGAAATCATGGGAGACATTAGCTACAATTTTTTTCTGGTATTCTTCCATATCTTTTAACTGGGAGGACATATAATTTAAGGATGCAGACAGATACCCCATCTCATCATGGGTATAGACAGGGATTTCATAGGTTAAGTTTCCCGAAGCGTACTGGGTGGCGGCTTCAGTGATTTGCCGCAGCGGACGGTATATAAAGAAATGGAAACCTAACAGTATAGCAAAAGACAGGACGTATATTACAGCCACAGTGATATATACGGGGAACAGCATCTGCGTACATATTTCTTCAATGTAGGAGAGCGGTTTATGGATGAGGAGGTATCCTTTGGTATAGAACCCTTGGGTTACAGGCGCCATGACTGTTATCATGTCCTCCTCAAAATATCCATGATAGTTCCCAATAATAAATTGGTTGCTGCCAATCTCAGCAGGGTCAAACTCCTGAATGGCCTCGGGAGCCTTTGTTCCGTCCAGATTGGCGGAAGTAATCAATGTACCGTTAGATTCTACAAACCAGAGGGATGAATTTAAGTATAAGTTCATGGCGCTTAACTGGGAATGGACTGCCCAGGATGAAGCCTCCCCGAGAAAATAAGAGGGAAGATAATCGGTGGCAATCAGATTGGCCTCTTTGTACAGGTTTTGAGAATCACTTTTTTCCAGCCGGTTCAGTATGAGCTGGCTGGATAAGATCCCAACAGTAAAAAAACTGAGAAATCCGAAAATTATATATATTATAATAAATTTTAAGTACAGAGTACTCTTCATGCCGCACTTCCTTATAGATGAAAATAGTTATTTGACTTCAAATTTATATCCGATGCCCCACACCGTACTGAGTCCCCATGAGGTATGGTCTTTTATTTTTTCCCGGATTCTCTTAATATGTACGTCTACAGTACGTGTGTCTCCAATATATTCATATCCCCAGATTTGATCTAAAAGCTGCTCTCTGGTGAACACCTGATTGGGGGATGAAGCGAGGAAGTACAAAAGCTCCAATTCCTTCGGAGGCATTTCTACGGGATGGCCGTCACAGGTAACAGAGTAGTTGGTCAGATTAATAGTCAGGCCATCAAATTCTGCACATTTTGCTCTTTCATGTGAAGGCTCTTCGACCTTGGGAGGGTGGTATCTGCGCAGTACAGCACGTACTCTGGCCACCATCTCCTTAGAATCAAAAGGTTTCATGATGTAATCATCTGCCCCCAGTTCTAAACCCAGTACCTTGTCAAAAACCTCCCCCTTAGCTGAAAGCATAATGACAGGGGTAGAAGATTTGGCCCGTATTTCCCTGCATACCTGATAGCCGTCAATACCAGGCAGCATCAGGTCCAGCAGGATTAAATTAGGATGGTAAGTATCAAAGGCGGAGAGTGCATCCTCACCATTATAGACAATCTTTGTATCAAAACATTCCTTCAATAGATAGAGAGAAATTAACTCTGCAATATTCTCATCGTCATCTACAATTAAAATTCTTTGCTTAGTAACCATAAACTAGCCTCCTTGGATGTAAAGGGGACAGTCCCTTTTGCAAAAGGGACTGTCCCCTTTGAGCTCCGTTTTCTGATAATTCTGACAATAATAAATTCTTATTTAAACTCTACAATTGTAACGCCTGCATCGCCCTCACCAAACTCTCCTAATCTATATGACTTGACGTGTTTCTGGCGCCTCAAGTATTCGTGGATGCCTTTGCGGAGTGCTCCGGTGCCTTTTCCATGCACCACTCTTACGGTGCTCAAGTGTGAAAGTATAGCGTCGTCCAGATATTTATCTAGTTCTGAGACAGCCTCATTAACGGTCTTTCCCAGGAGGTTGATTTCAGGACTTACGGACAGGGATTTATTCATCTTAAGCTTACCTTTAGAAGTATGTTTCAGAGGGTTCGCAGTATAAGATACGGGTTCTTCTATGATTTCCAAATCGGAAATTGCTACCTGTGAACGGAGGATTCCCATCTGTACAGTCACATTCCCCCGGGTATCAGGAAGAGAGCTTACGGTTCCAGTCAGATTCATGCTGAGAACCCGGACAGATTCTCCAAGTTTAAAATCTTCCGGTTTATATGCTTTCTTTTGCTTTTGGACCGGAATGGATCCATAAGCAGAAGTCTCTTTTATTTTCAGGCGGAGACGTTCCCGTTCTTTTTCCATTTCAGAGGCGGAAATATTCTCTTTACCAAATTTACGGAAATTTTTCATGGTCTCATCGGCCAGCTCTTTGGCTTCCCTAAGTACCGCGCTGGCCTTTTCGTTGGCCTCTCTGAGGATACGTTCCTTTTGCAGATCCATTCTTTCCTGTTTTTGTTTTGCCTGGATTTTTAAGGTTTCTATTTCTTGCTTGTATGCCTCTATGGCCCTTCGTTCCTGCTCAATAGTTTTCTTACTTGCCTCCAAATCTGTCAGCAGATCCTCAAAAGATACATCCTGTTCTGTCAGATGCTCACGGGCGCTGTCAATAATATAATCTGGGAGGCCTAGTCTTCCAGATATGGCAAAAGCATTACTTTTCCCGGGAATTCCAATTAAAAGCCGGTAGGTAGGCTTCAGGCTTTCTACATCGAATTCACAGCATGCGTTTTCTATGCCTGGTGTGGAAAGGGCGTAGACTTTCAGCTCACTATAATGGGTAGTTGCCATAGTGCGGATATTCCTGCCATGGAGATGGGACAGGATTGCAATGGCAAGTGCCGCCCCCTCTGTAGGGTCTGTCCCTGCGCCCAGCTCGTCAAAAAGAACCAGGGACTTTTCATCCACTTTCTGGAGAAATGAGACAATATTGGTCATGTGGGAAGAAAAAGTACTCAGGCTCTGTTCAATACTTTGCTCATCTCCGATGTCTGCATATACCTGGTGGAATATAGCCAGCTCAGAACGGTCCTTAGCTGGAATGTGGAGTCCGGCCTGCCCCATGAGTGTAAAAAGGCCCACTGTTTTCAGGGAGACAGTCTTTCCTCCCGTATTGGGGCCGGTAATAATCAGCAGTGAAAAGTCTTCTCCAAGTGTAACGGTAATAGGAACTACCTTTTTAGGATCCAGCAATGGATGGCGGCCTTCCCTGATATGGATACGCCCTTCGGTATTTAGTACAGGGCGGCTCCCATTCATGGAAATAGCCAGAGAACCTCTGGCAAAAATGAAGTCCAAATCTGTCAGGACTTTATAATTTGACCTGATTTCTTCTGTAAATTCGGCGGCTTTCGTACTTAACATGGCCAGAATTACCTGAATTTCTTCCTGCTCCTTTGCATAGAGCTCTTTTAAGTCATTGTTAAGTTTCACCACAGCCATTGGTTCGATAAACAAGGTGGAGCCTGTGGATGACTGGTCGTGTATCATACCACCTACCTGGCTCCGGTATTCCGATTTGACAGGCACACAATAACGGTCTCCACGCATAGTGATAATAGGGTCCTGTAAATATGTCCGGAGAGACCCGTTAACCAGGCCGGTAAGTGTAGCATGTACTTTGTCGTTTAGAGATGAAATCTTTCTGCGGATACTCTTCAGGGTACTGCTTGCCTCGTCACTGATCTCATCTTCATCTAAAATGCAATGTTCAATTTCAGATGTGAGGGGCGTTAAAGGTTCCAGCTGCTGGAAATAAACATCTAGGCAGTCAGTTAAATCCTCCTGGGTATCGTGGCGCCCATAAGATTTTACACGGGCCGAAGTCTGTAAAAGTTTGCAGATACGCAGTAGTTCGCCACTTCCTAATGTTCCGCCAATTTCCAAGCGTTTTAAAGATTCTCCTACGGGGAATGCGTCACTTAAGGAAATACGTCCCTTTTTTATAATTCTTGTAAATGCAGCGGCCGTCTGCTCCTGAAATGTATTAATACGCTGAAGATCAGTCATTGGCCTGAGTTTTCTGCAGAGCTGCTTACCCCTCATGGAGGAAGCCTGCTCCTCAAGAAGGGAAATAATCTTATTGTATTCTAATTTATTTATTGTTTTCTGATTCATTCTGTTCACCTTTACACTGAGTTCATAGGTACATTCTACTCTATTTGAAGGATATTGAAAAGGATAAATATTGAACAATTCCAGGGAATCAGTTATACTATAGGCTAAAGGAGACTGGTGCCTATGCCGTACGATGATGAGCAGAAAAAGGAGCCGGATGAAAAATCAGAAGAGCCGGACGGAGAGTTAGAGGAAGAGAAGTTTTCTTTTTTGCAGGCCACTGTGAAGCCTAAGCCAGTGACAAGAAAAAGGATTCTGATACAACTCACGAGGGTGGGGATATACGGACTGATTTTCGGGACGTTTGCCTGCCTTGGTTTTTTTGCGCTTAAACCTTGGGCCCAGAGTGCGTTCCAGGGAGATCCAAAGACAGTTACCATACCAGAGGACGAGGAAGCTGACACCTCTTCTGATGAAGCCTCACAGGAAAGTGAGGCTATGGCTCCGGCGCTGACTGCTGATAATTATAAAGAGATGATGAAGAAAGTATATGAGGTTGCGAAGGAAGCAGATAAATGTGTTGTGTCCGTACAGGCGGCTGGAGATAATGATACCCTGTCAGCGGAGGGACATGGCACTGAAGGAAGCGTAGCAGGATTTATTGTGGCAGATAATGGGCAGGAGATATTGATTCTCTGTGACAATTCTGTGTGCGCAGATGCCAAGAGCTGGAAGGTCACATTTTCTGATGACAGCCAGTATGGAGCAACCTTAAAAAAGCAGGACAGAAACAGTGGACTGGCTGTATTTGGCATTGTCAGGGGAGAGGTTTCTACTACAACCTGGAATGCAGCATCGGTGGCCGTTCTGGGAAATTCTAATCTGGTAACGAGAGGGGATGCTGTGATTGCATTGGGCAATACATTTGGATATGCAGGCGGCGTGGGATATGGGATTATCAGCTCTAACAAATATGAAGAAATATTGGCAGACGGGGAAAGGAGCATATTGACTACAGATATTTCAGCGGCGGCAGATGGGACAGGGATTCTGTTTAATCTAAATGGTGAAGTGATTGGGATGATTGACTGTGGGATTTGGGAAGCTAAAGAGACAAGTACAGTAAAAGCTCTCGCCATTTCCGACTTAAAGGCTACAATAGAATTGCTGGTTAATGGCCAGAGCGTGCCTTACGTAGGGGTTTATGGCACCACGATTAATGAGGCTATTTCTGAAGAGCAGGACATGCCTACAGGGATTTATGTGACCCAGGTGAATCCGGATTCCCCGGCGATGGCTGCGGGGATTCAAAATGGAGACATTCTTCAAATGGTGGGTGATACGAAGCTGACTAATACACTATCCTATGAAAAGGCTATCATGGAAAGCCGTGTGGGAGAGAGTGTCAAGATAGTAGGAAAGCGCAGGGGCGCCAATGGTTATGTGGATATAGATTTTACAGTCACTGTCGGAAGTCAGGAGTAAATGATAGGCAGGCAATGTCCGATAAGGCTGGAGTAAGGCTGTCAGGTTTATGTGGCAGCCTGTGTTATGTAATAGGGTATTCCCCATAATATGATGATATTGGAAAGGATTAGTAGGAGTTATGAGATATATTAATAATTTACACGAAGGTGAGACAATACGTAATATTTACCTTTGCAGAGGCAAGAGATCTGCAGAGACAAGAAATGGGAAACCATATGACAACCTCTTGCTGCAGGATAAGACAGGGACTCTGGATGGAAAGGTATGGGATCCAAATTCACAGGGGATTGCGGACTATGATGAGAAAGATTTTATAGAAGTATATGGTGAGGTTATCAGTTATAATAATAATTTACAGTTAAATATTAAACAGATTAGAAAAGCATCTGAAGGAGAGTTCGACCTGGCAGATTACATGCCCGCCTCTGAGAAGAGCGTGGATGGTATGTATGAGGAACTGCTTTCTTATATCCGCCAGATTTCTAATAATTATCTGCGCAGCGTGGTAGAATTTTACTTTATGAAAGATGAAGAGTTTATCAAAGCCTTTAAGGAGCATTCAGCGGCAAAAACCGTACATCACGGGTTTGCAGGAGGACTGTTGGAGCATACTTTAAGCGTGTTAAGGTTATGCGAGTATTTTGCAGATACATACTCTATCCTCAACAAAGACTTGCTGCTTGCCTCCGCCATCTGCCACGATATAGGCAAGACTAAAGAACTGTCCCCCTTTCCAGATAACGACTACACTGATGATGGACAACTCCTCGGCCATATTATCATAGGAGTCGAGATGGTAAGTGAGGCCGTACGTTCCATTCCAGACTTCCCCGAAAAACTGGCCAGTGAACTTAAACATTGTATTATCGCACATCATGGAGAATTAGAGTACGGATCACCAAAAAAACCAGCCCTGGCAGAAGCTTTTGCATTAAATCTGGCAGATAATGCAGATGCCAAGATGCAGACACTTACAGAAATATTTAAAGACAAAACAGGGACAGACTGGCTGGGGTACAATCGCATGTTTGAGACAAACCTGCGGCGGAGTTCAATTTGAGGACGTAATAAAGTGATAAAGGGTTACGTCCCTAATTACATTTAGATGTGTACCTAAATGTACAAAAGGAGTATTAGTGTGAAAGAAAGTAGAGAACAGCCAAGAAATGGCGCACTTAAACAAGCTATCATAAGGTAGCGTGTTTATAAGGAATGTATGTTTAGTATAAAAATCAGGAAGCTAATTGCGATTCGGGGATAATTCCTTCACGCAGCAAAAGTTTTTTGGCATATTTGATGGCCTTGGCTTTTTGTTTTTCAACAAGAGCTTGCGGCATATCAGTTTTGTATAAGTCGCTCGGGTTCCACTGCTTGCCAGTAGACAGCATCTGGAAAACAGCAGTGAGAATCATTCGGGCAATCGCGATAATGGCTCTTTGATTGTGGCAACGAGAAAAGATTTGTGAACATCGATACCACAACAGGTTTAAAAAGTATCTTTCATGAGCCTGGCTCCTTTCGTAAAAAGATAAGAAGCCATTGACTGGACTGCCACACAATTAAACAAAGGCGCTTAAACAATTCTTAATGTACGGACTCGTAGTACCACTTATTTGTGCTTGAAAAGGCAGAACTTACACTGATTTTTATGCTGTCTAAAACGAAGAAAGTTATTGCAACTTCTCCTCCCGTGCTTTGTAGTATAGCCTTTTGTAAACTATTTTACAGCACAGCATAGAGAGTTGAAACACTTTCATTACTATTTGTGCCGCCAACTGAAAGGCGGCGGAATGGAGATTTTATGCAAAAAAATGATGTTGTCACAGTGACAATTGAAGATATGGGAATGAATGGGGAAGGTATAGGCAGAGTCAATGGCTATACCTTATTTATTAAGGATGCTGTCATTGGAGATGTCATAGAGGCGAAGCTTATGAAGGTGAAAAAGAATTATGGTTATGCGAAAATGATGAATATTATTTCTCCCTCAGAAGCACGGGTGGTTCCGAAGTGTAAGTTTGCAAGAAAGTGCGGGGGATGCCAGCTTCAGGAAATGTCCTATGAACAGCAGTTAAGGTTTAAGTATAATAAGGTTAAAGGGAATCTGGAGAGGATAGGGGGGATTCCTGCAAGTTTGATCGAGGGGGTTATGGAACCGGTTATAGGTATGGAGAACCCTTTCTGTTATAGAAATAAAGCCCAATTTCCTTTTGGCACTGATAAAGATAATAATCCAATCACTGGATTTTATGCAGGCAGGACACATGACATTATTGCCAATACGGATTGTATGCTGGGGGTAGCGGCGAACCAGGTAATTCTAGAAACCGTTTTGGATTTTATGAAGAAGTATAAAGTGGGGGCGTATGATGAACATAGCAGGAAAGGGATAGTCCGGCATGTTTTGATTCGCTATGGATTTACCACGAAAGAGATTATGGTTTGTCTGGTGGTAAACAGTAAAAAACTCCCCTATAGTTCTGAGCTTGTAGGGCAGCTCAAGAGGATTGAAGGGATGGCCAGTATTACATTGAGTGTTAATACAAGGGATACAAATGTGATAATGGGAGATAATTGCGAGGTTCTTTGGGGAAAGAGATATATTACAGATCTTATTGGGGAGATTAAATATCAAATTTCCCCTTTATCTTTTTATCAGGTAAACCCTGTCCAGACAGAAAAGCTTTATAGTTTGGCTTTGGAATATGCGGAACTTAAGGGAAACGAAATTGTCTGGGATCTGTATTGTGGAATTGGAACAATTTCTCTTTTTCTTGCTCAAAAGGCTAGATATGTGTATGGAATTGAAATAGTTCCTCAGGCGGTAGAGGATGCAAAAAATAATGCAAGCATAAATGGGATTACAAATGCTGAGTTTTTTACCGGGAAAGCGGAAGAGATTCTTCCTGAATATTATAGGGAAACTGGACAGGAAGATTTAGAAACCCAGAAGCATATGGATGTGGTCGTGGTTGATCCCCCCAGGAAAGGCTGCGATGAATTATTGCTGCAGACAATAGCGAAGATGAAGCCTAATAGAATTGTCTATGTGAGTTGTGATTCTGCTACATTGGCCCGGGATTTGAAGTATTTGAGAAAAGCCGGGTATGAGCTGGAGAGGGCTAGGGTTGTAGACCAATTTCCGATGACGGTGCATGTGGAGACGGTAGTCAAATTATCCCTCAGATAAGACACGCCCCAAATAGAGGTCACGATGGAGCCGGGGGAGGAAAGCAACTAAAAGCAACTATACCCCAAAAGAAAAGGCCGCTTATCAGAAAATCAAAGAGTACGTCAAGGATAAGTACGGTATAAATGTGCATACCGCTTATATTGCACAGGTGAAGCGTATGTGCGGCTTGGAGATGGGAGAAAACCATCATAAATCAAAGAAAGAAAATCCTGATATAAAATACTGTCCGAAAGAGATGGAAGATTTTATAGACCAAGACTATATTGTGCCTGTATGATACAGGTGTTAAACTGGAAAAGATAAGGTGGTGATTTCACATGGATACACGTGTGTTAGAATACTTTCTGATGGCAGCCAGAGAGGAAAATATAACCAAAGCTGCCGGACTTCTTCATGTTACACAGCCAACCCTGTCTCGTCAACTTATGCAGTTGGAGGAAGAACTTGGAGTAAAATTGTTTGAGCGAACCGGCCATAGTGTTACGCTGACAGAGGAAGGAATTTTGTTCCGGAGCCGGGCGCAGGATATTGTGGCTTTGGCGGAAAAAGCCAAAAATGAAATCGTTCAAAATGAAGATACCTTTACGGGAACTGTGTCAGTCGGGTGTGTGGAACTAAAAAGTGTGCAGGAGCTGTCTGCTTGGATCGTATCTTTCCAGAGGCAGTACCCGAAGGTAAAGTTTGAACTTTACAGTGGAAGCAACGAGGATATTCAGGAACGCATGGAGCAGGGGTCTCTGGAATTGGGATTATTTTTACTGCCTTTCAACCTCTCAAGATATGCCACTATCTCAATGAGAATCCGGGAACGCTGGGGTGTTCTGATTCACAGGGAGTCGCCGTTAGCCGCAAACCGTGTCATTCGCCCAGGCGAGTTAGTGGGAACGCCTGTTGTTACGATTCATGTGAATACGCCAGCGCACAAGGAACTGATTCGATGGTCAGGGGAATATGCAAAATTGATGGATTTTTCTATGAATTACAATGTGCTGCACAATGCGGTGATTGCGGCGCGGGAGCAGAAAGGGGTAGCGATTTGCCTGGAGCCGGACTGCCATTATGATGAAATGAAATTTATCCCATTTAAACCGGAAATTCAAGTCGGTTCTGCCTTGGCGTGGAAAGAAGAACGCCGACATTCTAAAGCAGTACGGGAATTTATCAGTTATGTACAGGGACAGTATAAGGGATAAGGGTTAGGAAACGAGAGAGTATTCAAAAAATGAATTGACTTCTACTCATTATAGGCATTTTACATATGGAAGCAAAACATTTATAGTATAGGTGAGCCAGGAGAGAAGGCTTACCTGTTTTCATAAGAGGGCGTAGATATGATTTTGAGCTTAGAAAAACCAACGTGTTTGAAACAAATGGGCTTTTCAGAGGAAGAAGCTGCATACTATGAGAGGCTGATTGAGGCTGGGGAATGTTCCGAACGGAAACGGATTTTGATGATTTCCGAAAAAAGGAGAACCATTCTTGATACCATCCATGATTTGGAGGCTCAAATTATGCAGCTGGATTGTCTGAGAAGTGAGATTCAGCAAAAAGGAGGATTTTTATTATGAGTTGTAATTTTTTGGATTTGGCAAAGAAGCGTTATTCCTGCAAAAAGTTTGATGGGAGCAGAGTGGACCGGGAGCAGCTTGTTTCTATTCTGGAGGCGGGACGTTTGGCCCCTACCGCAAAGAATTTTCAGGAACAGCGTATTTATGTGGTGGAATCCGCAGAAGGACTGGCGAAGATCGACCAGGTGACACCCTGCCGTTATGGGGCGTCTACGGTATTGGTTGTTGCGTTTGATAAGGAAAATGTATTTACCTATCCGGGAGAACAGAGAGATTCCGGTGTGGAGGATGCCAGTATTGTTGCGACACACATGATTTTGGCGGCAGCAGACGCAGGCGTGGACAGCTGCTGGATTAACTTTTTTGATCCTGCGGCAGCGGCAAAGGCACTTGGCCTGCCAGAAAACGAAGAAGTATTGATGATGATGGATCTTGGTTATGCGGCAGAAGGGGTAAAGCCTTTGGCAAACCATGTTTCACGCAAGGAGCTTTCTGAAACCGTTTCTTATCTGTAAAATCAGGAGGCAGATGGAATGGCAAAAAATAGTTTAGTAGTCTGTTACTCATGGGGCGGGAATACAAAGGCGGTTGCAGAGTACATTGCAGACAAGATTGGAGCAGATCTTCTGGAATTAAAAGTGAAGAATCTGTATCCGGCTGATTATGATGCCTGTGTCAGTCAAGTTGGGCGAGACGGCAAAAGCTATGAGCCGGAGTTGTCTATACAGATTCCAGACCTTGCGGCATACGATGTGGTTTTCGCAGGCAGTCCCTGCTGGTGGGGAACAATTGCTAATCCTATGCGGACGTTTCTGCGTCAGAACGATTTTGCAGGAAAGACGGTAATTCCGTTTATGACTCATGGAACTAGTGGACTTCATGTGCAGGATGTGAAAAAGCTTTGTCCGGATTCTTACGTGCTGCGGGGCTGCGGTATATTCAATCAATATCAGGTATCTACTAAAATCAATACCCTTGCAAACATGGGAAATTACAAAAAAGAGATTGACAGATGGCTGAAAGAACTTCGGCCCGTTTTGTCAGCAAAGGGAGCTGAAAAGGCCCATGGATCAGTATGATGTAAAGCTGGAAGCATACTATCCTCTCGGACATGGGAATCTGGAGCTTTTAGGGAATCCTGTTATTGCTGGACTGGCAGAAAAATATCAGAAAAATCCGGGACAGATTATCCTGCGGTTTGAGATTCAGGAAGGTTGGATTGTCCTTCCAAAATCTACAAATCCGGAGCGAATTGCCGGGAACATTAATATTTTTGACTTTGCACTGTCAGAAGATGAGATGGAGCGGCTGCGCGGTCTGGATACAGGGAAAGGCTCTCACGATCCGGAGGAACCGGGAAAAGCAGAATGGCTGCTTGAAAACTTTAAGGTACACGACTAAATAGAATAACAGGGAGGAATCAATATGCCGTATATTCAAGTAGAGATCGGAATGGCAACAAGGGAACAAAAGGAGAAGCTGATCCAGGCACTTACAAAATCGGCAAGTGAGGTTCTTGACGTAAATGAATCTTCTTTTTATGTCCTGATCAAAGAAAACAGCCTAGATAATTGGGGTGTGGGAGGGAAAATGCTGAGTGAAGCATTAAAAAAATAAAAACAGGACTTGAAAATAAGTGAATAATCATTTATTATAAAGTCCGGAGGTGAGACGATGAGACGAAGAGATGATGAAAAGGAACAGCGTATCAAAGAAGCTGTCATAGAGGTGGTGCTGGCAGAAGGCTTTGGCGGTGCGTCCATTTCTAAAATTGCAAGGTGTGCAGGTGTCTCGCCCGCTACGGTGTACATTTACCACGAGAATAAAGAAAGTATGCTTCAGGCGATTTACTTGGAATGTGCCGAGGAGATGTACGGTGCCCTGCTGTCAAGCGTACAGGGAAAGCAGAATGGTCATCAGATTATTGAAAACCTGATTATGAGTTACTTTCAATTTGTCATGGAACATGAAAAGCTGTCCAGCTTTGTGGAGCAGTTTGCAAGTAGTCCGGCCTTGACCCACAACTGTTCGGAGATCAAGGGTTTTACCAAAATGATGGAACTTGTGGAGAAATGGCAGGAGGAACATATCTTCCGTCCGTATAACACAATCAATGTATATGCCTTGCTGTTTCATCCAGTAAAGATGCTGGCGGCAGGTGCGATTTCTTATCATGCAGATGCAACGGAGCTTTTGAAAGAACTGATTCAGATTACACAGGCAGCGCTATTGGTAGAGTAGATATATGCGGGAATTTGTCCGATATTTATAGAGGACAAACCCGCATATATTTAAAAAAATTAATAAACGATTATTCGTTTATAAAATAAATATCAGGAGGAACTTTTATGAACAGAGCAGAAGTTTTGAAAAACTTCAGAAACGCAGGTACTTTTTATCTGACTACGGTGGATGAGGAACACAAGCCTAAGGCACGTCCTTACGGATTTCTTATGGACTACGATGGGAAGCTGTGCTTTACTACCAATGAAAATAAGTCCACCTACAAGCAGCTTATGGGAAATCCTTATGTGGAGCTTGTGGCTATGACAAATCAGTTTGGCTGGCTGCGTGTCAGCGGCAAAGCGGTCAAGTTCACAACGGGGGATGCTTGCGCCAGAGCACTTTCCGAAATGCCGATGCTTGCGCAGAATTATGCTGTCTATGGCGGCAAATTTGATGTGTTCGCATTGAAGGAAGCAGTCGCAGATTATTACACATTTAGCAAAACAGGCGAGATTATCAAGCAATCAGAATATCTGGACTGAATTGATAAATCAAAATTAAATTTTAGGAGGAATATCAAATGTCAAAGAAAGTTGTTGTACTAAACGGAAGTCCCGTAGCAGGAGGGTGTTCCGAAACATTGTCTGATTATCTGATCCAAGGCGTTCAGGAGAATGGCAATACAGCCGTAAAAATGAACCTTAGTAAAATGAATCTACATCCGTGTATCGGCTGTAATGGCTGTAAGATGGGCAAAGGGAATCCTTGTGTCCAGAATGACGATATGACAGAGGTTTACCAGGTAATCCAGAGGGCAGATGTCATTGTATGGGCATCCCCCCTTTACTGGATGCAGTTCAGCGCACAGATCAAGATGGTAATGGACCGGCTCTATGCACTGTCTCCGGAGAGCATTGCGAATAAACAGGTGGCTCTTCTTGCGGCAGCAGCAAGTCCGGCAGAGGCAATTGAGAATACGCTGCTTCCGTATTATCAGATGTGCTTTGGGCAGAGCTTGGGATGGAAGGATGCGGGAAGTGTGCTGGCAGGCGGTGTGTTTGGCCCTGGGGATGTGGAAAAGACCCCCTATGCACAGCAGGCCTATGAACTTGGAAAATCTTTATAAACAGAGGAGGAAAATATCATGCAGATTGTATTGATTACAGGCTCCGGACGAAAAGGCGGTCTGGGATATGAAACAGCAAAGCAGCTTGGAGAAAAGGGTTGTCATGTGATTCTGGCAGCGAGAAAAACAGAGGCGGAACTTGCCGTCCATACAGAGGAATTGACCCGCAAAGGGATTTCGGCATCCTATGTGCCCATGGACATTACCAGCGAAGAAAGTGTAAAAAATGCTGCTGCGTCTATTGAGAAAGAGTTTGGCAGAGTAGATGTTCTGATTAACAATGCGGCAGTCATGCATGCAGGCGATCCGGTGGAAACACAGGATATTCAACAGATTCGTCAGGTGTTTGAAACTAATGTGATCGGTACATGGAATGTGACACAGAAGTTTATTCCCCTTTTGAAGAAGTCGGAGCATGGCAGGGTTGTCAATGTTTCCAGCGGCGCAGGTTCTTACAGAGATCCACAGTATGGCTTCTTAGATGGTGCAATGGGCATTCCCTGCTCCGGTTATGGGATTTCTAAGCTGGCCGTCAACGGACTAACCATTAAAACAGCAAAAGAGCTGGAGAAGGATCACATTCTGGTAAATGCAGTATGCCCGGATATTACGGATACGTTTGGCAGCGGAATGTTTGGCCGACCAGTGGAGGTCAGTGCAAAGAGTGTGATCTGGGCGGCAACCTTACCGGATGATGGCCCGACAGGTGGTTTTTTCCGTGATGGTAAGGAACTGCCCTGGTAATAACTGTCTCTGATGATACTAGGAGAAATGAAAAAACGCTAAGAAAGTAGAAAGAAGGGCATTAGCAAGGAAAAACCGTAAACCGGATTCAGAAATGCAGGAAACGGAGTTTTATTCCAACGAACTGCTTTTTTCGGTCAACAGCATCGTTAATGGCAGGGATGGCGCTGTTTTTACCGCTTATAGAAGAATACAACCGTCTGATAGAAATAGATTCTGTCCGGGAATATAGTCTTTTATTTATTGACTATCTGTTTCGCCAGAGAGATTCTAAGCGCACGCCATTACGGGATGGATAGGGTGAAAGACTGCATTGACCAATACCTGGCGGTTATGCAGCATACAAATGAGAACAAAGGCTCTGCCCTCTTGCTAATTGGTGCTCCAGGAACCGGACAGATCATCCTGACCGGGCAGATTGGAGATGTGATGAAGGAATCCGCATGTATTTCATTGAGCCTGCTGAAATCAAGACTGCCGATGAACGCTGTGAATTTCAAAGAAAAGGATACTCACATCCATGTTCCTTCTGGCGCTACGCCTAAGGACGGGCCTTCTGCTGGCATCACGCTGTTTACAGCACTGGTTTCGCTGGTCACAGGAAAAAGGTAGATTCCAGACTGGCTATGACAGGTGAAATTACCCTGCTGGGCGAAGCCACAACAACCAGCGGTCTGAAAGAAAAAGCTCTATGGCGAACAGTGGGTTGGGATTACCAAGGTTCCGATTCCAAAAGACAATACAAGTGATCTGAAAGGTGTTTCTGAGGAGATCAAAAGCCAGCTGACTATCATTCCCATCAGCATGATTGAGGATGTTTTGAAGGAAATGCTGGGAATTCAGCTGCCAAGAATAGAGCAGGTGATTTGGAGCGGCGCAACATTCGGAACACCAATGACAAATATACCAGGATGATTGTGGAAGGAGATAGAATAATGGAGCAGATTTAGTTAAATGATGGCAACAAAATACCGGTTTTGGGAATAGGAACCTATCAAATCACACTTGCTATAATATGGCAAAACCCGTACCTTTCTGGGCGGAGTCTGCCGTCCGAAGGACATGAATTAGGGGATGCCCTTTGGGTATACTTTTTGGCAGAAGGAAATAATTGAGCAGGAAATCTTTAAAATTAAATGGCAAACGTTTGCATCCATGTTATACTGAAATCATCATACAGAGCAGAGGTTGAAATTTATACCCATTCGGGCATTCCGTAATATATGTCCTTGGGACAGGCGGACTTCGTCCAACAAGGTATGGGGATACTGCTTCATCGAAAATGTTTAGGCTTTTTTTGCCATTATATACAGATACTATCAAGGCAATTCTGATTGATTTTCTGGAAAGTGGAAAATCGGATGGAGTAGAGGGGTTCCAGTGGACTTATGGAAAAAAGCAAACCAGACCATTGCATTGTTGGAGCATTTACGGTGTGTAAAAATAAATCTTGTAGGAATCGGCTAAGGAGCTTGGACGGCAAGCAATGCTGCTTTGGAACATCCGGATTTGGTTGGGCGGATTGTTGCGGATAGTTTTGATGACAGGACGCTGGCAGACTGGCGGTTGTCCATACTTTTCTACAGGAGAAGGTGAAAGTAGATGACAATGATTAAAGAAATACGCTGTGATTTACGGGAAATTCCGGGAGTAGGCAAGAATATAGAGCAGGATTTGCGAAATATTGGAATTCGGACGATTGAAGATTTAAAGGGAAGGGAGCGGAAATGATACGATTTGTAGAGCAAGGAGATATGGGACAAGTACTGTCTATGATGGAAGAGGTAAAAGCGGATTTTGCTGGATATCAGGAAACAGAGTTTTTGGAAGCATTGGAGAATGCGATACGGAATAAAGATGCATTTTTGGAGGAAAAGCAGGGAAAACTGGCAGGGATAATTAGCTTTTCCTATGAAGAAAAGGAGATTACCTTTTTGGCAGTACGGCCGGAGTTTCGTCAGTGTGGAATTGGAAGAGAATTAGTTGAGCGGGTAAAAAGCTGTTTCCCCAGTGGGGCGGAACTTTCGGTTATTACTTTCCGGGCGGGAGATGAGAAGGGGATCGCGGCACACCGCTGCTATCATGCCTGTGGATTTGAGGCTGGCGAGGAATTGACCGTTTTCGATTATCCATGCCAGAGGATGAAAGTGATGATTCCTTAAGACCGCAATTATCCGACTGGTATTAGTTGTGAGGAGTGTGAAGGAAATGAATGGTTTGATTCTGCTGATACCATTTTTTCTAATCAGATTTGGGTTACTGTGGTGTAGGGACAGGGAGTCAGTCCGGCGTGCAGCTCACTTTGCTCCAATGATTGGAAATGAAATGGCGGCATATTGGCTTTATCAAATTTCTAATGCGGCAATAGTTATTTATCTGTGTTTTTTAAAAGTACGGATAGAATTTTCAGGTTTATTTTTGGCTGGAACAGTATGTTATCTGTTGGGGTTGCTGCTGTGTGCAGTCTCTATTATTGGGTTTTCATCCCCTTCCCCCGAGGGTCTGAACACGAAAGGAATTTATGGATCTTCCCGCCATCCTATGTATGTGTTGTATTTTATATACCTTATGGGGTGTGCGTTTCTGACAGAATCATGGATTTTTGGAGGGATTATTTTGGTGTTTCAGATATCCTCTCATTGGATTGTCCTTGCAGAAGAGAGAGAATGCGAGAAACGGTTTGGTGAGCATTATAGGCAATATAGGCAAGAAGTAAGAAGATATATTTAAAGGAGAATGAAATCTTGGTGTCTTTATTTGGAGGCTGCAGATGTTTCAATCAACTATAGAGTTAAAGCGGACAGAGGATTCAGCTATGGTAGCAAAAATTGCAGAAAAAACTGTACGGGCCATCTATCCTCAGTATTATCCGGCGGGAGCCGTGGAGTTTTTTGTAGAGCTGCATAGTGAGATGCAAATTGAAAAAGTAAAGCGTAAGGAAGATATCTATCTTGTGTTGGCACAAGGAAAGATTGTAGGGACAGGGAGTATCAGGAAAAACGAAATCTGCAGATTATTTATTCTTCCTGAGTATCAGGGCGAGGGATATGGCAGCAGGCTAATGGATGTATTGGAAAAACGAATTTTAGAAAAACATTCCAAGGTTCATGTGGATGCTTCTTTTCCTGCGGAAAGTATGTACTTCAAAAGAGGATATGAAATAATTGCCTTTGAGAAAATCGAAACAGAAAACGGAGATTATCTTTGTTACCATACTATGGAGAAAATTGGATTATGAAAAATTTTATCAGAGAAGACCAATTATTCTCTCTCTGTGGTTTGAATTGCGCATTATGTTCTATGCACTTGGGGGGACATTGCCCAGGTTGCGGGGGCGGAGTGGGAAACCAACCTTGTAAAATAGCAAAATGCAGTCTGGACCATGGAAAAATAGCATATTGCAATCAGTGTAGGAGCTTTCCCTGTGAAAAGTATCCACAGGAAGATAAATATGATTCCTTTATTACACACCGAAACAGATACCGTGATTTTGAGAAGTTGAAAAAAATTGGTGTAAATGCATACCAGAAGGAACAGAGTGAAAAAGCTGGTATTCTAAATGATTTGCTTAAGAATTATAATGATGGAAGAAAGAAAACGTTTTTTTGTCTCGCAGTGAATCTCCTGGAGCTGAATGATTTACGGATCGTGGTGGAGCAGGCAAAAAAAGAGGAGACGGGGTTTTCAGTAAAAGAAAAGGCTGGTTATATGGCAGGGGTGCTTCAAAAGGTCTCCGAACAGAAGGGAATATGTTTAAAACTGAGGAAGAAGCCTGCAAAAGGCAAAGAAATGTAGGAGGGATACAGCCATGAAAATGCCGATAGAGGGAATGAGTCCGGAGATGTTTGCCCCATGCGGAATGAACTGTATGGTGTGTTATAAGCACTGTTATCATAAAAAACCGTGTGCCGGCTGTAATCCGGGAGATGAAGGAAAGCCGGAGCATTGCCGGAAATGTAAAATTAAGGATTGTGCGACAGACAAAGGAGTGTCTTACTGCTACGAGTGCCTGGAATATCCCTGCAGGCAGTTAAAGTCTCTGGAGAAGAGCTACAACATCAGATATCATGCAAGCCTTCTGGAAAACAGCCTTATGGTACAGACACAGGGAGTGGAAACGTTCATGGAGAAGCAAAAAGAAAAATTTACCTGCCCAAAGTGTGGTGGGATTATTTCGTTGCATGATGCAGAATGCAGTGAGTGTCAGTGGAAAATGCAAAAGAAGCAGGGGAGATTACAATTATTGGACTAAACAGCAGGACAAGCATAATTTAGGAGCAATGGAAAAATTGTTTATAAAATATGTGAAGAAAAGGCTGGAGAATTATCTGAAAATATTAGAGAAATGAAAACAAATATAGCGTAATTGTATAAAGGAGATAAAAGATTTTAATGATTAGCACGATTTCTAAAGATATATTGGGTTGTGTACTTCATTGAACATTAGCAGTTCAATAAGTATACCCAAAGGGCATCCCTTAATACATGCCCTTCGGACGAGTGGATTTCGTTTGATAAGGTGTAGGCATGTGGAACGGAAAGCGAATTGTTTCAGAAAAGTGGGTGGGTTATTCTCCTTAAAATGGTTAAAAATGAAATATTAAAGTAGTTAAAAATGTTTGGAATTAGTTTGGAAAATTTTATTTGCAGATAACATTGAGTGATGGAGAGGTTGAAAGTAAAAATCAATGAGAATAGATCGGTAGTATGAACAGTATTGGTAATAGGGGAGGGGGAAGAAGAAATTGTGTTAAAGGAAATCGTATACAGATAAAAATGGGAACCGGACTTCACTTGTTTGTGAAGTTTGGTTTTTCTATGTGCTGTTCATATAAAACTTTTGTAATCGGCAATAATCATGTATGATAGCTGTATGATATAAAAGAGTATTTGGTTTTATTGCCGATTATATGATATAATAATATAACATTTAGTAGTCAGAGCGTAGATGAATGCGAGGTTAAGATATGCTTGAAAATAAATTTGGTATTACTGATTCAACAGAATTGGCAAGAGCGGAAGAAAAAATCAGTAAGCAAAAAGCCATAGAAATGTTTGAAAACGGATTTCTGGAAAAACTGGAACCCGGGACATATGAAAGTCTTGCGGCCATTCACAAATATCTATTTGATGAAATTTATGATTTTGCCGGTAAACTTCGCAAGGTAAACCTATCTAAAGGCAACTTTAGATTTGCGTCTCTGATGTATTTGGAAGCAGCATTACAAAGTATTGATAAAATGCCTCAGTCAACTTTTGATGAGATTATTGAAAAATATGTAGAAATGAATGTTGCCCATCCGTTTAGAGAAGGTAATGGAAGAAGTACAAGAATATGGCTTGCTCTGATGCTGAAAAAAGAAATTGGCTATGTGGTGGATTGGAGTAAGGTGGATAAGGAAGATTATCTGCTTGCTATGGAACGAAGTCCAATTAAAGATATTGAAATTAAGTTTCTTTTGAAAAATGCTCTGACGGACAATGTTAGTGACCGTAAGATTTATATGAAGGGCATTGATCATAGTTACTATTATGAAGGCTATTATGTTTTCAAGACAGAAGAACTGGAAGAAAAGTAAGAGAGATATTGTCTAAGAATGGTTCTGGGTCAGGAAATTTTGACAGAAATAAATGGAGGAAATATGCGATAGCTTTCAGTTCATGAAATGGCGAAAAATGGAATATATTAGAACGAAGTGTACGAAATTATTGTTCCAGGGGACGCGTAAACGGTACATTTCTAACCGGAAAGACGTGGAACATTCCTGAAGATGCTCAAAAACCAGAACGTTTTAACAAGAAAATAAAACAACTGATTTACTGGATATTTTGCAGGAGCATAAGTCAAGCAAATATTCTGGTGGAATTTACCATAAGACTCAGAATGATTTAACATATAATTCAAATCATATGGAAGGGAGCCGTCTGACCTACGACCGGACCAGATATATTTTTGAAACCAATACTATTGGAATAGAGAATGAGGTTCTCAATGTGGACGATGTGGTTGAAACTACAAATTATTTCCAATGTATAAATATGATTATAGACCATGCAAAATTTGCTTTGACAGAGAAGTTTATTAAGGAGCTTCATCAGACCTTGAAAAGCGGAACCAGTAATCCCAGAGAAGATTGGTTTGCAGTGAGAGATTATAATAAACTGCTGATAAGATGAAAGCATTACTGATTGAGTATAATGCTAAGAAAGAGAAGAACTCTGAGGATATTCTAGACTTCCACGTAAAGTTTGAACGGATTCAGCTGTTTCAGGATGGGAATGGACGTGTCGGCAGACTGATATCGAAACGAATGTATCCTATTTGTGTATAGAGTGTATGTAACGTATAAAGTAAATTCAAGGCTGTCAGACTAAAAACTTCATACAATTTTTATAAGATAAATTTAGAATTATGTTCCATTGATGATATTAACGGGTTAAAAGTTGAATATCATGGAAAAAAATGTCTTTAACTGCTGCTGCAAAACTTATATTATAGAACGAAATACTCTATTACTGGCTCAAGATCCTTTAAATATAAAGGTGAATAGTTGAATCATGTTCGAGCGCTATAGGATTTCAATTTTTTTATAGATGATGTTCCGATAATATTTTATTATCAGAACATAAGACAAATGGAAGGAGGATGTAATAAATGGCTTCCAATTTCAAATTCTTAGAAACAGAATTTCCGGTTCTTGCGAACTTCGGTAATTTAGCGGAACAGTATTGTTATACAGATCCTAACTCATGTTTGATGAAAGTGGGTATGATTGGTGAGACAATTGTAAATTTGATGTTTACATACGATAAGATTTCTATGCCGTATGATAATTCCGCAGTAAACCGTATTAATATGTTGTATTCTGAAGGACTTTTAACAAAAGATCTGATTGATATTCTTCATGCAATTCGTAAGGTTAGAAATAAGGCTGTTCACGAAAACTATTCAGAGGCATCAGATTGTCCGGTTTTCCTGCAGATGGCATATAGTTTATCAGAATGGTTTATGCAAACTTACGGTGATTGGAATTATCAGCATCAGGATTTTGTTATGCCTGTAGAAAAGACGGAGAATAAAACGGATAAAGTTATTGTACTTAGTAGGGCACAGGAAGAGGAAAAAGAAGATAATCTTGCAAAAGCTGCCATTGCCTGTGCTAAGCAAGCTAAGCAGATAGATAAAAAAGTCCGTCAAAAACAGGCAAGTAAAATGGCCAGCCAACGTCGGAAATCAGAAGCTGAAACACGTTATATGATTGATGATCAGTTGCGTCAGGTAGGCTGGGAAGCCAATACACAGGAAATTCGTTATGCAAAAGGCATAAAACCGACGAAAGGTCACAACATGGCAATTGCTGAATGGCCAACTGATTCTTCAATAAGTAAAAAAGGGTATGCAGATTACGCCTTGTTTATCGGAACAAAGCTTGTTGGCATTATCGAAGCAAAAGCAGAACATAAGGATATTCCGTCTGTAATTGATTACCAAGGAAAAGATTATCCGAGAAATATCCGCAAAGAAGATGCAGAGTATCAAATTGGTACTTGGGGAGAATACAAGGTTCCGTTTACCTTTGTAACAAATGGAAGACCTTGTCTCGAACAATTTAAAACAAAATCTGGTATTTGGTTTTTGGATTTAAGAGAACCATCTAATGTGCCTACGGCTCTCCATGGTTGGATTAGTCCAGATGGTATTATGGAATGCTTAGAAAAGGATATTCAGGCGGGTAATAATGCATTGCAGGCGATGCCGTATGATATAATGACTGATAAAGATGGTTTAAATCTGCGTGATTATCAGGTAAGGGCAATTAAGGCAGCTGAAAAAGCAGTTATTGATGGACAGAGAGAAGTGCTGCTTGCTATGGCAACCGGTACAGGTAAAACTCGCACTGTTCTTGGTATGATTTACCGATTCTTAAACACCAATCGTTTTAAGCGTATTTTGTTCCTTGTGGATAGAACTTCTTTGGGCGATCAGGCTTCAAGTGTTTTCAAAGAAGTTAAGCTTGAAGAACTGATGACTTTGGATGAAATCTATAATATTAAGGGGTTGGATGAAAAGATAGCAGATAGAGAAACACGTATTAAGGTTGCTACTGTTCAGAGCATGGTAAAGCGTATACTTTATAATGAAGGAGACAGTATGCCGGCGGTAACAGATTTCGACTTGATCATTATTGATGAAGCGCATCGTGGCTATATCCTCGACAAAGAAATGGGAGATACAGAAGCTCTTTATCGTGACCAGCGGGATTATCAAAGTAAATATCGTAGTGTCGTTGAATATTTCGATGCAGTAAAGATTGCATTGACTGCAACACCGGCATTACAGACTACAAAAATTTTTGGGCAGCCCGTGTTTAAATACACGTACAGAGAAGCGGTAATAGAAGGATATTTGGTAGACCATGATGCACCGCATCATTTGGAAACAAAGCTTAGTACAGAGGGAATTCATTACAAATCTGGTGATACTTTGACTATTTATGATCCTGTTACCGGAGAGGTGACAAATAGTGAATTACTTGATGATGAACTTGATTTTGATGTTGAAAGTTTCAATAAACAGGTTATTACAGAAGACTTCAATAGAACTGTATTGGCTGAAATTGCAAGGGATATTGATCCCGAAAATCTGGAAGAACAGGGAAAGACTCTTGTTTATGCGGTTGATGATCAGCATGCAGACATGATTGTTTCTATTCTGAAAGAAATCTATTCAGAAACGGGTGTTGATAATGACGCCGTTATGAAGATTACTGGTAGTGTTGGCGGTGGGAATCCTAAGAAAGTGGCAGAAGCAATTAAACGATTTAAAAATGAGCGATTTCCGAGCATCGCTGTTACCGTTGATTTGCTTACAACAGGTATCGATGTACCAGAAATTACAACGCTGGTATTTATGCGTCGAGTGAAATCCCGTATCCTCTTTGAACAGATGCTGGGACGAGCTACCAGATTATGTCCGAAGATTTATAAAACACATTTTGAAATTTATGACCCAGTAGGAGTTTATGATTCATTGGAACCAGTAAATACTATGAAACCTGTTGTGGCTAATACGATAACTACTTTTACACAGCTTTTGGATGGGTTGGAAGAGGTAGAAGGGGAGGAAATGGTTCAAGTTCAGGTCAATCAGATTATCGCAAAATTACAACGCAAAAGGCATCGTATGGATGATAAAACCATAGAGCAATTCATTAATATGACAGGTGGTATGGATCCGACACAGTTTATTGTAGAGATTGAAAGACAAAAACCTGATGATGCTAAGAAACGTTTGCTTGCGTATAGGAAAATGTTCGAATATATTCAAGAAACAAAAGCAAATGGTGATAGAGCAGTTGTGATTTCAACGGAAGAAGATGTTTTAACCAGACATACGAGAGGTTATGGAAATTCGGATAAACCGGAGGACTATCTGGATTCTTTCTCTGAATATGTAAAAACACACATGAATGAGATTGCTGCATTAAGTATTGTTTGTACCAGGCCGAAAGATCTGACAAGAGATGCATTGAAAGCGTTAAAATTAACTCTTGATAGAGAAGGTTTTAAAACACAACAGCTTAATACGGCAATATCAGAGCTTACAAATGAAGAAATAGCAGCTGATATTATTAGCCTTATTCGTAGATATGCCATCGGTTCTGTATTGCTCAGTCACGAGGCAAGAATTCGCAGAGCAGTAGATAAATTAAGAAATGCGCATAATTTTTCAAAACAGGAAATGAGCTGGATTAGACGAATGGAGAAATATCTAATGGAGGAATCCGTACTAAATATCCAAGTGTTCGATGAAGACAGCCGTTTTAAGATCAACGGTGGATTTGGAAAAATCAATAAAATTTTCCAAAATAAATTGGAAAATATCGTACTTGAATTAAACGAATATCTTTACGATGATGGAGGTAGGAGCGCATAGTGACAACACAAGAAATTATTTCAAAACTTTGGAATCTCTGCAATGTACTTAGGGATGACGGTATCACATATCATCAGTATGTAACCGAATTAACATATATTTTGTTCCTGAAAATGGCGAAGGAAACTGGTGCAGAGTCACAAATTCCGGAAGCTTATCGCTGGGACAACCTTACATCTAAAAGTGGCATTGAATTAAAAAGATTCTATAAGGAATTATTGGCGCATTTGGGTGAAAAATGTACTGGTCGAGTTCGTGAAATTTATCAGGGTGCGGGTACGAATATTGAGGAGCCTAAAAATCTTGAAAAAATTATTACAACTATTGACGGCCTGGATTGGTTTTCTGCAAGAGAAGAAGGACTTGGAAATCTTTACGAAGGTCTTTTAGAAAAGAATGCAAACGAAAAGAAATCCGGCGCAGGCCAGTATTTTACTCCTCGTGTATTGATTGATGTTATGACTAAATTGGTGAAACCACAGCCAGGCGAACGCTGTAATGATCCTGCTTGTGGTACATTTGGCTTTATGATTTCTGCCAGTCAGTATGTACGTTTACAGACAGATGATTTCTTTGATTTGGATGCAGACACAGCTAAATTTGAAAGAGAAGAAGCATTTACCGGTTGTGAATTGGTACATGATACACATCGTTTGGCATTAATGAATGCAATGTTACATGAAATCGACGGTAAGATACTGTTGGGAGATACTTTGTCCAGTGCTGGCATGAATATGAAAGATTATGATGTTGTATTAACAAATCCGCCATTTGGAACGAAAAAAGGCGGTGAACGTGCAACTCGTGATGACTTTACATTCCCAACAAGCAATAAGCAGCTAAATTTTCTTCAGCATATTTATCGTAGTTTAAAAACAAATGGTAAAGCACGTGCAGCAGTAGTTCTGCCGGATAATGTTCTTTTTGCTGATGGAGATGGTGAGCGCATTCGTCTTGACTTGATGGATAAGTGTAATTTGCATACTATTCTTCGTCTTCCTACTGGTATTTTCTATGCGCAAGGTGTTAAAACAAATGTGCTGTTTTTCACACGTGGAAAAATAGACAAGCATAATACAAAAGAAGTTTGGATTTATGATTTAAGAAATGATATGCCTTCTTTTGGCAAAACAAATCCTTTAAAATCTGAACATTTTGATGACTTTGTGAAATTATATGCAGATTGTGATCTGAGGAAGCGTAAAGAAACTTACAGTGAGGAAAATCCAAATGGCAGATGGCGTAAGTTTACCATTGAAGAAATTCTGGCTCGTGATAAGACAAGCTTGGATATTACATGGATGAAATCAGATTCTGGAACAGACCATTATACTCTTGCAGAATTACTTGATATGATTAAAGAAAAATCCAACAATATTGCAAAAACAGTGGCAGAACTGGAACAGTTAATAGGAGAGGTAGAAGAATAATGGATACCAAGGCATTAAGACAAAAGATTCTGGATCTCGCTATCCGTGGAAAACTTGTTCCGCAGGATCCAAATGATGAACCTGCATCGGTTCTGCTTGAAAGAATCCGTGAGCAAAAGCAGCAGATGGTTAGGGAAGGAAAGTTAAAAAAGAAAGATATAAAGAACGATTCAGTTATCTTTGTTGGTGAGGATAATTTGCATTATGAGAAGTTCGCCGATGGCAGCATGAAATGTATTGAAGATGCG
>ERZ652168.161-NODE-161-length-26517-cov-21.7234_pt1 | contig 26517 bp, 26 predicted proteins | sample MGYA00514763_ERZ652168 | MGnify/ENA metagenome assembly ERZ652168
TATATATTGAGGACGTAATAAAGTGACAAAGGGTTACGTCCTAAACTTCAATTAGACCTGTACCTTTTTGACAAAATTTATTATATAATCATTCTAGATGTCTGCAATTTTTATGCCAGATATGGAAATATTTTTATAAGAGCGAGGTTAAAGAATCTTGATTCCTAAAATATGCCAGGTTTTCAAACTTAAAAGCTCCTTATTTCATAAGCTATACTATATTCTTCCACACCAGGGCATGGGTTATGAGACTGGGCGCGGGATTCTATTTAAATTTAATATTTTTTCGCTTTTCTGTGGCATTATTATGGGAGTAAGCGAAATATGGAAACAATTGTATCTTACATTTGGAATAAACGGGGGAGTGTACCAGTGGTGGTTTTTCCCATTCCAGCTTTGTAGTATTGCCATGTATATTCTGCTTGCCCTTCCCTGGGTCAGAAGTCTTAGATTACGCCAAATGTTTTTGTGTTTTTTAATGAGCTATAGTATGCTGGGCGGAATTGCTGTATTTGCTGATACAAGCGGACTCCACTATCCCGTTTTGCCTCTTACTATTCATTCTTACCTGTGGCACATTTTGCTAATAATTGTAGGGATTATTTCCGGTATCACATATATAGGGGAAAATAAAATTTGCCCCTATACTTATAAATTTCACTTTTTGCGATTTTATAAGGCCACCTTATTATACTTTTTATGCTGCTTAATCGCCACGCTCATCAATGACTGTTTTGATTCTTATGGCAATATTAATATGTTCTATATTAATCCGGACTATCCTATGCAGCAGGTCTTTTTCTCCTCTTTGGTGAAATATATTGGCAATGTCCCTTCAATTATTGTTTATATGTCCGCAACCATTCTTGGAGCTTGTATCCTTTTCAGCATTTGGCATATAGCAGCACACTATTTGATGCAAAAAAGAAAACCTCAAATATAACAGTAAAAAACTTCCCTTACAGCAGACAATCTAGTTACAATACTCATCTAATGTAAGGGAAGCTCTGAGTTACTGCCCTGGTTTCTCAATATTCTTACTTTCACTTTCTTCCTGAGATTCTACGATTCTCAGAAAATCCCGCTCTGCTTTCTTTTTTCTAGGCACAAGCCGCCTTACCACGAATCCTTTCCCTCTATTTTTCACATAAAAATAACCTATTATAGAGAACACTACAGCCCCTATAAAATTTACCATGAGATCCTTCATGGTATCAATCAGTCCAATATCCAGGTAGCCGCCTAACCCCAGCTCTTTTCCCTGCACAATCACATTGGTAATATTGCCAATCTCATATGGGACATTATGTCCTGCAGGATCTAACATTACAGACCGAATCGTATGCACGACTGTGTCTTTCTGCATGTCGAACCCTAGAATCTGATCCATCCCAAACTCAAAAAATTCCCAGATTACACCTATTGTCATAGAAAAGCAAAAAGCCACTATCGCTGTAAATAGGGGGGACAGCTTGAAAACCATCCTTTCACTCCGATTTAATAAATCAACCAACGAAAAACCTATAGCCGCTGCCAGGAAACCATTAATTGTATGCAGCACTGTATCCCAAAAAGGAAAAACCAGGTAAAATTCTCTAATCTCCCCCAAAATCTCCGCTGCAAAAATAAATACTAGTATAATTATTTCAAGAGTTGTAGGCAGCTCGATTTTCATAGTCACCTGCACAAGACTGGGGATTACTAACAGCAGCAGCGTCAAAATACATAAAAAAACATTTTCATAATTTCGATTGAAAATCTGCAGGATCATCATAATAATCACAAGGAGCCGCAATATAAAATATACTAAAAACGAACTCTTGTGCTCCCGCAGTTCCATTTTCAATGCTTTCCACATATAACGCAAATGTTTCTTGTCCTTCTTCTGATTATTCCTCATATCAACCTCATATTCTATAGTATCATACCTTTCCTCAATCCCCGGTACCGGTTCTCAATGGAAAAGATAATTATTTTTTTATTATATTGATATTCCAGGAATATTGCAAGGTAATTTCTGAAGGGTATAGGCCTGGTGCTGTAAGGGTATAGGCCTGGTGCAAACGATTACAGTACATGTGTCACAATTGAATAATAAAAAAGTCTTATGCCCTGACGCCTGCATCGCCGCTAGTTTGATGCGCCGTATATTTGCATCGGGGCCTTTGACTTTAACAAATATTTTTCATATGCTTTATGAGCGTCAAAGTAAACTTCCTCAAAGAATACAATCAGCCAAATATTAAACCTCCTCCGCAGTATGGGTTCATAATTATGTCCCTTCATCCTGGACTTCCACTCAGGAAGTCTCCCCAACTTATAATTCCTTCCATCCGGCTGTCCTGTAATTGGATCCTATTTCAGCAGCAGGATTTTCTCTTCCGGCATAAACAGGTATTTAGGAATGCCCTTCCTATCCAGCTCAGCCATCCTATCCCTCTGTACAAACCAGCATATTTCTTCCCTATTCTCCCGGAAACTTTTAATAAAGTATCTGGTCTCAAAAGGCAGTTCTGCTGTACTTTTTATATCCGCAGGTATACAATTTTCCCCTGCCTCCCCCCATACAGGGATAAAGTCATGTACCCTAAAACCCACAAAGCGTACCCACTCAGGGACTTCCCCCTCAAAATTCAGCGTCACCCCCCAGTCCTCAACCTCGATATGGTGCGCATCCAAGGGGCGGGCAGGGGCAATATTTTTGCATCCTGTAAGGCGGGCGGCTTCTCTTCGGCCGGGATCCTGAAATATAGTCTTTGTCTCCCCGCTGCAAATCACTCTCCCCTGATCCATAACCAACAGTTCATCACTAAACCTGTAAATCTCATCTCTGTTATGGGAAACTAAAAGAACTGTTCCTTCATAATCCGCAAGCATCTCCTGCATTTCCTGCTGAAGCCTCTCCTTAAGAAACTCATCCAGAGCCGAGTACGGCTCATCCAAAAGAATGGCATCAGGCTCATAGGCCATAATCCTGGCCAAGGCGACTCTTTGCTGCTGTCCCCCTGAAAGCTGTCCCGGCAGACGGTTTTCCAGACCCTGGAGACGAAATTTTTCCAACATCCTCCCCACACGCTCCCGCTGCTGTGCTTTACTTCCTTTTAATCCCGCAGCAATGTTGGCCCTGACAGACATGGCCGGAAAAAGCGCATAATTCTGAAACAGATACCCAATATTTCTTTTCTGTGGTTTCCAGTTTATTTTCTCTGCAGAATGATATACAACCTTATCATCTATAGTAATTTTTCCTTGATCCGGCGTCTCAATCCCTGCTATGCTTTTAAGTGTCATGCTCTTCCCGCAGCCAGACGCACCAAGAATCCCTAATCTCTTACTCTCACTTTTCAAATCCACATCTAACACAAAGTTTCCAAGCCTTTTTTGAATGCTGATTTCAATTGGCATTTTCTTCCTCCCCGGCTGGACTGCCTGTTACCAGCGTTTAATCTGTTTCATATTTTTCCCAGATATCAAGTTCATCAGAAAAATAATTATAAATGCAATAAGCATGACTATTAAGACCCAGATTCCGGCAGTCAAATAATCCCCGTCCTGGATGACCATAGCGATTTTCTGTGAAATGGTACCTGTTTTTCCTGGTATATTCCCTGCCAGCATGGAGGTTGCACCATACTCCCCCATGGCCCTGGCAAATGTCAGTATAGTCCCAGACATGATTCCCGGGCCTGCAGAAGGCACTACTACCTTCCAGAATATAGCTGTCTCACTCATTCCCAGTGTCCTTCCTGCATAAACCAGGTTGGCATCTACCAACTCAAAAGCCGCCCTTGCATTTCTGTACATGAGGGGAAAGGCTATGACAGTTGCGGCAATAATACACCCAAGCCAGGTCTGTACTATCTTTAGATCAAAATTTTCAAACAAAAAGATGCCCAGGGGCCTCCGCCTGCTAAATAAAAGGAGAAGGAAAAATCCGGCCACTGTGGGAGGGAGTACCATAGGCAGGGTCAAAATGCCATCCGCCACTGCCTTTATTTTAGGACTGGCTTTTATCACCCTCCTGGCGGCTAAAATTCCAAGAAAAAAAGATATTACAGTTGCCACAATACCAGTTTTTACTGAAATCCAAAGAGGGCTCCAGTCCAGATTTTCTAAAATCTCTATCATTGTTTTCATGATTTCCTCCCTACATTTTAGCCTTGCCCATGAGCACCCTGGGACACTTGCATACAGTCTTTAAAATTACTGCCTCTCTAAATCTGTATCAAAATAATACGCGTCAAATACTTCCTTGGCCTCATCTGAAAGTATAAACTGATAGAAATCTGCCGCCGCTTTAGCCTGCAGTTCATCCGCCTCCTCATTTACTACCTGGCAAATAGGATAAATAACATCCCCTGTCAGATCATAGCTGACTGTCTCTAAAATATCCAGATCATCCTCATAGCCATATGTATCAGAATAATAAGTAGTGCCTACCTCGCAGGAACCTTCTACCACAGCCGAAAGTACCTTGCTTACATTGTCCTGCTCACTGATCTCCACACCTCCAAGTGCCTTTGACAATTCCTCAGTGGTAACTGCATCCGGCGCTTCTGTTCTCTCCAAAATGCCAAGATTCATCAAAGCCTGCCTTGTATACTTGCCAACTGGGACACTGCCCCCTGCCAAGGCTATACTTTCTGCCTCTCCAAGTGTTTCCAGGCCAGTCACTTTTGTTTTACTGTCTTTGAGCGTAATAACTACTACCTGGTTATTCAATACATTGGCCCTTGTCCCTTCTTTCACAAGGCCGTCCTCCTCCAGCTGGTCCATTTGTTTCTGTGCTGCTGAAAAGAATAGGTCACATTCATACCCCTCTTGAATCTGTGTCAGCAATGTACCCGAACTGTCCGCATTAAATGTAACCTTCACATTGGGCTGGATTTCCTTATACTTCTCAGCAAGGTCTGTCATGGCTGTGTTCAGGCTTGCTGCAATAAACACCTGGATTTCTGTATCACCAAGTACGTCTGATTCCTCCTGGGCCTCTGCCTCTTTAGTCCTTTCCGTCCCAGCCTGTTTTTCTTCTGCCCCGCCTGCACTGCCTCCGCATCCTGCCGCACTGACTGCCATGATACCTGTCATAATTACCGCCAACATTTTCTTTTTCATTTTTTTCCTCCTTTATCCTTCATAATCTTATCCTTCCCATTTTCTGACCCGGCAGGCAATATAACCTCAACCCTATCACCAACCCGGATATGCCCTCCAGCCACTACTCTGGCAAATACTCCTTCCCTGGGCATAATACAGTCTCCCATGCTCTGGTAAATCTCACAATGGCTGTGACACTCCTTCCCAACCTGCGTCAGCTCCAGCACTGCCTTATTAATATTAATCCTTGCCCCTAAAGGAAGATTTTTCAGATCAATTCCTTGTACAATTATATTCTCCCCAAAATCCCCCTGGGCCACCTCCGCCCCTCTCTCGCGGAATGCCTCTATTTTCTCATAGGGCAGGAGGCTCACCTGGCGATGCCAATTGCCTCCATGGGCATCCCTTTCTATCCCCCACCCTTCTACAATATCAGCCTCTGGCAGGGGATTCTTCTTCGTCCCACGTTTCTCACTAATGCATATCCCAACCACTTTTCCCATACCTCAGCCTCCAATCTGCACCATTTTCCTGGCCTCTGTCATATCCTGTTTCCTTTCAAAACAGTGCCCCTCTGGCTTCCCTTTAATGGCCTGCCCCAAAATCCGGCGAACCTCCATCTTATCTCCCTCTCGAAGCGCCCGCTTTACAGAACCGCCCCCGCCATAGCAAAGACAAGGCTTTATCTCCCCATCTGCAGTCATACGTATACGGTTGCATGCTGTGCAAAATTTTTCATGGACAGCACTTATAAACCCTATGCTGCCTAAAAAACCAGGAAGGCGGTAATAGACTGCCGGTCCGTTCCCATGTCCTTCAGCATCTCTGGCCAGCCGCCCATATTTATCCATGATCATCTTAAGCAGATACTGATTGGAAATCCCCTGGCACTCTTCCCCGCCCCCAATGGGCATCATCTCAATAAATCTTACATCCACAGGCCATTCCTGTGCCATTGCAAGAAGGCCGTCCCACTCCCCGGCATTTACGCCCTCCTGCAGGACCACATTGATTTTCGTATTTACACCATGACATACCGATGCCTTAATTCCATCCAATACCTGGCCCAGCTTATCTGCCCCAGTAATCCGCCTAAAAGTCTCCCTATCCAAAGTATCCAGGCTGATATTAATCCCATCCACCCCAGCGCTGCACAATTCTTCTATAGACTGCTCCAGCAGGATGCCATTGGTGGTCAGCGTCACCTGGCAAATTCCAGGGATCTGCTTTAATTTCCCCATCAAACTCACGCATCCCTTTCTTATCAAAGGCTCCCCTCCTGTCACCTTTAATTTACTAATGCCCAAAGCTGCCGCCTGCCTGCATACCTCCTCTATCTCCTCGTATGTTAAAATCTCTTCCGGGGCCATCCGCTGGATGTCCTTTGGCATACAGTATCTGCACCGGAGATTACATCTGTCAGTTATGGATATTCTCATATAGTCTATAGTTCTTCCTTTTCCGTCTATCATAATCTTTCTGCCTCCAATAACAGAACCCTGCTTTTGTCAGTTCTCCAGAAAATCCGCTAATCAAGCTCTTTCATTGCCTTTTGTAACTTATATCAGATAGGTAATTTTAGATAAGAATGCTATACCCGCAAATTTTTATAGTCGGAGAACAGCCACGCACCCCTCCAAAAAGGTACAGGTCTTTTGTTAATTTGGGACGTAGCCTTCTTGCACTTTATTACGTCCCCTGTTAAAATGTTCACGAGGTGATTCATATGGCACAGCCATTTTCCTATGAAATTATATATAGCAGCCGTAAATCTCTTGCTGTGCAAATCACAGTGGAGGGAGCGGTAAAGGTCCGCGCCCCCAGGGGATACCCGGCTGCTTCTATCGAAGCTTTTCTGAAAGAAAAGGAACCATGGATTTTGAAGCATATAGATAGGGCAAGGCAAAATTGTCCTAAAAGCCCTCCCCCTCTCTCTGACTATGACCGGAACAGATATATACAAACTGCCCGGAGTGTTTTTACTCAAAAAACTGCATATTATGCCGCAATCATGGGCGTAACTTATGGCCGGATATCTATCCGTGAACAGAAAACCCGCTGGGGCAGCTGTTCGTCTAAGGGAAATTTGAACTTTAACTGGAGGCTTATCTTCGCCCCCGGCGATGTGCTGGACTATATAGTGGTGCATGAATTGGCGCACAGAAGAGAGATGAACCATTCATCTGCCTTTTATGCCATTGTGGGATCCATCCTGCCTGATTATAAGAAGCAGCAAAAATGGCTCCGTGACAATGGCCACTCACTCTGGACTATTGTATAAATCCTACATTTGCCCAATTTCTTTTAATAACTGATACAGGCGGGAAATAGGCAGTCCCATCACATTGTAATAATCACCTTCAATTCTGTCTATATAAGCTGCAAATTTTCCCTGTATCCCATAGGCTCCTGCCTTATCCATGGGTTCTCCACTCTGGATATATGCCAGAATTTCACTGTCATCCATATTATGGACAAACACCTTGGTCCCTACCGCACACACATGGGGTTTACAGGCGCCCGTTTCACTAAAATCCAGGAGGGACACCCCCGTAAATACTTCATGTTCCCTCCCCTGCAGGCTTTTAAGCATCCCGAACGCGTCCGCTTCGTCCTTAGGCTTTCCCAAAACACTCCCGTCAAGCGCCACTACTGTATCTGCCCCTATTACAATTATATTTTGAGCATTTAAGTCAGCTGCTACATTTTGAGCTTTCATCGTGGCAAGTTCTTTTACAATCTCTTCAGGAACAGTACTTTTGTATATCTCTTCCCCGAAACTGGCCTTCACCTCAAATTCAGCTCCCATCTGCTCCATTAAAGCCTTCCTCCGGGGAGATGCCGATCCAAGTATTATTTTTTTCATGATATTTTCTTGCTGCAATGCTTTAAGAAAACCAAAACACCACATTTTCCTTCCGTAATATGATATATTCAAATATTGTAAACTTTTAATTATCTTTCTGTAATCTCAACCTTTAAAAAACATATTTTTTACGTTTTATTCGGATTATTGTCTAAATGAGGATCTCAGTCTCTTAGATTTGTTTCAGCATTGAATCTATCTTTAAACGCCCGCTATAAACAGAACATTTTTCCAACAGACGCCATATCACCATTGATATTTTTTATGATGCCTCCCATTATATCCCTTTTCTCTTCCATATTTTCTACTAGTTTAAACCGATTCCTGTTCATCCTCTGCAGCTGTACTTGTCCCAAAACAAACCGAATCACCAAAATCATTCCTTACAATCCCTGGCATAACAGTGTCGAAGCAAATAACACAAATTTCCTTTCTCATCTTGTTATCAACCAGAATATTAGTTAACTTTGTATCATTATACGTTACATGAAGCTGAAACTCTCCATGAGCAAACATATCTTCAAATATATTTGCAACATGCCCATGAGCCAATACAAAATCAATCCCATTCTGCCATCATGATTCATACTGTCTTTTTCATTGCAGATATCTCAATTATATTTTCCCTATCCCCCATTTTTTATTTGTTCTCTCCCTGTATTTGCATTATCTACTTCTGTGCACTATAATAAAGTTAAAAGTGTAATCTGACAAGGAGGAATTACATCTATATGAGCAACCATCGTTATGGTGTTGAACAGACCGAACTAGACAAATTGGATATCCGCCTACTCTACATTACACAGGCAAAATACGATACTGACTGGCACAGTATCGCACATACCCATCATTTCACAGAATTATTCTATGTATTGCGTGGCAATGGTTATTTTCTCGTTGAAGACAAAAAATTTCCTGTAAAAGAAAACGATCTAGTGATTGTAAATCCAAATGTCTCTCACACAGAGTTTGGAAACTTTAAAAAACCATTGGAATATATTGTACTTGGCATAAATGGCCTTGAGTTTAAAGACGGTGCGCTTAACACCATATACAACTACAGACATTATCATTTTCATGAATATAAAGAAGATTTTACATTTTATCTAAAAGCTCTCACTCATGAAGTCCAAAATAAAGAAGAACATTTTGAAACAGTCTGCCAAAATTTATTAGAAACGCTGGTATTGATACTAATACGCCTTACCAAAAACATACTTACTGTCGCACCAAATAAAAAGAGCACAAAAGAGTGCCGTTTCATAGAGCAATATATTGATGATCATTTTACAGAATACATCACTCTTCAGACATTAAGTAAACTCACTTTTCTAAATAAATATTACCTTGTCCATTCTTTCAAAGAATACAAAGGAATCTCGCCGATTAATTATTTAATTAAAAAAAGAATTTCCGAAGCCAAACACATTTTAGAGACTACCAATCACTCTATTGCCAAAACAGCAGATATGACTGGCTTTTCTTCCCAGTCTTATTTCTCACAAGTTTTTAAACGTGAAACCAATATGACCCCTAATGAATATAGGAAGTTTTATGCACAGTAAAACAGGAGGTTTCAAAATCATCCTCCATAAATTAAAGACGTTACCCCAAATCCATGTGTAACATTTTGAATGGCTGGAAGCAAGAATACTTACTTCCAGCCATCTCGTTATGCTTAAATTTCAAACCAAACTATTTCATTTGCATCTAAATCCAAATGAAAACTCGACCCATCACTTTTATATACAGTAGTACTCTGAGGTTCATATGTATTGTTTACAACACAATATTTTCTATTCTTTATATAGGCATGTACTTCTACGTTAAAATTTGAGCTAAACCATTTATAAAGATTTTCTTCCGCATGTACAGACCATAGAATTGAACGATATAACAGGCGGCTATTTTCAAAGCTATATGGCAGTCCACTAATATACACGCACCGTCCCTTTCCAAAATCATTTACCGCCATTTGTACCTCTTTATCAATCTGTCTTAAGATGATTGTACCGTCTAAGGCAAAAATGTTTTTCATCCCTTCTCCAAAATCAATATCTTTTTCACAGTCTTCTGTAATAAAATGTTCATGTTCTTCCCAATTGTACTTATCTGTATTTAAGTTGAAACCATTTTCTTTCTCTACTCCAAGAGCATTGGCAAGCTGGAAGTAACGCCCTTCCCACTGGTAAGCTGTTGGTTCGCCAACCCCGATAAATCCGCCACCATTATAGATAAATCTCTTCACAGCAGTTACAATCGTTTCGTCCTTCCAGCTCTCTCCTCCACTGTGCGCAGTGTAGGCTCCGCCTACATTGATAATTACATCAATTTTATCTAGTACTGCCGAGTCCTCTCTGATATCGTCAAAGCTGATAAATTTCACATCAAACGGCGCTCCTGAAAGCGTTTCTACCACACCCGCATAGGAGTAATTCTGTTTCTGGTATAGTGCATGATGCACCATATGATTCCCCCATGCCCTCATTCCCCCCCAACTATTTAGTACTGCAACTGTTTTAATACAATATGGGGTTGCCCCCTTAATGTTTGCATATAAAGTCCGAAACTCGTTACATACATCCTCTACGTACTTGACAAAATCTGGGAATTCCAGAGCCAGTTTTAAATATCCGCCGTATCCAATCCGATCAATCGGTTTTCTAAGAATCGCACGGCGTGCTGTCACCCAATTTATCTTTGCCTCTTTTACCGGATCCCCCCCCTCATGAAATGTATCCGGGAAAAAATATGGAAGAAACCGCCCTTCTGTATACTTTACACTTGGAATATCACTGATCAGACGCAGTGTAGCTCCATTCCCTACACTTCCTACTACGGCATCTAAACCAATAGATTTAAACTCCTCCATAAATGGTTCCATACCGATCCAGTGATCTCCCAAGAACATCATCGCTTCTTTTCCGAGTTCATGGGTAATTTCCACCATCTCTTTAGCAAGTTTTGCAACCTCCCTTCTCTGAAATGCCTGGAAATCCTTAAACTCTTTAGAAGGGATACGATACTGGTTGTTCATATATCCTTGGTCAATAATATATTCCGGCCTGAATTTGTACCCAACTTCCCGCTCGAACTGTTCCAATATAAAAGGACTTACAGAAGCTGAATATCCATACCAGTCTACATATTTTTCTCTTGCAAGTTCATCAAAAATCAATGTGAACTGATGAAAAAAGGTTGTATAGCGGATAACGTCAATGTGAGGATTATCTTCGATATATTTACGGAGACGTTTCATTGTAAATGCTTTTGTCTTAGGCTGACGGACATCAAATGTAATTTGTTTCTCAATTCCCTGCCAGTCGTTTACTACCGCATTATACATATGAACTGGATCCCACATAATATATGCTAAAAAACTTACTGTATAATCATGAAACTCTTTGGAATTATAAATCGTTACATCCCCTGTTTCTTCACTATACCCCCACTCTGTTACAGGAACTACGATCCCCTCCGTACGATCGATGACTTCCCACCACCTTTTAATATCATCGTAAGAATTCACTCTCAACATATCAGGATATAGATGATCCATCAAATGAATAGATAGTTCAGATTCTATTGCCGTATAAAAGGATGTCATAATATATATCTGCTGAATTTCATCAGGATTTTTCTTCGCCCATGCATTATCTTTTCTGGTTGTATAATATGTCGAATACACCTTGGCATCTACATCTCTTAATTCTTCCGGATAGTCCGTGCCGTCACAATCCCGAATTGCATCTGCCCCCCAACGATTTAATAATTCCAATGTCTCAGACACTACATTAACATCGGTTGGAATCGTAACGCGTCCTTTCATATTTTCATTACTCATTTTAGCCTGTCTCCTCTCCTTGCATTCAATGAAGTCTATTTTTTAATTTCTAATCTTATATTTTTAGTCTCGCCCATTCCCAGACAGATCCTTTCTGATGAGTCTGTTTTATATCTAATATAGACATTCTGTTCATATTCAGCCGAGAGCGTCACATCAATCCATCTGCCTGCTCTCATCTTTGCCGATACCAGAATCCCCTGCTCCCCCCGCAAATGTTTGAATGCGATACCATCCTCCCATTTCTCTGGTATAGCAGGAAACAAATCAATCCGCCCATCTTCCATTTGAAAAAGCATTTCCTGCAGTGCATCTGCCGCATACATATTTGCCTCCAGTGTAAAGAGACGATAATGAAATGTTGTATAGCCACGCTTTTTATAATCGCCATTCAAATGAAATCCATTCGGTGAACAAAAACTCTCCCAAAATATTCGCAGCCTGTCAAATGCACCTTCTCCATTCTTCTGTATCGCGTATAGATGCGCCATCCAGGCAAAAGAAAACCCCACCCACATACCTGTCCCAAGGCGCTCATAGTCCTGAATCACTGCATCAATAATAGCTTTTTCTTCTGCTGTTTCATAACAATATAAATGAAGAGGACAAATTGCCATTGCATTCGACAAGTGACGGTGAGACTCTTCCAGACTTTCGTCCGGGGATATCATCAACACATTCTTTTCATTAACTGCCAATCCTGGAAGGCGCATCAACACATGTCCCCACTCTTCATCCCGACCGTTTTTCAACCGTTTCGAGAAATCAATCAATGTATGGTATAAATATCGTAGTAATGCCAGATCATAATTACTGTTGGGCATCACCCATGCCGTGGTTTCATCATCGTGTAATTCCGGTGAACTTGATACCGGGAAATAAAGATATCCGTCATCTCCTTCTTCTAAAAGCGCTGTTATACATTTTGCAGTCTCTTCAAAATATACCCACGCACGCTCTCTGAGGAATTCCATGTCGCCTGTACAGCGATAATACAATTCAAAAGACTGGCAAAGCCAAATCTGGTGTGCCGGCGATAAAGAATACATAGGCCACCCCCCCAGCGGTTGCCCATCAATCGTCATAACACCCGGAAGGCAGATCCCATCTGTACCATAAAACTTCGCCGCAAACTTTTTTGCCTCCTCTCTGGATTCCCATAAAAAATCAAGAAAACTCTCTCCTTCTTCGAGATGATTTGCTTTATAAAAATGGGAGTAGCTCAACTGTGTATTTAGATCATGGTGGTAGTCCCCCTTCCATGGTGGAAGGCATCCGTCGTCCGCTGTCCAGACACCCTGAAGCGGCATCGGATAAGACCCCTTTCTGGAACAAGAGGCAAGCAAATAATTGGTCAGATACCACTGTTTCTCAAAAAATTTATCTGGAAGTATAATACTGCTTTTTCCCCAAAAATCTGCCCACCATTTACGATGCGATACAATATTTTTATCATAACCCTCCTGCAATTCTCCCCGCAGTTGCTCTATGGCCTCTTCCGCCCACTTTTTCCCCTCATTAGACGTAGCAATCCTGTAAAATATCAACGTTTTCTCTTGCTCTTCTAACATGCCCACAACGACACCATAGGAAAATGCCTCGTCTACTTTCTGTACAAACCAGAAAAAAGTAGGAGTACCTTCTATTTTTCCTCTGACGGCCGCAGGATAACGGAGTCTTTTCAGGCTTCCTTGAGATATTTCTCTTTTCTCCAAATTATAATGTATGTCCTCTTTTTCATTTCTCCTTCCATATCCTGGGTGTTGTAATTCAACCGAGAACATCTCTGTTCCCGCATCCACCTGAATCATCCCACTTCCGGTAACCGCATGACAGACAGAGCGTATTTTATAGTAATTCTTCCTGCTCTGAATTTCCAGCGTTGCCTCCGCCAACTGAAAACTCAATTCTGTTCTAACATTCACTCCCTCTGGGAAATGCAAAATTAATTTTCCTGCCGGCAATTTTGTAGGTGCAGGATAGTTGTAGGGCGCATCAAAAAGCTCCCTTATCCTTTCTGTTTCCCCTCTTCTAGCCAACTCTACCAAGTTACGGTAACAAAAATCTTTCTGCTCTACGTTCACAGGAGTCGACAGATCCCAGATATCTGTCCTATCCAAACTAAATCGGAGCGCCAACGGATCTCCCCAAATGAGCGTTCCAATTCTGCCGTTTCCAAGCGGAACCGCCTCATCCCATCTGTCAATACTATATTCAAATAATAACTTATGCTCCATAACTATCTATTTATACTGCTGGTTATATGCCGCAAGCAGAAGAATCAGGCCCGCAAGTCCAACCAGCATCATACCCAGGCCTCCCAGTCCAATATTTTTCTGTCCTATCACCACAAGGGCAACACTGATTATGAACACAACCGCCGCAAGGATACCGATTAATATTTTTTTTGCATTTTCGTTCATAATATCTCCCCCTTACCCTTTCAACCCGCCAACAGTCATTCCCTGTGTCAATTTCTTCTGTACACACATGTAAAGAATCAGCGTTGGAAGCATGACAATTACGAGTCCTGCATGCATTCTCCCGTACTGCACCGCCGACCTTTGCGCCGCCATCAGGTTCATCAGTCCCACCGGAAGAGTCTTCAATTCAGAATCTGTCAGCAAGGTCATAGAAAGGATGTACTCATTCCAGAATGACAAGAAGTTAAACAGAATAACCGTGACAATGCTTGGTCTTGCCATTGGTATAATAATCTGGACCATTGTCCGAAAATACCCTGCACCATCCACATATGCTGCTTCCTCGTAATCTTTCGCCAGAGATTTAAAATACCCAGACAAAAGATAAATGGTAAACGGCAATGCCGTAGACGCATAGACCAACGCCAGCACAAACAGATTATTCATAAAAAATCTGGAGCCAAACATCTGATATAAAAAGGTATCCCCGTTATTCAGCATTAGAAAAATAGGAACTACGATATAGTTTACATTGATGAACAACCCTGCCATAAATAAAATATTCCAGAATTTCACGGAGCGGAATTTAAATCTTGACAACACATAGGAGGCCGGAAGCGCAATAACTACAAGCAGAAAGATTGCAACTACTGTAACAATTACTGAATTCAGCATATAGGAACCCATGTTGGCACTCTGCCATGCATCTACAAAGTTCTGGAAATACAGTCCCTTCGGCAGAGCCCATGGATTTCTGTAAAACTCTGTATTTTCCTTAATTGATGCCATAAATACCCAGAATACAGGTACAATAATCAAAATGGCAAGAAGAATCAATGGTACATAAATAAAAAACTTACTGAGATTTAAGGTTTTACGTATTGGATCTTTATTCTTTTTGTTCACTTTTCTCCCTCCCTTAAAATTCAATCTCTTCACGTTTAGTAGCCAGATTCAAAATACCTGCCAGCGCAAATGAGAAAACAAATACAACTGAGCCAATTGCCATGCCATAACCATAGGAGGAATTTGTATATGCTTCCTGGTACATGTAACTCAAAAATACATTGGATGCCCCGTCCGGCCCACCGTTTGTCATCGCCTTTACAAAGAGGAAGCTCATGTTAATTGTACTGATAATAAAGAATGTCAGCGTTGTTCTGATATTAGTCCATACTAGAGGCAAGGTAATGGAAAAAAATTGTCTGATTTTTCCAGCTCCCTCCAGGCCAGCCGATTCATAAAGACTCTCCGGAACATTAGCCATACTTGCCATGTACATAACCATATAATAACCGATCGCCTGCCAAATCATGGCAATTATAAGACTATAGATAACAATCTTTTGATTTCCCAGCCACAGAATTGGATTATCCGCACCTCCGCCGCTTCGAAATAGATTCAAAACCGAATTTAAAAGTCCTTGATTCGGGTCATAAATCGCAGAAAAGATCGCACTGATTACTACAACAGATAAAATATTCGGAATATAAAAAATCACACGAAAAAAACCCTGCCCTTTAATTTTTTCTCGGGTCAAAATTGTGGCAAATACAAGTGCAAACGTGAAAGTGCAAATCGTCACAATTACAATCAGCAACACAGTATTTTGAAACGCCTGGTAAAACTTAGCACTGCCAAACAGTGTCTTAAAGTTCTGAAGTCCTATAAACGTCTTATCAGCCGTATAGCCTCCCCATTTAAACAAGGACATACGGAATACATCTATCGTAGGAATAATCATAAATACTACAAATAAAATTACAGCGGGAGCCAAACAAACAAATATAAATCTCCCTCTGCCTTTTTCTTTTCTCATGAAGTCATCTCCGTTCTTAAACTAAAATGCAGCCAGCTTTCTCACAAAAACAGCCGGCATGTTTCTGTGTTATCTGCCGGCTGTTTTTCCTAATCCAGCTGTCTGTTCTTAACAGTCAGTCTGCTTTCCTTATTCTTTTAATGCAGCCCTAAAAGCATCGTTTGCTTTTTTAAACTGTGAAATCCACTCATCCTCGGTTTTATCGCCGGACACAAGAGAGTTCACCGGATCAAAGAAAGCACTCCTTACTGTAAGGCCTTCTACTGCGTCTGTTGATGCAAATGCATCAAGAACTGCTACTGCACCTGTATCATAGATACTATAATATACTTTTGCATCAGCCGACAACTTGTCTGACATTTCAGCGATTGGCTGTACTGCTCCACCTTCTGCCGCGAAAATACCTGCCGCTTCATCTGAATACAGATATGCGATAAACTCTTTTCCCAGATCCTGATTCGCCGCTTCTTTGGGCATCCAAACCTGCTCGAAGAAGGAATAAGACGCTCTCTCCCCCCCGTCCTCTACTGCCGGTAGCGCTGTGAATCCCCATTCAAATCCATCTTCACGGGGAGCATCTCCCATCTCGCCGATTACCCAGTTTCCATTGGGCATGAACAATGCCTTATTATCCAGAACAAGCTGCTGGTTCTTCTGGAAATCGTTATCATTGGCATTGGCCGGCGTGGTTTTCTCTGTATAAGACGCTAACTTTGCAATAATATCAAATACTTGCTGTGCCTCGTCTGTATCCCAAATGCCTTCCTCATAACGCAACGCTTTTGTAAAGTCATCTTCCCCCATTGTCTCGTGGAGCAGCGCATAGAAAAATGCGTCAAAGTATCCAGTTGTCGGATAAGTAAATAAAGCGATCCCTTCTGCCTTTGCTTGATCTCCTAATTCCCACATCTCATCCCATGTCTCTGGAACTGTCCAACCTTTTTCTTCAAACAATCCTGCATTGTAAAATAATCCGCATGGACCATAAAACATAGGCATCAGATATGTTTTTCCATCTCCGTAAGGATTGGTAATTGTATTCTCCGTAAATCCGGGAAGTATCTTCTCCCCAACTGTTGCCTCTTCACCTGGTACCGTCAATTCCAATACATCCGTTAGATCTGTTAAATTGTTGTCTCTGATAAACGTTTCTGTCATACCAGACTCAGCGCCCACCGCACGCATGATAACATCTGGGTATTCACCTGATTTCATAGCCGGTGTGATCACATCCTCTAGTTTCTTATCGATGGTAAGCTCCACCGTCACACCTTCGTTGGCTGCCTCAAAAGCATCGCAAACCTGCTCCCACATTGCAGCGCCGTATGCGGTTTCTACCGCCGCAACTTTCAAAGTCTTGCTGTTGCCATCGCCGCCACCTTTTGAACCGCAAGCCGACATACTCAATGCCATAACGCCTGCGAGCGTCAAACAAAGTAACTTTTTCGTTTTCATCACTTTTTCCTCCTAACTGTTTGATAATGTTCAATTCTTTCCTTCTTTTTTTGATTATATATAGATCCTATCTTATTATCCCCCTTCTTTTCAAGTGTTATTTTGCTCATTTTATTATACATATTGCTTTTCATATAGGCATAAAATTTTAGTTAAAATCAACAATTCAAATCCCACTTCACAACATACGTTCAATACATTTTTTGCATTTTATTACTTTTTCCATATCCATATTTATCAAAATTAAATAATTTTTAAAGCGCATCTATTTTTCATGCCCGCTTCTTATTTCATATCCGTCATATCTCTTAGTGCCATCGCTAAATAAGTTTATACCGAAGGATACTTTTTTCTCAAAATTAAATGTTCATCCATTTTATAAACCTATCGTTAAAAATTTATAAAATTATTCCCCGTAATCTCATTTTGGCCATACAGGTTTTCCTTTCCTGACAACATACGGCATGGATGATTCAGTTCATCCCTTATTATTTTCTTACCCCATCCAGTATATAAGATAAAACCAGCTTCTGCCCCAGTCGAAAAACCTGTTTACAATCTCACAAAAACACTTTCCGGACGTCCTCTGGAAGTCATTCGTTTCTTATAGGCCACTTGCAGTGTCCCCTCCTTTTCAAGTGCCGCAAGCATTCGGTTGGCACTTCTCTTTGTCACTCCAAGGCGAAAAGCCAGCTCCTGCGCCGTAATCTCTTTTTTTGGCGCCGCATCCATGGCCGCAAACACCTTTTTCAAAGTAAGCGGCGACAAACTGGATTCCATCTCCGGCCCTGCACTACTTTCTACCTTTAAAATAAACTCTGCACCCTGGCCAAGGGGACCTATCAACTCCTCCCTCTCGCTCATCAGATAACTCACATTTTTTCTGAGCTCTGCTTCGTGGCAGGCGCTAAGCGCATTCATTCTTGTCTGTGCAAGTCCCATCCCCAACCCATAGCCAATACTGAAACCCCATGCAGTTTTTTTGCTTTTCAGATAAACTCCCACCCGATCCGCAGTCAGGTCTTCTGTCCACTCTAGAATCACCTTCCTAGATGTAACAATCTCCATTCCATAATGATAACGCTTTATAGAATAATCCATCATCCATTCTTTGAGATATTCTGTCATCAGTGATTCAAGACGAACATAGTTCAGGTCAAGCTCTTGTGAAAAGGCTTTTTCAGAGGCAGCTATTTTAATGATAACAATTCCAGGCTGATGCTCCTCTAACTCCTTTTTCTCAATCTTTTCAAGGAGGCTTCCGCACACTTCCCGGATATACGGTTGTCCTGGATATGGAAAATAGACGTTTACCCCGGCTTCACGCAGCCTTAGGACAATACTGGAAAACCTTGTAATAGACAGATCTGTCTTTCCTTCCCTCCACAGCTCCAGGTGCTTCTCATACTGCTCCTGTTCAAGATGCAGCATTCTCTCAAGACTGAATTCCTCCTCTGAGAGTCCGCTAATATCAGGCATATTTTCCCTGCCCTCCGCAAATGCCTTAAGATCCCCGCCGAACATCTGTATAATATCTGCATAAACACGATCAAAATCCAGCTCTCTGTTCCTTTGCAACAAAATCAAGAGAAGTCGGTACATGGCCGATTCATCCGTATTAAAAAAACAGATCGGCCGCTCTTCTCTCGGATAATAAAGCTTTATCATATGTGCCGGAAAGCTTCCGCTGGTCAGAATCCCGTCATATTCTTCTGTAATATCTTTATAGATTTCTTTTAAATCTTCAAATGTATGGTAAACAAATATCCGGTACGCAAAGCCCAGATTTAATTCATCCAACGTATTACAAATAAATTCTCCTAAAAAATCCGTTGTAATCACTGCAATTTTCCTAATCATTCTAAGCCTCCTGCCCTTTCTCTTTTCTAATAGTAACACATTTACCAAAAACGGGCACCCTTTTTTATTTCAAAAGTATTCTCAACTTTGTGCATATCTCACATTTTTCCTAAAGTATATTGACACATTCTGTATGAATGTTATAATAAAGACATATCTTTATATATTCTTTAAATGCGATTAAGGAGGAGTTTGCATGAATCATTTTTTAGAAAGAGCAAAAGAGCTTGAAATCCAGATGCAGGAAGACCGGCATCATCTGCACAGACGGGCTGAAGCCGGAGAACATCTGCCGGAAACAGTTTCATATGTGATGAACCGTCTGCGTGAAATCGGACTGGATCCAGAAGAAATATGCCCATCTGGTATTTCCGCATGCATCAAAGGAGCATATCCAGGAAAAACAATACTCCTGCGGGCAGACATGGATGCACTGCCAATGAACGAAATCAATGATCTTCCGTTTCAAAGTGAGACAAATGCCGCACATAACTGCGGACATGACCTGCACACAGCAATGCTTCTCGGTGCAGCACAGATACTTTTTGAACACCGCAATGAACTCCACGGCAACGTCAAATTGATGTTCCAACCTGCCGAAGAAATATTTGCCGGTTCTAAGAAAATGATTGAAGCTGGTATTTTATCCAACCCTCCTGTAGATGTGGCTATGGGCATGCACGTCATGCTTGATACTGCAGTGCCCTCTCTGAACTATGGCACCGGCTATATGACTTCTTCCTGCGACGGCTTCAAAATTACTGTCCACGGGTCAGGATGTCATGGGGCAATGCCGCATCTAGGGATTGATCCCATTAATGCCGGACTACATATTTATAGCGCTTTTCAGAATCTTATTGCAAGAGAATGTGATCCATCTGAGAAAGTCAGCCTGACTTTCGGTGCCTTTCAGGCAGGTTCCACGACTAACATCGTACCGGATCAGGCCATCCTCATGGGAACACTGCGCACATACAATAAACAGCTTAGGGGGCGGCTCGTGAAAAGAATGCAGGAGATCTGTGAATATACCGGCAAGGCTTTTCATGTGTCTGTTGACTATGAGACCGTCTCTGATGTACCGTCTACTTACTCTGATCCAGAGCTGACCACAGAACTGGCAGAATATGCCTCCCATATCGTTCCGGACTTTATATGCCATACGGACTACAAGGTAACTCCTTCTGATGATTTTGCATGTATCTCAGAGCAGGTTCCCACCGCTTACTTTATGATCGGATGCAAGGTAGAGGGATGCAGCGTACAGCATCACAATCCAGGCGTACTTTTTGACGAAGCTGTCCTGCCTTACGGAGCAGCCACACACGCAGCCTGTGCTTTCCATTGGCTGAATAAGGAGCATTAATTATGAATAAGAAAAAAATTTTTTATGGATGGTATATTGTCTTCGGATGCCTCATTATCACTTGTACGATGGTGCCTCCGATTATGGCACTTAGTAATAAATTCTTAATCCAGGTAACTGGAGAGCTTGGTATCTCCCGAAGTGCCTTCACCCTTGCAAATACAATTCTGCAGGGGCTTGGCATCTTTATCTCACCAATTGTCTCTTCCAGGCTTGCGAAAGGAAATATGCGCCGGATTCAGTGTATCAGCATTGTAGGATTTGTACTTTCCTACGCATCCTATTCGCTGGCCCAAAATGCAGTCCACCTTTATATTTCCTCTTTCTTTACCGGAATCTTCTTCTTAAATGCGGCTCTCATTCCTGTCAGCATGATGATTACAAACTGGTTTGTGAAAAAAAGAGGATTGGCAATGAGTATTGCCATGGCCGGAATTGGCGTAGGCGGAACTATTTTCAGTCCCATTATTACTACACTCCTTGAACACTATGGCTGGCGCCACACTTATCAGATCATGGCGCTGATTATCCTTGTCCTGGCGCTTCCTGCAGCCTTCTTCCTTCTGCGGAAAACACCTCAGGATATGGGCCTTCTTCCATACGGAAGTGATGAAGCTGCTCAGTCAAAGACTTCTGCAGCGCAGGCTTCTCCTTCTTTTACCCTAAGTGTAAAGGAATCCTGGACAAAGGTATTCTTCTGGATTTTTATTTTTGGGATGCTCTGCAATGGATTGATCAATACCGGTGCCCTGGGCCACTTCCCTCCTGCAATTGAGGAAATGCACGGCGCGCAGGTACAGGCTCTGATTATCTCCATGTATTCGTTAATCGGCATCTTTGGAAAAATCGTGCTGGGCTGGCTGAACGACCGATACGGAGTTGTTGTCAGTACTGCATTCGGCTGTATAACATTTGCCGTCTCTTTTATCTTTATGCTAATGGGAAGCAACGTAACCCTACTTTATATTATGGCTGTCCTTTTCGGTCTTGGAGATGCTATCGGAACCGTAACACCGCCCCTTGTAACCTCCGCTATCTTTGGCGCTGAAAAATATGGAGAGGCTTATGGGATCGCAAACAGCTTTACGCAGATCGGCCTCTCGCTTGGTTCTCTTCTGGTCGCCGCAATCTATGATGCAAGCGGCTCCTATAATACAGCCTGGATTCTTCTTCTGATCCTCACAGTCGGCGCACTTTTTGGATGGGTTGGCTCTTATTTACTTTCTAAAAAATACCGTACACAGTAATCATAAAAGAAAAGCCTTTAAACACTGCTATCCTAGTGTTTAAAGGCTTTTCTTACTTATTCATATTTTACGCTGTCAGAATTAGTCCTGAACGTATGGCATCAAAGCAATATGTCTTGCTCTCTTTATTGCTACCGTCAAAGCTCTCTGATGTTTTGCACAGTTTCCTGTAATCCTTCTGGGAAGAATTTTTCCCCTTTCAGAGATATATTTCTTTAATTTTGCAACATCTTTGTAATCAATCTCATTATTCTCTTTGCCACAGAATACGCATACCTTTTTTCTTCTGCGTGCCGGGCCTCTTCTCTTGAAGCCGCCTTCTGGTCTGCTGCCCTTTTCGTAAGCCATTTCTTTTACCTCCTGTTATAATTAGTTTATTGGCCCTCTCCGGCCCAATAAGTAGACAGAAAGAAATTCACAACTATGTCTAATTAAACGGCAACTCTTCATCAATCCCATCCGGAATATTCATGAATCCGTCACCCGCATCGACACTCGGTGAAGGACTCGGGGCCGCCTGCTGGAAGGAATTTCTGTTAGCTTCACTCTCGGCTCTGCTCTCCGCAAATTCCTGCTCCTCAATAATAACCTCTGTCGTGTACACCTTAGCGCCTTCTTTATTAGTGTAGCTTCCGGTCTGAATACGGCCCGATATAGAAACACGCATACCCTGCCGGAAATACTTCTCCGCAAATTCAGCAGAACGTCCAAACACAACACACGGAATAAAATCTGCAGTGGGTTCATTATCCCTTTTAAATCTGCGGTCAACGGCCACTGTATATCTTGCAACGGCAGTTGTACTGTCACCTTGTGAATATCTAACTTCGGGGTCTCTTGTGAGGCGCCCTACCAAAACTACTTTATTCATATATACCTCTTTCTTTATGCTTCCTGCCTAACGCATAAATATCTGAGTACATGATCCATAATACGGATACGCTGCTCCACTTCACTAGGAACAGTACTTTCAGACTCGAAGTGGATGAAGTAGTAATATCCCTCTTTCATCTTCTGAATCTCGTAAGCAAATCTTCTCTTACCCCATTCATCAACGTCTGATACGCTGCCACCAAAACGTGTGATTAAATCTTTCACTTTTTCGATAACTTGCGCTCTGGCATCATCTTCGATCTTTGCGCTGACAACAACAGCTAACTCATACTTATTCATGTTTCTTGCACCTCCTTATGGTCTCTGGCCCCCGGTCCACCCGGGAACAAGGAAAATTATATCTGAGGCTATAAAAATCCCCAGGTACGTCACGATTACTAATCATACCATAAATGCCCGTCCCTTTCAAGCTTTTTTCCTGATTTCCTTCGTATTCTTTTCCACCAACTTCCGGGGAACCATAATCTGATGTCCACACCCCTGGCATTTAAGCCTAAAATCCGCACCTACACGCAGAATCTCCCACTCATGGCTTCCGCAAGGGTGAGGTTTCTTCATCCGTATCACATCTCCAATATCAAATCTGTCTGCCATTGGGCACCTCCTCATTAAAAACTGAATATTCTGAAAATGGTGGTCAAAAGGGACAGTCCCCTTTGCAAAGGGGACTGTCCCTTTTGTACTAAGGCTCTTTTACCAACACCCCCTGTACCAGGAATCTCTCGTCGTCGTTTATGTTTGTACAGGTAGACAAACTCACAATTTGCGACTGGCTGTTCAATTCAACATCTACCTGATAGTTCGACGTGGCCTTGCACAGCTCTTCGTAATCAAGAAACTCTTCCTGTGTGGCATATGTAATTTTATAATTCTCTGCCGTATCTTTGACAACAGCGGCGGAAAATACCCGGTATGTCAGCTTCTGTCCATTTGGCGTATAAATATAAAAATATGGATATTTCTTACAGAATTCTTCACTCGCATACTCATTTAGCTGTGAGAACATTTCTCCGCCCACCTTTAGGTTATGCCCATAAATAAATGTATTACGTTCCGTAAATTCAGGATTATTCCGCATATCCATGAAAATTGCCCCCAACCTGTTATCATTAGCGGAAAACGTCTTTGTGAGATATTCTTCGTTATCCGAACTCTTTACAATAGGGTAACTGATAACTGATGGTTCTTCCAGCCTGAGCCACCCTACTGTATCTGGATTCTCCTTCAAGAGTGCTTCAAAGTCAACCTTAAAATTATCCCCATCTTCTCCGTTTCCATCAGTCTGTTCGATGGCCAGCTCCTTGACTTTATCATATTCCTTCCCGCCTGTGTAATATGGCACAAGCACCATCGTCAGCTGGTAGGCTGAAAATATAAAAACACACACTGCCGCTAAAAGCACGGCGGTAGATATGGCTCCCCCCCCCCGGCCTTTCTTCCTTTTCTTTTTTTCCTGATTCCTGCTCATATTTCCAACTCTTCCCTCAATCCATTTCTCCCTGCCCACTCCGCCCTAAAGGACACTCTTAGGCACGGGCCCCTTAGGCAATTAAACACAAATATGCCCACAAGGTATGCCCTAAGAATCCCCCGCAGTTCAGGCCCTCATGCAGTTTGGCGCAACCCTGTCCCATAGGGCATCTATTTTCAGATATACAACTAAATTCTTATTTTTACAGAAATAAAAATTATCTTTTAATAAAATATTCCTCATACCAGACCAGAAAAGTATAAATCGTCCACACTTTCCTCCAATTATCTGAATTACCGCCTATATAATCCTCAAAGATTTCATTAATGGCATTAATGTCAAAAAACTCAGCGGCCATCCTGCTGTTAAACTTATCTCTGACATCCTGGTTATATCTGTCATCTGCCATCCATATGCGGATGGGCACAATAAACCCAAGCTTCTTTCTGAACGCAATTTCCTCTGGCAGCACTTTTGCCGCAGCCATCCTAAACGCGACCTTATTCTGCTCCTCATTCACCTTATATTTCGACGGCATACGGGACGCAATATCAAAAATCCTGCGGTCAGTCAGGGGCATACGGATTTCCAGGCCTGCCGCCCTGCTCATTTTATCCACATTCAAATAGATATCACCCTCCAGCCAAATTTGGATGTCCACATCTGACATCTTAGCCAAAGGATCCAACCCTTCCGTTTCCTCGTAAATATCTCGTGCCAGCTCTATAGGCAATACATCCGGGTCATATTTCTTCAGAATCCTCTGCTTCTCATCTTCCTTCATTATATTAGTATTGCCAACATAAAAGTTCTTCAGATTCTCCCCATAGCGTTCAGCATTTCTATACATATTGTATCCGCCAAAAAACTCATCTGCCCCCTCTCCCGAATAGCAGATCTTCGTGTGCTGAGCTGTGGCCCTGCACGCAATGGCAAATGCAATAGCAGATGCATCTCCCAAAGGCTGCTCCATATTATACATAACATAGGGCACGACTCCAAAATACTCCTCTGGCGTAATCAGACATCTTCTGTTCTTGCGGCCCAGTATTTCTGCCGTCTGTTTTGCCAAGCCAGACTCATCAAAACGTTCCTCCTCATACCCACAGGAGTCAGACACCTTAACATCGGACATAGCCAGCACATAAGATGAGTCAACTCCCCCTGACAGAAATGACTCTGCTTCCTCATCCTCTGACTTTACCTCAGGCATAATTTCCTGAATCGTTCTGTGAATCTCATCCGCCCACTCTTCAAGATCCCGGTTCTCGTCAGGATGAAACTCCGGCCGAAAATAACGCTCAATTTTCAGCTTTCTATGCTGCCATGTCAGATAGCGCCCCGGCATCAATTTCTTAAGTCCGCGGAAAAATGTATTCTCTCCCCCCACATACGTGAGGCTTAGATAAATCTGCAGCATCTCCTCATTTAGTTCTTTTATAAATCCAGGCTGCTCCATAATTCCACGGATGGTTGTCCCATAGAGCAGACGCCCATCTTCAGTCTCATAGTAATAAAATGGCTTTGTACCAAAAGGATCCCGAAGGCAGAACAACTTCCTCTCCTCTTCATCCCACAGCGCAAACGCAAACATTCCATGCATGTGGTCTGCCATTTCATGTCCCCATGTTTCATATGCCCTGATTAGAATTAATTCCTCCCGCTCTTCTCTTGTAAGAGAAAGGTCAATGCCAAGGCGCTCACAAAGCTCCTCCCAATTGCGAATATGTCCACTGTATTCTTTGATTTTTATCATTTATGTGCTTCCTCTCCTGTAAAATGGCTATCCCTATTATAAACGAAAGTTCCAATGATAACAACCTCTCCCTTTTGAAGTTTCTTTGTTACCCTCATTTATCCTTCCAGCACTGCCTAAAATAAGGACTGCCGCAAAATGGATTTCTCATACAAGATCATGGTATCTGCCGGGCAGGCAGAACATATTCTTGGTTGAATCCCACATTTTGCGGCAGTCCCTGAGCCGATATACTCAAATAGTTTATTTCTATAGATATGTTTATAGCTAAAGCTATAAAGCAAGATACACTTATTGAACTACTAATATTCAATAAGGTACACCCTAAGGGTATACCCCCTAATACATATCCTTCGGGCGGACTTTGTCTAATAAGGTACACTTTTATTCACATATCAAATTAAATATGAGAAATAATA
>ERZ652168.162-NODE-162-length-26486-cov-12.2629_pt1 | contig 26486 bp, 29 predicted proteins | sample MGYA00514763_ERZ652168 | MGnify/ENA metagenome assembly ERZ652168
CCATCAGCAAAAGGGGATGATAAGTTTATCACCACCGACTATTTGCAACAGTGCCCACGAAACCTCAAGGCATGGGATGGATTAATGATCTCAAAGTTTGCAAGGCTGAAATAGATAGTTATGTAGCTAAAACAGCTGAAGCCTCAGGAAGAGGAAGAGGTAATATTGAAGACCAAATCCGTTCAATTAATGAGTTAATTAAAGGATTAGAGATTTTAACTGCGCAAAATCTCCCACTTCCAGAACCGCCTCCTGGTGCTCTCCCATATCGAAATTTAAAAAGTGAGTTAGTTGAGTTAAATAATGAGCTAACAAGATGTTTGAAATTATTCTCAGATTCAGTTAGTAATGGGGAAAAGTTAATTCGCGATGCAAAAAACGATTTAAAAACACAAACGTTTAATTATTTAGTAAGTTTTTTGATGAGTTTTTCAAGTCGAACAGCGACAAGGGATCGATTACATATTTTCACGACGAATTACGACAGGATAATTGAAGCAGGAGCTGAAATAGCAGGTATTCGACTAATTGACAGATTTGTTGGTACTATAGCGCCTATTTTCAGATCTTCGCGACTAGAAGTCGACTATCATTATAATCCACCGGGTATTCGTGGTGAACCAAGATATTTGGAAGGTGTGGCGCGCTTTACTAAATTACATGGCTCATTGGACTGGTATACTACCGAAGGAGCCATAAGGCGATTTGGATTACCTTTTGGTGCGAGTTCGGTGGAACCCTTTTTACAAGTGGAGGCTGCTGGAGCAGCGAACTATCATCAATTAATGATTTATCCAAACTCGGTTAAAGACCGAGAAACATCAGAATACCCTTATGTTGAACTATTCAGAGACTTAGCATCTGCAACATGTCGTCCTAATAGTACTTTGGTAACATATGGTTATAGTTTTGGAGATGAACATATAAACCGTGTTATTATTGACATGCTGACAATACCCTCAACGCATATAGTAATAATTGCCTACGGCGATCCACTCGGTAGAATTATGCGCTTTGTAAACGAAAGTGGAAGAAAAGCTCAAATATCTTTATTACTTGGTGACCACTTTGGAGATATCAAGAATTTAGTGGATTTTTATCTTCCTAAAGCAGCGATAGACAGATCATCAATTCGTATGGCAGAACTATTGAAATCAAGGGGTTTATATCGTACAACAATTTCAAATAATAGCGAGGATGCTGAATGAACTCATTTCCGATTGAACAAGGTGAGCAACTCAGGGTCGGCACTGTAGATTTTGTTTCACCTAATGAAATTAGAGCAATATTAGAGATTGACTCACCTGATACTGTTGCTTTGAATGCAGGAACGCCTAGAAACTTTCCAAGAGTAAACAGTTATGTATTAATATCATGTGATAATGGTTACTTAGTTGGGCAAATAGAGTGGCTTGCTGTAGAACATTCGCCTTATCCAAAACAAAGAGATGTTCAAGAATTTGGTTTAGTAAATCTACCATTCCCCCGAAAAAAAATAAGTTTGAATCCGGTGGGAATGCTTAAACGTTTGTCCAAAGATGGTACTGATTATTTCAGATTTCAACGAGGTTCTGAATCGTTTCCTTCTATTGGGGCTGCTATTTTACTACCGACAGATTTACAACTTAGATCAATAGTCGAATCTGGAAATAATAGGCGAGTGATCATTGGACAAAGTCCACTTGCGAACAATGCAAATGTAGCTGTAGATCCTGATAGATTATTTGGTCGTCATATAGCAGTGCTCGGAAATACTGGTAGCGGTAAGTCTTGCTCTGTATCTGGATTAATCCAGTGGTCACTCGAATCTGCATTGGAATCACAAATAAAACCAAATGCCAGATTTATCATCCTAGACCCCAACGGCGAGTATGCACGTGCTTTGGGGCCAACGACGAAATTTAAAGGTAGAGTATTTAAGGTTGAGGCTGAAGGCAGTGAAAACCAATTACAAGTACCCTCATGGTTTTGGAATAGTTCGGAGTGGGCATCATTCACGCAAGCAAGTCCTAAAGCACAACTTCCATTACTAAAACGCTCCTTGAGAGCAATGAGAAATGAAGAATTTGATTTACAAAAGAATATAGATATAGAAGTTAAAAAATACCTAGGTACAATTTTGGTTTCTTTAAAAGCGGATAAATCTAAAGGAGCAGCGGCACTTAATGATTTCCCTGGAGCCAAAAATCTTTTGGCTAAAATTAATATTTGGCGTCAGAGTCTGGAAGAATACAAAGCGAGATTAACTACACCATGCCCTGAGCTAGATAAATTAATCATCTCTATTCAAGATTTTTGTGGGCAAAGAGAAGGCAGATATCCAGATTACAATGCTAAAGTTAGCGCAGTTGATAACATCATAAATGGAGTGTTATCTTCATTTCAGAGCCTTGGAGGCGATGAGTGTGAACTCCTTCCTAAAAACGAGGATATCCCCGTCCCTTTTGACGGAAATAATTTAGTCTCCTATTTAGAGGCGTTAGCACAAGAAAATGGTAGCGAGCAATATGTTGAATATCTAGTAGCTAGAATACGCACAATGCTTGCGGATACAAGAATGAAACCCATAACCAATGACTCAGAGCATAGAGTTGACTTGGCTAATTGGTTAGAAACATATATTGGGAAAGATGGTGATGGTGATAGCTGCGTTTCAATTATTGATCTTTCTTTAGTACCAACTGAAATTACTCATCTTGTGACAGCTGTCATTTCAAGAATTATTTTTGAATCATTGCAACGTTATAGACGACTATATAACAAATCTTTACCTACGGTACTTGTTGCTGAAGAAGCACATACATTTATTAAACGGTATCGTGAGGACAGTGAAAATCAGGATGTCGCAGCTGTTTGCTGTCAAGTATTTGAGAAAATTGCACGAGAAGGCAGGAAATTTGGTCTCGGTATGGTTATTTCTTCGCAACGACCATCAGAATTATCACCTACAGTTTTATCTCAATGTAATACTTTTCTTCTGCATCGAATTAGCAATGACAAAGATCAGGAGCAAGTTCATAAAATGGTACCCGACAATTTGCGAGGATTACTCCGTGAATTGCCTTCATTGCCATCTCAACATGCAATACTGATGGGCTGGGCATCTGAACTTCCTGTCTTAGTTAAAATGAAAAATTTGACGAAAGAGCAGCAACCCCATTCTGATGACCCTGATTTCTGGGATGTTTGGACAAGAAAGGATGCTGATGGGAAATTGGTCGAGAGAACGGCCAATTGGGAAGCTGTTGTAAAGGAATGGCAACAAAATTGAACTGAAGTAGGATGTGAAAACGGGAGGGCAGATCGGAATTGAAGGAACTTTATGCAATCAATCTACTTGGTATTGCGTTCCATCGACCATCAGCCCCATGATCATTGGAGTAGCTGTAAATGCAGCACCTAATAATTAAAATAAAACAATAGGTTAACCTATTAACGTGGTTTTTTACATCGTTGGCCCTCAAACCCCTAAAATCAGAAAAGTATCTTTCCAGACCTGTCAAATGGAAGCATTAACAAATCAGTTAACAAAACGGACAATATAGTAAAAAGTGGCTGGTAAGCATACTAACCACCTGATAGGCAGGTAGCAGCATAAAAGGGGAACCGAGTAATGAAAGGCTGTATCACCCGAAAAAGGTGTTTTCAGAGATGCACTATATGATGGAATAACAAGTTTTTGCAGATACTACCGGCGTAGAGGATGTCCCGAACACCTATAGCTGGAGTATCGATATTCACGGCATAATACGAATAAACCGAATGGGATATAAATATGGCAATTATTTTGGGTGTTTTATTTGTGATAACATTAACACTTAGCATCTATCAGTTGCGGAAGATAAGAAGACTATCATCCCGAATTAACACATTGGAATCCGTTATCCTGGGTGAACGGACGGGAAAGACAATTCCTTATGAATCGTTGCACCTTCTCAATATTTTGAGATTACAGGCACGACAATGGACTAGTTCGGAGGAAAATCCCGCTTTATTAACTATCCGGCCAGTTTGTATTGAACTGCTGGATGATTATATGTCTAAACTTTTAGCTTCTATTCCAGAATTGAATTTGATGATAGAACCTCGTCCTTCATATGCATCGCTATACAGTATCAATTCTGTAATGTTCTACATCGATAGTGAGAAACATGAAAAGTTGCCTATTCGCTTTCATTGCGCCAATCAAGACCTGGCAGAGCGCATTGCAAACTTGTTGCTATCGAAGGGCATTGAAGCTCGCGCAGCGATTGAAATGTCACACGTAGATTAGCCTGATATAAATAGATGGGCATTCTGTCCGGGTTGTTTATGCAGCCCTGTTTACAATGCACTGAATAAAACGGACAGCAATAACATAAGCCGTTAGCAAAAATCCCTCAATCAGAACCGTGGAAACAGCGACAGTCGTAAAATCCGTTGTTAGCTTGATCGCTGCTACTATCACCAGTCCGCCAAAAAGAATGCAGCGGGTAGCGATAGTTTCACGTTGAAACCAGCTAAAGAAAGCGCCCGCGATAATGACCAGGGAACAGTAAATCGAAAAAAGAAGTGTCATCATATTCTGTTATCCTATCTAACACAGAAAAAACTGGCCCGAAGCTTTTGAAACATATATGGAAATCAATCAGAGCACGTCTAACGAGCACGGTCTTATATATTCAATAACTATACATGTTGCTTATCATCATAAATGGATTTGGTATAGAGTGGCCAAAGAAAAAGGTAACAACAGTGGCAAGGACAACACAGGCTAACAATATCCACTCAAACTTTTCTGGAATGAATAATACCCGGATGGAACCTGCTGCGATAGTGCCACCAACTAAACCACCAATCAACGCTTCAGAAATTGTTGATAGTTCCATAAATTAAGTCTCCTGGTGTTTGGAGGGCTTCGGGAAGTTGCACCAGCTTATTCGCCAGACGCGTCCACTCACGTTAATAATAAAATCTGTCAGAAAACAACTCTACCAGAACCGTTGAAACTTCGATAAAAAAAGGACGCTGTTTTGAGGGCGTTTTCTATGCAAGTTATTTACAATGTTTCAGGCAATTACTTCACTACCGTAAGTTTTCGTTCGACAAACATTCAGATCCCATAGTTTGCGCTGGAACTGACCTATGTGGACGAGATCTGCTGTAGGTCTGTAGGGATTGGGGGCCATAGAGTAAATCTGGCATTTTTAGCTATAAAGTAATGATTGGGCTACACGTATGTAGGTTTTAAGGTTATGTTATCTCTGCCTCGTAATTCTGCGAGCACCTCATTAGGGAATAATATGAGTAACTTAAACCACATGGATAGAACCGTAACACAATACGTAAACACTAAAGTATTAGTGGCGCGTTTAGTACATCTTAGCGCCACTATCAGAAAGCTTGAATCCTACCAATCGTCATCTTGGGCAGATAGAGCTCTCCATGATTTATATGCAGAACTTCAGCGAATTTGGCCACAGGTGGAAGAGTATTATACTCAGATGCCAACATACCAAATGGAACGTGAGTTTTACGCTGAACTCGTGCAAATAAAGATAAAGGCTGAAGAGTACCTACGTAGAACTAAGCAGGAACAATAAAACAATTCGTTTTTGGGGAGCCCGGTGGGCTCCTTTTTTGTGATGGTTCAATCCGGTGACGTGGGGTTACCGAGCTGGCGCATTCCCACGATTCGCACCTGATGGATTACCGGTTTTACTTGGTCAGTTCTAACCGGCGCTGATAACGCTCCCAGCGCATGACGAGATTCGCCGGGTCTATCGGACGGCAAAGCCCGGTAATCACATGGCCATCGTATTGCTGCAAATCGGGATCTTCGGCCTGCGCGACAGGGTCAACGTGGACGGTCAACGTCTCCGGGCAAATGGCAAGGACGTTGTCGTCAAACAGCCGGTGCAGATCGATACGAAGCAGCAAGCCATTACTCCAGTGATCCAGACCACCAGCACTATGCTCTACCAGGTGTGCGGCCTCTGTCCTGCGGCGTAAGCTTGCTCCTGTAATCACGCAGCGGTCGTTACAGTTTCGACGGACGGTAGCAGCGAAATCAGCCTGATCCGGCCTGGTCACCACGCAGGTTGTAGAGCCTTCACGTTTAGGGTGCGCCAGGGGCGCAACAGACGGTTCCTGCATGGAGACGCGGGATTGTTCAACTTCGACGGAGATCAGGGCTGGCTGGGGTGCTGGCTGCGATTCTCGCACTACATCGTGCGTAATGCCGTTGGTTTCCGCTTCTTTAAGCTTTCCGACCTGGCTTGCTGCGGCCAGCGCACGGTCACGCGCTTCCTGCTTTTCTTCCTTCGTCCATTTACGTTTGGCAGGTTCGTGTGTGGGAGCCGGGAGATTATCTGGTTCATTGACCGGCACAGGGTCAACCATCTTTTTGCCTTGCATTGACTCAGCCATAAACCGGCGAGCCAGCACATCAGCGCGTAGTCCCGTATCGCGATGCTCATAAAGATAGGTGCGAAATTCCGTCACACGTCCGCCCACCAGCTTAATGGCCTCACTCATTCCGGCCTTGTTGATGGAAGCGCTACTGGTTTTCAGGTTGGGCAAACCGTACTGACGTGGGTTTTCTTTCTGGGTGCTTTCAGCGCCGGTCAGACGGCTCTCTCTGATTTTTCCATTATGCCGGGTCGGTGAATCGCCATTCGGATGTTCAGGAGATCGCCAGGTGTCTGCGGGAGGCGTATACGTTGTACCGTTCTTCTGGGCCATGTAGGCGAGCACTTCCCGCATATCAACACGGGTCTTTTTGCGCTCGGCAATACCTTCATCAATCTGACGTTCAAGATCCGCTCGCTTCTCTTTGTGCAGGCGGCGCGATTCCAGTACGGTTTCGTTATCATTCAGGCGTTCTACTATCTCACCGGTATTTAAATTCTGGTTTGCCAGTTCGCGCACCATGCTCAGCACTAAATCGCCCATTGGATGCCGGGTTGTGATACCCAGGCGCTCAAACGCCCGGTTGGTGATCTCGTTTCTGCGGGTTTGATTGGCCAGTTCCGTGATCTTCTTCAGGCGCTCGATTTCGGCAAGCTGTGCCCGCTTCATCAATTCGCTGCCGGTTAGCATGGCAACAATCTGAACCTGACTCTCACCCTTCAGTAAGTGCTCGGTGATGAATGTAGAAAGAGCTGCCCGCCCACCGTGATTTTTAGGGATACCCAGCGTGGCCAGAATGTCTCTCTTTAGAATATTACGCAGGTTAGCGGCCTTTTTTTCCGCTTCATGTTTGGCCTGCATGTCCCGGCTATGCTGCTTACGTTCGGCCCGGGTTTTCTTCACCTTCACTTTCGTCGTCACTACTCTTTACCTGGCAGGGCATCATCATCATTGATACCGGTCGCGGAGGCCTGCGGTCGTTACCTATCCCCCGCCGCTGGCCGCACATTTGATGGCGAGAGTATACCTGCTCTGTCGGCAGCGCGTCTTTTCTTGTCTTCATATATGCAAAATTAGTCCAACATACAAATGCGATCAGGGTCAACACCCCCGCGTCCACCCTGCAAAGCGCCCTTGACCTTTATACCCACTGAAACCCTCGCGCCCCCGGCCCCTCTTTTTTTTCTCTTTTTTTCTCTCTTTTTCTCATATTTTCTCGCATGGCTCATCCAGCGACCGGAGTCCCTATGTGGGGTTTGCAGGAACCGGACGGAAAGACCGGCACGGCCCGGTTGCCGCAGGCGGGGGAAATGGCCAGACCGGGCACGGCGGTTTCTTTTTAAAATGGTGGGCCTGGGCAGAATGGTTACCCCGGGCACGGGCCCGATCCTGAAAACGACACGGAGGTTTCAGGTACGGCTCCCCTTTCTGCCCCAAGCGAAGCGCAGGGGCAGAAAGGGGAAGTTTATTTGTATGTTGGACTAATAGAGGGTGATTTACGTGAATTCTGCCCGGGTTTTCCCGGCGATTATCCCGGAATCCATCACCGATATTCTTCCCTTTATCCTAATACCGGTGATGGCCACCGGCACAAAATGCAGGGTGTTCCGGCCCGGCGAAGATGCGGCCGCAAACCAGCACGAAAGTGTCGGTCGGAAAAAGGTGAAGCCAATGCTGGTGGCCGCACGGAATTCAGGCGGGCACTCGACGTTACTCACCCACGACTCCGGGTTAACGGTTCGACTCCGGGTAGCCTGGCCCGGGTGAAGCCCGGGGCAGGCTACCCTGTTTTTGTATGTTGGACTATTTTGACGGGTACTGGAGCAAACCACTCTGCCACACGATATGGCATTTAGTTACCGCTCTTGCGGTTCATGGATGAAATAGTCGGTTCTGTCAGGAGGGAGTCAGGGAAATGTGAAGAACCGAAATGGCCACGCTGAAAGATCATGTAGCCAGTTCAGATAAGCAAATTGAGTTAACGCCCTCGCTCATACCGCACCAGCTCTTCAGGTTTAGACAACCACTCTGTAATCTGGTGATCATGCATTGACGTATCGTATTCAAAGTCTGGCGGATAATACATATCGCCAACAAACCACTCTTCCTGCTTTAATTCATCCTCATCTATATCACAACCGCTATCAAGCCAGTCCCATCGGCCTCTTTTGTTAAAAATCACTCTCCCATTCGGCATAAAAGCTCCTTATTCAGTCAGATGGTTACGGTCTCGATATCTCGATGCCAGGTTAACATCGTTCACCAGTTTTACCACGGCTGGACGTTCGGCTTCAGTCCAGGAATCAGGCTGATAGTACACCCGCAGCGATTATCATCAAACTACTTCGCCTCTCAATCCCGCGCTCTCAAATTTCTGTTATGCATCATGCCAGAGTACAATATGAGGACACTATCGCCGGAATATTACCGACCGCCCCGACGATTAACGTTACCGGCCTAAGCTGAGGAAAATGGTTCTATGAAGTCATTTCTGATCAAAATGTCAAACGCGCATAACGAACACATCCGGGAAGTCGCTTCCGTGGATGAAGCTATTCGTATCGCATCCGAAAGAGCAAATGAAGGTTTCTGGCTTCCACCCAGCCGGGTCTGCGAAATGAGCAAGGAACATGAAGGCCGGTATACAGTCGGTGATGATGGCTGGTTCCGCCCCATCGAGCTGGCGGTTCCAGTCGAAATAGAAGAAGTGAAGTCGTCCTACGGGAACGGTGGTTACGACATGATTTCCGTAGGCAAATGGATCCAGACTCAATCAGGCTGGCAACCGTCACCGGCTGTCTGACTCTCCTTTTGTTTCGGTGGGGCTAGAGTGCCCCACTATTCTTCCGCTTTACGCTCGCGTTTTTCTTTGTCGCACTTCACTTTTTCATAAGCCTTGCCAAACCACTTAGGCTCTTTTCCCATCCCCGAATAAGATAGTCCTTCCGGCAGACTCTTCCAGAACACCGTTATCGCCTCGGCAAATTCTCTAAACTGTTCCTCGGAAACTTCAAGTTCTTCGTGGCGAGCTGGTCTCTCTTGCGGATAACCTTCGCATTGCCATACTGAGTAGTACTCCGGGTGAGCATTAACCAGTTTCTGGTGGGCATCACCATCTCCATGTTTATAAACGTTGACAACCTGATGACATGCACTGATTAACGGGAAACATGGCATGTTTCGTACTTCAATACCCAGCCATTCCATCAAATCCATAAGCCTCGGAAAACTGAGGTTCCAGATCAAATCTGATATCACAACCATGTCGAGCCACCGCCAGCTTCTGGCCTCCCGGATAAGCAGATCTCGTAATGCCTTGTCAAACTGGTGGTACATCCCAGCGGTCAGGGAAAGCGTGACCGTGACCTTCATTTCCCGCAACGCAACCCAGTGGCAAGCTTCAATCTGTTCAATATTCTCGTATACGTCACTTTCGTCGTGGTAATCAGGATTGAACCAGTCTCCAGCTGACTCTATAAATGACTCGCCTTTCTTTGTCGCTTCACTCCTGATCTCCACATCACTGAACTGCGACAGCAAACGTTCCTGCGCTTGTTCAGCGTAAAAAAGATGCGGGTTAAGCACCCACGGTCGGTCAATTGCCGCAAAGAAAAAGATGTTCCATCTCGGGTCGATAATTTCTTTTTCAGCATCAACAGCTGGCGCTGATACACTGCGGTTTGATTGTTTTTTTCTACCCATACCACTATCCAAATTAAAAACAGACGAAAAAAAACCGTCCAGCTGGACGGTTAATATCAAAATATCCTTCAGAAGTCTGACACGGGTCAGGCGCTAACCCGGGCAGTCGCTACTCACTAATTAAACCCCGCATAGGGGAAAACAATATTTTGATACTCCGACAACGCACCCCGCGATGGGGGAAGGTATGTCAGGCCAGTCTAACAAACCCAAAGCTCGTTGCAACCGCCAATCAGTGACTTAATCCTGGCAATCCTGATCATCAGTTTCAGTTCCGCAACTTAAGTAATCCATATTTAAAAACATTTTGTTCCCCGAGCCTGCCAATGCAGACAGACCTGAGATTTTACAGATCACGACAATCGACGGTACGCGTTTATAAATCTCGATTTCGCTTTCCCAACTTGACGCAAGATACCTTTCAAGCTGAAGTTCAGGGGTTACATCAACAGGTTGAATTCTGACCACAAAACCGTCTTTTCGCCCCTCATTGCGAAGAGATGTTAGCTGTTTTATCTCTGCATCGTTGAGTGTGGAAAATTTACGGCCATTAAGAATATGAGAGCAAAAATTGAAGCCAGTGATATGAGATGAGCCACCAGTTATCGATTCCAAAATGCTTGCATATTAGCTATCTGGGGGTTAGGCTCGCCTGTTTGCGGAGTGGATTCACATAATTCAAGGAGTCTTTCCAATTCCGATTTGGAATCACCCATACCCAATTCATTGCAAGGAAAAACATTGTGATTATTATTCATGAAAACTCCGTAGCATTAGATTTGAAGGCTAGTTTTCAACACTATGGGATCCCGAAATAAGTTCTCCCCCCCGCTCCCGGTAAGCTTTCGTTAATACCGCATAACTTTCTGAATTAACATGCTCATCAACCCCCGAACAAATCAGCCGGTTCGTCGGTGCTTCAAAAGCGTGGCGTTCGTATTTTTCGACCACGCGACAATCTTCCGACCATCTCTTGCCGAGCAACAAATCATTTGTGGTAATTGATGGAAACATCATCAATGCAAAAATTCCCCCAAGACAGCCTATTGGCACGAGCCACATGCAAACGATCTTGTTTTCGGAGCGTACAAATTTCAACCCGATGGTAGCGCCTATGATAGTCACGACAAATACCACCAGCAGAATTTTTAAGGGTAAAATCAGATCTGCGGCATAAATTAGCATTAATCATATCTCCTTAACTTTTCAATATTTGGTTCCTTCAAAAAGCCATCCATACTTTCCTTCATCTGGATGATCTGTCTTGTAGTTTATCTGGCAAGTGGTGAACTGACGCATCCATTCTCGTGACCTAAAAAATTTCCCACGAGGAAGTTTATCGCCAGGTAAGCATTGTTCAGCCCATTCGACAAAAGCAGGACAAACCCCCTTAAAGTGAGGAATAACAACTTGCGTGGCTTCTTTACGCATTACTGCTGACTGAATGGTTTTGGGATCAATCGTCATGGCTTCACAGGCTAACCCGACTTCACAAACATTTCTATTCTGCTGATGTTCTGTCATAGCGCCTTCCAGTTGAAGTTAAGTAGGGTCAGTTTGGATTTGAAAATTGTTGTACGGTAAGCCTGTTCTTGAACCTGCTTCGTGATCTTATGCCCGTTTGATGGCCACGGACTGACGCAAAAGTGCAAGAACGTCACTGACACTCATATCCCACGCATCCGCCTGCCGTTTCAGAATAAATGCCCCTACTTCCATTCTTTGGGCATGGTTCAACATATGCGTCAGCATATCCCCACCATGAGAAAAGTTTATCCCGCAGCCGGATGCACCATTGTTGATGAGCGTAAAACCTTTGTTTTTATCGGTTCCGTGAAAGTTTGCCCTCATCTCCTTTTCCAGCCCGAACAATACCGCGCAACATTGAGTTAATTCATAGCGATTCAGCTGGATGACGCGCTTAAGCTCCCATTGGGCTTCTTTTGCGCCATCAGCAATCGGAGCCATAGTGATGTTCACCGTGGGAAACGCATCCTTACCAGGCGAAACCACATATTGAAAATCAAGAGCAGTACGTTTTGCGCCCGTTTGCCGGTCTGCATAAAGCTTCAGCTGCTTACCAAATGTCGAAGTCATAACTATCCTCCAGAACTTAATTTACCCTGGTCATTCCAGCCGACAAAAGATTGTCGGGTTGTTTTCTACAGGCCTTCCCTCTCAATCCCACCGGGTATATTTTCCCCTTCCCTCTCGTTCCCACCGGCGATAAAAACTGTGCAGATTAAAAAAGTATCTTTTTGGGATTAGGCGAACAGCAGTAATTATAAAGAGGAGTGTTATTTTCTTTATTTTTCATGGTAATACAAGTTGTATTCAATAGAGGCCTGACGCGCCCCATCAGCTTTTCAGATGTAAATGGGACTATTTATCCTTTAGCGACTACAAAATCACGGGTGGGTTTGAGAGGGAAACGTCAACTTAGTGTTTTTGACCGGTGGGAATGAGACAGCACATTCCCGGAACCGGGCAAAAAGACGTTTCAAACATCAGGAACCTGTTAGTTTGGGATTCCGATCCGTGATCTGAATGGTGGGTACGCTGGTGTCCACCAGGTAGTAAAATTTCAGGTAACCGATGCTGGCAAGCACATCGAGAGCAGTTCGCATTTTCCGGTTCTGTTCGGCAATGCGCCCATTGAGCAGTAAACGCTGTCGAAGTCTGTCAAAGGTGATCGGGGCTGGATGTTGAGGTAGCGCTTCAAAAAATGTATAGAGCGCCTGAGCCGTTTCATTCCTGGTAAGTAGCTCCAGGGGTTTCTTCCGCAACAGAGTAAGATGATCTGAACGGTACAAATCCCAGAGTCGTTCGTCGGCTTCCAGGATGATGTAATCACTTTCACCATCAAATTCCGCCTCTTTCAGCAACCCGGCTACTTTGAACTTGGTGATCCCCGGGTTCTTCTCAAACCGAATGCTTTTTGAGCGAATCTTCGTCAACGAATCGGCTATCTCATTGCGCAGTTTCGTGCTGTAGCGTTTTGATGGGTAGCCGCAGAGTTTGGCAAATTCACTAAAGGGCATTTTAATCCGGTTACCTTTCAGCGCATCAGGCGATACGCTGAAGGAATGGACGATTGCTGTCCAGCACCGGAAGTCCTGGAAATAATTCAGCATCGGGCCGGTGATCTTTATGTCCGTGTACCCTTCCTGTTTTGCAATTTCCAGACTGGATAGCGCTTCCGTCACGTTTAGCGTGACCGTTGCCTCTGTTCGGCAACTGGGAGTAAAAACGCCCAGGCGGAGCAGTGATACAGGTTGTACTGATGAATTTTTTGTCACCGTCAGCTTTCCAGTCGACGGCTGATTGAAGTCGGGAATAGCGTCCTTGAAAAGAAGAACTTCATTCGAGTTCATCGTGTGGATCCCCCAGTTTTATTGTTATTTTCCGGGTATCTTGGAATGCCCAGTCCGGGCGAATGTATCACGGTGATTTTTATTGATCATGAGAAATAGGGGTCATTTAGTCCCCATTTATCGGGTATTGGTTTTTATTTGTACTAAATCAATACGTTATTTCAGAGATGAATCGGATAAATGTCGTTGACATCAAATTTTTGATCTGCTGCCAGTGTGGACAAAAAATGAATACCGATCACCTATTTTTGAGATTTGTTACGTATGATTATGTTTTTATTTGATGTTTTCATTAGCACAGCAGATGTTGATAATTAAGTTCCTTTCCCCTTCCAATCCCACCGTTATTCCCTTTGAACACCACCAGCTACCAGGCTAACCCCACCGACAGCCCTTCAGAGCTCACTTTTTTCCCTCTCAACCCCACCGGGGCAGGTCTTCAGAGCTTACCAGCTGCGGGTTTGCGGGAGCGGGGATCTTTTTGGTTCTATTTGGTCTTAATCTGGATCGATCTGTTGATCTACCCGGTGGATATGTGGATTAGTTGAGTCACGTCCTTGTTACTCGGTTGCTTAAATTTGGCCACTACGAACTGTCTCAATACCACTCTGAACAACATCCCAGTTGATACCGATATCACCATCGTGAGTTCGGTCTATCAACGCTAAGGTCGACTCAGCTTCGCTAGCTGAAACCTGCGGCATGTTTCGGTCTATTGCTAACTCCTGAACATCAGACTTGTACCAGACACGGACTAGCACCTTTTCGTCAGGGTTCATTTTTTGCAGCTTTGCGATAATTTCTTTTGCAGTTGCGTACATGTGAGTGCCTCTTATCGTTTTGTTTACACAATCAGTAAAGCACCGAGTCAGTAGCTGACGAAGGCAAAAAAGATACTTTTCCACAGGACAGTTCCAATAAAGAGATCCCAAAGGTGCAACGGAGTACAAAAGAGATCCCTGTACGCTGCAAGCCGCATGGTTACTGGGCTCAAGGGCATTTTATGACAATGGTAATGACTTTTTTGACATTGGTAATGATTAAAATGACATTGGTAGTGACTATTTCGACGTTAGTAGTGAGTATTTGTGACAATGGTAGTGAGTTTTATTGTGTGATCTGAAGGTATAACTCTTAAAGAGTTTTGAGTATATTTCTATTATAATTCATATAGATACCATCTATCACCTGTATGATGAAACAAAATTATTAAAATCTTATCCACTGTTTTCTATACGCATTTTCCTTTCATGCCCGTACATATTTTCGACAATTTAGCTATTCGATGTTGATTTAACTCGAAGAGAGAATTTATCCCCATTTTCCACAAGGTAGTTCCAATAATTAGTACCTTACGAGTTCCCATAGATCACAAGAGATCCCCGCAGCTCGGAAGCCAGACGGCACAAGGCCTGGAAGCCAATCGGTGACAACGGTAGTGATTATTTTGACATTGGTAGTGAGTTTTTTAACGGTAGTAGTGAGTTTTTTGACAACGGTAGTGATTGCGGCGACAATGGTAGTGATTTTTTAAAGGATCTTTTTCACCGGAATTGATCCTTTGTTGATAAACTACGTATGTATTTGTTTTTATGTGAATTTCAGAGTTTTATATTTAGTCGTGGCGTTTTTTTAGCCTGGACTTATGCACAATCTGAGATCGTCGCAGAGATCCCTTAAGTGACACTGAGGGCTTTGGGCGATAGTATTCAATAATCTGTTGATTAATACAGTCGATAAACCACTATGACCAATGAGAAAGATTCTGAGCAGCAAGGCCAGATGGTTACCAGGGCTTTCTCTGTAACAGAGAGAGAGACAGGTAAAGAAATTATTTTACGTCCTAATAGCAGCAGGACGGTTCAGTCTATCGCGCTCATGCGCCTTGGGTTGTTTGTGCCATCACCAAAAAGCGTTGGCCGTCAGAGTCGTGAATACAAAACTGTTGGCTTTGATGCCACGAAAGAACTACAGACACTTTCTTTGATGGAGAGCGAGGGTTTCACCAATATCTCGATCGTGGGTCAGCGCCTCGATATGTCTGTTGACTTCAAAACGTGGATGGGAATCATCCGAACGCTAGCTAACCATCCGATTGATAACGATAAGATCAGCCTCAAATTTACTGAGTTTCTGAAGCTCTGTAACCCTGAAAATTATCGTTCCTCTACCGCATCCCGTAAGCGTATCGACGCGTCGTTACGCAGGCTGGCATCCGTGATGTTGTCCTTCACCAGCACCCACTCGTCAAAGGTGTATACGACGCACCTGGTGCAGTCTGCCTTGCTTGACCCGGACTCTGATCAGGTAGAGCTACAGATAGACCCTAAGATATTCGAGTTGTATCAGTACGACCACAAGGTTTTGATGCAGCTGAAGGCTATCAAGGAACTGGCGAAAAAAGAGAGCGCACAGGCGCTTTACACGTTCATTGAGTCACTTCCACCAAATCCAATCCCGATCTCCTTAACGAGACTTAAGAACCGATTAAATCTTAAGACCCGTGCCAACAGCCAGAACGCCACAGTACGTAAGGCATTGGAGGAGCTGGCATCCATTGGTTACCTTCAGTACACCGAAGTAAAAAAAGATGGGAAGGTTTATTTCCAGATCCACAAACGCGATCCTGATTTGAATCTGAACAATATCCAACCACCACCTGATGGTGATGGCGAGGGTGATGCTGATGAGGAGAACAATGGCACGTCGGGTAAAAATAATGGTGAGCCACTGGAAGGTGAATTGTGCCCACCAGATGAGCCCATTGATGGGGATGAAACGTTAACCATCCATGACTTAACAGCTGAAGAACTTCACTACATTCGCAGCCTTAGAAGCCAGAAAAAGAACAATCCCGCCAGCTAGCATTCCCTCCGGGCTGTCAGATGACGGCCTGGAACCCTCCCTCCCTGCACATCGTCAGAGAATCCTGTTTAGCTTAATGACAACGGTATTGAGTGACGCGGTCACTACTGTTGTCATTGCGGGGTGACCACTCATGACAATGGTAATGAGACTAGATAGCTCACTACTGTTGTCATCATCGACATCTCTCCAGACCAGCTTCTCAGGGAAGGTCTTACACCGCTCACTACCATTGTCGGAATCGCCGGTACAGACAAATCGCTGATACCCATGACACCATGACATCGGCAATGAGTCTTGGCAGCTCACTGCTGTTGTCATCATCGACAACTCTCCAGAGCAGCTTCTCGGAGAAGACCTCATACCGCTCACTACCATTGTCGGCATCGTCAGTACGGATTTATCGCTGATTCCCATGACACAATGACAACGGTAATGAGTGATTTGACTCACTACCGCTGTCATTTGCTCCCGGCGCATTTGAATGACCACTGTATTGACTAAGAATACTCACTACCGTTGTCATTCATGATTCAGACCAAGTTCTTACTGCTCCACCAGCACAATGACAACGGAAATGAGTTCTGTTGGTCATTACCGTTGTCATATGCATTCCAGGTTAATCAGGCCTTTCAGGTAGCTATGGTAAGGATTCACTCGCCGTACTGTCTGCTCGTACTTGAGGGGCGGGATGAATGACCGTGGTAGTGACCGCGTCACTCCCTGTCGTTGTCGTTGTATGAATACATGGCCTGTCGGTGACAATGGAAATGAGTCCAACCGCTGTCGTAGCTAACCTGATTGGTCAATGACAATGGATGTGATTTTTTCAAGTCTCTACCATTGTCATCGTTTCCAAGTACATTTCAGTGGGGTCGTTCCGGCGATGACGAATCAAGTGAGTGCGGGATCACAACCATTGTCGAGGCACAACTTGCCGGTTGTAGCCATACCGAACGCTGCGACAACGATAGTGATCTCGATCACTCATTACCGTTGTCACCAGGCGGATGGTGAAGCACCAGAATCACTACTGTTGTCATCTAACATTCTGCTACCCATGCAACCAATGACGATGGTAGTGAGCAACGCCGTCTACTTGCTGTATATAGGGATAGTATGATGAGCCATAACAATGGTAATGACTCACTACCATTGTCATAGTTCCTGTACTTGATTGCCGGTAACCAGACAAGGGTTAACCATTAAGTCACTACCGTTGTCATTACAGAAAGGTACTTTCCTTAATTGTCATTACCGTTGTCGACCATGCACCCTCTTACCAGTAGTAACGGTTCGTTAATTATGTGAAGGTGATCATTACCATTGTCACTGGTTACACTCCCGGCAGATTCAAAAATCGAGTGACAATGGATGTGAGTTCGATGCGCAGGACGGCATCTCAGTGCCGATGGCAATAGTTATGAGCTGACCAGACTGGTGACAACGATAATGAGCCAAGCATTGAAGCCCGTTTGCTACGACAACGGTAATGATTAGGCCTCACTACCGTTGTCAGACACGATGCTTACTTCGGCCAGGTAAGTTCATCCCACCGGGATTTTAACCAGGCAGGGTTTACAGGTTTTCTTGTCGGTAATATTGGCCGAGCTTCATACGCGATGAGATCGTCATCCTTAGCCAGGATAGTGGGGTGGAAATGGATTGTCAGGGTGCTGGGATTAATCACACACAGGCCGTTGTCGTATAACCGATGTATGTCTGCCCGAAGCCACAGGCCATTACTCCAGTGGTCAGAGCCCGCTTTATGATGCTCAATCAGATGTGCTGCTTCTCCCCTGCATTTTGTCTTCACACCGGTGACGACACACCGCTCCATGCAGTTGAAGTATACCCTGTCGCTGAATTTCTTCTGATCAGGACGGGACATCGCACCGTACCGGCGATATCCAAAGCGTTTTGGTGAGACTTTCTCATCCAGGTCATCGTCAAATGAATCCTGACTCTCAGGCCGGAAGGTCTTCAGACGAACTTCCCAGCGAATGCCGTCACGTGCAAATTGCTGCCCTACGCGTGGGTCATCATCAGGCCAGATAGCTATTCCCTTAGCTTTAACAGCCAGCCGGAACTGGCGGGCATCAGCAGGGGTTCCCGTGCGGGTTAGTGTCATAAATTCATGGACACTCCGGTACTCCACTGGTTCTCCTGATGAGCCAGCAGGCCTGGCGAGAACCTTGTCTTTAATATCGCGGGCGAGTTTATCGGTTTGATTTTTATCTGAAGCCATGTGAGCTATGCCATACCGGAAGAGGGAGGCATGAATAATGGGCTGTTTTCCGAGGATAAGCCATAGATACTCACTACTGTTGTCATTCTTGTCGATGACAACAGTAGTGAGTCTGGTTGGTATGCATCATGTCGAAATCGGAGCACCGGTGACTTATCGAATAGTCTGAACTGACTTGTAATGCGCTTGTGCAGGGTGGCCATAAGCCGTATTCGAGCGTGGAACTTCGAGGTGACCCGGCATCCATCCGGTCGTTTTTGCAACCCAGAAACAGCGTTCCTCACCGTCATCGGTAGTGACTCTAACACGACAACCTTCAAGCCCAATTAGTTGGGGGGAAAGATTACCGGGGCAGCATTTCCGGGAAGCGTTAGCATATACCTGCCCGCGCCGCATGAGTTCTGCACATTGTTCAAAATGTTCTTCTGTACCCAGTGCAGCTACTGGTGCTTCAACGTCCATCCAGTCAGCTACGGCGGTTGCTTTTGTATGCAGGAGATCAAATCCGTAGCTTGATAGAATAGAGCCACATTTAAGAACATAGAGCTGCTGCTCTTTGTTAATGTTTTCGAGTTTCATAGCCGCTCCTGTTAGATTATCGTTGCCTGTTATTTAAAACATGGCTTTTCAGTAAATAAATAACCACACCTGCATGACGATTGGGACGCGATAATAAATAACGAGTATCTATTAGCTTTGAGTGCCGAAAAAACCACAATCCATAAGTTGCTCACCAACGGTATTGTCGAATAACATATCGTCTACTGAAACTTCATAGCTATTCTCTGATGAAAAATATCCAGCGTTATCATAGTCGACTTCTAAAGCGTCACCATCAATAACCACAACCTCAGTATTAACGAAAAGATCATCAAGGTCTGAAATAACCTCAATATCTTCACTCTGTTCATCGGTAATGACAATGACAACCATATCATCTTCAAACTCGGAAGCTGATACTTCATCATATCTTGCTGCAATTAAATCTGACATATTAGCCTCCAGTTGAATGTGATTGCCTATATGTCTATATTACCACCCACATGCTTGTGACGAAGTGATTTGGCTTATTTTTAATCGTTTAAAACAAAAAAGCCACCCCGGTTATTTCCTTGGTGGCTAATTGATATTATCCCTCGGCTAGTTCCAGCGCTTCCTTCTGGGAAGTGGCTTCACCGAACCAGACCAGATCATAATGCGTGAAGTCAGTAGATAACATGCTCCTGACCCGTTGTTCCTCTGTTGCCACAGTGCGGCTATAGACAGCTACACAGCGCTCTCTCTTCCCGCCCCGCAATGATGAAGGGCTGTTGAAAATCGCAAAACACATCGTTTCCGGCTTAACGTTAACCCCGCCCATTTTTTCAATGACGTAATCATAGGCAATTTTTTCAATGTCATAAAATGAGCCGTCAGATGACACCATTGAATATTTCAGAACAGTACCCCCCAGAGCTCGCTTAATCTGGTGCTCCCTTTGCTGCTCGTTGTTCCAGCGAAAGGTTTGACGGCTGCTGGGGTGTCCTACTTTCTGTTCCGCTTTTGCACGTGGGCTATAGCCGTCAGCAATGAGTGAATCCATAAATTCACGCATTGATAAAATCTTACCGTTATGACGAATTTGTTTGGCTAGGAAGTTTTCAATACGTTTTTCGTTGGCTTTTTGAAGTGTCATTTTTTCTGGCCTATGGTTCGTTGTCGTTATATTCAGTAAACCATAGGTCGTTCATGTGACGAAACGTGTATTTATTCAACCCTATCTTCAATTATTTCGGTCATTAGAAAACGCAAATGATGATTATCGCCATCAGGATTGATTTTGTTTTTGTGATAATCCATTACGCTTACATTTCTTGCTTGTTTGAAGTGGTAATTATCCATCGCGTTTACAGTTTTCTCATAGTAAGCTTCAGCTGAATAATCCAATAAACTTCGATAATAGGCAGCGACAACATCCCATCGACGATTTTCCGATGCTTTACATAACTCTTCGTCGTCACCTATTGCCGCTATGATATAACCATATATATAGCCAAGACATATGTCATGATTAATGGCTTTTCTGAATAATTCGGGAGAATATACCATAAGTATAAAGCCTAAAGACCTATGTATAAATACCCTGCTGTCATGGACTATTTTTCTGTCATGTTCGATAGCTGATGGCGCGTTATCACCCTCAAGAGTAACAGGTTCAGGTATAGAGACTGACGGTTCCGCCCTCTCCTGTTTTGTTGCGCCAGCGAAAAACCTGCTTATACGTTCAAACATAATGTGTCCTCCGCATTTTTGACTCAGTATAGCCAGGAGCACTGGCCCGTGTGCGGGAACGGAAGATGACCGTCGATATCCCGTTGTTACTTAACCAGCCTTACCGTACTATCAGGTGAATTATAGTTCACGTGGATTAACCTATGTACAAACCCACCAGCGATGAATTTAAAGCAGAGATGAAACGCAAAGGCTGGACGCGGCAGGCGCTGGCACAGCGCTGGGGCAAGTCCGAAAGATGGATAAGTAATATTTCAGGTAATGAGGAACGCGAGCAGCATTGGAACGATGCGCTTGCAGGACTACCAGTATTAAAAAAAACCAAGAATAAGTGAAGTATAGTTCCCTTTTTTATTGATTAAATGTGAACTATAGTTCATGCTTTCTCGTGTGTTCGACTTCACTTCCCATCGAGGAGCAGCAGGCATGAACGTAGATCAGCGGCAACGTATTGAGCAGGAAATTGCCCGGGCAGCAGCAACCGGGTTGATTGAAGCAGGATATAGCATCTCGGTATTCGACTCAGAAGAGATTGTGCTGAAGCGCTCTACGAACGTAGAACGTATTGTTGAAGCCATGTTCTCTACTGATGAAGACTACTTCTATGCTTATCGCCCTGAAGAAACTGAACGTGCAGGTTACGTCCATTTTGTTTACGGCAATGAGGGATGGAATGTTATCAGCGATAACAGCCTGTCGCTTGAACCGGCGCTTGAAGCCGCTACTGCTCTGTCTGAGTCTTATGCCTGACCCTCAATGGCCCACTTAGTACTCGCAAGTGGGCTGTTTCTTATTCATACCCCATATGAATAGCAACATTATCACCACCTCGTGCCTATCCCTTTCTCCGTTCTTCGCCCCGGCACCAAGCCGTTCCGTTTTGTAATTGATGCCACAGCTGTAACGCGAAGAAATAAAAAGCCCGCTTGCAACGACTAAAGCGGGCTTTTTTTTATTCATACTGCATATGATTAACGGTCTATCCACCGTTCAATAATCCCATCAGGTACATCGAAATCATTGTCGCGGAAGAAATCCTTTTCGTATTTTCTGGCCTGCGGCATCGTCTTGAGTACGAAGAGGATGGCATCCTCCTTGGAACTGAACGAAGTCCGCGTAATGACGTGATCCGGCGCGTGAATGTGGGAGAGTGCCAGGCTTTCTTCGGTTCCTGGCTTACACAAATCACACCAGTGCTTATGCCAGAATGTCTCACCATTCTTCTTCAGCTTCGCCCCTGGTTCACCGGTTGGCGCTGGGTTAATAACCACCTCAAGAATATCTACCGGCTCATCTGCATCTCGCGCCGCATCGCCGAGCAGTTGATCGATAAGCAACTCCCCGGCTGAACTGACCAGGTTGCTGGCTATCGTGAAGCGACGGTGTAAGCCGCGATCTGCCTCTTGCTGAATCAGCGCTATCTGCGATTTAAACGATACCATATGCGTAAGCACAGCATGGTTAACGCCGAAATCAGGCCCATATGTCTCTATGTTTCGGTCTGCGCTAAAAGGGGCCATGTCCGGGCGCTGTTTTGTGCAAAAGAGACCCAGACTTGTTTTCTTATTGGCAAGATTATCGAGCTTACCCTCTTTGACCTCGTAATTTGAAATCAGACGGTGGGCTACCCGGGCCTTGAGTGCCTTATCATTCAGATTCTGATAGATATACTCGACCGCAGAGCCGCGTGTACCAAGATATAAGTATGACCACTCCTCACGGTCGACAATAAGACCAATCGGGATCATCATTACTGGCTTTTGAACGATCCCGCCAGTCGGTCGGTAGAAGTTCATTTCTTCAAAAGCATTAATCCACAATTCTGCCAGCTCGCTCAGACCTTCCTGGTTGCTGGGATTCAGACGCTTGAGAGTCTCACGGCCCAGTTCAATGTCTGCCAGAGCTTTAAGTTTCCGGTCGTAGCTTTCAAATACAGACTTTAACCCTTTCCACTCATCCACCAGCGGCCATTCTTTGAGGGTGCATTCAGATACGCTCAGTTCGTTAACCAGAGCCCATGAGCGAGATACCTCTTTCACACCGGTACGCGTCAGACTCAATACCACACGTATAGCCCATTTGTGTTTCTCAGCTGCATCGTTTCGTTCTTCAGCTCGTGGGGCTACATACAGGCCCAGTTTGCCGTTTGGCATTACCACAAGCCGTAGAGGAGAGTTTCCAAGTTGCTCACAGTAGCATTCAATTTGCGGGATGCTTGCATGACCTCGCCATGCAATTAAATCCATCATGGCAAGGAGCGCTTTCCATTGCTTCTCATCTTCCAGACCACTTTGGAGGGATGCACCTCGGTTTGCGCAGCGCCACGTCTGAATCGTTTTATCTACAGCCGCAACCCGGTCATTTTCGTCACCGATGTTCCCGGCGTTTAAAGCCGCCAGCATTTTGCTTCGGTATTGTTCTTCATGCGTTTCTTCCAGCTTCAGCAGTGCCGCAAGTTCTTTGAAGAGCCGGATGTAATAAAGATGGTTAGCCCGGATACGCCGGTTGTGAATGTAATATTCGAGATCGGCGGATTTCACCGTGTCCAGGCAAAGATAGCCAAGGCTATCAGAGGTTCTGAATTTTGAGAGGCATACCTTGGCATTGAATTCTCGTTTGTCTGACTTCGCATTACGGCTGTAGGTGTGCTGAACGACTGGCACATCAACGTAGATCTCTTCATTCTTCTGGTATGCCACGCTGGTACTACGGCTTTTAACGAAATCAACCGTGAATGAATGTCCCCGGTAGCCGTTACCTGAATCATCCTTAGCTGCCCCGGGTGCGGTAACCGGATTAACGACCTGTCTCCACTCACAAAAGACGCGTGAACCAGAACGCAGGTGCTGGTTCGCCTGCTTAATGTAGGACTCCAGCGATGGTCTGGTATCGGCCTCCGGGTCACTCAACAGACCGGTTCCATCTGCGTCATGAATAAAGCGGCAATATTTCTCCTGGAAGTCCATCGAGATGAAATTAATGTTACTACTGCGATCATAGAATTCGCCAAACAGGCGCTCACGCTGGTCGAGCCCGCAGCAAAGGATCAGGAAACGTTTATAGTGCAGCGCCATCTTTTCATGCGCCCGCAGCCGGTCAGTGTAAGCTACATCGCGGAAGGTGATGCGAGAACCGTCAAAACCGCGAAAAAGCGCGTCCTGCTCGTCACGTTCAGGGAACAGCGTATGAGCGCCCAGATGAGATTCAACCGGGCTGCATACCTGGTAAATATTTTCGCCGTCTCGTACCAGCAGGAAGACACATCTGTTTTGAAAGTCTTTGGCCGCAGCCTCCCACGGATCCTGATAATTGACGTGCCGTCTGGTGACGGCCATAACCAGTACGCAACGTTGGGTCGGGAAAATCTGCTCGATTAGGCCCGGGTGTTTTTGCAGTGCCTGGTCGAATAAATCTGCTTTGGTGAAATCGAACCAGTCTCCCAGATCCAGATAGACAGCGAGCTCCTCATCCATCAGTAGCTTTTTCTGGACAAATGTCAGAGGAATGTCGCTCGGGGCTGAATTGCCTTTGATTATCGTGTTGACGACAACATCTTTGCCGATGAAAAGATCCAGAGACGCAATCCCTTTCATCAGCGATTCAACGTTCTCCCTGCTCTCTTCGAATGCGGCCAGCTGCGCCGCAGCCATTTCCTGGTAATAGGGTACGACGGCCTGAACGGCCCTGGTAATTTCGTTATTCTTACCTTGTAGCCATTCAGATTGTATGACGGCCAGTTTATGTCCATGCCGAGCCGCTTCCATCATTCCCTTAATGCTTTCCTCATTGACACCGGATGTCAGCGCATTTTCTAACGGGCCGGTGGCGAGGTTTGTGTACTGGTCAATCGTCGCGGGTAGAGTATTGAGTTTGTTCTCGCTTTTTTCTGTCTGCTCTTTTTCAAGGCGTTCCGCAATGATCTCTTTCATGCGTTCAGGGTTTGTCATCGCCTCGGAAAGTTCAACGGTCAGCTTCTGAGCCAACTGCTGGCAGGCCTGCACTTCACTTTCGCGGACTTCTTTCGAGTCAGCAGCAAAGGTGAATTTGTTAACGAAGTCATCAAACAAAAAGCGGTGCTGAGTGAAGCTACGGGTAGTGCCACAAGTGCGGCCAGATTCATCGGTATATTCAAACCGAATGTGTTGGCCATGTTTTGATGGGTGGGTGCGCAGAATGACCGTATGCAGTTTGTTGTCGACCCAACGCAGCGATTCAATCAGCAGTACTTCGGAAGCGGCAATGTTCTCTTCAGCAATGGCTTCATTTGCCCGCCAGTACTGACCGCCTTGAAGAGAATGGAAACGTTCAATTCGCTCTACCGGTTGTTCAATGCGCACGATACCCGTCATTATGATCTCCTTCCCCCGGCTTTAGCCATGTTGCCGCTATTGTACTAGGACATGGTGTTTCTAATGGCTTAAATGGGGGACATATTGTTTGTGATACTTTGATTTTATCGTTGGGGGGGCAGGTGACGAATAGCTCTGGGGGATGAAAGGCAACGAAGAGTTGCCTTTTACGAAAAGGAAGATGCAGTACGAATTGCGGGTGGTCAGGAAAGAGGGTTTACCCAGCCTTTTCCGGTCACGAACTGAATTTTGCCAGCCTTTCTTAGCGCCTGTAACCGCCGGTCAAGAATGCGGAATGGCATCGGCTTATTCCTCTCCTCATCAGCGAGTCGGGAACACTCACCAGCTACGTCTGGAAGCATAATCAGTGAAAATGGAACCGGCTCTTTGCCGAGTATTTTCATGATCGCACTGTCCAGAACGGCGTACTTGTTTTTAGCAACTTGCATGTTCACTGTCCCCTCTCTCTATAGCGTGGTGATCGGTTCGCCTGATACCTACGGAACACATTCCGGTGGGACGGCCTTATTTTTATCCTGCCAACGTAGAGCAGCCTTAATACACTGCTTACACGTTATTTCACATACGTAAGGCCCGTACTCACCATCACTATGGGTGGCTGGGTTAACCCAAAGCTTGCCGTTACTTCCACCTGCGGCGGTGCAAAGAAAATCCCCTTCATTTCTGACCAGGCGCCCATCACGTATGTCCTCAAGTAAAAGCACGTGAATCACAGTTCGCCGGTTTATACCGTTACCGCTACTGTTTTCCGTCAGCCCGGAAATCACCGATTTGAATCCGCTTGTCCATCGTACCGGAAGATACAAACGAGCGTTTCGCTCTTGCGCCTGTTGCATCAGCTTCATATCGAGAGCGGCCTTTTGCTGTCGTTCTTCTTCTTGCCGTGTCAGACGTTGTCTGGCCTGTTCCTCTCGTCGGGCCCGGCTATCAATCTCAGTTTCAGCTTTAATATCGAACCGGTCAGGTGTAAGAAACAAAGTCGCACCTACCGGAGGGAGTGTGCCCTCCACCAGCAGCAGGTTATCCTTTGTTGCTTCCACATAAACTGTTCCAACCTCGGTAACCACACCCGTTTTATCTTTTTCCCCCCGGAACCAGAAGGGCGATGGGTAAGGAGGGTATTTGAGAACGATCATAATTTTTCCTTTCTGAAATACCGCATCGAGTTAATTTACTGGTTGTCAGAACGCAGTAATGTTATTTCTGATTTTGGGTAATGGTGCCAACTTACTGATTTAGTGTATGATGGTGTTTTTGAGGTGCTCC
>ERZ652168.163-NODE-163-length-26379-cov-18.1069_pt1 | contig 26379 bp, 28 predicted proteins | sample MGYA00514763_ERZ652168 | MGnify/ENA metagenome assembly ERZ652168
TAAACCGTATGGTTGAGCTGGCTACACAGTCTGCAAACGGTACATATTCTGAAAGCAACCGTTCTGAGATGCAGAAAGAGATCAACGCATTGAGAGATGAAGTAGACCGTATCAGCGATACAGCTAACTTCAACGGAACAAAATTGTTCCAGGGCGGAAATGGCGCCAGCGCAGCTGCCGGTGTTCCAAGCGTTAAAGATTTGACACTGACAGATAATGCTGCAGTAAAATCTACGCAGACAATTGAAGGAACTGCAATTACAAACAACTTGACAGATGGAGCTATTTTAAAAACAACAGTCAATTACACAGATGCCAACGGAAAATCTCAGTCTGCTATCTTGGAACTGACTTATAATGCGGCAGATAAAAAGCTTTATACAAAAGATGGAACCGGAATTGACGTGGCTACAGATAAACAGCCATCAAAAGCAGAAATGAGTAAGGCTTTACTCGCTGCGGCTAAGGCAGATGCGGGACTGAGCAAGACATTTAAAATCTCTGACAATGCAGGGATACTTACGTTTGAAGCTCTTAAGGCTGGTGCAAACACAAAACTCGATAGTGTTGTTTTGGATTATGCAGCAGCTGGCGCAAATCAGACAGCAAATTTATCTACTATTACACAAACTCAAGCAGGCGGAGATGCATTCCAGTCTATTGACTTGGCTAAAGATTATACAATAGGCAATGTTTTTACAGTGGGCGGAAAGAAATTTGCACTTGTTAACACACAGGATGAGGCCGTTGCACTTGGAAAAGATGTTAATGCGGTTATATTGGCTGGTGCAGGTAATGTTACCCAGAATGATGTTACAGAATTAGCAAACTTAATCGAGCAGAAGACCGGTTACAAGCCAGATGTTGCTAATACAACACTTAATTTCAAGGCTCCTGCAGGTACAGCCGCAGCCGGGAATGGTGCAACAATTGATCTTCATGTCGGAGAATCTTCTGACAATTCTAACAAGATCACTGTAAATATCAAAGCTATGAGCTCTAAGTCCCTTGAAATTGATGGAATCGATATCGGTACTGCTGAGGGAGCCAAAGAGGCTATTGATACTGTAAACAATGCGGTTGATACCGTATCCAGCATCCGTTCTGACCTGGGTGCTCTTCAGAACCGTCTGGAGCATACAATCAACAATATCGGTGTCCAGACTGAGAACATCACAGCCGCAGAGAGCCGTATCCGCGACGTAGACATGGCTAAAGAGATGATGGCTTACACAAAGAACAATATTCTTGTGCAGGCTTCACAGGCTATGCTCGCCCAGGCTAATCAGGTTCCACAGGGCGTTCTTCAGTTATTACAGTAATTAGTTATTTACATTTTGCTGCCGGCAGGGAATCCTGTCGGCATTTTCATTATTCCCCATACCCCAAATTCCCCTCCTTGCTATTGACCTTTATTCTATTTCAGGCTATAATTTTAGTACATATCGTGTAAAGGAGGTGACATGGATGAACCCATTATTGAGTGCGCAGCACTGCGAGCTTTACCGTCTCGACGCAACTTTTATGACAAAAGCCAAATTCAGCCAGCCGTCCCCCGGATCCATAACTCTGATTTTTTCAGATAAACCAAATTTTGTACTGCCTGAAAGATTTTATCTGATGCCAGCGGGTGAGGAGTTTGATTTCATCTCATATTTCTGCACATTGACAGGTTCTTTCAGGGAGTTTTTCTTTGAGTCTACCGAGCACACCTATTATATGCACGAGGCTGTCACTAAGGATACTCCAGAACTAAGAGAAGAATTAAGAGTAGATGTATCTGTGGATATTGACGCTGTATTTGACGATCCTCTTCTCGAGGCTACCGGAGGCCCAATCCGAATCACGGCTAAAAATATAAGCGCCGGTGGGATGATGTTTGTATCTGATAAGGATATTAAGAAAGGAACTACATTTTCTTTTATTTTCTCTCAAAGTAAAAGTTCCGTTATGGTCAATGCGCGTGTATTGAACAGACGGCCTACCCGTTTCCCAGAGCTTATTGCTTACGGATGCCAGTTTGGCCATCTTTCTTCCAAGGCAGAGGGGGCTATCCGCAATTTTGTTTTCAATGAAGATCTCATACAGAGAAGAAAAAGAGGGGCATTTACTTAAACCCTGCTTTCATGATATTCAGTAAGGAGCAATATGCCTCACCCAAAGGGCACACCGCAATTCATGCCCTTCGGGCGGGTGGACTTCGTCCATTATGGTCTGAATTAAAAAGAACTGCTGCAAATAATAGAATCTTTTCTTTCTGCCGCCCCATAAATCAGGCGGTACGTTCCTGTAAAGATTCAATCTGCAGCAGTCCTTTTCATTATACGGCCAGCCTATTCCTGAGGTTGGTCTGTTTCTTCTGCCTCCTGTATTTCCTCACTCTCTTCGGCCGTCCCCTCTTCCTGGGGATTTCCAGGCGTAAACTTCAGGAAAAAGGCATAGATATCAACGACAGTCTGATACACTTCCTCGGGTATCTCTGTTCCCAATTCCATCTGGGTCAAAACAGTGGCCAGCGAATTATCCTCGTATACGGGCACCCCATTGTCGTTGGCAATCTCTACAATTTTCTCTGCCACATACCCCAGGCCGGAGGCCACTATAACAGGAGCCGCATTTTTATTCTCGTCGTAGCGCAGCGCAACTGCCTTTTTGTTCAGCAAATCATCATATTGTGACATTGACTGTATTTCTCCTTTCAAATATCTTCGGAAATGCAACAGAAACAGGTATAGATTCCTTCCCCTGTTCTACCGCAAGATATTCAACTTCAAGATGATTATTCCTCAGAATCTTCGCAATCCCTTCCCGTATCTCCCCCTCATGTGCAGATAATGACTCAGGATAGCGGAGCAGTAAATCCATCTTCCCCTTCTCATAATACATCATCATGTCGAAAAAGCCAACATCCTTCATATCAAATTTGATCAGGAGCTTAACGCCCCTCTCCTCCGACTCCGGGTTGCCGGACTCTTCATTTGGATCCACCCATATCTCCGAGAAAAGCGGGACTCCGTTGAGCATCACCGGTATCATAACATGCATAAGAGGCATATAGACACTCTCATTTACAAGCATACTATTCATAATATTTAAAAAGGCTTCTCTGTTCTCCAGGCCCGCCTCTCCCTTAACACCTGCACTGATAATATTCAGCAGTTTATCAGACCATTCCGCTCTGCCTGCAGCTTTCTCAAAATCCACATTCATCAGCATATTCCTGAATTCATCTGCATTCATTCCTTCAAACCGCCTCTGAAATGAGGGAAAATCCATCAGTTTGAGAAATGCCTGTGTTACATTATCTACATTTCCATTCTCATATCTGGATGTATTAAATGTCAGCAGCGCAATTAGGTCCCGGATAGTCCCCATGTCTCTTGTATCCGATATGTATTTGCCAAGAAACGGGATAATCTCTTCTTTCAGGATCCTGGAATTTGTCCCGTTGGCCTGCATACTGTATGGCTGCAGCTTATCTGCCAGCCTCTGCAGCGCCTCCCTGTCATTCCTGAACATATGGCTCTCCATCTCTTTGAGGGTGCTTTTTATATTCTGCAGAAGATGGCTGCCTGATGACATATCATTATATTTTTTCAGAAAGTCCAGTATCCCCGCCTTTAACTCCACAGTGGAGGCTTCCCCCATCACCTGGCGGAGCACGTCGAATAAGGGGCCCTGCAGTCTGTTTGCCCCATTCATCTGGTTTTTTAAGAATTCTGCCATCTTTTCCGGCGTCATATCTATCATCTGGAACATGGCCTGTATCTCCTCGGCCGTCCCTTTACTGATTCCGGCCTCGATTAAATTCGCCATCCCTCCGAACAGCATTTTGCTCATAACCTCCCTCAGCCTGGGAATATCACGCAGGGACTGGATAAAGTTACCGAAATTAGATTCATACGAAATCCCTTTGCCTACCCCTTGTTCTGAATTCGCCTCAGATCTGCCGTCAGGTCTGACCACCTTATTAGGGTCGACAGGATTTTTAATCTGAAGATTCTCAGCCTGGGATGCCTGGTTCTGTTTGTTAATTGTATTATCATATCCTGTTACCGGGGTTGTTACTTTCAAAATATTTGACATTTTTTCACCTACTCAATAAATTTCTATTAATCTTTTTTACCGTTCTGACGATATTAATGATATACTAATGCTATATAAACATTTAGATAAGGCGGTGCTAATATTATGGATAACATGCTTGAAATGTATCTTTATGAAACAAACACTCTATTAGAACAATTGGACGAACTTTTAATAGAAGCAGAAAAAAACGAGGATTTCACAACAAACGATGTCAATGAAATCTTCCGCATCATGCACACTATCAAAGGCTCCTCCGCTATGATGGAATTTTCAACCTTAATGGAAATAGCGCATCATATAGAGGATTTGTTCTTTTACATTCGTGAAAACGGAATGGATTCGTTAGATGAATCCCATAAAAGCGACCTGTTTAACCTGATGTTTCAGTCTACTGATGCTCTTCGCACAGAAGTTGAAAAAATTGAAAACGATGAGCCTCTCAGTACTAATATCGACAATGTTATATCAGATATTAATAGTTTTTTACAAAAAATAAGCGGCTCTAAAGACGGCGCAGACAATGCAGACCAAGGAGATAAAGAGCCAGCTGCTGCCTCTGCTCCTGCTGATACGGCTGATATTGCTGCCATTAACCAGGAGCTTGCAGGATGCCCAGACAGCAATTCCCCATATTTTGTGAGAATTCACTTTGAGCAGGGCTGCGGCATGGAGAACCTCCGCGCATTTATGGTCATTACAGCATTGCAGGATGTGGACCTTAAATTTGATTTTTATCCTGAAGACGTAGAAACAAACAGCGCCACTATTGAAACCATTATTGAAAATGGCTTTTTTGTTGGTTTTTCTTCCCAGGAGGATGTGGATAAAGCCGTAAATATCATCAAGGACCAAAACAGTGTTGAGACTTATACTGTCATCCAGAGTGCCGCTGCCCAGGCAAAGGCAGCTGCGCCTTCTGAGAATGCCGAACCCAAAAAGGCGCCAGAATCTTCTTCCTCCGTTTCCGCCCCTAAAGCAGCACCGTCTTCTGCGACACACAATGCGCCTGTGAAGCAGAGTTTAATTAGTGTAAACCTTTCCAAGCTAGACAGCCTGGTGGCGATTGTCGGAGAAATTGTAATCACGGAATCTATGGTGACCTCCTCTCCCGACCTGCAGAACTTAAAGCTGGATAATTTCCTTAAGTCTGCGCGCCAATTGAGGAAGCTGACTGATGACCTCCAGGACATCGCCATGTCACTTCGGATGGTGCCTGTATCCGGCACTTTCCAGAAGATGAACCGTATTGTCCGCGATATGAAAAAGAAGTTAAATAAGGATGTGCGCCTTACTATAGAAGGTGAAAACACCGAGGTAGATAAGACGATCGTTGACAGTATCGGGGATCCCATCATGCATATTGTCCGTAATTCTATGGATCACGGCATAGAAGAGACTGCCGAAGAACGTATCGCAGCGGGCAAGGATCCCCAGGGTGAGATCATATTGTCAGCTGCACATACGGGAAGTGAAGTCATCATTTCTATCCGCGATGACGGCAGGGGCATGGATCCCGATGCGATTCTCGCAAAGGCTGAGCGCAATGGAATATTGACCAAACCCGCCAGCGAATATACCAAGAAGGAGATCCTTGCTCTCCTGATGGTTCCCGGATTTTCTACAAACGAAGCCGTTACTGAGTTTTCAGGCCGTGGCGTAGGCATGGATGTTGTAAAGAAAAATGTAGAGTCTGTAGGCGGAACTGTCAGCATTACCAGTGAATACGGAGAAGGAAGCTGTACGACTCTGAAGATCCCTCTTACAATGGCCATTGTAGACGGCATGGAAATCTCTGTAGGCAAATCCATGTTTACTATACCTATCGCCAATATACGCCAGTCCTTCAAGGCCCAGAAAGAGGACATTATTCTGGATGCAAGCGGCAATGAGATTATCAAATGTATGGATGAGTTTTATCCTATTGTAAGAGTACATAATTTATATAATATTGAGACAGAGATTACAAATATCGAAGATGGTATCCTGATCTGGGTGGAGGCCAGCGATAAATCTTACTGCCTCTTTGTTGATGAGCTGCTGGGCGAACAGCAGGTTGTAGTAAAGCCGCTGCCTGCATTCCTAAGTAACTTTAACATCAAAGATTCTGGTATAAGCGGATGTACCATCTTAGGCGACGGTAACATCAGTATTATCCTAGATGTCCTGAATTTATATGGCGTATCTCATCAATATTAATCAGCACAGAGAATCGGAGGAATAAATATATGTCAGTAGATACAAGCGAAAACACCACAGTAGAACAGACAGCAGAGAATGAAGGCGCACTTTCCACAGAGCGCTGCCTGACCTTTACTTCTGACGGCTTAACTATTGGGGTCAGCACGAATTATGTAATAGAAATTATCACAAATCATTCTATAACTATGCTCCCTCTTGTACCAGGTTATGTCAAGGGCATTATCAACCTCAGGGGCCAGATCATTCCTATCATTGATATTCGGCTCAGGATGGGGAAGCCGGCCATAGACTATACAAATACGACCTGCATCATTGTCCTGAACATTGATTCTGCACAGATTGGCGTTATCGTAGATGCCGTGCAGCAGGTCATAGACATTGACCGCAATCAAATTTCCCCTGTGCCAGTGGAGAACCAACAGGAATTGATCAACGGAATGATCTCTTACGGGGACCGTTCGGTAATACTTTTCCTTGATTGCGAGCAGCTTATACAGGCTTACTAAAACAAAGGAGCAGTTACAGGTTATGTTAAGTATTAATGAAAATGATTTTCAGCGCCTTGTAAAATTTGTAAAACAAAATTATGGGATCGATTTGTCAAAGAAGAAACAATTAATAACAGGCCGGCTCTCCAATACGATTCTATCTATGGGATTTGACACCTTCCAGGAATACGTAGATTATCTGATCAAGAATAAGAAGCCGGAAGACCTTGAGCTGATGTTGAATAAGCTGACCACAAATTATACTTATTTCATGCGCGAGGAGGCTCACTTCCAGTTTTTTACGGATACCATCCTCCCTTATCTTATAAACAAGAAAAAGGACCGGGTGCTGAGTATCTGGAGCGCCGGGTGTTCATCCGGGGAAGAACCTTATACAATTTCTATGATTTTAAAGGAGTATCTAGGCTCCAAAGCGGGCATATGGGACACACGGGTCCTTGCCACCGATATTTCACAGAACGCACTCAAGGCTGCATACCAGGCAGTCTATGATGAATCTTCCCTGCGGGAGCTTCCAGTTGGCTGGAAGTCAAAGTATTTCCGGCAGGTAGATAACTATGGTAATTACACCGTATCACCTGAGATTAAGTCCAATGTGATTTTTCGTACATTTAACCTGATGAACCCAATTCAATTCAGGTTAAAGTTTGATGTTATCTTTTGCCGGAATGTTATGATTTATTTTGATCAGCCTACAAAAGATGCCTTAGTAAACCGTTTTTATCAGGCGACGAATCCAGGTGGTTATCTTCTGATTGGGCATTCCGAGGGCCTTAACAAGGAAACAACCCCTTATAAATATCTCAAGCCCGCTACTTATCGGAAAGAAGAGTAACATGTAAGCTGCTTCTTAAGACAGGGGGCAGCTTTTTCTTTTGATTCAGGCATGGCCTGATCGTATGGTTTGCACCTCACAGCAGCTGCCAGAGAACCATGGAATACCGTTTTTGCAGACTGACTGCTTTATGAATAAGATTGAGAAAGAAGGATGATGTTATGTATCGGAAAAAAATAAAAGTGCTTGTTGTGGATGATTCATCTCTGTTTCGGCAGATGATTATACAGTCCTTGTCATCGCACCCTAATATAGAAGTGGTTGGGTTTGCTATAAATGCATATGACGCGAAGCAGAAAATCCCCCGCTTAAAGCCTGATGTCATGACCCTGGATGTGGAGATGCCTGGAATGAATGGGATCGAATTTTTAAAGCAGCTTCTGCCTAAAAACCCCATACCTGTTATTCTTGTATCTTCTCTGAACCTGAATGTTTTTGACGCACTCTCAGCCGGCGCCGTGGACTTTGTACATAAACCGGACATGAGTGTGCATAATTCAAAAGAGGCTTTCTTCGCTTCACTGGCCACTAAAGTCAATGTGGCTGCCATGGCGAAGGTACGTTCATGCCGTTCTTCAGTCCCCTCATCCGGCTCTTCGCCCTCCCCCGCATCCAGGGCAATGCCCTTCCCGCCCCTTTCACGCACAGTGCTGGACTCTACAATTATAGGGATCGGCGCCTCCACAGGAGGCACTGAGGCTACCCTCGCCGTCCTGAAAAAACTCCCTGCTGACATTCCCGGAATCGTAATAACACAGCATATGCCGGAAGGTTTTACTGCCATGTATGCACAAAGGCTGAACCGTATATGTAATATGGAAGTGAGGGAAGCCAAGAATGGGGATGCCATCCGTCCAGGATTAGCTTTAATCGCGCCTGGCTCTATGCAGATGGAGGTTATACGCTCAGGCCGGGGGTATGCTGTTTCCTGCCATCCGGGAGAAAAGGTAAGCGGCCACTGCCCCTCCGTAGACGTTTTATTCTCCTCAATAGCAAAGAATGTTTCCATACGTAAAGTAGGGATTATCATGACTGGCATGGGCCGTGACGGCGCAGACGGACTGCTGAAAATGAGACAGAAAGGGGCCTTTACCATCGGCCAGGATAAAGAGTCCTGTGTAGTTTATGGTATGCCTATGGTTGCCTACAATATCGGCGCCGTTGCTGCCCAGTCCTCCTGTGAGAACATCCCTTCAGTGCTCATGAACCATCTGGGAAAATAGAAACAAGGCAAGATTTTATTATTTTATATTATGATTTCCCTTTTTCTGCCGATAATCAAAATATAAGAAACAAAAAGAAAGTTTTGGCACACATCAATGCTATACATGAAAAGGAGTCCGGTATGAAAATAACCACAAACAATATAATTAAAAACTACAGTGATTTGCGTGTTCATACAAGGGAAACTACTTCCTCCCATGGTGTGTCCGGCGACAAGCATAATTTCGATGCGATTACTATTCGTTCTAATCCAAGGCAGATTGAGGAGACTACATTTGCGGATGCAATTTCGCGGGAGCTCTCCTCCGAGATATCTTCAAAGAGTGTTTCTGAAGAAAGGCTGAACAGCCTCAAGGCACAAGTCCAGAATCATACTTATCAGATTGACGCCCATGCAATTGCATCCAAGATTCTCTTAATTCGGGAGGATGCATAAGTATGAATGATTTTTCAGCTTTTATTGAAATTATAGAGGAATTTATCCAGCTTTTTGATGAATTGATTCCTGTGGAGCAGGAGAAACTGGATGCAGCTATAAAGAACCGTATTACTTTTGTAGAAGAATGCATGAATAAGGAACAGGCTGCCGTCCTCAAGCTTCGGGGGTTGGAACAGAAACGTGAGAATGCGCAGAAAGCGCTGGGAATGGAAGCATTTACATTCCGCCAGATTTTGGAGCAGGTTCCAGAAGATACTGCCAGGACACTGCGTCCTCTTTTTGACAGATTGTCTGAACAGGTGGCGGCGTTCCGTTCTATCAGCGGCAGCGCCAAGGATATTATTGAAGTAAATCTTCATACGATACAGGCTTCTCTGGCGGCTGAAGAAGGTGCCAAAGGCACTTATTCACCGGCAGGGAGGAAGCAGGATGACGATGGTAAGCATTTTACCAGCCGTTCAGTTTAATAACTCAGGAGGGAGATCCATATGATACGTTCTACTTTCGCCGGGTTCACCACAGCACAGCTGGCAATGGCTGCAAGCCAGCGTGCGCTGGACGTTACCGGCCAGAATATTGCTAATATTAACACTACAGGTTACACAAGGCAGCGTCTTGATATTGCCAGCTTAAATACCAAGGGGGCTAATTTCCATAACTCTGATAATAACATCCAAATAGGTTATGGCGTGGATATGACTGGTGTGTCACAGCTCCGTGACCCCTTTCTGGATATGCAGTACCGCTCCCAGATTGGCAAACTCGGAACTACAGATGCACACGCAGCAGGTTTAGAACAGCTGGCCCCTGTTTTTGATGAGACAACAACAGATGGTATCCGTGCTGCACTGGAGAATATATCCAGTGCCCTCAACACGCTTAGCAATCAGGTTGGAAACAACGAATTTGACTCTATGGTACGTTCCAACATGCAGATTCTTCTGAATCTTTTCCATGATAACGCGACGAAGCTTCAGGATATCCGGGATGATACGACAAATGGATTTAAGAATTCTGACGTCAAAGATGTGAATCAGCTGTTGGAGAATATTGCCAACCTCAATACAAGTATTAAGAACAGTCAGATTCTTGGTAATCCTGCCCTTGAGCTGCAGGACCAGCGCAATGATCTTTTGGATCAATTGGGAAGTTATATTCCTATTTCAGTAAAATATACAGATAAAGAAATTATATCCGGCCAGTATGTGGAAATTTTGGACGTCACATTCACGGATGCCAACGGTACTAAGTATTCTCTTGTTTCCGACGGTAATTATGGCAGTTTTGACACCGATATTTCCGGCCAGCCTGTGACACTGGCTATCAATGACGCCAAGGGACAGTACGGCGACATAACCAATACTGTCACTGACGGAACCCTGAAAGGCACACTGGACTTTCTGAATAAAGAAGGCGGTTTCGATGACTCAGATTTTAAAGGGTTAGGTTATTATGAGAATGTATTAGATGCATTTGTAAATCAGTTTGCCACTGTCTTTAACGAGCTGAACCATCCTGTGGACGCTAACGGACAGCCAACTGCAGACGCTAATCCTCTTTTTGTAACTAAGGACGGGTCCGCCACCTTCACGGCCTCCAATATTAAGATTGCAGACGATTGGATGAACGGGGCCTATGGCCTTACGAATACAAAGGATCCAAGCCAGCCTTCCACTGCAAATGATAACATTCTGGCAATGATTACAGCATTGACAGCAGATCAAAGCTTCGAATTTGATGGAGTGAACTTTTACAATGGTTCCTTTGGAGGATGTTTTGATAATATTGAAAATACCCTTGCTATAGATACAAAGTCTACAAGCACCCTGTTGGAAAACCAAATTTCAGTCCTGAACCAGACAGCCAATTCCAGGGATTCTGTTTCTGGAGTGCAGCTTGATGAAGAGGGCATGAATTTGATGCATTACAACCAGTCTTATACGGCTGCCGCAAGACTTATGACTACTCTGGACGAAGCACTTGATACACTGATCAATAACACTGGCGTAGTCGGCCGATAATCAGGAGGTTTAACATGAGAATTACTACAAATGCTATATTAAGAAATTATAAATCTAATCTCAGCGCTTCTCTCTCGAATCTGGATGTGGCAAGGACAAGAGTCATGACAGGACGCCAGTTTAGTTCAGCCGCAGAGAATCCAGCAAATGCGCTGCGTGCGGCAACTCTGGAGAGGAAGTACATGAAGAATCAGGATTACCTGAATACAGTAAAGGATGCACAGTCCTTCCAGGATTCTCAGGAAGATGCCGCCATGCAGATTAATGAGCTGGCCAAGACACTCAGTAAGCAATATGGACTGGAAGCCCTAAATGGCACCAATGGTTCTCTTGACATCCGTGAAACATATGCAGACGCATGGCGGGGGGCGCAGGAGAGTATGCTGCTCAGCCTGAATGCTACTTATGAAGGGAAATATATATTTGCAGGCGCCGACGGAATGGAACCGCCCTTTGCTTTAGAAACAGATGCCAACGGAAATCAAATACTTACATATAGAGGTTTAGATGTGAACGATCCGGCAAACCAGGCAGCGCTCGATGAATTGTCCAAAGAGACTCTGTATCTGGATCTCGGTTTTGGCCTTTCCGTGGACGCCACCAATCAAGTGGATGCTGCCAGCGCCTTTAATACAAGCCTTCCGGGTATTAACCTGGTGGGATTCGGGCAGGACGCCAATGGGAATCCGAAGAATATGATCCTCCTGGCCGGCGAGATCGCTAAGACCTTGGAAGAACCTGATTTTGACAGTGATAAATATAAAGAACTTTTGGACGGTTTTGACAGCGGAAGGAGTTCCGTCCTGGAGCAGGTTACAATGCTCGGTACTAAGACACAGTTCCTGACCACAACAAAGGAGCGCCTTGAGACGGATGAAATCAGTCTCTCCACACAGTATGACAACGTAGTGAATGTGGATATGGCCGGCGCCATTACTGATTTTTCCTGGGCACAATATGCATACAACGCCGCTTTGAAAGTCGGGACAAATATTTTATCACCGTCGTTTATTGATTTTATGAGCTAGTTAAAATATGTTATAAAGGGGGAATGTTTTAATGGATCAGCTTATTAAGATTACTACGGTACCCATTCAATATGAATTAAAAGTAAACAGCGCCCGTCTGGAGTACCAGAGTTCTAAGGCTGAACTTGAGATCCGCCGCAATGAAGGGGGTCTCAGTATTAAAAGCCGCCCGGTGAAATTAAACCTGGACACTTTTGAGGCCAGGAATACAATATCACCTACACCTGCCAGGAGTGTGGAGCAGGCTGCCCAGAGGGGCAAAGACGCGGCTTACAGCGCCACAGCACAGATGGCCCAGGAGGGGCAGTTATTGTTGAAAGCAGATATCGGCGATGACCTTCTCGGAACTATTTTTAAGCAGAGGGCACAGCTTCCCACAGGAGAATTTAAATTAGGGTTTACTCCCTCCGCTCCTATGGAAATCGACTACCAGGCGCCTGACTTAACGATTAATTATGAGATGGATAAGTTAAACTTTGATCTGAAGGTAGCTAACGGAAACTTTGAATTTATTCCCGGAAATATTGAGATGACAATTACCCAGCATCCTGATATTTTAATTGAATATATCGGAGGGCCCCTTTATGTGCCGCCAAGTGCAGATCCTGATTATGAGCCATTGGATACTATGGCATAACCAAAACTCTCAGAGACTGCTGCAAAATGGAAGTGTTCGTTTTGCTGCAGTCCCTTTTTTCATTTGGATGTCTCTCATGGTACGTGCCTCATTGAACATTCGTAGTTCCATAAGTATACATTCATTACTATTTACAGCATTTCCTATACAGGAGGTATAACATATTGAATATAAACGCAAAATATTTTGGTTCCGTTACATTTGATGAAAAGGAAATTATTTTTATAGAACACGGACTAATTGGCTTTGAAGGTTTTACGAAGTATCTCCCCATCTCCTTCCACGAGGACGATGACTCTATGATATCACTTCAAAGCCTGGAGGATGAGGATCTTTCTTTTATTCTTATGAATCCCTTCAAAATATTCCCTGACTATAATCCGCTAATTTCTGAGAAGGATTTAAAAGAGTTAGGAGCAGAATCTCCTGATGATATTTCCTACTATGTAATCAGCGTTATCCGGGAACCAGCATCGGACTCTACTGTAAATTTGAAAGCTCCGCTGGCGGTCAACGCACTGAACAGGCGGGCCCGCCAGATCATCCTTGAGCAGTCCGAATACACATTCAGGCACACTCTGAGTCATGGGGCCAGCAACAGTAAGGAGGAATAGTAAATGCTCATTCTGCAGCGAAAAAAGGGACAATCCCTAACCATAAATGATAATATTACACTGACCGTCGTGGGAACTGGCACAGACTGGGTAAAACTGGCTATCGATGCACCAAAGGAGATTCCGATTCTCCGGTCTGAGCTAAAGGAAGCGGCTGCTGAAAATAAAAAAGCCTCACAGGCCGTCCCCATGCATTTACTGGACGAGATACTCAGGGAGGGACAGCAGCGGGAATAATTATATATGGGGGATATCTTATTGGAAGATTTCCCCCAGTACAGTAATAATTTCCTGCATAGCGCTCTCATCCATATTAGAATAATTCAACACTAATATACTCTGATATTTGGCTGCATCCCCTATGCAGAACTCAGAGAGGCAGCAAAGGTTAATTCCTCTCTGCCTGGCTTTCATCTTAATCTCCTCATCGGAAATCTTAGTACAAATCTTTACAAGAAGATGGGTCCCACTTTCTATGCCGGATATTTCCTCTGTCGGAAGCGCCCCCGTCTTTTTTATCGCGGAGAATAACTTTTCACCCTGGCTGTGATAGTATTTCCTCATTCGGTTTAAATGCCGGTCAAAATATCCATCGCCTATAAAACGTGCCAATGTAAACTGCTCCAGATTTGAGGACGTATTAGAAAAGAAGTTGGCCGAGCTGACATATGCGTGCAACAGCTTTTCGGGCAGGACCATGTAACTGATCCGAATGGCAGGACTCAATGTCTTGCTGAATGTGTTCATGTAGATAACTCGGCGGCTGTGGTCCATGCCGTACAGTGCAGAAATAGGCCTGCCCCTGTAGCGGAATTCCCAGTCGTAATCGTCCTCGATGATAAAACGTTCCGGCGAATCTTCCAGCCATTTTAAAAGCTCCTGGCGTCTTCTGGCAGACATGACAGTTCCCAGCGGGTAATGGTGCTCCGGGGAGGTATGGACCACCGTTGCGCCGCTGCCCTGCAGGCTGCTCATGCGTATACCGTCCCTGTCCATATCCGTCCATGTCCACTGTACCCCCAGCTCCTCATAAATATGTGGAATCTTACGGTACCCCGGATTCTCCACTGCATATACCGAAGAGACAGGCAGCAGCCTGATCAGCCTGGAATACAAATATTCTATCCCAGTACCTATGACAATGCAGTCTGGTGACACAACCATCCCACGGTTATGATATAAATACTTAGCAATCTCTGCCCTAAGCTCCTGGCTCCCCAAAAAATCTCCTCTTCTCATTAATTCCACATGATAATCAGCCAGTACCTGGCGCATCACCTTTGTCCAGGTAGAGAAGGGAAACTTTTCATATACAATCGTGTTGGCTGTAAAATCTGCCCTCCAATCCTCCTCTGTTTCCGGCGCAGGAAGATGGACTGGTATGTTCTGATATCTAATATTATGCGTAAAATCAGATACCACATAGTAACCGCTTCTCTCCCTGGATACCAGGTACCCTTCCATCATAAGCTGGTCATAGGCATTCATTACTGTCCTCACACTAATCCTGTTGGCCTCCGCCATTTCGCGTTTAGACGGCATTTTTGCGCCCTCCTCCAGCTTTCCGCTTAAAATATCGGCCCGCAGGCACTGATATAAATATTCATATTTAGAAGCTTTATTTCTCTTGTCAAAATCATAAATCAGCATTTTTCTGGTTCCTTTATTTTTATCCATTTTGGATATTTTATTGGTATCAATTTTGATTATAATGAAAATATAAACAAAAGTAAAGGGCATTTAAATTTAATCAGGAGGTAGTTATTATGGATCTTCAGGCAAAGAACAAATTAAAGGAAACTTACCAGCTTTTTATAGGAGGAAAGTGGGTACCGGCATCTGACGGCGCCTTATATACAAGTGTCAATCCCGCTAACGGGGAATCCCTTGCACAGTGTGCAGAGGCAACTAAAGATGATGTGGACAGGGCGGTCAAAGCTGCCTGGGCAGCCTTCCCAGAATGGAAAACTGTGGAGAACAGCGCGAAGGCTGATATTTTAGATAAAATTGCAGACCGCATCGAGGAAAATAAAGAATGGCTGGCTCAGGTTGAGACAATGGATAACGGTAAACCAATCCGCGAGACACTCACCATCGATATTCCCTACTCCGTACGTCACTTCCGCTACTACGCAAGCCTGATCCGTACAGACGAAGGCTCTGCATCTGTATTAAGCGGCAATATGATGAGCCTGGTTCTCAGGGAACCTATTGGCGTGGTAGGACAGATTGTCCCATGGAACTTCCCATTTCTAATGGCAGCTTGGAAATTGGCTCCGGCCCTGGCAGCGGGGGACTGTATTGTATTTAAGCCTTCCTCCATGACATCTTTAAGTATGTTGATATTCACAGAACTGATCCAGGATCTGCTGCCTGCAGGCGTACTGAACCTGGTTACAGGCTCTGGGAATAAATCCGGCCAATATCTTCTGGAACACCCGGATTTATGTAAGCTGGCATTCACAGGATCCACAGAGGTAGGAAGAAATATTGCGGTGGCTGCCGCTCAAAGGCTGATACCAGCCACCCTGGAGCTGGGCGGCAAAAGCGCCAATATTATTTTCAATGACTGTAACAGGGAAATGGCATTGGATGGTGTACAGCTGGGCATTTTGTTTAATCAGGGACAGGTATGCTGCGCAGGTTCCAGAGTTTTTGTACAGGAAGAAATATACGACAGCTTTGTGGCAGAGTTAGTGGACTCTTTCCAGAAAATTAAAGTGGGCGATCCGTTGGATCCAGATACACAGATGGGATCTCAAGTCAGCAAAGGCCAGGCATCTAAAATTATTGCCTGCATCGAATCCGCCAAAGAAGAAGGGGCAGTTGTTGCATGCGGCGGCGGCTATTACACAGAAAACGGATGTGAAAAAGGGTGCTTTGTCCAACCCACGCTGCTTACCAATGTAACAAACGACATGCAGGTTGCACAGGAAGAAATCTTCGGGCCTGTGGCAGTTATTATCAAATTTAAGACAGAAGATGAAGTAATCGCCATGGCTAATGACTCCAAATATGGACTGGGCGGCGCTGTATGGACACAGAACTTAAACCGTGCGCTCAGGGTATCTCGAAGCATCGAGACAGGACGCGTATGGGTAAACACTTACAACCAGATTCCGGAAGGGGCGCCTTTTGGAGGTTACAAACAATCCGGTATTGGACGTGAGAATGATAAGTCTATCCTAGATGCTTACAGCCAGACAAAAAATATTATGATTAATATGAATGAAACCCCCTCTGGTTTCTATCCCCAGAAATAAAACCTGCAATCTATCCGGCCCAACAAATATGTCTTACTTGTTGGGTTCTGAAAAGTATCTTTTCCTGATCCAGCACTTGCTGCCTGGACAGGAAAGGATACTTTTTTCTGTCCCCATACTTTAAAGCGCTTTCCAGGCCGCACTTGTCAATCTATGCCGCTTGCCGGCCGTCATACACACTCTATTATCTTTTTACATATATTCTCCCAGGAGATCCTTTCCAGGCCAGGCTGCCCGGTATCCTCCCTATCGGCACATGCCCGGACACCGCGGGCAAGCCGCTGCTCGAACGCATCCAATCCATCCTCATAGGGTTCATCGGTATTTTTCATAGGCGGTAAATCAACATAAACAACCGGGGCATTTTCTGTATTTTCCTCGATCCACTCCCGCACTCCCGGCAGGTCTGTGACTACTACCCTGGCCCCACAGGCCAGCGCCTCTATTACAGTGAGGGGCAGTCCTTCAAAAAAAGACGGAAGGATAAATATATCGCTCATGCCATAAACCTCTGCAAGTTTATCCTGAGATAGTTTCCCCAAAAACTCTACCGGGTATGGACTTGCCTGGGCAAGCCTTTTAATCTCCTCATACTCCCCTTTATTCCCATATCCCCCTGCAAGGCGCAGTATGACTCTATCCTTCTCTGCCCCCAGATAAGAAAGGCTCCTTATAAGGCTCATGACCCCCTTTTTCTCCGACAGCTTCCCCGCAAACACCAGCTTTAAGCGCGTATCCTGGATCCCGGCCTTCTCCTGCTTGTCCCTAGGAAAAAATATATTGCTGTTATAGCCTGTGCCGATAATCTGAATGATTCCCTCCTCTGCTCTGCCGGATATGTCCCCCTCCTGCCAGTAGGTGCTTATAACTTCCTCCTTCTGCTTTTTATGCAGGGCAAAAATCCCATCCAGCCGCTGTACTTGCTTCCGTATATATTCACGCTCCATGGGATTCTTTTTCATCTGCCGCAGATCTGTATTATGACAAAAGCCATATACTTTGTGGCCTGGAAATAGTTCCCTTGTCAGAGCCGTCACCAAGTATAAATGATGGCACAAAATAAGATCCGGTGAAAACTCTCGGACTGCCTCTTTTATCCGCTTCCCAAAGGCAGTCTTGAACTGCACAATCATCTCCTCCGTCATCTGCGCGTAAACTGTACTCTCATAAGGCATCTCATCTGACATCCCTGCAATAGGGAAAGGGAGGGACTGTGTGTTAAAAAATACGGGGTAGAATGCCACATCCCCTGGGAAAGCAATATCATCATCTTCATAAACTCCGGCAACGACCGCCTGCTGATGCCCCTGGACGGCAAATCCTTTTACAAGCTCACTTAAATATACACCGCTTCCGGTGCTGTCTGGTTTTTGTGCTGTTATACTTAATATTTTCATTACCCTTGTTCCTCCTCTGTGAACGAATGTCCACTGCCATCAATGCCTTTTACAATTCTCGTCTTTTGTTTCCATTATCTATGTCTATATAATAATACTACTTTCCTTATGTATCAACACAAGATATACTGTTATTGACAGGAGGGCTATTATTAATGGAAGAAACAACAAAAACTAGAAAAAAACCAGAAAAGAAAAATATTTTATTGACCCTTTTTAGCGCCACCTTATATTTAAGCACATTTACATTTGGGGGCGGCTATGTCATCATTACCTTACTGAAAAATAAGTTTGTAGATTATTACCACTGGATTGATGAGGAAGAAATGTTAGACCTGGTGGCAATTGCCCAGTCTTCTCCGGGGGCCATTGCCGTAAACGGTGCCATTGTCGTAGGCTATAAGCTCTGCGGCCTCCCGGGAGTACTTGTATCTGTGGCAGGGGCAGTCATCCCGCCTATGGTTATCCTCTCTCTTGTGTCTATGTTCTATGAGGCTTTTCAGGGCAACCCCTATATTGCAGCTTTACTCGGGGGGATGACCGCCGGTGTGGGCGCCGTCATTGCCTCTGCAGCCTATGATATGAGCTGTGCTGTTGTAAGATCTAAGGACTGGGTCCATATTGCTATTATGCTGATCTGCTTCTTAACCAGCTACTTTTTACACGTAAATATCGTACTTATTATTGCCCTGACGGCCTTGTTCGGCCTCATAAGAACTTTTATCGAGGGGAGGAAAGGAAAAGCATGATCTATGTAAAATTGTTTCTCAGCTTCCTGCAGATTGGCTGTTTCAGCTTCGGCGGCGGATATGCCGCCATGCCTTTGATACAGGAACAGGTTGTCACCCTGCACCACTGGCTTTCCTTAAATGCGTTTACAGATCTGGTAGCAATTGCTGAGATGACCCCCGGCCCCATAGCCGTAAATGCCGCCACTTTTGTAGGTACACAAATTGCCGGCGTGCCAGGGGCGATAATAGCCACTATAGGATGTATTCTGCCATCCTGCATCTTTGTTACCTTGCTTGCATCTGTTTATAGTAAATACCGCAGCCTCCCGCTGCTTAAGGGAACTCTTGCATCCCTTCGCCCTGCTGTGGTTGCAATGATAGCCAAAGCAGGACTTACAGTGATTCTGTCCTCCTTTTTTATAAACGGGGTGGTATCATTTGCACGCCAGGACATTTCTGTCAGGATGGTGCTGTATTTTATCCTTTCACTCATACTGCTGCGCAAGGTAAAGATGAATCCCATTCTAGTGATGGCACTGTGCGGTATACTTGAAGTCTTTTACTATGTTATCCGGTAAGAAGTGTCCGGTGGGTATGCCTGGACTGTTATCTCGTCCAGCAGGGCATATTCATGCCAAAACCTGACATAGGCGCCGCCAGATTTTATATTACCAATTTCAACGGATCCCCCCAGTAATTCTGACAATTGTTTTACGATATACAGGCCCAGGCCAGAATGTCCACCTTTACTAGGACGGGCTTCATCCCCACGGTAAAATCTCTGGAAAGCTTTTTCCATATCCTTTGGCCCAAACCCCTGTCCGGTGTCAGAGACAGAATAAAACATGTATGTATCATCACATTGCACGGATATCTCTATCTGACCGCCGTCAGGAGTATATTCTATACTGTTTGTCACAATATTGTCCAGTATCCTTTCCACCTTATTTATGTCTATATGCATCACATCGGGTATCCCATTTAATATTTTAAGGGCAACGCTTATTTTTTTCTCCTTTGCCTGTAATATATAGCCTTCCTTCTTCCTCTCCAGAAAATCAACTAGATTAACAGGCATTTTTATTATTTCCACGCCAAGAGAAGACAGATCTGAAGTATACTGCATCTGTTGGACCAAATTAATAATTTTCCCTATATTCTCTTCTATAACCGAAACATACTGCTCTTGCTCCTCTGTAAGGTCAGTGTCATCAGCAATTGTTTCTGCATATGCCTTTATGACAGACAGCGGGGACTTCATGTCATGTGCAAGCGCTCCCACTGTTTCTACATGCTCCTGTTCCATCTTCCACTGTGCGGACAGGGATTTTTTCAACTCTTTCTGCATAGCCATAAAGGCCGCGCACAGCTCCCCCAATTCATTATTTGCCTGATAATCAATAGAGAAATCCAAATTTTTATTCTTTATCTGCTTAGCGCCCTCTGTCAATATGCGCAAGGGTTTTGATATGCCCTTTGCAAATTTCTTGGAAAATAAGATTGAGAATAATACCAAATAAAGTATAGGAGAACATACAAAGATAAATAATGTGCCCCGTATCCAGAGGTTATGATTGTTTACATCAGATAAACTCAGTGAATAAAGCACAGAGACCGCCCCTTGTATTTTACCAGTATGATCAATGATGCCTATCACGCGTATAAAATAACCTTCTGCACTGAATGTTGTATTTAATTTCTTAAACATATCCTCTTCCGATGAAAATAACTGCCCTTCAAACGAACCATATATAATTTCTGCTTTATTATCTACAACCTGATAGAAAAAGTCATCCCCCCGGGTCAGTCCCTCTAAAGTGTCTTTACAAAAGGGAGACAATATATCTGTCCCCATCTCCTTCGCATACTGCTGGATCTGGGGAATCCTTCCTTCATAATAGTTTGACGGATTTATGCTGCCGTCGCTGAGGCCATAGTTAAATGCAATTGCCAATATTATGTAGGTGATAAGTGAAGCGGCGGCCGTGGATATAACAATATAGACCAAGGTCATACGGAACTGTGAACCTAAAGTACGATTTTTCATTTTCATGGTATCCTGTCACCTTTCATATCTTATTCCATTTATATCCAATTCCCCACACTGTACAAATATACTGCTCTTTTGGGGGCGCTGCGGCGGAAAATTTTGCCCTGATTTTCTTGACTCTCTCCACAACGGTAGTATTGTCGCCTGTGCCGTCATATCCCCATACACTTTCATAAATCTGCTCTTTGGTAAACACTTGCCCTGCATGAAGGGCGAGAAACTCCACAATATCATACTCTGTTTTTGTCAAGGGGATGTCCGTCCCCTGAATCTTCACAGTACGCCCCTGCATATCCAGGGCCAAATGCCCAAAGGACAGCCTGGTCCTTTTATTTTCCCCCTCCATATAGGCGGATCGCTTTTCCCGCCGCAGGTTAGCTTCAATCCTCGCCATCAGTTCCCGGACCCCAAAGGGTTTTGTAATATAGTCATCTCCGCCAAGTGTAAATCCTTTAATTATATCCATCTCCGACTGCCTGGCACTTAAAAATAAAATAGGGCAAAAGACCTTTTCGCGTATGGCCCTGCATACTTCAAACCCATCTGCTTTTGGCATCATAATATCAAGAATAATTAAATCCGGCATTTCGGCCGCCAGCTCAATCCCTCTCTGGCCGTCATATGCCGCCAATACTTCATGCCCGTTTTTCTTTAATTTTTTCTCCAGCAGAGAAACCAGATCCACCTCATCGTCGATAATTAGAATTTTACTCATAGCGCCAGCGCCCCCTTATGAAAACCTATTCCCTGGATTTTGGCCCCTCCCAGTTATGGAACCAGGCCAGTCCCCCTGCCAAAAAAATAATACTAAAGACAATGCTCAAAACAACAGCCAGCACAAATTGTCTGATAACACCAGAAGCCGCCTCAGGCATCAGGGATAAGGACATAGGGAACATTGCCATCTTCACAGGATATGTCCACGGCAGAACATACCACAGTTTATCCCCTAGGGATGTTGTCCCCATCAGGACTGCCATCAGAATCCCGGCTATGCCCAGGCCGGCAGAGGCCCCCATACCCCATGTAAAACTGACCCATACATGGATGGCCAGTATAGGGAGGGAGCCGCACACTGCCAGCAAGGAAGCAGCTAAAAATAAAACTGCGCCTATATTGCCACTCCGAACCACTTTTAACCCTATACAAATCATCAGTGTAGTTAGAATTGTGCAGATTGTCAAGGATATTACGGATAGGAAGAATTTTCCTAAATACAGCTTCCCCTTCGGCACTACTATATTTAACAGATTATTAAAGTCTCCGGCAGCCTCCTCCTCATAAATATAGTACCCTGTTATAACGCCAATCCCCACGGGCATCATGAGAGCTGCCCAGACCATATAGAACGCCTCATATATGAATTCCACTGACAGATCCGCCCGGTAAGCACAATAGGCAGCCATACATACGGAAAAACAAAGGGGCAGGAAAAAGATGAGCCAGCGGATAATTGTACGTTTTGTTTTCAGCCATTCAGATAGTACTACCCTTATCATAGTTCCCTCCTGCCAAACCATATTCCAGTTGCGGTGGTCAGCACAGCCAAAAATAAAGCCGACGCCGCTATCCCCAAAGGGATAACCCCTGTATTTAACAGAGCGCTTCCAGAATCAAGAAGCACGCCGTTTGGATGTACCCCGACTACAGGACACATAAGCCTGGCAGCATGGCTCCAGGGACATAAAAACCAAAAATCTGTGGGCGCTAACAGAACCCCTATAGTGGACCCCAGAAATCCCACGCCTATACTTATCAGAATCCCCCCCGCCGCTGCAGTCCACAGCTGAAATGGTATCAGGGCCAGTGACGTAAACCAGCATAACAGGCCTGCCGCCAAAATCTTTCCCAGGGGCATGGTTCCTTCTGCCGCAAAAAGGCCAGTAGCTATTACGATGATAATCAATATTACTGTAGACAAGAAGGAAATAACAGCCATTCCTGCAACTTTATTGACCCAGATTTTAAAGGGGGAAATATCGTGTGAACACAACGCCCGGTATCTGCCCGCTTTTCTCTCCTGTGAGTCTGCCAGGCCGGCAAATATCCCCATGCCCAGGGGCAGGAAGAGCACGGGCCACCAATTATATATCATAGCTAGGAAGGACAGCCAGCTTGTTCCCGTATATCCGCTGGCCGCTGCTGTAGGATTACTGTTTATAATCATGCCCGTTGCAATGGCATAGACCGCGAAAAAGGCCGGAATAAAAATAATCAATTTTGCTGTAAATGTCCTCTTATATTTCAGCAGTTCAGCTCCAATCCATCCCATTATCCTCTTCCTCCCTTCAAGACTACCTCTGTAAAAAATTGTTCCAGATTCTCATACCCAAGGCTTTCATCCCGGGAATCGGGAACTCCCTGGAATAATAACTTTCCATTACTGATAATACCTATCTCATCGACTACCTGCGCAACTTCAGATAATATATGGCTGGATAAGATAACCGTAATTCCCTGGGACGGGAAGGATGAAATAAGTTCCCTCAGTTCTTGAATCCCAAATGGGTCGAGTCCGTTTGTAGGTTCGTCCAAAATCAGCAATTTGGGACTATTTAGGAGCGCGGACGCAATGCCAAGCCTCTGTTTCATGCCAAGCGAAAATTGGGACACTCTCTTCTTGCCTGTATCTTTCAGATCGACAATGCCCAATACTTCATCAATACGTGTTTCTGGGATTCTAAGAAGTTTTGTATGGACCATAAGATTTTCCCTGGCAGTCAGGTTCCCGTATAGAGCCGGCGATTCAATCAGAGAGCTAATCTCAGAGAGAAAGGCTCTTTTCCAGGGTTTTCTATTAAATAGAATTGAACCGCCAGTCGGCCGCAGCAAGCCTACAATCAATTTTAACGTAGTGGACTTTCCCGCCCCGTTGGGCCCCAGCAGTCCGTATATACTGTTTCTTTTGACCTGCAGAGAAAGATTGCAGATAGCCTGCTGCCTGCCATAGTATTTTGTCAAATTTTTTGTTTCCAGAATCAAATCTTCCATTGTGTATCTTCCCTCCTGTAATATTAAAAGCTACTTGTTTCTGCTGGCATAAGTCCCCCTGCTTTCGGAACATATTTATTGATTGATGCCCTGTCTGGGTAAAACCGCCCGCTACAAGCAATAACTCATTAAACACACTTTAGCATATAAAAATAACCAATCTATAACCGTTTAAAATATTACGCCCAAAGAACACCCCGCAATGTATGCTCCAAATAAATCTGCCTTTATCCCTTTTCACCCCTTTTTGTTTTCAATAAATTCAGGATATCCATCCTAGCTGCAACGATAGCAGCAAGGATGGATATCCTGAATTATACCTCTCTAACTTCATTCATGATAAATATTATTTAAAAAATACTCTCTATGGCAGTAGCAATCCACGATAACAGTCCCGAAGAGAATACTTTTGAGTTCCGGGACATTTAACTACGTCTCTCCTGCAATGAATTGGTTTTATAAAAATAATTTAGAACTTTGAGTTTTCAATATACTCGCACAGACTATTGTATTTAAGTTCAGGATTCCCATTGGGAGTAATCATGTAAATCTTACCTGATTCATCTTGTAAAGCAAGCATCCCATCAATGGCAATATTTTCAATCACATACATATTGGAAGGAATCTTTGCGTTTAAACTACGTTCTTTATTTGTTACGCATACAACACTTAATCTTTCATGGCGCGTTACTCCTGTCAGTTCAATGCCCCGGGCAGAAATCACCCCATATTTTTCAACGTACCGAACATAGTCTGAAGCAAATTTGACATTTAAAGCTGCTTCTGCAGACTTTATTTCTTCAGTGGAAGCCGGTTTAATAAACCGCATATCCTCTAGATTGCTGATAATTTGAATTATATCCTTCATTTCGTTTTTCTCCTATAACTTAGATATTTTCAGCCCTGCTTTCGTTCTTTTGCAAATCAAATTTGTATCTAATAGATGGAACTGCAAAAGGAGACAGAACTAGGAGCGCTTATATTTTGAGGTCTGTCAGTCATCCGTGTGCTGCCAGTAATATAGTCGTGAGTAATTTCTTTATAAATATCTTCTTTTTTATCATTATAGAACTCAATATCAAATCCCTTTGCAGGTGCAACATATTCAATAAATTCCCTAGAAAAGACAATAATAAATGCCGTCTTACCAACGGAACCCCCCCCCCAACAATAGGGATGCAAATGGGACGGCTTTCTCTGTCAGCAAGTTTGTGCCCACAATTAGGGCATTCTGCTTCAAGGTCTTTACGGCCGTTAAAAAATGCGGTAGGGAGCTTTTCCCCGCAATTACAAGTTCTTTTTAAAATACCGTATACACCGGGCGTGAGGTTCGTATGTTTCGTGCCGCACTTTGGGCAAAAGAGCATATTCTACTGATTGGCCGGCATACCTTTGCTATTAATATGCCCGGCCTGATTCCTTCAATTAAAATTGTGTCTGATTCTATTTTCCCACATATATTATAAGTAAAGAATCATTTATCTCCATACTTTCCCAGAATAAATCCAGGCATCATACAAATCTATTCTATTATTCGGATACATTTTACCGCCTGCAGGAAAAGGAGAAGATTCTTAATATAAAAATAGAACCTGGGGCCGTCTCAGCAGTTGTCCCAGCCATTTAGCAGATATTGACAGACTTGTTTTGAGACATTATATAAATATAGGAGGAATTATAATGGCTATTATCAATAAATTAGAAAATATTTCCAGCATTACGTATGGAGGGAATACCATAAACAGCAACCCAGTGGACACGCTCCTGCTGCTCGCACCTACCATTGTTAAAGCTGTCGATAAACTGACAGCCTCTATAGGAGATACCTTGACGTATACTATAACAATTACGAATGTAGGACTCAGTGTCGTAAACAACCTGCCTTTTACTGATGTGCTTCCGGCAGGCACTGTTTTTATAAATAATTCTTTTACTGTAAATGGGGCCGCAGTCACGCCTACATTGACAGCAAATACGCTGACTTATACCATTCCCACAATTCCAGCATTGGGAACGTCCATTTTACAGTTTCAAGTTGAGATTGAGGGCGGGGATGCGTAACAGGCACTGCTGCTGCGCAAAGTGCAGGAGATGCATACAAAACCGTAAAATTGTAAATCAGGCGCATATCTGCTGGAACTGTAAACGCCTGTGCAGTAATTGCTGCGTGACTTATCTGCAATAGAATAGGCTATATAAGTAATTGCAGGTTTTTTAATCTTCAGAGATAAAAAGTGGAAATAGCAGACCAGGCTATATCTGCTATTTCCACTTTTTATCTCTTTTTATTTTTATATTTTATAATACCTATAGATTGGTATGCGACAATGACTATCATTGTCATTGCACAGA
>ERZ652168.165-NODE-165-length-26312-cov-18.5429_pt1 | contig 26312 bp, 26 predicted proteins | sample MGYA00514763_ERZ652168 | MGnify/ENA metagenome assembly ERZ652168
GCGTCAGATGTGTATAAGAGACAGGGGGGGGAGGGGGCCGCTCAAAAGTCAAAGGACATGGCGGCAGATTTGATTGTCATGGATTGCATCGGATTTACGAAAAAGGCGAAAAATCTAGTGGCTTCAATCACCGGTAAGCCGGTATTGCTGTGCAGAACCTGCCTGGCCCGGATTATCAGTGAACTTTTAGGTGTCCAGTTACATTAAGATGATATTAGGGAGGTGTTAAAATGAGTGGACAGACAAATAGAACTCCAGAGCATCCATCAGCATTTAGTCCGTCTATATTAATATTAAATATTATTTTGTCAGTTTTGGGAGCAATTATTGGACTTGAGCTAATTGTAAGGATAGGAATCAGCACAAATACATCTATTGTAGGTGCATTATTTGCAATTATCCTTTCCAGAATCCCAATTGGAATATTTAAGAAGTACAGAAATATCCATGCCCAGAATCTTGTCCAGACAGCAATTTCAGGGGCGACATTCTCGGCTGCCAACAGTTTGATACTGCCCATAGGGATCCCTTATCTGATGGGTGATCCGGGTCTGGTTGTCCCTATGCTGGTGGGTGTATTGCTGGCGACAATTATCGATGCCACCATTTTGTATAAGACTTTTGATACACCTATGTTTCCGGCGGAGGAACCGTGGCCGCCAGGGATTGCAGCGGCAGAGACAATTCTCGCAGTGGTCAACAAGGGAAAGAAAGCAATGCTCCTCATTGTAGGAATGGGGATTGGCGCTGTAGGGAAGGCTTTTGGCATACCGACGGATCTTCTGGGAGTAACCTGGATCGGAGACATGTGGGCGCTGGGAGCCTTTGGAGTAGGTGCGCTTGTCATAGGAGTCAGTACAGACCAGGGATTTCCTGTCAACCAGTATTATGTGCCCCATGGCATTATGATTGGTGCTGGCCTTGTAGCGCTGATCCAGGTGGGAGTGATGCTTTTCAAAAAGGATGACGGAAAAAGCAGTGTGGCGGGGAGGTTTACGAGCAGCATTTCAGATATGAGAGGCGCCCTTGTGAAAGGCTATATCGCATATGTGGTTGTCGCCATAGGACTTGCAGTTGTGGCGGGCCTGTATACGCAGATGTCAGTGCCGCAGCTCATTATATGGGTGATATATGCGGCATTTTCAGCGATTGCATCTGAATTGATCGTGGGGATGTCCGCAATGCATTCCGGCTGGTTCCCGGGATTTGCCACAGCTCTTATCTTCCTTCTGGTGGGAATGATGATGGGGTTCCCCAGGCTGCCCCTGGGGATTCTGGCAGGCTATACAGCAGCTACGGGCCCTGCATTTTCAGATATGGCGTACGATCTTAAATGTGGCTACATACTCCGCGGAAGAGGGGCGGATCCTGAGTTTGAGCGTATTGGAAGAAAACAGCAGTTTATGGCAGAAACAATGTCATTCTTTGTAGCTTTTGCTGTAGTGCTGGTTATGTGGAATACATATTTTCAGCAGGATCTTATGGCTCCCGTGGCCCGTACGTTTGTGACAACTATTGATGCGGGTTCCAGTCCAGAGATTGCAAAATGGCTGATTATCTTTGCCATACCAGGCGCTATCCTTCAATTTGTCGGAGGGGCGAAAAAGCAGCTGGGTGTTCTTTTTGCCACAGGCCTTCTTGTGGGAAGTACGATCACGGGCATCACAGTTATTGCTGCCCTAATTATCAGAATAATTGTTGTAAAAACGAAAGGGGAGGAAGGGCAAAGTATCCTTTATATCCTCGGAGCGGGCGCAATTGCAGGCTCTGCGATTTATAGTTTCTTTACATCTACTTTGCAGCTTGGTAAAAAGAGGTCTTAAACTAGAAGCGAACAATAAGCGGCCAGCTCTTCAGAGTTTCCTGGAGAGCTGGCCTGCCTTATTGGGCGGAGTCCGCCTGTGTGAAGGACATATATTAAGGGGCGCCCTAAGGCGCGGTTATTTAGAACCGGGGTGAGAATTCCCGCAGAAAAAAGGGGAATTGATTACCTCTTTACATATTTCCAGAACCTTCAGGTTAGCCGGGGTAAAAAAACTATCCTTCATCCAGACAAAATTAAACATAGAATGAGAAGAAAAGTTACGGATATGTATCTGGCTGAGGGAACCGTTATATAGATTTTCCTGGACTACAAAACCATAGATAAAAGAGATGCCGATATTCTCCATAACCATCTTCTGTACGGTATTGATTGTCCCTACTTCAACATAGGACTGGAAACTGTCTATATCCTGATTATGTGCATGAAGTATATGCATTAGGTTACGGTGGGAGTTTGTATCATTTTCACGGAAAATAAGGCGGTACTTATTCAAATCTTCAAAGTTGACTGTCTGTCCTGCCAGAGGATGCTGAGGCGAACAGACACAAATAGTATTGGTTTCAAAGAGCTCCCTGCTCTCATATTCCTGGGGGGAGCAGTAAGAGTCAATAATGCAGAGCTGAATCCGTCCTGATTTTAACTGTTGGAGCAGTGCATCGGCCTCCCCTAAGTACATACTCACCTTCTTGTTGGGGTATTTCTTTAAATATTCCGCTATAATGTGGGGGACAAGAGATTCTCCTGTAGTAGTCAGAGTACCTAGCTTTAATTCTTCCGGCTGTTCAGGCGGTGACTTAAGCAGTCTTTCCAGGATTCGGGAATCAGACTTGATTGTCTGTGCATATGACTGGAGGAGTTTACCCTGGCTTGTTAAGTGCAGGCGGCGTTTCTCGTCATAATACAGAAGTTTGGCCTGGTAATAATTTTCAAGATATTTGATATGCTGAGTGACTGCCGGCTGCGTAATATTGAGCCGGCTGGCCGTTTGAGTATAGTTTCTTGTTTCGCACAATATAAGAAAAGTATCTAATTTTAAATCTAACATTTCACCACAAATCCTTTCTGGGAATTATCTGGCAATTTCCTATATAATTGGAACTTATTATGCCATAAAATAATATGATTTTATTTTATAAGAAAACTGTGGTATTATCAAGGAAAATAAAAGTCTTTAAGAAATCAGTAAGATGAAAGGAGGGAAGTAAAATATGCTGAAGCTCGGAATTGTGCAGATGTCTGTCCGTGAAGGAATGGTAGATGAGAACTGTAGGAAAGCCAGAGAGCTTGTAAAACGCTATGCAGAGGACGATATTGATTTACTCTGTTTTCCTGAGTTGTGTATCAGCGGATATAATTTTGAAAGGGCGGCATCATCAGATAGAGAAGCTGAATTTTTTTCGGAACTGGCGGCAGAATATCATATTGCTATTCTGGCGGGAATACAGATTGCAGAAGGGAAGCGTCACTATGATGTAGCCTGTCTATGGAACGAAGAAGGCAGGTTACTGGGAGAATACCGCAAAATTCATCTCTGGGCTACAGAGAATGATTTTTTTGAAAAAGGAAATAAGCTGGTAACGGTTCCTTTTAAAGGGTGGAATATTGGGATGCTGATCTGTGCAGATTATGGATTTCCTGAACTCTCTACGCCCCTTGCCCAAAAACTGGATGCAGATGTGATCCTTTATCCCAGCGCATGGGGGGCAGGCTGGGAAGACTTGTTTTCTACCTGCAGTAAAATGAGAGCGGCGGAGAATCAAGTATATACGGTCGCACTTAACAGGGCATGCGGGGATATGGAATATTGTGGAAATACAACGGTTTCAAACCCGGATGGGACAGTGCTCCTCAGAATGGAGACACTAGGTGAGGCATATGCAAGAGTGGTGTTGGAGAAGAAGAAGCTAAAGGAAGCCAGGGAAGCGATTCCATGGAGAAATATGAAAAGATATGATGTTTATAACAAATTAATTTAACGTACAGGATCTTCCAGAATATTGAATGGGAGTAGAAGGAGGGACATCATGGCAAAGGAAAAGAATTCGGAGAAAACTGTAATTGTAGATGAGCCAATGACTCCAGTTCCGCTGGAACAGCGGCAGAGTTGGATAACACCGGCTGTGATTTTTGGGGGACTGGAGTTTTGTGTTCCCATACTAATGATTGGCGCAACATTAATTGGTGCATTTGGCCTTAAAGGCATGGTTCCAGTTGTATTGTTTACCTTTTTGATACTTACATGGGTAGGAAATACATTAAGTGGCTACATAGGGGCGAAAACAGGACTTTCTTCATCAGTTATTGCACGTCAGGGATTCGGGGACAAACAGGCTAAGTTTATCATTGCTCTAGTGATTGGCGTGATCAGCATGGGGTGGTGGGCCATACAGACATCTGTTACTGGAAATGCGCTCTGTGTAATTCTTGGGATTGACTACACGTCTAATAGGGTTGCCTGGGCGATCGTCACTATAATAGTAGGCTTTTTATTCGCCTTACCATCTATTATTGGGTATGCATCAATGAAATGGACTGATTATCTGGCAGTGCCCTGCGGGTTGATTTTATGTGTGGCTGGTATCTACCTGGCATTGAAGAATGTGGGGTGGTCTGGCATAATGAGTTACCAGGGAACCGGAGATCTTACTTTTGCAGCCGGAGTGACAATGCTTCTTGGCATGAATGTGTCCCAGTTTGTAATCGCAGCGGACTACACCAGATATGCAAAGCCTACTTGGAGGGATAATATACTGATACCTTTGGGGATCGTAGCCATCGGTATCCCCCTTGTGTTTATTGGAGCTATTATGGCAGCGGGAAACGGAACCGCAGATATCGTGGCAGTTATGCAGAACTTGGGATTCCCAGTATGGGGGTTCATAGTCCTGTGGCTTGCTTCCTGGACTAGCCAGCTTGTAAATAACTATACGATGGGACTTTCTTTTTCAAATATTTTAAATGTTACATCGAATAAAGGAAGGGCCACAGTCACACTGGTGGGAACAGTATTGTCAATCATTCTCTCCCTGTGGGGAATCCTAGATCATTTTCAGGATCTGCTGAGCCTGGCAGCATTGCTCTATCCCGCCATCGCTGGGGTTATGTTTGTGGATTTCTTTGTACGGAAGGAAAAATGGGAAGACAAACTTGGATGGAATTTTATGGCAACAGTTGCAATGGTAGTCGGTACAGCAGTGGGTTATGTGACTACATACGTAGTTGTCATTGGAATTCCGCCTTTACAGTCATTACTTATAACGGGTTTGGTTTATTATATTGCTATGAAGATTAAGTCTAAATCAGCTCCAGATAAGTTTACAGAGGGCATGTTTGAATAGAAATGGAGTGATGAATATGGAATATCCTATTGGTATAGAGATGACAGGTTCTTACTTATCTTATGAAGTACAGAGGGCCGCAATGAAACTGGTGAGAGATGTCATGCTCATAAAGCCAGAAGAGTCAGTTGTAATTACAGCAGACACTTCTACAGATATGAGAGTAGTGGAGGCGGTGATGGGGGCAGCTTATACCATCGGCGCAAATCCTGTCCTGATTAAATACCCAACTACAGGGAGGGCATTTGAAGAACCTTATCTGCCCATTGCCAATGCGGTGGCAGCGGCAGACGTATGGATTGAGTTTGCTTACTATTGTGTTATGCATTCTCCGTGCTTTCAAAAAGCAATAGCAAATGGAGCCAGGTATACTTGCTTGTGTGGTATGGATACGATTATGCTGGCCAATACCATAGGTAAAGTAAGATATGACGTACTGGTTGAATTCGGAGAGTATCTGACAAAAAAAGTCCAGTCCTCCAATGAAATTATTGTTAAAGATGCAAATGGAACTGACTTAAAAGCTTATAACAGGGGAAGAAAAGTAAAGCATTCGGGGCAGCCTGCCACTAAGAAGGGGTATCCGGTTATGTTGGGCGGACAGGTGAGCTGGTGCCCGGTGGAGGAGACGATAGAAGGAACATTAGTTTTTGACGCTGCACTATTTCCGCCAAGTGAAATTGGGTTATTAAAGGAACCTGTCAGGCTTAAACTGAAGGAAGGACGGGTGACAGAAATAACGGGGGGAGCTCAGGCTCAGATATTTGAGAAATGGCTGGCATCCTTCGATGATCCCAATATGTACCGCCTGGCTCATTATTCTATTGGATTTAATCCGGGTGTGCGAAAAGCTACAGGCAGAATTGTAGAGGATGAGAGAATTTTTGGATGTATAGAATTCGGCATCGGAAGCCAGGGAGCCAGTTTAATGGGAGCTTTCTGGGATGCCGCGTCACATACAGACGGGGTGATTTCTAAACCAACGATTATTCTGGATGGAGAAATACTGGAAGAAGATGGTGTATACAAGGAAGAAACATGCATTTCATACTGCAAAAAACTGGGGATTGCAGATTATGAATAGAGATTTATAAAGAAAGAGGAGGAAAGAATTATGGAATACCCAATTGGAATTGAGATGGCCCCCGATTACTTATCTTATGAGGTGAGCAAAGCAGCCTACAAACTTGTGAAAGAGGTTATGCTGGTGGAATCAGGTGAGAATGTTGTTGTTACAGGAGACACCTCTACAGATAAAAGAGTTCTGGATGCAATTATGAATGCAGCATATATTGTAGGAGCTAATCCGGTTCTGGTTTACGTGCCAACTAATGAAAAGGCTTATGCAGAGCCGATTGCACCTCTCGGCAATGCAGTGGCAGTGGCAGACGTATGGATTGAGCTGTCTTATTCTTCTATAATGCTCTGTGAATCATGGAGAAAGGCAATTGATTTTGGATGCCGTTATATCAACCTTACAGGCATGGATGTTACGATGATTGTAAATTGCATTGGAAAGGTAGATGTGGCCAGAGTTGTAGAACTTGGTGAGGCGCTGAAGGCTAAGATGGAGGCCGGCAATGAAATTATTATCAAGGATGATAATGGAACCTATCTCACAGCAAAGAATGAGGGCAGGCCGGTTCGTCATTCAGGCCAGCTTGCTACATTCAAGGGATATCCGTTTATGATGTGCGGACAGATTAGCTGGTGTCCGATTGAAGAGACAATCAATGGAAAGCTGGTATTTGATGCTGCGATTTTCCCCCCCACGGATATGGGGATTTTGTCTGGGAACGTAGAATTAACCTTGGAGAACGGGAGAGTTACTAAGATTGAGGGCGGCAAGGATGCTGATAGGTTCAGCGCATGGCTGCATTCATTTGATGACCCCAATATGTTCCGCCTTGCGCATTATTCATTAGGATTTAATCCGGGAGTTTCAAAGGCTACAGGACGCATTGTGGAGGATGAAAGAATTTTTGGATGTATGGAATTTGGCATTGGAAGCCAGGGCAAAATGATCCGCGGAAGCTACTGGACGGCTGCATCCCATACAGACGGTGTTGTATCCAAGCCATCTATTATTCTTGATGGAGTTGCGATTGAGGAAAACGGTAAATATGTGGATCCGGAACTGGCAGACATCTGTAAACGGATGGGTGTTGCAGGCTATTAAAAAATAAGAATAAGGGTGCCCGGCAATCCTGAATGCGGGCGCCCTTTTTATATAATAGGAAATTTTCTTCCCATTTATAGAAAAGTGTTCAGGGGGCCTCTGCCACAGTAAAAATTTAAGTATGATTTTTATTTTAGGAAAAGGAGACAGTATGTGAAATGAGAGAGAGCGAATCCAAGGCAGGACAGCCTAAATTTGAAAAAATCCATTTTTATGAACTGGGCACAATTATTTTTGGCTCAATTCTAGCTGTTTTATCGGGGATTATCTGTATGCAGATAATGGGGAAGGTCGGCGTATCCGCCAATACATCTATATTAGGCGCTGTATTTGCAATGCTGATATCAAAGATACCGATGACATTGTTCGGTAAATTTAAAAGTCTGGAGCGGCAGAACTATATACAGACGATTGTATCCGGCGCGGGGTTTTCGGCTGCAAATTGTGCTTTTGTGGCAGTTGCGATTCTGTTTGTCATGGGAGAGACGAAAGCGATCATGCCTATGGCAATCGGATGTATTTTTGGTACGGTTATTTCTGTTTATACGGTAGGTTCTTTATTTGATTCACAGCTTTTTCCTGCAAAGGAGGCGTGGGCGCCAGGGGTAGCTACAGCCGAGGTTTTGGAAGCAGGGGATGAAGGCGGAGATAAGGCAAAGCGTGTAATCCAGGGAATCGTAGTGGGTATTGTGGGAAGTATTTTTAAACTTCCTGTAGGGGCAGTAGGTATTGTGTTTATTGCGAATATTGTTTCTATGCTGGCCCTGGGGATTGGACTGTTAATCCGTGGATATGCTGCTCCACTTACAGGATTTGACCTAGGGGCGACTAACATCCCGCAAGGATTTATGGTAGGCGCGGGTTTGATTGCGCTGGTACAGTCGGTTGTTTCAATTTATCAGAGTTCTTCTAAAAAGAAAGGTGCTCAAGCTGCAAGGCAGGAGGCTGAGGAGGGGCTGACAGTTTCTGCGAATAAAACAAAGGGGACTTTGATCGGAGCTCTTCTGACTCACGTGGCCGGAGGTGTATTTGTAGGTATTATCTGCGGCATTTTTACAGGAATGTCACCTGTTAAGATGGTTTTGTGGGTACTGTGGACTGCGTTTGCATCCGTAGCTTCTATGATTATTATTGGAAAAGCAGCCATGTATTCAGGATGGTTTCCGGGATTTGCAGTTACCACAATCTTTATGACAATGGGCGTTTTAATGGGATTTTCTCCAATTGCTGTAGCAGTCCTGACAGGTTATATCAGCTCTGTAGGCCCATGTTTTGCTGATATGGGGTATGATCTGAAAACGGGATGGATCATCAGGGGGAAAAGTAAGAATTCTGAGTATGAAGTCTATGGAAGGAAGCAGCAAGTATATATAGAAATGCTGGGGGCTGTAATAGGGATTATTGTAGTGATTTTCTTTGCCGATATGACTCTCAAAGACGGCTTGATTCCTGCCACAAGCGTGGTGTTTGCAACAACTGCTGAGATGGGAAGCAATATGGCTCTTTTAAAAGAACTTATGATTTGGGCAATCCCTGGGGCAATTATACAGATAATTGGAAGAAAATATATGTTTGGCGTCCTATTGGCGACAGGCCTGTTAATTAATAATCCAATCTATGGAATCGGTGTTATTGTTGCAGTTGTTTTTAGGAAGATTGTCGGAGACGAATTTATGAACTGCCGTGATGCGGGCCTCATAGCTGGGGATGGCCTGTACAGTTTCTTCTCAAGTCTTATAAAAATGTTTATATAGGGATACTCTAAATGTGAAAATCGGACGGGTACTTTGCAGAAGTGTGCCCTACCCTGAATAATGAGTGTAGCGGGAGGTAATTAGTTGTGATAGATGAAAGCAAGGTAATTTCATATTTTAAAAAAGTCTGTTCTATACCAAGGGCATCTGGGGATGAGAAAGCTATCAGTGATTATATCGTAGAGTTTGCCCGAGAGCGGGGATTGGATGTAAACAGGGAAATGTATAATAATATGATTATACGGAAACCGGCCACAGCAGGTGCAGGCAGTGAGGCAGTCATTTTGCAGGGACATCTGGATATGGTATATGTAAAAGAGGATGGCAGTACCCACGTATATGAAAACGGAATTGAAGTTAAAGAGGATGATGAGTATTATTTCGCAGAGGGAACTTCGCTGGGATCAGACAACGGAATTGCAATTGCATACTGCCTGGCTCTGCTTGACAGTGATGATATCGTGCATCCTGACCTGGAGATTATTTTTACAGTAAAGGAGGAGGTAGGGTTAATCGGGGCGGATACTATTGACATTTCTTCTTTGAAAGGAACACGTTTTATTAATCTGGATTCTGAGGAAGAGGGAGTGTTTTATACAAGCTGTGCAGGCGGTTTAAGGTGTAGAATGATCTGGAACCTGGAAACAGAAATACTGCATGAAAAATGGATACCTGTCAGGGTAACGTTAAAGGGATTGGCAGGCGGCCATTCAGGAATTAATATAGGGATGGGACTTGGCAATTCAATAGTGCTTCTTGGAAGAATTATGTATTTCCTGAAAGATTCTCAGGTACGTATAAGCAGCCTGGACGCGCCAGGAAAAGCAAATGCTATTGCAAATAACGGCAGTATGTGCCTTTGCGTTAGGCCCGAGGATCTGGAGGCAGTAAAAGAAGAGATTGTAAAAGCGGAAAAAGTGTTTCAGGCAGAATTGCAGTACACAGACTCTGTTTTTCTGGAAGTGACAGAGGGGCAGGCTGCTGAGGGCAGTGAAGTTTATACAAAGAAGTACCAAAATGGAATTATGAACAGCTTGATGCTGATTCCCTATGGTGTGGCTGGTTATTCTTTTGCAATTGACGGACTGATTGAGACGTCAATGAATATGGGGTCATTGACTTTAGAGGACGGGAAGCTGACACTTCTGATGTCTCTTAGAAGTTCTGTGGAATCACAAAAATATTTATTGAGGGATAAAATACAGATTATTGCAGATGAGAATTGTGATACATGTATTTTTGAGAGTGATTATCCGGGATGGCAGTATCGGAAAGAATCACCGCTGCGGGATACAGCGACTGCCCTCTACGAAAAAATGTTCCACAAGAAAGCAGAAGTTGCAGCAATACATGCTGGCCTGGAATGTGGGTATTGGGACAGTAAAAAACCAGGGATGGATATTATTTCAACAGGGCCTAACCTATATGATGTTCACTCTACAAAGGAGAAGGTGTCAAAAGAATCTATTTCCCATATGTGGCAGTATCTTGTGGAATTGCTGAAAGAATTGGCTCAATAGAGAATATTTATTCCCGCAGGCAATGAGCTAAGGGGACGTGTTTATATGCCCATTTGACGGCCGCCGCGAGGGTCAAATATCCTGATGCCTGCATCGGGGCATCTGACTTTTTGGGCGCCTTTTGGGCATGTCCAGTTGGCTGGGAAGTACCCGTCCCTATAGGGAATATATTAAGGAATACCTTCTTAGGTATAATGAAGCGGATGTGATATTCTTTTTAGGAAATCATATCCGCCTCTTTATGCTCAACTTCTTTAGAAAAGTAAGAAAATGTTTTAGGAAATTATAAGTATGTTTAAGAACAGTACCCTTGGAAAGAATGTTAGATTATGTTATTCTAAGTCCAGGTTCTTTTTATTGCTGCACTTTACACGAGGAGCAACAGGCATTATTATAAAAATAGCATCTTGCCAGATAATTAGTATCTGCTTATCTGTAAGGGCATGGGGACAGTTTCCTTCGGAGATGCATGGAGAGGCCCTTAAGTAGGTGATGGCATACATGTCAGGTTTTATATAGATGATGCAAGGAGCAGCAGAAAGTATTTATAATAATATATTAAATTTGTCCTGGCAGGATATAACCAGTAATAAGGATAAAGGAAAACATATTAAGGGATGTTAATAAAGACGGAACAGATATAAGATCTGGAAAGGAGCATGGTATGGCACAGAAGGAATTTCTAGACGAATTGCGCAGGGCCTTGGAGAATGACCTGACGGGAAATGCGGTACAGGACAATGTAGAGTATTATAGGCAATATATATCGGAAGAAATACAGAAGGGGAAAGAAGAGGCAGAAGTACTGGAGGAGCTGGGGGATCCATGGGTTATTGCCAGAACAGTCATTGATGCCCTGAATGGCACGGATCAGTCTACTGTATATCGGGAAGGCAGTGCAGGTAGAAGTAAATATGAAGAAGGGGAGAGAGGCCGGAGGGAGAACCAGCAGCCTCATATATCAGGAGTTGGAAAATTGTGGAGAAGGTTTCTGCTTATATTGGCCGTTATTATGGTAATCATGGTGATTTTTGCCATTATCTCAGGCTTGATAAGTATTCTGGCGCCCTTACTTATACCTTTATTCCTTGTTGTTATAATAGCTCGCTTTTTGGGAAATAGGCGGCCGTGACAGTATAGTGCGGCCCTGTATACAGTATCACATTATTCGGGTATTTAGGCCCTATGGAGTTGGGTTAAGGCTAACCTAGAATATGTTAAGAGTATAGTTTTATATAACTATTATTATGTTGGTGTATATATGGGCAATGTTATTGGCAATAGTACTATATGCTGTGCAGAGATGCGGTGAGTACATAATTCATTTAAAGACAAGGGGATTGCGAAGGGGTGAAAGTGAATTGGCCGGGCCATTACAGATTCTAACATAAATTATTTAAGATTTTTTTACTTTTTTGCTTGCTTTTTCCAGTTTCTTATATTATACTAAGTCTTGTAGAAAGGTTACTTTCTACAACCCCTTATTAATTATTTATACTCCCCTCAAAAGACCGGTGGCTCCCCCATCGGTCTTTTACTTTGCGTAAAAACTTCCTTAATCAATAACTATGCCTTGTAGAGTACTATAAATTCCGAAATCCTGAGAGTCTATAGAAAGCATTTTGTAACTGCAGTGTAAGATAAAGGTTTGATTATTTCCATAAAAATAATGTAAATTAATTTTCTATAAAAAAGAAACAGGATTTACTGTATCTATTTTACAGAGTTATATACTGCTTAAATTGCAACTAATAAATTATTACCTTCTTTAAAATGAATAAAATGCGTAACACAAAGAAATAATATGAGTGTACCAAATAAATTTATCTCAGGAGGAATACTCATGGCAAAGAATAATAACACAAACAACGCATCAAAAAACACAAATACTAACTCATATTCATCCGTATCCGATGAACAGAGCAAGAACAAGAATTCTAACAAGAATACAACAAACAGCAAAAACAGCAATAAAAATATGAACTCCAGTAATGAGAGCAATAACTACTAAATAGTGCCTGTTTAAAAAAGTACAGGTCAAATATCATTTTGGTACACGTCTGATGTCAATTTAGGACGTAGTAAAGTTCAACTTTACTACGTCCTAAATTTATAGTAAAATTACATAAATAAGCCTGATGATCGGAGGTATTTATGAATAAAATCGAGTTAATAGCTCCCTGCCACTTTGGCCTTGAGTCTGTGCTGAAGAGAGAGATTCTCGAACTGGGGTATGAAATTGCACAGGTAGAGGATGGCAGGGTGACTTTTTATGGAGATGCAGGGGCAATATGCAGAGCCAATATCTTTCTGCGCAGTGCGGAGAGGATTCTAATAAAAGTGGGACGTTTTAGAGCGGAATCTTTTGACGAGCTTTTTGAGGCAACTAAAGAGATACCATGGGAAGAGTATATACCCAGGGACGGGAAGTTCTGGGTGGCCAAGGCCGCTTCAGTAAAGAGCCGGCTGTTTAGTCCGTCTGACATACAGTCTATTATGAAAAAGGCTATGGTTGAGCGGTTAAAGGTGCATTATCATATTAAATGGTTTGAGGAGACGGGGGCGTCATTCCCTGTCCGTGTATTTTTAATGAAAGATATTGTTACGGTTGGAATTGATACATCAGGCGTTTCTCTGCACAAACGAGGATACAGGCAGCTTTCAGGCCGCGCCCCTCTGACGGAAACCCTTGCCGCGTCATTAATTATGCTGACTCCCTGGAAGGCAGACCGAATCCTGGTGGATCCGTTTTGCGGAAGTGGGACATTTTTGATTGAGGCTGCAATGATGGCTGCCAATATGGCTCCGGGAATGAACCGTTCTTTTCTGGCAGAGGATTGGAGTAAAGTAATAGAAAAGCGTTTTTGGTATGAGGCTGTAGATGAGGCAAACTCTTTGGTTGACGATACTGTGGATGTAGATATACAGGGATATGATATTGACAGTGAAGTTTTGAAAGCGGCCAGGCAAAACGCAGACGATGCAGGTGTAGGCCACATGATCCATTTTCAAAAGCGTGAGGTGAAAGATTTAAGGCATCCGAAGAAATATGGATTTATTATAACGAATCCACCGTATGGCGAGCGGCTGGAAGAAAAGCAGGCTTTGCCCAGGCTTTATAAAGAATTTGGTGAAAGTTTCCGAAATCTTGATAGCTGGTCTGCCTATATGATCACCTCCTTTGAGGAAGCAGAGAAATATTTTGGCAGAAAAGCAGACCGAAACAGGAAGATCTATAATGGTATGATTAAAACATATTTCTATCAATTCATGGGGCCGAAACCGCCAAAGCCAAAGAAGTAGAAAGGACAGTAATGAAAAAAAGGATAATTTTTGCAACAGGGAACCAGGACAAAATGAAAGAAATACAGATGATTCTCGAGGATCTGGGACTTCCTGTTTATTCAATGAAAGAAGTAGGAATTGACATTAATATAGAGGAAAACGGCATGACTTTCGAGGAAAATGCCTTGATAAAAGCAGAAGCTGTTTCTAGGCTGCTGCCAGGGGATATTATATTGGCGGATGACTCTGGCCTTGAAATTGATTATCTTGATAAGGCTCCGGGTATTTATTCTGCCAGGTTTGCAGGAGAAGATACTTCGTATGATATAAAGAACAGGATTTTACTTGACCGGCTCGAAGGAGTCCCGGATGAAAAGCGAACCGCGCGGTTTGTATGTGCAATTGCCGCTGTTTTTCCAGACGGGACATCTGAAACAGTGCGGGGCACCATAGAAGGTATAATTGGACATGAGATAATTGGGGATAACGGTTTTGGGTATGACCCCATTTTTTATGTTCCAGAGATTGGATGTACGACGGGGCAGATGGATCCAAAAAAGAAAAATGAGCTTAGCCACCGAGGGGTAGGATTGCGTAAAATGAAAAAAATTATGGAAAAGAAATACAAAGAATAGGATACAGGAAACATACTATGAAAGTATTAGTCATAAGCGATACACATGGGAATCATAGAAATTTGGATAAAATTTTAGAACAGAACCAGGACATTGATATGCTTGTGCATCTTGGAGATGTAGAGGGCGGGGAAGATTACCTCAATGCGGTATTTGATTGTGAAAAACATATTGTCCGTGGAAATAACGATTTTTTTTCAGAATTGCCTAAAGAAGAAGAGTTTTATATTGGGAAATACAGAATATTTATTACCCATGGGCATGGCTATTATGTGTCTTTAGATCCAGAACATATTAAGGAGGAGGGTCGTGCGCGCAGGTCGGATGTGGTTATGTTTGGGCATACACATAGACCATACCTTGATAAAGAGGAAGACATTGTTGTCCTCAACCCTGGCAGCTTGTCATATCCCCGCCAGGAAGGGCGTAAGGGGAGTTATATGATTGTGGAGCTGGATTGTGAGGGGAATCTTCACTTTAGGCAATGTTTTCTGGAATAGATATTTAAAATCCGCGAAAAGTCAAAAAAATGTTGACAGGGAATCCTTGGCATACTATAATAGTACAGCATGACATAAGGAGAAACAGCATACACCAAAGCCCCGGAGTGCGCTGATTTCATATAAAAGAAAAGAAAGTTATATGATGATTATTTATAGGAGGAATACCCATGAAAACTTATATGGCTAACCCAGACAAGATTGAAAGAAAATGGTATGTGGTTGACGCTGAGGGATGCACTTTAGGACGCCTTTCTTCAGAGGTTGCAAAAGTTCTGAGAGGGAAGAATAAGCCGGAATTTACACCGCACATTGATACAGGTGATTATATTGTAGTTATAAATGCAGAAAAGGTAAAAGTTACAGGCAAGAAAATGCAGCAGAAGATATATTATAACCACTCTGAATATGTAGGAGGAATGAAAGAGACTACGTTGGCAGAGCTGATGAACAAGAAGCCGGAGAAGGCGATTGAGTTGGCTGTAAAGGGAATGCTTCCAAAAGGACCTTTGGGAAGGGCAATGATTAAGAAACTTCATGTATATGCTGGGCCGGAGCACAAACAGCAGGCTCAGAAACCAGAAGTATTGACATTTTAAAGGAAAGGTTGAAAGGAGGACATTACAGTGGCTAACGCAAAATATTACGGAACAGGAAGAAGAAAAAAATCTATCGCAAGAGTATACCTTGTACCTGGGACAGGTAAAATCACTATAAATAAAAGAGACATTGACGAGTATCTTGGACTGGAGACATTGAAAGTTGTTGTACGCCAGCCGCTTGTTGCTACCGGTACCGTTGATAAGTTTGATGTGCTTGTCAATGTACACGGCGGCGGATATACAGGACAGGCAGGAGCAATCCGTCATGGCATCTCAAGGGCACTTCTGGAAGCAGACGCAGACTATAGGCCTGTGCTGAAATCAGCAGGATACCTTACACGTGATCCACGTATGAAAGAACGTAAGAAATATGGCCTTAAGGCAGCACGTAGGGCACCACAGTTCAGCAAGAGATAATAAGAACTATTATAAGAGAATTAATAGACCCCTTGAAAATGTAGTGTTTTCAAGGGGTTCTTTATATTTTGATTAGTCATTAGTTACGCATAGAAAAACCACCCTTGAAACTTTGGCAGGTGTCAGAGTGGCATTTCTACATTCTGCATTGGTCAAGCCACTTTAGACGGTTGTTCCTTTTTTATCTATAATATAGCATGAAAGTTTAGTTTGTTTATTAAAAAATCAATAGGAGATTAAGGGCAGGGAATTGGATTTTATAATATGCCATAATTCAATTTAAACTTTACCAATAGTAGGATGGAACGGATACAGCAAGAAGATAGCGTGGCCGTGCAGAAAGGAACTATGGGGATTTTACTCTTGATATATTCAAGCCTTCATGTTATACTTCACCTAAAATTATTTTTTAGGAGGAATTTTTTAATCATGGATTCAGACCCTGACGGGAACACAATTTTATTTCAACTGCTACTCTTAGTATTTTTCACTCTCATGAACGCTTTTTTTGCCGGAGCAGAGATGGCCGTAGTTTCTGTAAATAAGAACAGGATACGGAGCATGGCTGAGGAAGGTAATAAAAGAGCCTCCGTGATCCAAGGCCTCTTTGAGGATTCTACGAAATTTCTTTCGACAATTCAGGTAGCGATTACATTTGCAGGATTTTATTCCAGTGCCTCTGCCGCGGCAGGGATTGCTCCAGTGCTGTCAAAATGGCTGGACAGTGTGCATATACCATATAGTACGGCTATTGCCGGGAATGGAGTGACATTAATTTTAATGTTTTTCAATCTCGTGTTTGGAGAACTAGTGCCGAAAAGAATTGCACTGCAAAAAGCGGAAGCATTTTGCATGGTCACAGTAATGCCGATCCACTATATATCCAAAGTGCTCTCTCCATTTATCAAATTACTTTCTGTATCGACAAAGATGGTTTTAAGGCTCCTGAGATTAAAGACAGAGGACCAGGAGGAGGCTGTGACAGAGGAAGAAATTAAGGCATTGCTTAAAGCGGGGAATGAGAATGGTATATTTGATGACGAAGAGCGCGAAATGATAAACTCTGTTTTTTCTTTCAACGATAGGACCGCCAGAGAAGTGATGGTTCCACGGCGGGAAGTATACGTGCTGGATGCGGAGGAGCCCTTTGCTACGCTCGCCGATGAGATCCTAGAGTCCAGACATTCCAGAATTCCGGTTTACGAGGGAAGCATTGATAACATAATTGGAATTTTGCATATTAAAGATGTTATGATAGAGGTCAGGAAGAACGGGTGGGAAGAGCTGGATATCAGAAAACTTCTGAAAAAGCCGTTTTTTGTGCCGGATACAAAGGATGCAGATGAATTGTTTAGAGAGCTCCAGAGATCCAGGCGGCATATGGCAGTGCTGATCGACGAATATGGGGGTTTTTCTGGAATTGCTACTGTGGAAGATCTTGTAGAGGAGATTATGGGTGAGATTAATGAGGAATATGAAGCTATAGTTCAGGAAATTGTGCCCCTGGGGGACGGGGAGTATCTTTTAGACGGGGGACTGCTGATAGAAGATCTGAATGAGGAATTTGGACTAAAACTTAAAACAGAGAATTATGACACCTTGTCGGGATATCTGATTGAGCAGTTGGGATATATTCCAGGTAAAGAAAGCAAGGAAACCATTGAATCAGGAGACGTAAAATTTACGATTGAGGAGATGAAAGGGAACCGTATTAGTAAGGTGCATATGAGAAAAATATCGGCTTAGTTATTGAACTTCCTCTGCCCGAAAGGTATAATAAAGCTGGATGAAAAAAACAGGTATATAAGGAGAGCCATCTTATGGAAATGTTGTCAGTGGAAAAGGAATTGAAAGAAAACTCATATCCAGGAAGGGGAATCATACTCGGGAAGAGCAAAGACGGTAAGAAAGCTGTAGCCGCCTATTTTATTATGGGTAGAAGCCAGAATAGCCGAAACCGTATTTTTGCAGAGGATGGGGAAGGGATTAGGACACAGGCATTTGATGCGTCCAAATTGACAGACCCAAGCCTGATTATCTATGCACCTGTACGTGTTCTTGGAAATAAGACAATTGTGACAAATGGGGATCAGACAGACACCATATACGAAGGAATGGACAGACAAATGACATTCGAACAAAGCCTGCGGTCAAGGGAGTTTGAGCCGGATGCCCCTAATTATACTCCGCGTATTTCTGGAATTATGCATGTGGAGAACGGGGAATATAATTATGCAATGTCTATTTTAAAAAGCCGGGAGGGGAACCCTGAGGGTTGCTGCAGATATACATTTGCCTATGAAACTCCTGGGGCAGGTGAAGGTCATTTTATACATACATACATGCATGATGCAGATCCACTTCCCAGTTTTGAGGGAGAACCTAAACTAATTGCTGTGAATGGTGATATAGATGAATTTACAGAATTATTATGGGAAAGCTTGAATGAGGACAACAAAGTATCTCTGTTTGTGCGTTATATAGATATTGCCACAGGGAAATATGAGACTAGAATTGTAAATAAAAATCAATAAGGAGCACAGGACAAATGAAAGAATTAGAACTGAAGTATGGCTGTAACCCAAATCAGAAGCCGGCCAGAATTTTCATGCGGGATGGCAGTGACCTGCCTGTGCAGGTATTAAACGGCCATCCGGGATATATTAATTTTTTGGATGCGTTTAATGGCTGGCAGCTTGTGTCAGAATTAAAGCGAGCTGTGAAGATTGCGGCTGCGGCTTCTTTTAAACATGTTTCCCCGGCTGGGGCGGCAGTAGGCCTTCCCCTGAATGAGACATTGTCCAAGATCTACTGGGTGGATGACTTAGGAGAGCTTTCCCCGCTTGCATGCGCCTATGCAAGAGCAAGAGGGGCTGACAGAATGTCCTCTTTCGGTGATTTTATTGCTTTATCAGACGTATGTGATACGGATACTGCCACTTTGATCAAGCGGGAGGTATCAGATGGGGTGATCGCTCCGGGTTATACCCCGGAAGCACTTGAAATTCTGAAACAGAAGAAAAAGGGGAATTATAATATTCTTCAGATTGATGCTGATTATGTGCCTGAGGCGCTGGAACATAAAGATGTATTTGGGATTACATTTGAACAGGGAAGAAATGAGCTTGAGATTACTGACGATTTTTTTGCCAATGTTGTGACAGAGAATAAAAATATTCCGGATGCAGCAAAGATTGACCTTGCCATCTCTATGATTACTTTAAAGTATACACAGTCTAATTCTGTGTGTTATGTAAAGGATGGACAGGCCATCGGTATTGGGGCAGGACAGCAGTCACGTATACACTGCACAAGGCTCGCGGGGCAAAAAGCGGATAATTGGTGGTTACGCCAGTGCCCTAAAGTTCTAGGACTTAAGTTTAAGGAAGGGATTGGCCGTGCAGACAGGGATAATGCGATTGATCTGTATATCGGAGAGGAATATATGGATGTGCTTGCCGAGGGTACGTGGGAACATATATTTATAGAGAAGCCAGAAGTTTTTACGAGGGAGGAGAAGAGAGAATGGCTGGACAGGCTTGAGGGAGTGTCCTTGGGATCTGACGCTTTCTTCCCCTTCGGCGATAATATAGAGCGTGCCCATAAGAGTGGTGTTCAGTATGTTGCCCAGCCTGGCGGGTCAGTGAGAGATGACAATGTGATTGCCTCTTGTAATAAATATCAGATGGCAATGGCGTTTACTGGCCTGCGGCTATTCCATCACTAAAGGAAGGGCAAGTGAAGCTATGCCAGTTAGATTTGAAATAAATATGACAGCAAAAGCAATGTACAGTTTTATGCTCCAGCATAACTATACACATTTGACAGGTATTATGAGCGTAGTGTTCGGCGCAGTGGCATTGCTGATGGGTATAAGGCAGGCTGAAGGGGGGATCCTTCAGAGCGCTGTTATTTTCTTTTTGCTATTTTTGCTTTTAGTTTTTTACCCTCCGGTTATGCTGTGGATGCGGGCCAAACGCCGCATACAAGCTGGATCGGTATTTAAAAAGCCGCTTTATTATGAGCTAAGTGATAAAGGGGTTAAAGTAATCCAGGGCAAGAGGGAGGAGATAAATGCCTGGGGGGATTTTCAGAGAGCGGTTTCAGTAGGAAGTGCATTGGTTTTATATATGGACAATAGGCGGGCAGTTATTTTTCCAAAAGAGCAGCTGGGTGAGCAATTTTCCGCCGTTGTCCGCATGATTTCTACCCATATGCCTCCTGGCAAGGTACGTATCCGTCAGGTAAATTGACGGACGGCTGTCATATTTTTATGGATATCTACAGACATGGAGGGGAAGAGAATGCTGATAGAAACAAAGGATCCTGAACAAACCTTCCTGCTGGGGGTACGACTGGGGGCAATGGCCAGGCCTGGGCAGGTCTATACCCTGGATGGTGATTTGGGGGTTGGGAAGACCGTATTTACTCAGGGGTTTGCAAAAGGCCTGGGAATAGAGGAGACAGTGAATAGTCCGACTTTTACGATTGTACAGGTGTATGAGGAAGGACGTCTGCCATTCTATCATTTTGATGTATACCGCATAGGCGACCCCGAGGAAATGTGGGAAATTGGCTATGAGGATTATATTATGGGAGAGGGTGTTTCACTGATTGAATGGGCCTGCCTGATAGATGATATTCTTCCCCATAAGCGGACAGAAATTTTAATTGAAAAAGATTTGGAGCAGAGGTTTGAATACCGGAAGATAACAATAGAAGAGTTGTAAGTTCATTAATCAGGGGGCAGACAGGTGCTGGCCCCTTTATGCCTGTTTGTTTTATGTCTGAGGCGCTAAATGTTCTATATGGAAGAACAGAAGTGTCAAATAGCGGAGTTTGTGGGCATCCATGGTCTGTGGGCCTGAATGCTGAAGTAAAAGGAATTTAAATAGGAATAGGAGGCAGTATATGCGTATATTGGCAATTGACAGTTCTGGTTTGACAGCAGCTGTTGCAGTCGTGGAGGAGGACAGGGTGCTGGCGGATTACACGATTAATTATAAAAAGACACATTCTCAGACACTGCTGCCTATGATTCAGGAAATGGCCAAGATGATAGAACTTGATTTAGTTTCTCTTGATGCAATTGCAGTTGCAGGCGGCCCGGGTTCTTTCACAGGACTTAGGATAGGTTCTGCAACCGCAAAAGGGTTAGGGCTTGCTTTAAATAAACCAATTATCAATGTTCCTACGGTAGATGGACTTGCCTATCAGGTTTTTGGGTGTGAGGATATTATTTGTCCTATTATGGATGCCAGGAGAAACCAGGTCTATACGGGATTATATACTTTTTCGTGGAGAGCTGGCATAAAGGACGGTACAAAAAGGATATGGCCGGTCTTTCAGGTTATAAAAATGCAGATGGCCGTATCCATTGAGGAATTAATCCGGCACTTGAATGCCTATGGAAAACGTGTAGTGTTTTTGGGGGATGGTGTACCAGTATATGCAGAGATAATTGAAAATTGCTTAAACACGCCATATTCCTTCGCTCCTTCTTATATGAGCAGACAGAGGGCGGCAGCAGTAGGCGCGCTGGGAATTCATTATTATAAAATGGGGAAATTTGAATCTGCGGTGGAACATAAGCCAGAGTATCTACGTGTATCCCAGGCAGAGAGGGAGCGTGCCGAAAAGGAAAAAAAGGAAGGGGTTTCTGTGAGAAAAATGAGGCCGGAAGATGCAGCCGCAGTGGCTGAGCTGGAGTACAGGATATTTACAGATGCCTGGAGTGAGAAAAGTATTCTTGATACAATGAGACAGCCATGTGCAATCTGTATGGCGGCTGAAAAGGGAAGCCAAATTGTAGGGTATAGTCTCGCATATGAAGCTGCAGGTGAGGCAGAAATAAGCCGTTTTGCAGTGGCCCAGGATCAGAGGGGACAGGGAGTGGGGCATGCTCTGATGCAGGGGGTGTATAAGCGCTGTAAAGAGCAGAAAATTAAAAAAATTCTTTTAGACGTACGTCAAAGCAATAAGGAAGCGCGGGCCTTTTATATGCGGGAGGGGTTCGTGCCTGACGGTATACGCAGAAAGTTTTATTCAGACCCCGCAGAAAATGCAGTGCTTATGAGCAGGGAGACTGAAAGATAAGGTTTGCGGATAACGGACTGGGAGACAGTTTGTAAATGAGGAAGCACTTCCCACTAGGAAATAAGGCCTTAAGCCGATATAATGAAGGCGTAACAAAAGTCAAATATGTACGACATGGGAGGAATTTGTATGCGCCAGTATCAAATAAAAGAGACAAAAGAGATTTATAAAATTATTTGTAATAAATGTGGAAGAGAAATACCGGTTGTAAATGGAAGGGCAGAAACAGGTGTTTTTAGCACAGATTTCACTTGGGGATATTTTTCCAATAAAGATGGAGAGAGGCATTCTTTTGATTTGTGCGAGGACTGCTACGATGAAATGCTCTCCGGGTTTAAGATACCGGCAGAAATAGAGGGATGATATGTTAGATGTTTGTTTGTTGGGGAGCGGCGGAATGATGCCGCTTCCGTATCGGTGGCTGACTGCCATGATGACAAGATTCAATGGCAGCAGCCTGCTGATAGATTGCGGCGAAGGAACCCAGATAGCCATAAAAGAGAAAGGGTGGAGTTTTAAACCCATAGACGTTATTTGTTTTACCCACTTTCACGGGGACCATATCAGTGGGCTTCCTGGCCTGTTGTTGACTATGGGAAATGCAGAACGCAGGGAACCCCTTACTCTGATTGGGCCAAGAGGATTGGAGAGGGTAGTGAATGCATTAAGGGTGATCGCGCCAGAGCTTCCGTTTCCCCTTAGATTTTTAGAGATAGAAGGTGCAGAACAAACTTTTGAAATGAATGGATACCGCCTTAAAGCATTTAAGGTAAACCATAATGTCTTGTGCTATGGTTACACCTTGGAGATTGACAGGGCGGGAAAGTTCGATGCAGTCCGGGCTGAGGAGCAGAAGATACCGAGGCAGTATTGGAGCCGTCTGCAAAAGGGGGAAGTTCTGGAATATGAGGGGAGGATATTGCTGCCGGAAATGGTTCTAGGTCCGCCAAGGAAGGGGATTAAGCTTACGTATACAACAGATACACGGCCCGTGGAATCTATACGCAAGAATGCAGAGGGATCTGATCTGTTTATATGTGAAGGTATGTATGGAGAGGCTGAGAAAGCCGGGAAGGCTAAAGAATATAAGCATATGACATTTTATGAAGCGGCCCGGCTGGCAGAGGATGCAAAAGTACATGAATTATGGCTGACACATTATAGTCCGTCTCTCACCAGGCCTGATGATTATATGGATGCAGTCCGCGAGATTTTTCCTGGGGCAAAAGCTGGCAGAGATGGGATGTCGGCTTATTTGGCGTTTGAATAGAAAGAGGCTGTTATGAGAGAAATCAGAGACATTAATATATTGGCAATTGAAAGCTCCTGTGATGAGACAGCAGCAGCGGTTATTCATAATGGACGGGATGTACGTTCGAATATAATTTCGTCACAGATAGAACTCCATAAATTATATGGGGGGGTTGTACCTGAGATTGCCTCCAGAAAGCATATCGAAAAAATTAATCAGGTCATAGAGGAAGCGCTGGAAAAGGCGGGAGTAACCCTGGATGATATAGATGCAGTTGGGGTTACATATGGCCCTGGACTTGTAGGTGCCCTGCTTGTCGGGGTGGCAGAAGCAAAGGCAATAGCGTATGCAAAAAATCTTCCTTTGGTGGGGGTACATCATATAGAGGGACATATTTCTGCCAACTATATTGAGAACCCAGATTTGGAGCCGCCGTTCTTATGCCTGGTAGTTTCCGGCGGCCATACTCATCTGGTTTATGTAAAAGGTTACGGCCAATATGAGATACTAGGGCGCACCAGGGATGATGCTGCCGGTGAGGCTTATGATAAAGTTGCAAGGGCCATTGGGTTGGGATATCCCGGAGGGCCTAAAATCGACAGAATAGCGAAGGAAGGGAATCCAGAGGCGATTAAATTTCCTAAACCAAATATCCAAGGAGCGCCTTATGATTTTAGCTTTAGCGGCCTGAAGTCAGCAGTTTTGAATCATATTAACGGCAGCAAAATGAAGGGGGAAACATTTGAACCAGCAGATATTGCGGCATCGTTCCAAAGTGCAGTGGTAGACGTCTTAGCGGAAAAGTCTATGAAAGCTGTGGAGGAGTATGGCATGGGCAGATTTGCTATCGCCGGGGGTGTGGCATCCAACACAGCGTTGAGGGGACGGATGGAGAAGGAGTGTAATATGCGCGGCATCCGATTTTATTTTCCTTCTCCTGTATATTGTACCGATAATGCTGCAATGATTGGGACGGCAGCCTACTATGAATATCTGGCTGGCACACGCCACGGGTGGGATCTAAATGCAGTTCCCAATTTAAAACTAGGAGAGCGGTAAGGGAGAATGGGCCTATGGGAAAGATTTGTTGTACGGCGATAGTGCTGGCAGCAGGCAAAGGAAAACGGATGGGTGCAAAGATACAAAAGCAGTACCTGATGTTAAAAGGGAAACCAGTACTTTACTATTCTCTTAAAGCATTTCAGGATTCACCTTTAATTGATGAAATTTATTTGGTGGTTGGAGCTGGAGAGGAAGCATTCTGTAAAAGTGAAGTTATCAATAAATATGGGATTGCGAAGGTGAAAAAGATTATAGCTGGCGGTAAAGAGCGCTACCACTCGGTGTGGAATGGACTGCAGGAAGTTGGCGGGGAAGGGTATACCTTTATACATGACGGAGCCCGTCCGCTTGTGGATGGAACAATTATAGAGAGGGCCCTGTCAGAAGTAAAACGGTATAAAGCATGTGTGGTCGGTATGCCAGTAAAGGATACCATAAAAATATCGGATAAGGATGGTATGGCTAAAAGAACGCCAGACAGAAGAAATCTTTGGATGGTACAGACTCCACAGGTGTTCGATAACCAACTTATAAAAAAGGCATATTCTTTGCAGATGGGGGAACCATATATCAATGTGACAGATGATGCTATGGTAGTGGAGCACATGCTTAAATATCCGGTAAAATTGGTTCTGGGTTCCTATGAAAATATTAAAATCACAACTCCTGAGGATTTGGAGATAGCAGAAGTGTTTCTTAGAAGGAAAGAATAGAAAAAGAAAATAAAAAAATATTGACATCTATTTATGACCTATGGTAATATATTATCTGTCGCATGAGATAAAGTATCTTACACTTTGCTACGTGTAGTGTATTCCTTACAGAATATATTTAAAGATGCTTTTAAACATATCATAAGATATATTTTACCTTATGCAGTTTATTTATCTTTAGCGGGACAGTTTTATAAGTGAATGGAGAGGTATCGAAGTGGTCATAACGAGGCGGTCTTGAAAACCGTTTGTCCGAAAGGGCGCGTGGGTTCGAATCCCACCCTCTCCGTTTTAAAAAGAGACTTAGTAATAAGTCTTTTTTTATGTACTTATTAAACCGCTAATATTCAATAAGTCTATACTGATTAAACTACTAATGTTCAAAAGTCTATACTGATTAAACTGCTAATGTTCAAAAGTCTATACTGATTAAACTGCTAATGTTCAAAAAGATATACTTATTGAACTGCTAATGTTCAATAAGATATGCCTGGAGTCCACCCGTCTGAAGGACATGAATTAAGAGGTGCCCTTTGGGTACATCAGAGAATACAATCAAACTATGTCTTAAAAGGGAGGCAGAGGATAAAGTGCATTTCAAAGGACACCCTGGGGATATGTTAAAAAATGTCAGAAAATTATGAAATTTAATTTAAAAAGAAGAAAATTAAAAAAAGGCAAAAAAGTACTAGACAAGAACAATGGTTTCGTGTATATTAAATAGCGAACATTTTGGAGAAGTACCCAAGCTGGCCGAAGGGGCTCCCCTGGAAAGGGAGTAGGTCGTTAATAGCGGCGCGAGGGTTCAAATCCCTCCTTCTCCGCTAGTTCCATCTAATTAAGAAGTGTATAGAATAAGAAGATGGGACGTCATATCAGATTGTGTTAAATCAAGATGAAAAAAATGTAAAAAAATTTGGAAATAGTCTTGACAAAATGATATGAAAAATGCTAATATATCAAAGCTGACTCGCGGGAGGCAGCCAGGGACTTGGAAGGAAAATAAAAAAGTTCTTGACAGAGGACAAAGCCTGTGATATTATATAGCAGTTGCCTGCGGCAGAGGCTGTGGGCAAGGCAAGGACCTTGATAACTGAACAATAGACAACAGACCTTGAAAATTTCAGAAGAGAG
>ERZ652168.166-NODE-166-length-26301-cov-7.93797_pt1 | contig 26301 bp, 23 predicted proteins | sample MGYA00514763_ERZ652168 | MGnify/ENA metagenome assembly ERZ652168
GCGGACAGGTTTCCGCCAGCAGACGCAGGGCCAGCGACAGACCGCGGTTGTGGACAAATGCGCTGGCGCGCAGGCGCGGTCCGCCGGCCGGAGCCAGCGCGAAATCGACCTGTCCGCAGGCCTGCCACTGGGCGAGCTGCTCGGCGTTGAGCCAATCAGCGAGTATCTTGCCAATATCCGGAGAGGTAAACGGCGCGGGCTCCAGCTTGCCCTGGCGACGCCAGCGCGGCGTTGAAGCATTGCACAGGTGTAGATCGGAGACGTTATGCTTTACACTAAGGGCCACTATTTCTTCCAGTTCCATAACTCATCCTCGGTATATGAACGATATTGCGCATAACCTGGCACAGGTCCGGGACAAAATCTCAGCCGCTGCCGCACGCTGCGGCCGTGCTCCAGAAGAAGTTACATTGCTTGCAGTCAGTAAAACGAAACCTGCGGGCGCTATCGAAGAAGCGATGGCCGCAGGCCAGGTCGCGTTTGGCGAAAATTATGTTCAGGAAGGGGTGGAGAAAATCCGCTACTTTCAGGAAAAGGGCGCAACCGGGCTACAGTGGCACTTTATAGGGCCGCTGCAGTCCAATAAAAGCCGTCTGGTGGCCGAGCATTTTGACTGGTGCCATACCGTCGATCGCCTGAAGATCGCCATGCGCCTTAGCGAACAGCGACCTGCGCAAATGACGCCGCTTAACGTACTGATTCAAATAAATATTAGCGATGAGCAGAGCAAGTCGGGCATTCCCGTTGACGAGCTGGACGCGCTGGCGGCAGAGATCGCGAAACTGCCGAATCTGCAGCTGCGCGGTTTAATGGCCATTCCCGCGCCAGAGTCAGAATATGTAAGGCAGTTTGCCGTCGCCCAACAAATGGCGGTAGCATTTGCGCGGCTAAAAACGCACTACCCTACCGTCGATACGTTGTCGCTGGGAATGTCGGATGATATGGAAGCCGCCATCGCGGCGGGAAGCACTATGGTGCGCATCGGAACCGCAATTTTCGGCGCGCGCGACTACAGCAAAAAATAAGGAATCTGAGGAACGCCATGAAGACGTTGACTTTCCTGCTCTCAACGGTCATTGAGCTTTACACAATGGTCGTGTTGTTACGCGTCTGGATGCAGTGGGCGCGCTGCGACTTTTATAACCCGTTTTCGCAGTTCGTGGTCAAGGCTACGCAGCCTGTCGTTGGGCCGCTGCGCCGCATTATCCCGGCGATGGGGCCGCTCGACAGCGCCTCCCTGCTGGTCGCCTTTATTCTCTGCGTCGTGAAAGCTATCGTGCTGTTTATGGTCGTCACCTTCCAGCCGATTATCTGGATCTCCGCGCTGCTGATCCTCATTAAAACCGTCGGCTCGCTGATTTTCTGGGTTCTCCTGCTCATGGCAATCATGAGCTGGGTAAGCCAGGGACGCAGCCCGGTGGAATATGTCCTGATGCAGTTGGCCGATCCGCTGCTGCGTCCGATCCGCAGACTGCTGCCATCGATGGGCGGCATTGATTTCTCGCCGATGGTGCTGGTTCTGCTGCTGTACGTGATCAACATGGGTATCGCCGAACTGTTGCAGGCTACCGGCAACGTTCTGCTTCCGGGGCTGTGGATGGCGCTATGAGTGCCGTCGAAGCCTGCGCTGATGGGTTGGTCTTACGGCTGTATATTCAGCCTAAGGCCAGCCGCGACAGCATCGTTGGTTTACATGGCGACGAGCTTAAAGTCGCCATTACCGCGCCTCCCGTTGACGGCCAGGCCAACGCCCATCTGGTAAAATTCCTCGCCAAACAGTTTCGCGTAGCGAAAAGCCAGGTGCTTATTGAGAAAGGCGAACTGGGCCGCCACAAACAGATAAAAATCATTCATCCGCAGCAGATCCCCGATGGGGTCGCCGCCCTGAAAGAATAAACAGGATCTCATATGCAAAAAGTTGTTCTCGCCACCGGCAATCCCGGGAAAGTGCGCGAGCTGGCCTCGCTGCTGGCAGATTTTGGCCTCGATATCGTGGCGCAAACCGAACTGGGCGTGGATTCCGCAGAGGAAACCGGCCTGACCTTTATCGAAAACGCCATTCTGAAAGCGCGTCATGCCGCGCAGATTACCGGCCTCCCGGCCATCGCCGATGACTCAGGTCTGGCCGTCGATGCGTTAGGCGGCGCGCCCGGCATCTATTCCGCCCGCTATTCCGGCGAAGACGCGACCGACCAGCGCAATCTCGAAAAGCTGCTCGATGCGCTGCGCGACGTGCCTGACGATCGGCGCCAGGCGCAATTCCACTGTGTGCTGGTCTATCTGCGCCATGCGGAAGATCCCACCCCGCTGGTTTGCCACGGCAGCTGGCCGGGCATCATCGCTCGCGAAGCCGCAGGCAGCGGCGGCTTTGGTTACGACCCGATATTCTTTGTTCCGACGGAAGGTAAAACCGCAGCGGAGCTGAGCCGTGAAGAAAAGAGCGCCATTTCCCACCGCGGACGCGCGCTCAAACTGTTACTGGAAGCCTTACGTAATGGCTAATTTGCCGCCCCTGAGCCTCTATATTCACATCCCGTGGTGCGTGCAAAAATGCCCGTACTGCGATTTCAACTCGCATGCGTTGAAGGGCGAGGTACCGCACGACGACTACGTTCAGCATCTGCTGAACGATCTGCGGGCCGACGCCCACTATGCGCAGGGACGTGAAATCGGCACTATTTTCATCGGCGGCGGTACGCCGAGCCTGCTCTCAGGCCCGGCGATGCAAACCCTGCTCGACGGCGTGCGGGAAGCTCTTCCCCTGGCGGACAACGCGGAAATCACGATGGAAGCCAACCCCGGCACCGTAGAAGCGGATCGTTTTGTCGAGTATCAGCGCGCGGGTATTAATCGCATCTCCATCGGCGTACAGAGCTTTAGCGAACAGAAGCTCCAGCGTCTCGGGCGCATCCACGGGCCACAGGAAGCCAAACGCGCGGCAAACCTGGCAAGCGGTCTGGGACTGCGCAGCTTTAACCTCGATTTAATGCACGGTCTGCCGGATCAGTCTCTGGAAGAGGCGCTGGACGACCTGCGTCAGGCGATTGCGCTCAATCCGCCGCATCTCTCCTGGTATCAGCTGACCATTGAGCCAAACACCCTGTTTGGCTCGCGTCCGCCGCCCCTGCCGGACGACGACGCGCTGTGGGATATTTATGAGCAGGGGCACAGCCTGCTCAGCGCGGCGGGCTATCAACAATATGAAACCTCCGCCTACGCTAAGCCGGGGTATCAGTGCCAGCATAACCTGAACTACTGGCGCTTTGGCGACTACCTGGGCATTGGCTGCGGCGCGCACGGCAAAGTGACCTTCCCGGACGGGCGCATTCTGCGGACGGCGAAAACCCGCCACCCGCGCGGCTATATGGAAGGCCGTTATCTGGAGCGCCAGCATGATGTGGAAGATGCGGATAAGCCGTTCGAGTTCTTTATGAACCGTTTCCGCCTGCTGGAAGCGGCGCCGCGAGATGAATTTAGCCGCTACACCGGGCTTGATGAGCGTACAATCCGTCCGCAAATCGATGCCGCCATTGCTGAGGGCTATCTGACGGAAGATGAGCGCTGCTGGCAGATTACCGAGCACGGTAAGCTCTTTTTGAACTCCCTTCTCGAATTATTCCTCAGCGAATAAACCTCGCTATGCTTATCCCGTTATAAAAATAACGGGATAATTAATTATTCGCTTTTCCCGAAATATTAATATCGTTATTTCCGAATCATCTCAGTTCAACATTTCCAATAAAAATAAATTCACATTCATTTATTAAAAATAAATATAACCTACCGCACAAAAATACGTATTTGATCGCCTGATTGCGAAAAAGTGTGAGTCAGACAGCTTAAAGATGTACGACAACAAGGATAATATGTCATACAGAAACAAAGAATACCCCTTAAGATATTGACCAATTACCCTAAGTGCATGGAGCCGACTCATGAAAAAACTCTCTTTTTCTCGTTCTCTGGCGTGTGTATCTCTGCTTGCCCTGCTCGCTTCCGGCGCCAGCGCAGCTGAAAAAGTCACGTTAAAACTGGCACATAACCTCGAACGTAGCCACGTTGTCCATCAGGCCTTTGAGGCGATGTCCAAAGAGGTTAACCAACTTTCCAACGGTGATATGAAGATTCGTATATATCCCAGTAGCCAGATGGGCAGCGCGCGCGAAACGATGGAGCTATTACAAAACGGCGCGCTGGATATGACCAAAGGTTCCGCCAGCGATCTGGAATCATTCGATAACGTCTACGCGATATATAATTTACCGTTCCTGTTTAAAGATCAGAATCACTTCAATAAAGTCGTCTTTGGTGACGTGGGCAAGGAAATTATGGAGTCCACGAAAGATAAAGGATTCTTTGCGCTTTCCGCCTATGTTGCCGGGACCCGCAGTTTTTACGCCAAAAAGCCCATCACTAAACCGGAAGATTTAAAAGGATTGAAGATCCGCGTCCAGGCCAGCCCGACAACCTTAAAAATGGTCGAATTAATGGGCGGTTCGCCAACCCCTATTTCCTTTGGTGAAGTTTATACCGCCATGCAGCAGGGCGTGGTGGACGGCGCGGAGAACAACGTGCCTTCCTGGGTGCAAACGCGCCATATCGAAATCGCGAAAGTGTTCTCAGAAGATGAACATGCCTCCATCCCGGATTTCCTCGTTATTTCCAGTAAAACCTGGGACAAATTGACGCCGGATCAGCAGCAAATCCTGATCAAGGCGGCGAAAGCTTCCGAAGCGTATCAGCAAAAACTGTGGGACAAGATCGACGCCGACACCCGCGCGCAGGCCAAAGCCATGGGCGGCGAAATTATCAAAGTGGATAAAGCGCCGTTCCGCGCCGCCGTGCAGCCGCTGTTTGATGAGTTCAAAAAAGATCCGAAGCAGGCCGCCCTGCTGGCCAAATTTGAAGCTGCCGCCGAATAACACTTAGCGGGCCAGCCGCTGGCCCGCTTTCATCGGGAAAACAATGATGATACTTAACCGCATAAAGCTGGCGGTGGACCGCACGATCGCCGCATTCTCCGTCGCCGTTATGATTGCGCTGGTTGTTTGCGTCGTCTGGCAGGTGTTCAGCCGCTACGTACTCAACCAGCCCAGCACCCTGACCGACGAGCTGGCGCGCTTTTTGATGATCTGGGTCGGGCTACTGGGTGCGGCATATACCGTCGGCGCCCAGCGTCATCTGGCTATCGACTTACTGGCGATGACGCTCCCTCCCCGCAGGCAGGCGCTGCTCAGCGTCATCATTAATCTGCTGATCTTTATTTTTGCCGGATCGGTGATTGTGACCGGCGGCGTGAAGCTGATTGAAAAAACGCTGTCGACCTCCCAGGTCTCAGCGGCAATGCAGATCCCCATGGGCTACGTCTATCTGATCCTGCCGTTAACCGGCCTCATTATGATGTTTTACGCAGTATGTTTTGTCAGCAACGGGCTAAAAAACATGAAGCACGCTGAAGCGGGGGCAAATTGATGGACAGCTATATCGCACTGATGCTATTTGGCTCTTTCTTTATTCTGGTTTTTATTGGCGTACCTATCTCCTTCTCTATCGGCATCGCCACCGTCGGTTCAATGCTGCTGATGTTCCCGTGGGATATCGCGGTGATTACCGTTTCTCAGCGCCTGGCGAACGGCCTCGATAACTTCGCCCTGCTGGCGATTCCATTCTTTATCTTTGCCGGTACGCTGATGAACAGCGGCGGGATTGCCATACGCTTAATCAATCTGGCTCAGGTGATGGTCGGACGCGTACCGGGCTCTCTGGGCCACGTCAACGTGCTGGCAAACATGATGTTCGGCTCGATTTCAGGCTCGGCGGTCGCCGCCGCCGCCGCGGTAGGGGGCACGCTGAACCCCATTCAGACGCAAAAAGGCTACGATCCGGCTTTCTCCACGGCGGTGAACGTCTCGTCGTGCATCACGGGCCTGCTTATTCCGCCGTCAAACGTGCTGATCGTCTTTTCCCTGACGGCGGGCGGCGTGTCGGTCGCGTCGCTGTTTATGGCCGGCTATCTGCCGGGCATTCTGATGGGCCTGGCTATTATGGTGGTCTGTGCCGTCATTGCTAAACGTCGCGGCTATCCGGTTTCTGAACGCCCCACCTGCGCCCAGGCGGCAAAAGCGTTTTTCGACGCCCTGCCCAGCCTGCTGCTGGTGATTATTGTGATGGGCGGGATCCTCGGCGGCATTTTTACCGCTACCGAAGCGTCGGCTATCGCCGTGGTCTACACCTTTATCCTGTCGGTGCTCATTTATCGGGAAGTGAAATGGCGCGATCTGCCGAAGCTGATCCTTGAATCGGTGGTGATGACCTCTATCGTGCTGCTGCTGATCGGCTTTTCCGTCGGCATGTCGTGGGCGATGACCAACGCCGACATTCCCTACATGATAAGCGATGCGCTAATGGGGGTGTCAGAAAACCCGGTGGTGATACTGCTGCTGATTAATATCGTGCTGTTAATCGTTGGGATCTTTATGGACATGACCCCGGCGGTGCTGATTTTCACGCCGATATTCCTGCCCATCGCGCAGGATTTAGGGATGGACCCGGTGCATTTCGGCATCATGATGGTCGCCAACCTGTGCATCGGTCTGCTGACGCCGCCGGTAGGCAGCGCGCTGTTCGTTGGCTGCTCCATTTCCGGCGTTAAAATTCAGCAGCTCATCAAACCGCTGCTGCCGTTCTACGCCGCCCTGCTGATCGCGCTGATGATGATTGTCTATATCCCGCAGATCTCGCTGTTTATTCCGCAGCTGCTGGGGCTGATGTGATCGACTGACCATAATCGCTACCTGCGGGCGCAGGTAGCGAAATAAAACTTACTTTAACGACCCCACCAGCGCTTTACGGCTCTCTTCGAGGGAGACCACGCGGCTGCAGACATCCTTACCAAACTGCTGGAAATCGGCTTCCTGGTTTTTCCATTCATCCTGAATGGCCGTTTGCAGGCCGCCAAGGCTGCCGAGGATCCCCTGCAGCGGGTTACCGCCGCCTTTAAGAACCGCCTTCGCCCCCATCTCGTTGATGCTATCCTGCAGAATGCCGCCCATCGCCTGATTTACCAGCTGCTGGCCGTCGGCGCGCACCTGATCGATGGCTTTATAGTGGAAGGTCAGGCCATCGTTACGATGTTCAATTATGCGGCTCATTTGCGCTTTCAGCTGCGCATCAAGCTTGGTCAGGCGGCTATGCATGCTGCTGCTGGCCCCCACCTGTTCGGTAATAATTTTATCCAGCGCGGCGCGGCCTTTTTCTACCCGCGTGCGGGCGCCTTCATCAATCCACGGCAGGCTGCTGCGCAGGCCAGCCTGATAGTCCTGAGCCTGCTCGCGCTGAGCGGCGTTCAGGGAATACGCTTTACCGTTAAAGGTCAGGTTACCGTCCGGCTTAATCACCAGATCGCCGTTTTCGCCTTTTACCTGCACCTGCTGCGGGCTGAGGATGACATCGTCACGCGGCGTGACGCTACACTGGTAGTCCGCATGCGCGGACAAAGCGGTGACGGAAAGCGCCAATGCCAACAGCGTTTTGCGCATCATTTAACTCCCTTCAGACAAAACGGGCCGGCAGTTGCCGACCCTTGTCAAACTTAGTCCCACCAGATATCAAAAAGTTCGCTGGTGCGTACATCGGCAAGCCCGCGGTCTTCCAGCCATTTACGTACGATGGCCTGGTGTTCCTCGGTGCATTTGCCGATTTCCTGCAGGCAGATCAGGCCTTCCCAGGAAAGATAACCGCTGCCGTCAAAGGCCAGCTTATTAGGCTCAATCACCTCATCAATCAGATCGTTAACGGTCTGGTCGATCTGCTCTTCGCTGGTTCCATCCGCGAAACGCCACGCGACGGAAAAACCCACTTCCTGAAACTCGTCGATATGCATTTTTTTACGCAGACGACGGCTACGATTCGTTGCCATTATTTCACCCTCTCGAACATTAAGTCCCATACGCCGTGGCCAAGACGATGGCCACGCTGTTCAAATTTGGTTACCGGGCGCGATTCCGGGCGCGGCACATAGTCGTTGCTTTCAGACCGGTTACGATACCCTTCAAGCGAGGACATCACTTCCAGCATATGCTCGGCATATTGCTCCCAGTCGGTCGCCATATGGAAGACGCCGCCCAGCTTCAGTTTACTTTTCACCAGTTCGGCAAAAGGCGGCTGAACGATACGGCGCTTATTATGACGCGCTTTGTGCCACGGGTCAGGGAAAAACAGCTGCACCATGCTCAGAGAGTTATCCGGAATCATCGTATGCAGCACTTCCACCGCATCGTGGCACATGACGCGCAGGTTCTGCACGCCCTCTTCTTCGGCGGACGCCAGGCAGGCGCCGACGCCCGGCGAGTGCACTTCAATGCCGAGGAAATTCTGCTGCGGCTTCTCTTTCGCCATCGCCACCAGCGAAGCGCCCATACCGAAACCGATCTCCAGCGTGACCGGCGCCTCACGGCCAAACAGCGCGGCGAAATCGAGCGGCGCATCGTTAAATTCAACGCCCATCACCGGCCAAATATTGTCCAGCGCGTGCTGCTGACCTTTGGTCAGGCGACCCTGACGACGGACGAAGCTGCGAATACGGCGCAGCGGACGGCCGTTTTCATCGAATTCCGGAGATATGACGTCGTTTTTCATAAAAGTTAAGTCTGCTTGTGAGAGTGTTCGGAAAACGGGCATTATCCAAAGTTACCCGGCGGATGCAAGGGTTTACAGCCTCTCGCCCTTGTGCTGCAATCTGCCACCTTATAATCGCTATCCCGGAGCCGTAGCTTTGACTTTTCCCGCCGCGCAATTTTCAGCCCAGGTGCTGGACTGGTACGACAAATACGGGCGTAAAACCCTGCCCTGGCAAATCGGCAAGACGCCCTACAAAGTATGGCTCTCCGAGGTGATGTTGCAACAAACACAAGTGGCGACGGTCATCCCCTATTTTGAACGCTTTATGGCGCGTTTCCCAACGATTACCGACCTGGCGAACGCGCCCCTCGATGAAGTCCTGCATCTGTGGACAGGACTTGGCTATTACGCCCGCGCGCGCAATTTACATAAAGCGGCGCAGCAGGTGGCCACCCTGCACGACGGCAAATTCCCACAGACCTTCGATGAAGTCGCCGCGCTGCCGGGCGTGGGCCGCTCTACCGCCGGCGCGATTTTATCCCTTTCTCTCGGTCAGCATTATCCGATTCTCGACGGTAACGTGAAGCGCGTGCTCGCGCGCTGCTATGCTGTCAGCGGTTGGCCGGGGAAAAAAGAGGTTGAGAAACGCCTGTGGGAGATCGCCGAGGACGTTACGCCGGCCAAAGGCGTCGAGCGTTTTAACCAGGCCATGATGGACCTCGGGGCGATGGTGTGTACCCGCTCGAAACCAAAATGCGAGCTCTGTCCGCTGAATAACGGCTGCATGGCCTACGCAAATCATTCATGGGCTCAATACCCAGGCAAAAAACCGAAACAGACGATCCCCGAGCGTACCGGCTATTTCCTGCTGATGCAGCACGGCGACGAGGTGTTCCTCTCCCAGCGCCCGCCGGTGGGCTTATGGGGCGGTTTGTTCTGCTTCCCGCAGTTTGAGGATGAAGATGCGCTGCGGGCGTGGCTGGCCCAGCGTCAGATTAAGACCGATAATCTGACGCAATTAACCGCGTTCCGCCACACTTTCAGCCATTTCCATCTGGATATTGTGCCGATGTGGCTTACAGTGCACTCATCCGGCGCATGCATGGATGAAGGGGGCGCACTCTGGTATAACTTAGCGCAGCCGCCGTCCGTCGGTCTGGCGGCTCCCGTGGAGCGCTTGTTGCAACAGTTAAAAGCCGGAGCACCGGTTTAGCTTTCTGGCGATTAAAGAGGATTAAGAATGAGCAGAACGATTTTTTGTACTTTCCTGCAGCGTGAAGCCGAGGGCCAGGATTTTCAGCTGTACCCGGGCGAGCTGGGCAAACGCATCTATAACGAAATCTCCAAAGAAGCCTGGGCCCAGTGGCAGCATAAGCAGACGATGCTGATCAACGAGAAAAAACTCAGCATGATGAACCCGGAGCATCGCAAACTGCTGGAGCAGGAGATGGTTCAGTTCCTGTTTGAAGGTAAAGACGTGCACATCGAAGGCTACACGCCGCCAGAAAAACAGTAAGGGCCTGACGGCCCTTTACAACAATAAACACAACACGCACTCCCGGAATGATGAAAAAATACTTAGCGCTAGCGCTGATTGCGCCTTTGCTCGTTTCGTGTTCCAGCTCAACCAAAAAAGGCGCCGAGTACAACGAGGCGTGGGTAAAGGACACCAACGGCTTTGACATTCTGATGGGCCAGTTCGCCCATAACATCGAGAATATTTGGGGTTATAACGAAGTTCTGCTCGCCGGGCCGAAGGACTACGTCAAATACACCGACCAGTATCAGACCCGTAGCCATATCAACTTTGATGCGGGGACGATTACCGTCGAAACCATCGCCGGCACCGACCCGGCCGGGCGCCTGCGCCAGGCGATTATTAAAACCCTGCTGATGGGCGACGACCCAAACTCCATCGACCTCTATTCCGACGTCGATGATATTCAGATTTCAAAAGAGCCGTTCCTGTACGGTCAGGTGGTGGATAACACCGGCGAGTCGATTCGCTGGGAGTGGCGCGCCTCGCGCTTCGCCGACTATCTGCTGCAAACGCGCCTGAAAAGCCGCAGCAACGGCCCGCGCATGATCTACAGCATCACCATCAACCTGGTGCCGAACCACCTCGACAAACGCGCGCATAAATACATTGGCATGGTCCGTCAGGCATCGCGCAAATACGGCGTTGATGAATCGCTGATCCTGGCAATTATGCAAACCGAATCTTCCTTTAACCCCTATGCGGTCAGCCACGCCGACGCGCTGGGGCTGATGCAGGTGGTGCAGCACAGCGCCGGGAAGGACGTATTCCGTTCGCAGGGCAAATCAGGCCTGCCGAGCCGCAGCTATCTGTTCGATCCGGTCAATAACATCGACACCGGCACCGCCTATCTGGCGATGCTGAACAACGTCTATTTGTCCGGCATCACCAACCCGACCTCGCGTCGCTATGCGGTCATCACCGCCTATAACGGCGGCGCGGGCAGCGTGCTGCGGGTCTTCTCCAGCGATAAGGTTCAGGCGGCGAATATCATCAACAACATGACGCCGGGCGATGTTTATCAAACCATCACCAGCCGTCACCCCTCCGCCGAGTCGCGCCGCTATCTGTACAAGGTTAACTCTGCACAGAAAGGCTACCGCCGCAGGTAATCCCCCTTCAGCGCCCCTGTTTCCTCCGGGGCGCCTTCCTTCTGCTATACACAATAGAGTTGCGCAACTGTTTTGCGATTTTCTGCGGCAGTTAACAAAAGCATCCATCGCATAAATGATAGAATCCAACCAAAATAACGCCATAAATGTTATTTAAAACACAAAACAATTCTATATCCGTGAGGATCAAAACATGAATCTTAAGCTGCAGCTCAAAGTACTGTCGTTCCTGCAGTTCTGCCTCTGGGGAAGCTGGCTGACCACGCTCGGCTCGTATATGTTCGTCACCCTCAAGTTCGACGGTGCGGCCATCGGAGCGGTCTATAGCTCACTCGGTATCGCCGCGGTGTTTATGCCGACGCTGCTCGGTATCGTTGCCGATAAATGGATCAGCGCCAAGTGGGTTTATGCCATTTGCCATCTGGTCGGCGCGCTGACGCTGTGGCTCGCCGCCCAGGTCACCACGCCGGGGGAAATGTTCCTCGTCATCCTGCTCAACTCGCTGGCCTATATGCCAACGCTGGGGCTGATTAACACCATTTCGTACTACCGCCTACAGTCTGCGGATATGGATATCGTGACCGATTTCCCGCCGATTCGTATCTGGGGCACCATTGGTTTTATCCTCGCCATGTGGGGCGTCAGCTTCTCCGGCTTTGAACTGAGCCATATGCAGCTCTATATCGGCGCGGCGCTCTCCTTGCTGCTGGTGCTCTTCACCCTGACGCTGCCGCATATTCCGGTGGCTAATCAGCAGAAAAACCAGAGCTGGACCGCCATGCTGGGCCTTGATGCCTTCGCGCTGTTTAAAAACAAACGTATGGCGATCTTCTTTATTTTCTCGATGATGCTGGGCGCCGAACTGCAAATCACCAATATGTTCGGCAACACCTTCCTGCACAGCTTTGATAAAGATCCGCTGTTCGCCAGCAGCTTTATCGTACAGCACGCCTCGGTGATGATGTCGATTTCGCAGATCTCGGAAACCCTGTTCATCCTGACCATCCCGTTCTTCCTCAGCCGCTACGGCATCAAAAACGTGATGTTGATTAGTATCGTGGCGTGGATGCTGCGCTTCGGCCTGTTCGCTTACGGCGACCCGACCCCGTTCGGCACCGTGCTGCTGGTGCTGTCGATGATCGTTTATGGCTGCGCCTTTGACTTCTTCAACATCTCGGGTTCGGTGTTTGTGGAAAAAGAGGTTCGCCCGGAAATCCGCGCCAGCGCGCAGGGGATGTTCCTGATGATGACCAACGGCTTCGGCTGCATACTTGGCGGGATGGTAAGCGGTAAAGTGGTGGAGCACTTTACCGTCGAAGGGATCACCGACTGGCAAACCGTGTGGCTGATTTTCGCCGGCTATTCGCTGGTTCTGGCTTTTGCCTTTGTGGCGCTGTTTAAGTACAAGCACGTCCGCGTACCAACCGGGGCGCAGACCGTCGCACATTAAATAAACGGCTTACCCCAGATTTACGAATAAAAAAACGCGCCCCGGTGTTATCAACGGGGCGCGTTTTTTATGCTTTCAGCACATAGCCATATAGCCGCTTAATGCCGTCAGGGTCCGTTTCGCTGTAGACCCCCTGGAGCTCCGGCGAGAAGCCCGGCAGCATATTGACGCCTTCCTCCAGCGCCAGAAAATAGCGCAGCACCGCCCCGCCCCAGATTTCGCCAGGCACGACGCACAGCACGCCCGGTGGATACGGCAGCGCGCCCTCCGCCGCAATGCGCCCTTCGGCTTCGCTTAAGCGCACCAGCTCAACGTTACCGCGAATAAACTCGCGGTTGGCGTCCTGCGGGTTCATCACCGCGCGCGGGAAGCTCCTCTTGCGGAACATCTCTTTTTGCAAATCCTTCACGTCAAAGCTGACGTACAGGTTATGCATTTCCTGGCACAGCTCGCGGATGGTGTAATCCCGATAGCGCACCGGATATTTATTAAAGATGGTCGGCAGAACGTCGGCCAGCGGGGTGTCGGATTCAATATGCTGCTCAAACTGGGCGAGCATCGCCACCAGCTGCGCCAGCTTCTCGGCGCTCTCTGCGGGCGTCAGCAGGAACAGAATGGAGTTCAGATCGCACTTCTCCGGCACGATGCCGTTTTCGCGCAGGTAGTGGGCCAGAATGGTCGCCGGGATACCAAAATCGGTATATTTTCCGCTCTCCGCATCGATCCCCGGCGTCGTCAGCAGCAGTTTACAGGGGTCAACGAAATACTGATCGCTGGCATAGCCTTCGAAGCCGTGCCAGCGCGCGCCCGGCTCAAAGCTAAAGAAGCGCCGTTCGCGGGCGATGGCTTCAGTGGGATGATCCTGCCACGGACGCCCCGCCACCACCGGTGGAATAAACGGCTGGATCATTTTGCAGTTGGCGATAATCGCCTTGCGCGCTTCAATACCCAGCGCCACGCACTCCGCCCACAGGCGGCGCCCGCTCTCTCCTTCGTGAATTTTGGCATTCACGTCCAGAGCGGCGAACAGCGGATAAAACGGGCTGGTCGAGGCGTGCAGCATAAAGGCGTTGTTGAGCCGCTTATGCGGGCAAAAACGTTCCTGTCCGCGCAGGTGGTTATCTTTTTTATGGATCTGCGACGTTTGCGAAAAACCGGCCTGCTGTTTGTGCACCGACTGAGTGACAAAAATGCCCGGGTCGTCCGGCGTCAGGTCCAGCAGCAGCGGCGAACAGTCGGCCATCATCGGGATAAACTGCTCGTAGCCGACCCAGGCCGAGTCAAACAGGATGTAGTCGCACAGACCGCCGATTTTATCGACCACCTGGCGGGCGTTGTACACCGTCCCATCATAAGTACCGAGCTGAATCACCGCCAGGCGGAACGGGCGCGGCGCATCGGCTTTTTCCGGCGCCGTCTCGCGTATCAGTTCGCGCAGGTATTTCTCATCGAAGCAGCGATCGTCGATACCGCCAATAAAACCAAACGGATTACGCGACGCTTCGAGATAAACCGGCGTTGCGCCGGCCTGAATCAGCGCGCCATGATGATTGGATTTATGGTTGTTACGGTCAAACAGTACCAGATCGCCGCGCGTCAGCAGCGCGTTGGTCACCACTTTGTTCGCCGCAGAGGTGCCGTTAAGGACGAAGTAGGTTTTATCGGCGTTGAAGACCTTCGCCGCGAACTTCTGCGCGTGTTTGGCAGACCCTTCATGAATCAGCAGATCGCCAAGCTTAACGTCGGCGTTGCACATGTCGGCGCGAAAGACGTTTTCACCAAAGAAGTCGAAAAACTGCCGTCCCGCCGGATGCTTCTTAAAGAAGGCGCCGTGCTGATGGCCCGGACACGCGAAGGTGCTGTTATCCATCTCAACGTATTGGGTCAGCGTATCGAAGAACGGCGGCAGCAGGTTCTCTTCATAGCCGCAGGCGGCGGCTTCCAGTTCGAGCCACTCCTGCTCTTTGCCGCTAACGATGGCCGTCACGCCTTCTGGTTTTTCGTGGTCAGCGTCACTGAACAGATAAACCGGCAGGTTGAACCCGGTGCGTTTCAGTAACGCAAGGATGCCGCTGCGGCTGTCCGCTACGGTAATGACGACTGCCGCCACATCGGTAAAATCTGTACTGTCCAGGGCCACCACGCGACGGTGGGTGGACAGGCGGGATACCAGCTCGCGGCTGGCGGCAATGTGCATTGATTTCATGAGCGCGAATACCCGTTTCCGGAGAGTAAAAGGCTTCGGCCAGGGCGTCTGGGCTCTGGCCAACGAAATGTCAGGGTCTGGCTGGATCCCAGCTCCGACCGCCAGACATCAGTAAAAGCAGACCGCGTCCGATCTTACTGTTGTCCTGCAGTGAGCCTGCGTTACGCTCACCGCATGGTGGGCAGAAGTTGCAGTGTAAGGGTAGCAAGACGAGGCTGCCTGCGCATCTGTACGCAGCGGCAACGGCGATGTAGCGGCGATGTCGTCATCACGGCGGCCTCATTCAGGAGAGGAGAAAATTCGCGCAATCATGTCACCTTTAAATCTACCGCGCAAGATGAATTACGTATGCAGCCATACCACGGATGCGCAAGCCTTTTGGCCCGTTTAGCGTCATAATAATGCAGTCATTAGGGATAATTAACAGGAGTCATGCTGTGGTTACAGGGCCATTTATTAACGCCGGCGCGGTCCTTTTGGGCGGCGTACTCGGCGCACTCTTAAGTCAAAGATTGCCGGAACGGATTCGTACATCAATGACCTCTATTTTTGGCCTCGCGTCGCTGGGCATCGGCATTCTGCTGGTGATCAAATGCGCCAACCTGCCGGTGATGGTGCTTTCAACGCTGGTGGGCGCGCTGCTCGGCGAAGTGTGCAACATGGAGAAAGGCATTAATACGCTGGTCAGTAAGCTCCAGCAGCTGCTTTCGCCCAAAAAGGGGCAGAAAAAGGTCTCAGCGCATGAGTCCTATATTCAAAGCTACGTCGCGATAATCGTGCTGTTCTGCGCCAGCGGAACCGGGATTTTCGGCGCGATGCGCGAAGGAATGACCGGCGACGCCAGCATTCTCATTGCCAAAGCGTTTCTCGACTTCTTTACCGCCACTATCTTCGCCTGCACCCTGGGGCTGGCCGTCTCGGCCATTTGCGTACCGATGCTGGCCATCCAGCTGGCGCTGGCGGCCTGCGCGTCGCTGATTATGCCGTTAACCACGCCGATGATGATGGCGGATTTCACCGCCGTCGGCGGTATGCTGCTGGTCGCGACCGGTCTGCGCATCTGCGGAATTAAAATGTTCGCCGTGGTGAATATGCTGCCGGCCCTGGTGCTGGCGATGCCGATTTCAGTGGCCTGGACGGCGTTTTTCGCCTGAAGATGCGTGCTTTTGACGCAATGTGGTGATAGATTGTTCAGTCTGCTGCGAAACAGATAAATTTCGTTGACGAGGTGCGGTGAATCAGGTTTAATGCGCCCCGTTGCCCGGATAGCTCAGTCGGTAGAGCAGGGGATTGAAAATCCCCGTGTCCTTGGTTCGATTCCGAGTCCGGGCACCACTAATTTTGCATCAAAGCACGCTGGTTAAGAGATGAGAACCTTAACGGGCGGTTAATACAGGGGCCGGTCATTACGGAATGTCCTCCGGTGTAGGCGTATCTGCACTGGTTAACGTTTCTGAATCAGTCCCTCAAGTGAGGGAGCCTGTTCCAGCAGGCTCCCTTCTCTCGATCACTGGCAATAATCCCAGTCAATCAGTTTTGTGTCAATAGTTGTAATTCCCTTTCTACACAGAGATCTGTGTGCAGAGACAGTTCTTCTTCCAGTGTTTTTCCCACAATGTCCATCCTGAGCTCCACGTATTCCATTGTTGTACTGACACTACGATGACCCAGTAAATCTTTAACCAGTTGAAGATTCCTTTCGGGCGCTTTCATCAGTTCCGTGGCAAGAGTGTGTCTGAAACGGTGCGGTGAAACGGCAAAACCGCACTCCTTTGACAGGCGTCGAAAGAAAGAGCGGATCTTTTGATGCATCACACTCACATCATTTCTTTCAAACTTTGCCTTTCTTCCGGCAATGTAAAAACTGACATCGAAAAGGTTATCTTTTGGCCCGGCTCCAGCTTCTGTTGCCCGTGACAGGAGAAGCTGCAACCGCAAACGCAGCTGCCTGACAACGGGAACGCGCCATTCCCTGTGCGTTTTACTTCCTTCCAGGCGCAGGTCTATATAGCCCTCTGTCAGATTGACGTCCCTGAGCTGAACATGCAGCAGTTGATTTTGTCTCATTCCCGTATATCTGAGCGTATCCAGGACGGTTATCCAGAACCAGACCGGGTAAAGCGCACTCCGCCCGCCACGTCCGAAAATTCTCCTGTTGGATTCAATTTCAGCCTGCTGCATTATCAGATAAAGGCGGGTTAGCTGAGAGCGGGTTAACGTGCGCTTTTTCTTTCTGTCCCGCTGTACGGTGCAATTGTTGAAAGGATTTCTACCCTCAGGCAATAAACCACTTTCCATCGCATAGTTATAGAGGGCCCTGAGATGTGCAATTTTATTGTTCCAGGTCTGCGCCGATTGTTGCTTTTCTCTGAGTACATGTCGCCGCCATCTCAGTATTTCATGATGAGTAACCATTAATGGAGTTTTGCCTGCACCCATGAATTTCAGGAACCCCTTTACAACCTTCGTATAGCTCCATTCTGTTGCAGCACGCAGGTTTCGGGCGAAGAAGTACTCCTCAAGCAATTCTTCCCATGTCGTATGATGGTTTTTGTCAGACATACAGCATTTCCTTTTTCTATATCAAGCTGCCCTTAAGGGCCCCATGGACTGCCCCTCCTTCAAAGGAAAGACAGAAGCCCGCTGTCTTCAGGGGAAGACGCCCCTCTGAAAAGGTGTGTAGTCTTGACAAGATATCCACTTACAGGTCTAAACGTGCCTTCTTTACCGGGCGAATGGTACAGTTTTGCTTTAATAAAACGCTCTCCCCGGCGCACCCTGTGAATATGCAGCTTCTCAAATTCCTGCTGTAGGGAATCCCTGCTCAGCTCTGATCCGCTTTCTCTGATGTAAAGATAAAATATGTCCGGTACCCGGAGAAAGATGAACCCTGCAACTGCATGCGCTCTCGAATCAGGCTGATTAATATCGATTCGCTTGCTCTTGATCCCCTCAGAAAGCCACCTGAGAAATTCAGTGCCAGCCTGTTCTTTTTTCACTGTTTTTTGCATATCAATGTTAACAGAGTGTAATGGGATGTTATCCTCAGTATCAGGTTCGGGGAAAGAGTTTTCTGCTGCTGTCTGATTTATCTCATGCTTATCAGCTTCAGGGGATATTTCATTAAGGGGGGAAAATTCTGGCTCATTTTCTGCTCTGGCATTGACTGAAGAATCTTCATCACATGCTTCAGTCCCGGTCATATCAGGCACTGATATTGCACTGAAAAGGCTTAGCAGCATCTCTGTATCAGCCATTTCTGTTTCATTTGGATCACATTCCGTAATCTCGCCTGCCTTTTCATTGCTGACGAGATTGCCGTCATCAGCCATCGGCACCGGTGCAATAGAAGATGCAAGTAGAGTTCCCTGCAAATCTGCAATTTCTGGCAATGCCGTTTTAAGTTTTGCTTCTGATGAGGGTTGTAATTCGGTCTCTCGATCAGACGACGTTCGCGAAACTGAAAGGGCCGGCTCTGCGAGAGTATCAACTTTCTCATTTGCCCCTGATATCCCCAGCGAAGGCGATTCCACTTTTTCAGCGGCTTGCTTCATCAGGCCGCGTATCAATGGCATGCCCGGATGCTGATTCCAGAGTGCGCCGGCAAGGTTGCACAGTGCTTCGGGATTCTCTGCCAGCCAGCCCGTCGCCTCTGTCGGCATAAGTTGCCCGGCGGCAAGGGCAGCAAACGCTGATGCGTTCTCAGCCTCCCGGAACCGAAAACGGTAAGGTGAGTCCGGAATGGTCATTCCCGGAAGCCAGCTTTTACCGTCAAGCAACTCCCCCTCCAGAGTCGCAAGAAGAGGCAGGTGCCAGAACAGCGCCGACCAGAAAATCACCGCATTCCACATCACATTCTGTTCTGCCTGCTCTTCTGGTGCCGCGCCGGGTGGAAACATATACCCTTTTGCCAGCCTGACCGCACAGGTCGTGAACTGCAGCGTAAGATCGCCGAAGCCGTCTGACTGTGACCACCTTCCCTTCTGCGTGGCCGGCACATTCTGTACCCTGGCTAATAAACCATTAAGAGGCGCTAAATAGAGACGCTGATAGATGTCTGCGGGCAGAGAGCAGTTCTCCCATATCTGCTGCAGGCAGGTTTTTCGTAGCGGGCTGGCGCACAGCATACCGGCACCACGTGGGGCGTGGTAGCCGACAGGCGTGACTGTGGATATATGATGTACTGCTTCTGGTTCGCCTTTTGAAAACAGAGACCTCAGGGTCCGGATTCTGCTGAGCATGATGTTCTCCTGGTACAGGGCTGCTCAGTGTTATGATCCTCCCTGCGCCACACCATAAAAAACCAGTTATTCAGTCCCGGAAATTTCTCCCGTGTCGTCGGGCATAACGGCATCGTTCTCATCATCGCCCTCGCCGGCTTCGCTGAGCCAGCGCATCAGTTCGTTCAGAACGAGCGTCTTTCTTGCCCGGGTGACAGCCACGTACAACAGGTTAGTCTCATCCTGCCGCTCTTCCTGCGAAAGAAGCGGATCGGTAATGTCGGTGAAATCCTCACTCAGCATTACCACCGACCATTCGAGCCCCTTGCTACGGTGGGCGGTTGAAACCGTGACCTGAGCCTCTTTTTCATGACTGACGACCTGACGACGCATAATGGCCAGCTTTTGCGGAAGGGGGAAAAAGTCATCCAGCAGACGAATGGCCTGGTTCATCTCCACGTCCTGGGTGGCTTTGGCTATTGAGCAGTACTCATCAAAATCCCGGTAGTCCCGGCTGAGGCGCGGGGACTGCATCTTTTCAGGCATATCGGCGGAAAACCAGTACAGGTCTTCCAGCTCCTCCGTTTTGTAGCCTTCAATCCCCCCGACCCAGAAGACCTTTTTCTCCATAAGGCTCGCCGTCAGGGCACTGCCGATCACGCCGGACACCGTCCGGCTCAGTACAGTAATGTGCTCAGCCCCTGCAGGAAGGTCGCTGACGACAGCATCCTGCCCCCCGTTACCTGCCACGCGCTTTTCCTCTCCGGCACGTTCAAGCAGGATGTTGGCCACACGCGCCACCTCAGGGCCAAACCGAAAACTCGCTGTCAGCCACAACCGATCTGCCTGCGCCAGTTGCCGGGCATTGAGCGCGTTATCCGCCCCGCGAAACCGGTAAATCTGCTGGTAACGGTCGCCGACCAGGATAACCCGGCAGGGCTGATTCAGTACAAACGCACTGGTCACCGGATTGGCGTCCTGCGCCTCATCGAAGAGGATGGTGTCCCAGCGTTTTGACAGGTCAGGCTGAGAAAGCTGGAACATTTTGAGGTAGGTATCGTGTGTAACGGGAAAGACTGAATCAGTACGACTCATTTCATACCAGAGGATCTGGATTGCCCCCAGAATTTTACCTGCATCAAGACCGTGGCGATCATCCTCAGACGGCAGGTGTATCAGCCCTGGCTCGGGGTCTGCACTGCAGAGGAACATGTTCAGCCCGCTGAGTGCCAGTCTGGCCAGCGGCCAGTGGCGGGTGTTGAGCTTTCTGGCCACATCCGTAATGCGCAGACTGGCTGTCAGCCGGTCACGGAAATGCTTGCCGAACCGTGCCCATGCCAGCTGATGTGACGTTTTACACTCTACGTTATAGGGGAACCTGCGTTCAGCTTCATCCCGCACAGCGCGGTTGTAGGCAAGGTAAAGCATCCTGCTTTCCGGATTGGCTTCAGCGTAGCTAACTAACGTGGTGGTTTTTCCTGTGCCGGCAAAAGCGTTTACCACAAGATGAGTGCCCTTCCACTCAATGATGGCGTTTTGCTCGGCTGTGTTTTTCCAGGTCATGGGGCTCTCCGGCAGCTGCGTATAAGAAGTCAGACTGGCAGCGGGAGGCGTTAACTGCGATAAAAAACCAGATACCCTGCTTCAATCGAGTAGGAGGCGGGATCGCTCCCGCCGTCCTCTCACACCACCGTACGTGCGGTTCCGCATACGGCGGTTCATGTTAACGCTGGAACTGCCTGTGATGTTCCAGCAGTGATATTAAGCCCAGTCCTCTGAACCACGACCTCTTTATCGCCTGATTCATATGACTGGCTCCCGAGTTCCACCACGCTCCGTGACCGTTATAGGCTGAGAGCATCGCTCTGTCCCTCCCCAGTCCTGCCTTTTGCAGCATTCTGGCCCGGCTTCGCGGCCTCTTCCACTGCCGCCACATCTGGCAGCGCAGCTTCCGGTTGATCCAGCCGTCCAGCTCCTCCAGTATTCCCCTGACTTCCGTCAGTCTGAAGTAGCTTATCCACCCGCGCAGCAATGGCGTCAGTTCATCGATCGTCGCTTTGACTGAGCGGCTGCGGTTACCCGTCGTCAGGCTGCGGATTTTATCCTTCAGCCTCCCCACGCTTGCCGCCGCTATTTTCAGCCTCGTCTGTTTGTGCCACGTCACGCTGTATCCCAGGAACTTTCGCTCCCACGGACGCGCTACCGCGCTCTTCTGCTCATTGACCTTCAGCTTCAGTTTGCTCTCCACGAACTCCCTGACCGCTTCCAGTATCTGTTCGCCCGCTTTCCGGCTGCTCACATAGATATTGCAGTCGTCCGCGTAGCGGCAGAAGCTGTGTCCACGACGCTCCAGCTCTTTATCCAGTTCATCCAGCAGGATGTTTGACAGCAGCGGCGAGAGCGGGCCGCCCTGCGGCATTCCTTCGCGCCGCTTCTCTCTTTCACCGCCTTTGACCATTTCCGCCTTCAGGTAACGGCGGATCAGCCTCAGCAGCCGCCTGTCCCGTATCTTCCGGGCCAGGCGGGCCAGCAACAGCCGGTGATCCACACGGTCAAAGAACTTCTCCAGATCCATGTCCACCACCCATCGCTTTCCGCTGCGAACGTAGCGCTGTGCCTGTTGCACTGCCTGCCACGCGCTGCGGCCCGGCCTGAAGCCGTAGCTGGAGTCTGAGAAGTCTTTATCCACGATGGCGCTTAACCGCTGCGCTATCGCCTGCTGAATGAGCCGGTCCACCACCGTCGGGATGCCCAATGTCCTCACGCCACCGTCCGGCTTCGGGATGTCCATTCTGCGTATTGCCCGCGGCTGGTAGTTTCCGTCGATCAATGCCTGCCTGATGCCCGGCCAGTGTCGCTTCAGCCACGGCTTCAACTCCGCCACGCTCAGGTTATCTACCCCCGCCGCGCCTTTGTTTTCCACCACGCGCTGGTACGCCAGCATCAGGTTTTCCCTCGTTATCACCGCCTCCATCGTCAGCGGCTCCGCTTTCGTTTGCTCATCTGCCGCCGGTATGATTTCAGCACCCGCGCACAGCCCCGACGGATACCGTCCGTCTCCGCTGCCGCTGGCCGCAGTTGCCTGCGCTTGTGCCTCATTAATCATCATCGGGTTCAGATGTCCTAATCACGGTTAATCATGTTCAGCCCTTCATGCTGCCGGTTTTACAGCACTACTACGGCATCGGCTGACTTCTGCTGCCCCATCCCGCCCTCTCGCGGGGACGGTAGCACTCAGGCAGGACAGCAGACCTCCCGGGGTAATTCGCGCGACTTTCCTGCTTATACCTGTCGGCTTTACGTCACAGCGTTCCGTGTGAGTATCGGGCTTTGGTGATATTCGCCACCTTACCCCGCTGCGCCGCCTTAACCGCTTCCTGTTCGTCAGGCCAGCATTTTGCCTTCGGCTTCCTTCAGATTTCACCTCACGATGAACACCCTTGCCGTTCAGCTAACACTTCCCCTCACCGGGTGTGTGGAGGACTTTCACCTCGTAGTCGTTCCTTAGCCACCACGGCTAAGAGACAGCGCCAGTCACGGCGCTACGCGCCATGCCCGGCGCACGAAGTAAAAATCCACCTTCATAGAAGGTGGCTTTGATTGCACCCCATAGGGGTGTACTAAAAACCCTAAAAAGAAGTCTCTGCCAGTTCTGTTAGCTTTAAATCCAAAGACAATAAGGCAGAGCCAAAGCTTGTTGATGACCACGCCCACAGGACGTGGTTTTCAGTTAGCAATAAAAAACGCTCCCGGACGGGAGCGTGTGGATGTGATTATGCTGCCTGAAGTGCCGTGAACTCAGACGAACAGGCCAGCCGCCGAGATACTGCCAGAACTTGGACAGCTCAGCAGGAGGCAAATTGCTGCGCTGGTTGAGGTTGCCCCTTATGACAGAGACAGTGGTCGAATGAAAGGCCGTCGGGTTATCTGGGGTGGGAAGAGCTGGCCTTCGATCCATTTTGTTTATGGCTGTGCTTTCTGTTGTACGGTTCAATCCTAAAATGAAGCATTACTATCAGGGGCTACTTGAACGAGGCAAGGTAAAAAAAGTCGCACTCACAGCATGCATTCGAAAATTTATTACAATTCTCAATGCGATGGTGCGTGACTGGAAAATGTGGAGTGCTGAACTGCAGACCCCCGGTGTTGCAAAACAGATGTTTGTTTATGGTTCGATGGGGAGCCAAAAAAGCGAACAAATCTCAACCACTGGTTAAATATCCAGATAAATTTATTTTATCTGGGTCAAATGAGTGATATGGTGTCACCAATGAGACCCACTGGAGGTGCTATGTCTGAATTTGAATTGCTTGCGCAGGATCTCCTGCAGAAATCCGAAGAAGAAGAAAAACTGCAGCAAGAAAAAGACAAAGAGCTGATTGCAAAAGTTCTTGAAATTTATGATCAAAAATACGTGGCAGAACTGCTCAGGAAAGTAGGCAATAATGACTGGAGCAGGGAAACGATAAACCGGTGGATTAACGGAAAGTGTGGGCCAAAATCATTGACCTCTGCTGAGGAAATTCTACTCAGGAAAATGCTGCCAGAACCTCCGAAGCATCACCCTGACTACGCATTTCGTTTTATCGATTTATTCGCGGGCATCGGCGGTATTCGCAAAGGGTTCGAAGAAATTGGCGGTCATTGTGTTTTCACCAGTGAATGGAACAAAGAGGCTGTACGAACTTACAAGGCTAACTGGTTTAACGATGAGCTGGAACATAAATTTAACCTCGACATTCGTGAAGTCACTCTGAGTGACAGAGAAGACTTGTCGGAAACAGCTGCCTATAAGCATATTGACAAAGAAATTCCTGATCATGATGTGCTGTTGGCAGGATTCCCCTGCCAGCCTTTTAGCCTCGCAGGTGTCAGCAAAAAAAATTCATTAGGAAGAGCTCATGGGTTTGAATGTGAAGCTCAGGGGACGCTTTTCTTTGATGTTGCGCGTATTATTAAAGCCAAAAAACCGGCGATTTTCGTCCTTGAGAACGTTAAGAACCTGAAAAGTCACGATAAAGGAAAAACCTTTAAAGTTATCATGGAAACACTGGATGAGCTCGGTTACGAAGTTGCTGATGCCGGTGTCTCAGGTTCTGATGATCCTAAAATTATTGACGGGAAAAATTTCTTACCTCAGCACAGAGAGCGAATTGTATTAGTCGGTTTCCGCCGAGATCTTAAAATTCACGATGGATTTACCCTTCGCAACATTCATAAATTCTACCCACAAAATCGTCCAACATTTGGAGAGTTACTGGATCCTGCAGTTGACAGTAAATATATTTTGACTCCGAAACTCTGGGAATACCTGTATAACTATGCCAAGAAACATGCCGCGAAAGGCAATGGTTTTGGGTTCGGACTCGTTGATCCTACGAATGTGAATAGTGTGGCCAGAACTCTCTCTGCACGCTACCACAAAGATGGCTCTGAAATACTGATTGACAGAGGTTGGGATAAAGCGAAAGGGGAATTAGATTTCCGCGACGAAGAAAACCAAAGCCGGCGGCCACGAAGGTTGACGCCTCATGAATGTGCCCGCCTAATGGGGTTTGAAAAAGTCGGTGGCAAACCGTTCAGGATCCCTGTTTCTGATACCCAGTCTTATCGTCAGTTTGGGAACTCTGTCGTTGTTCCTGTATTTGAAGCTGTTGCCAGATTGCTTGAACCTTACATTGGTAAAGCTGTTGCTGTGCGTACAAACAAAGCAAAAACCAAATAATGAAAGGCCTCAGGTGCCGTGCCTGAGGCCTTCTTTCGTCTTTATGCAGCGTAGATGCCGATCAGCCTGGCAATAAAATGTCCCAGAGTCATCAATTCTGGACGAACAGCTTCAGGGTATTTTTTGTGCAGGGAAGAGGGAACAACCAGTGTGACCCGTTCTTGCTGCATTTCTTTAAATTGCGCCAATGACACTCCTTCCTGAAGCGTAAAGAGATGGATGTTTTGTATCCTGTCTGCTTCATTCAACACTTGTCTCCACCGATCCTTGCATGTCGTTTTTACCGCAAGCATATGGAGTTTTTCGTCCGGAAATGCTTTGTCATGGTATGCATCAGAAGATGGAAAAAGGAAGTCTGGTTTTTTATTCCCTTCAGTCACGGACTGTGTCGCGAACTGAGTAAGACCATGTTCAAGGAAAAGTTGTTCAAGATGTAGCTCCAGTGATTTCCCTGCCCGGGATTTTCTGCGGTTACTGACTGAATTAGCCAGCGCGATAAAGTCATCAACCGAGTTAAATCCCTTCTTAATGATATCAAGGACATGCATTTCCTCTACAAGGAGGAAAATATCATATTCTACACGCCTGCGATCGATGAGTTGCTCGTCTGGGTCTGCACAGCCCTTTGAAAAGTAGTCCGCAGCGTATTTAATTATTTCGGAGCCAGATGGGAATGCGGTCTCCCAGGGCTCTGGAATTTTGTATTTCTTCCGGGTTGTTTTTGGCTGAAGAGCTAATCCCCCTAAAATTTCTTTTGCGGGACCAAACCTCAGCGCGCCAGGGATAATTTCGCCAAGAATGGATTCGACAATGTCCTCTTCGTCAGGATTTTTGCAAACCCACACATCAACGTTCTTACTGTCACTTCCGGGCTCGTGCTCAAAGGCCAGAATGGACAATCCACCTGTGTTTTCAGGATCCTGAAGCGGACTCCCTGGCCCCCAGCGCGTTATACGCTTTTCATTTCGGGTTTTACCGAAAAAGCTGCCGTTATAATAAATCGCGCGAGCTTCACTATCACTGCAAACATGCGAGGAATAGGTTGCATTGAGGAAAACCGAGGGGTTTTGTTCCTTAGTGTTATCTATCGAGGGAAACAGCTCTGCAACAATACCTGAAGGAATATACAGTCCGACCTGATGACCGCCTGTTGCACCAGTATCATTTGCTGACAAGCGTTTGATGTACAGGAAATAATTGCCCGTTGCCTTACTCAGTAACCATTCCTGAAAACCTGACATATGCATCCTTACCTGAGGACAAATCGTTCTGTTGTTCAATAGATTGCTATTTTAACTACGCTCGCCGGAGCAGTATCTGTCCATGCGAGCATATCGATATCAAAGCATGCGTTCCTGCGGGGATTAATGTCAACGCTAGGGAAGGTGCGAACAAGTTCCTGATATGAGATCATCATATTCATCCGGAGCGC